>ENA-OZBF01000019-OZBF01000019.1-human-gut-metagenome-genome-assembly--contig:-NODE-19-length-87452-cov-6.408515_pt1 | contig 87452 bp, 87 predicted proteins | sample MGYA00243980_ERZ653522 | MGnify/ENA primary metagenome ERZ653522 (study PRJEB26926, sample SAMN06165106) | human gut metagenome | biome: ENVO:00009003; feature: ENVO:2100002; material: ENVO:00002003...
CCGCTTCATTCTTCGTCCCCTCCCATCAGATAGCCCTCGCCGATGCGGTTGCGGACAGGGTCGTAGCCCAACGCGGTGCGCAGCTTCTTCCGCAGGGCGGAGATGTGGACGCGGATGGAGTTGCTGAAGCTGTCCACGCTGTTGTCCCAGACGTGATCCATCAGCTCCTCCTGACTCACAGGCCGCCCCTGATGCGCCATCAGGTATTCCAGGATCCCCGTCTCCTTGCGGGTCAGCGTCAGGGGCTGCCCGTTGGCGGAAACTGCCCGCGCACGGGCATCAAAGGTGAGCTGCCCGCAGCGCAGCACCACATCCTGCTGGGTAAACTGCCTCAGGGTCAGGCTGCGGATGCGCGCCTCCAGCTCCGCCAGATGGAAGGGCTTTGCCAGATAGTCATTGGCGCCGGCATCCAGACCCGTCACCTTATCCTCCACCTCGCCGCGAGCCGAGAGGATCAGCACAGGTGTCTCTCTGTCGGTCTGCCGCAGGGTGCGCAGCACCGTCATTCCGTCCTTTTTCGGCAGGTTCAGATCCAGCAGCACCAGATCGTACCGCTCCGTTTCCAGCAGCTCCAGCGCCTTCTCGCCGTCGTAGCAGCAATCCACGCTGTAGGCCGACCGCCGCAGGCTGCGGGCGACGGTGTCGCACAGGGCGCGCTCGTCCTCTACAATCAAAAGGTGCATAGTCGCCTCCTTAATGAACAGGTTGTCTCCTATTATAGCAGAGCCGGATAAAATTTGTGTTAAATTTCTGTTCTTAACAAAGATTTTAACCCGCCTGCGCTATGATAGGCCGCAGAAACAGGAAAGGGTGATCAAAATGAGTCACAGGAAGAAGGCAGCAACGCAGGTCGCGCTGCTGCTCACAGGAGCCGCCATGCTGTGCTTCGGTGTCTGGCGGGGCGAGGCCGCCACGGTGCTGAGCAAAGCGATCAAATTATGTCTGGAGTGTGTGGGCATTGGATAAGAAGAATACTTCGGGCGCGTCCCATCTTTTGGCCCGTTTTCGGGGCTGGATACAGGCAGGGGCGGCCTTATTGACCAACCTGCACCTGCCGAACTTTCTCAAGGGCGGCTTGTATCAGGGCGCGGGCAAGACCGTCTGCGTGCCGGGGCTGAACTGCTACTCCTGCCCGGCAGCCTCCGGCGCCTGTCCCATCGGGGCGTTTCAGGCGGTGGTGGGGTCCTCCAAGTTCAGCTTCTCCTATTATATCACAGGCTTTCTCATTCTGCTGGGCGTACTGCTGGGGCGCTTTATTTGCGGCTTTCTGTGTCCCTTCGGCTGGTTTCAGGAGCTGCTGCATAAGATCCCCACGAAGAAGCTCTCTACAAAAAAGCTCAAGCCCCTGACGTACCTCAAGTACGCCGTGCTGCTGGTGATGGTCTTCCTGCTGCCGGCGTTTCTCGTCAACGACGTAGGCATGGGTGACCCCTTCTTCTGTAAGTATCTCTGCCCCCAGGGCGTGCTGGAGGGGGCCATCCCACTGTCCCTTGCCAATTCCGGCATCCGGGCGGCGCTGGGCAGCCTGTTTACCTGGAAATTCAGCATCCTGCTGGCAGTGATCGTGCTGAGTATCATATTTTACCGGCCCTTCTGCAAGTGGCTGTGCCCGCTGGGTGCGTTTTACGCGCTGTTTAACAGGGTGTCCCTCTTCCAGATGAAGGTGGATAAGAATAAGTGCGTCTCCTGCGGAAAATGCGCCAAGGCCTGCAAAATGGATGTGGACGTGACAAAAACGCCCAACCATACCGAGTGCATCCGCTGTGGGATGTGCATCCGCGCCTGTCCCACCAACGCCGTCAGTTTCCGCTACGGCTTTGGAGACGGCAAAAAAGAACCTGTAGAACCTGCAAATACATTAAAAACGGAGGAAACAAAATGAACGTAAAGAAAATCATCACACTGCTGCTGGCGCTGGTGCTGGCCGCCGGTATGGTCGCCTGTGGCACAAAGCCCGCGGAGGACACGGACGGCAAGGATGGCAGTGAAGAGGCAAAAGCGCTGTACGAGCAGCTGATGGCGCAGGAAAATGCCATCCTGTCGGAAAACACAGCTCTTTGGGAAAAGGTCTTTATGGCAGCCGATAAGGGCATGGCCATGATAGAGGACGGCGGCAACTACGGCGATTTTCTGCTCAAGACCATCGAGAATGCCAAGGATCAGTTCACCGAGGAGGAGCTGACGCTGCTCACCGGCGAGGCCACCAAGATCAAGGATATTGAGAACCAGCGGGCGGAGCTGGAGACGAAGTATCCCTGGCTGTCAGAGACGCCTGATGGTGATGACAATACGAGCGTCCCGGCGGGCAGCGATATGACCACGCCGCCTGACGATGGCAGTATGCAGAAGTTTCCCGCCTTTGAGGGCAAGGATCTGGACGGTAACACGGTGAAGAGCAGCGAGCTGTTCGCCAAAAACGCCGTCACCGTTGTGAATTTTTGGTTTACCACCTGCAACCCCTGCGTAGGGGAGCTTGCCGAGCTGGACGCGCTGAACAAGGAGCTTGCGGAGAAGGGCGGCGCCCTCATCGGCGTCAACACCTTCACGCTGGACGGCAACGAGACGGCCATTTCCGAGGCCAAGGATGTGCTTGCCAAGAAGGGCGCGACCTATCAGAACGTGTATTTCGCTTCCGACGGTGAGGCGGGAAAGTTCACCACCAATATCTTTGCCTATCCCACCACCTATGTGGTTGACAGGAACGGCAACATCGTGGGCGACCCCATCGTGGGTGCGATCACGGAAAAGAAGCAGGCGGAGGCACTGCAAGCCCAAATCAGCAAGGCTCTATCCGCCGATATGGGCTGACAAACAGACTTGTAGATATCTCCTGTACCTGTTTGTGGTCTGATTTCAGATACATATCAGCAGAAAAAAACGGGACGGCTGTTCTTTTGAGGAACAGCCGTCTTTTTCTGGGAAGACAGCGAATGGGGCGCGGGGCTATTTGCCCGCGCCCCTAAAGGTGCTTTTTGTTGAGGTGAGGTTACACTTCGTCCGTTCTCCTCTGCCCCAAAAGCCAGGCTGTCATGTCCCGCAAGGTCTCCTCCAGCGGGCGCGGATGATACGCAAAGCATTCCGATGCTGCAGCATGACTGAATTGCCCGTTTGAGGCAAGAACAGCAACGGAATAAGGGGTGAAAAACAGCGGCTTTCGCTCCTTCGTGCTTCGACGTTCATAGTATGGAGCCGCCAGCCTTGCAAGCCCCAGTGGCAGGCAGATGGGGCGATACTTCAGCTTTGCAGCCTTCCCCACGAGCTGGAGCATCTTGCGAATGGTGACATAGTGGCCGGACAAAATGTATCCTTTGCCGGGCTCTCCGTTTTCGGAACAGGCGAGAATGCCTTTTGCCACATCCCGCACATCCACGAAGTCATATCCGCCGCAAACGGCAAAGGGCAGCTTCCCGGCAAGAAAGGATTTCGCCATTGAGGTGAAGCTCCCTCCCTGTATATCGCCCGGCCCGATGATACCGGAGGGGAAGACAATGCTGGCATTCAGCCCGCGCTCTGCCGCATTGAAGACAAGCTCTGTTGCGGTTGCCTTGCTCTTGGCGTAATCTCCGTCCACAAGCCCCGGGGAGAATTCGCAATCCTCCGTAATGGTGCAGCCCTTTGGCTTTTCCGGTATGGCATGGACGGAACTAACATAGACCATTTTGCCCACATTACGCTCCATACATTGCCGGAGAACGCTCCATGTCCCACCTACATTGACCTGATAGAGCTTCGAACCGGGTCTGGACGCGACAGAGACGATACCGGCGCAGTGAATCACACAGGTACGGCTGTCCGCATCCGCGAAGAAGTCTGTCAGTGAGTTTTTCACACACACATCACCGATGACGGTATGGACTTCTTTGGGGAGCAAATTGATATAGGGGTCATCATGCAGCACAAGCGCATACACTCGTGTGCCGCGGCGTACCAGCGCTTCTACAACAGCTCTGCCAAGGAAGCCGGTGGCACCTGTAACAAGATATTTATCATACATTAAAAAAGCCTCCTCAAATAAGCATACAAGTGTTGATTATCTTTCACAAGTACAGTATACTTGAGGGGAAAGACAGAAACAACCAGCACTTGCCATACGGCTGAAAGAAAAACAACACTTTCTATCAAAGCGTTGCTTTTCTTTGTAAACTTTTTTTGGAGGAGCTCTATATGGAGAAGATGGATGCAAGGAAACGCTATACGCAAATGGTGCTCAAGCAGTCTTTTCTGAAGCTGCTGAAGGAAAAACCTGTAAACAGAATTACGGTGAAGGAGGTTTGTGCGCTGGCGCAGCTTAACCGTGCCACCTTCTATGCCCATTACAGCGATTGCTTTGCCCTGATGGAGAGCATTGAGAATGAACTCATCGACGCATTTGAGAATTCCCTTCGCTATGTCAATTCGTTTGATGTGACGGCTCTGATCGAAGCCATCTACGATATGGTCGATCAGAATCAGGCGGCGTGTCGAATTCTAATTCTGGGGAATACAAACGCAACCGTCCTTATGCGGATGATTGCCCTGGCCAAGGCGGACAGCATTGCTTACTGGCGGAAAGAACTGCCCGGAGCCAGTGAGACAGAGCTGGAAATGATGTATACCCATCTGTCAAACGGTTTGATGCATGTCGTCGTGGAGGGCTATGACAAGTACAGCAAAGAGGAAATGGTCCGTTTTGTCAACCGGGTAGTAAAAGCCAGTCTTTCGCTGTTCCAATCACCCCAAAGACCTCTTGCTTAACATAGGCCTTATGCTTGCGTGGTATAATAAGCTTTGCAAAACGGTCGATGGTCAAAGGAAAGGATGGAGACAATCAGTCATATTTTATGAAAATGAGCATAAGAAAACCCCGGAAAATGCGGATTTTCCGGGGTTTTTGAGCTTTTGAGCTGTGAATTTGCGTCCGATCAGCGCTTGGAGAACTGAGGTGCGCGACGAGCGGCCTTCAGACCGTATTTCTTGCGCTCCTTCATACGAGGATCGCGGGTCAGGAAACCGGCCTTCTTCAGGATGGCGCGGTACTCGGGGTTCACCAGCAGCAGGGCGCGGCTGATGCCGTGGCGCAGAGCGCCGGCCTGGCCGGACACGCCGCCGCCCTCGACGGTGGCAACGATGTCCACCTTGCCCAGGGTGTTGGTGGCGTTCAGGGGCTGACGGACGACCATCTTCAGAGTCTCCAGACCGAAGTACTCGTCGATGCTGCGGCCGTTGATGGTGATGGAGCCGGTGCCGTTCTCAAACAGGTGCACACGGGCGACGGAGGACTTGCGGCGGCCGGTGCCGTACTTGTAGGGATTCTTAGACTGATACATTCTCTTTTTCCTCCTTACTTGACCAGCTCGGGCTTCTGAGCCGCATGGTCATGCTGCTCGCCGGCGTAGATGTGCAGACGCTTCAGGGAATCCTTGGTGACGATGTTGCGGGGCATCATGCCGCGGACGGCCACGCGCATAGCCAGCTCGGGCTTGTCCTGCATCAGGATGCGGTACTTGGTCTCCTTCAGACCGCCCACCCAACCGGAGTGGGTACGATAGTACTTCTGCTCCATCTTGTTGCCGGTCAGGACAGCTTTGCCGGCGTTGATGACGATGACGTTGTCACCGCAGTCGGCGTGGGGGGTATAGGTGACTTTGCCCTTGCCGCGCAGCAGGTCGGCGACGATGACGGCGGTCTTGCCCAGGGGCTTGCCGGCGGCATCCACGACGTACCACTTGCGCTCAATGTTGGCCTTGTTTGCCATGAAAGTGGACATGGTGATCTTCCTCCAATTTATATTATAATGTGTGCTTTACTTTTTCACGCGCCCTTGTTACAATCGGGGCAGAGAAAACGCGCTCAGCGCGCAGGATTATTTATACCACAGCGCCGGCGTGTTGTCAACACCGATTTAATTTACAGCATGAACATCTTGTGTTTTCTCTTATTTTCTCAATTATACTCTCGTTTTCTAAAATCGCAATTTACATTTTCAGGAGGCATGACCGTGCAGCACATATTAGGACTGGTCCGCCGCTGTGTGGAGGACTACAACATGATCGAAGCCGGAGAGACCGTGGCCGTAGGCGTCTCCGGCGGCAAGGACAGCTTGCTGACGCTGACGGCCCTGGCCCGGCTGCGGGCATTCTATCCCAAGCCCTTCCGGGTGGAGGCCATCACGCTGGAGACGGGTATGCCGGGGATGGACTTCTCCCCGGTGGCTGACTACTGCGCGCAGCTGGACGTTCCCTATACCCGCATCTCCGTACCGGTATACGACATCGTGTTCAACGAGCGAAAAGAAAAGAACCCCTGTTCCCTGTGCGCCAAGCTGCGGCGGGGCAGCCTGCATACGGCGCTGACGGAACGGGGGATACACAAAATCGCGCTGGGGCACCACTACGACGATGCGGTGGAGACGCTGCTGATGAACCTGCTGTTTGAGGGGCGCATCGGCTGCTTCCAGCCGGTGACGTATCTGGACCGGACCGACATCACCCAGATACGGCCGCTGCTGTACTGCCAAGAGGCGGACATCCGCCGCATGGCGGCGCAGCTGGCGCTGCCGGTGGTGAAGAACACCTGTCCCATGGACGGCCACAGCCGCCGGCAGGAGGTGAAGGAGCTGCTGGCGGAGCTGGAGCAGCGCTATCCCGATCTGAAAAAAAAGCTGTTCGGCGCCGTGCAGCGCTACCCGCTGTACGGGTGGGATCTGGAAACGATGGAGAAGTAAGAGGCTTTTGTAAGACGCGCAAATCAAATTTTGAGAGGTGTTGATCAGATGGGAGTATTTGGTTTTTTCAAAAAAAGAAAAAGCGAATTATCACGCGAGCAGAAAAAATGGAATAAAATGTGGGATCTGTGGGCGGAAAACCGTGCGGACACCCCCTATGCAGAGGTGATGACCTATCAAAGCGAGGTCAATAATGGCGGGCACGATCAGTATTTCCTTAATGTTGAGCAAACGGGCGATCTGCAAGCGGAAATTTCGATTTTGGAGAACGTCTTATCCGAAGAACTGCGAAGCAATTTGCTGACCGCGTATGATGCATACCAGATGCTGGCTGATAAGGAGTCAGACGAAGAATGGGAGGCAATACTGGAACGATGCGACGATGTCTTTTTCAAAAACGAAGGGGAGATCAACCGCATTCTAAAAGCGTATGCCGCTAAAATTGAGTTGTAGCTTTTCATTTTTACGGGTGGGATCTGGAGAAGATGGAGAAGTGAGCGGCTTTTGTAAGACGCGCAAATCAGGTCTGGAGGGTTTCCGATGATAAAGGATCTAATGTATATTGAGTTAAAATCCGGATATTCCGATGATGGCCCGGCATGGATCGGCTATGTAAAGACCTCAAAAACCAGAAAGACAGTCTATTTTAATGACCACGCCTTTCAAAAGGCCATAGGCGGCAGTTCAAACTACATAGACGTTGAAAATGGCGATAGGTATTGGATCACCGGTTTGAAAAAAGATAAGAGCAATCGCCATTGGGCGGGACACGGAAAAATCACGATCGACCGCAGAGCTGTTGAGGAATACCTTGCTTTGGTCGGGGAAAAAGAATTGCCATCGAGTTTGTTTGAGGTGGTTGATATGGAGGATAAGTTCCCTGTTGAACGAGCAAACAGACTGTTGAACGGAATAAAGTGAAGCCTTCCTCCCTATGTAACTACACCAACACCCACTTCACCAGCAGCAGAAGCCCCAGCCCCGGCAGGCCCAGAACACCCACCGTCAGTGCGTTGAACCAGTTGACGCCCAGCGTCAGCCCGGTGACGGGGGCGGTGCTGTTCAGCAGCCACAGGACACCCAGGCCCAGGGCACTGTTCAGCACCACCCGCAGCGCCAGCTTCAGCGGCTTGCGGAACAGCCGCACCACCGCTACCAACAGGAACAGGCCCACCAGGGCCAGGGATACGATCTCTATGACGGACATACCTCTCCCCCCTTTATCGCGCCGGCAGCCACACAGGGCGGCGCGGACGGCTCTGTCTTCAGCACCGGCACCGCGTGCGGAATGCCGGAGGGCACACTTTGGCCATTCTGCTCCTTGATACGGCGCAGCAGGTAGTTACTGCGGGCTTTCAGGGCGTTGATCTCGAAGATACAGGCGTCGATGAGCTCGCTGTCGCAGACATAGTCAAAGCGGATATAGGCCTCCTTCAACGCCTGGGTGGTGCTGTACAGTTCACGCTCCAGTTCACGGAGCGTCGGGTCTGTGCTGTGCTTCTTTGCCATAGGGTTCCCCTCCACATCAATATTGTACGTCCAGTTTACGCATTTATGCCCGGTTTCAAACAGGGGCGGCCTGTCCGCCCGGAAAGGACAGCTATGGAACAGGAATATTTCATGCAGCAGGCCCTCGCTCTGGCACAGGAGGCCACTGTCCACGGCGAGGTGCCGGTGGGCTGCGTCATCGTCCGCAATGGCGAGATCGTGGGCCGCGGCCGCAACCAGCGGGAGGAAAAGCAGGCCGCCATCTCTCACGCGGAGATGGAGGCCATCGCCCAGGCCAATGCGGCGCTGGGCAGTTGGCGGCTGGACGAGTGCGACCTGTATGTGACGCTGGAGCCCTGCCCCATGTGCGCTGGGGCCATTCTTAACGCCCGCATCCGGCGGGTGTACTACGGCGCCCGGGATGAGGTGATGGGCGCCTGCGGCGGCGTGCTGAATTTGTTTATGGAGGGCTTTCCCCGTCCGCCACAGCTGGTGGGTAATGTGTGCGGCGACGAATGCCGCGACGTTTTGCAGACCTTTTTCCGGGAAGTTCGGGAGAAAAACGCCGAGAATACGAATCGTTCGGCAAACATTGTTGAAGATTTCACAGAATTTTAATATTTGTAACCGAATTTTTTTCACATCTCCGCGATATCCTAATAGTGCAAGAAACAAAAAACTTTTTTCATCTTCTCTTCCTGCCATATCTGCGGAGCGCCAAGCGGCACTCCGCTTTATGGTGTCCGGAGATATTTGCCCGCGCAAGCGGGTTTTTTGCTGCCCTATGGGGCTTTTCTTTTTGCGGGACTCATGCTATAATACCCCGCAGAACGACAAAAGGAGCGCGGAACATGGCCTCACCCCTGCTGCAAGGAAAACTGCATATCTCCGGCATGGACAGCTGTGCCCCGGCGCTGGCCCGACAGTGGCAGTTGGGACTGGAGACCATCGCCTTCTCCTATGCGCCTCTGCTGGATGATCCCGCCGCCCTGCCCCGGGCGCGGGAGGAAATACACGGTATTAGCAGTCTGTGGCTCCACGGCCCCTTCGCCGAGCTGATCCCCTGCGCCATCGATCCGTTGGCCCGGGATGTAGCCATGCGGCGGTTCCGGCAGGCGCTGGACGCGGCGCAGGCGCTGGGCATACGGCGCATGGTGTTTCACGGGGGCTTTATTCCCCATGTCTACTTTCCGGAGTGGTATGTGGAGCAGTCGGTGTGGTTCTGGCGGGAATTCCTGCGGGACGTACCGGCCGACATGACACTGGCGCTGGAAAATGTCATGGAGCCGTCGCCGGAGACACTGGTGTCCATCGCCGCCCAGATAGACGATCCCCGATTGGGGCTGTGCTTGGATGTGGGCCACGCCAACACCTGCGTCAGCGAAACGCCGCCCATGGATTGGATCGTGCCTATGGCCCCATGGCTGCGGCACATTCACCTGCACAACAATCAGGGCGATACGGACCTGCACGACCCGCTGGGAGAGGGAAACATCCCCATGCGGCAGATCATCGACACGGTGCTGCAAGCCGCGCCGGAGGCCACATTCACCATTGAAAATCAGAACGCCCTGCCGTCGCTGCACTGGCTGGCGGCGCAGGGGTATATCGAGGAACCGACATGACAGAAGCAGCATTGCAGCAGTATATACAGGCCATCCGCCCGGCAGACCGGGCGGTGATGGACGCGGCCCGGAAACGACAGGCAGAGCTGGCCAAACCGCCGGGAAGTCTGGGCACACTGGAGGATATGTCCATCCGTCTGGCAGGCATCACCGGTCAGGTATGCCCGAAAATGGACAGCTGCCGCGTGGCGGTGTTTGCCGCCGACAACGGCGTGGTGGACGAAGGCGTGTCCTGCGCGCCCCGGTCCGTGACCTTGCAGCAGGCCATCAACATGACCCGGCGCAGGACCGGGATGTCCGCCATGGCCGCCGCCTTCGGCGACGATGTGGCCGTCGTGGACGTGGGTATTGCCGGTGATGTGCCGGGCGTGGGCATTCTGGACCGGAAAGTCCGGCGAGGCACCGGAAACATCGCCGTAGAGGACGCTATGACCCGGCCGGAGGCGCTTGCCGCCATGGCCGCCGGCATGGAGCAGGCGGCGCGCGCCAGAGCCGACAGCATCACCGCTCTGGGCATCGGCGAGATGGGGATCGGCAACACCAGCACCTCTGCCGCGGTGCTGTCCGTGCTGACCGGGGCGGATATCGAGGCCGTCACCGGCCGGGGCGGCGGACTGACAGACGAGGGCTTCGCCCGCAAGAAGGACGTGCTGCGCCGTGCGCTGACGCGTCGGGCTGTTGACAAGGATGATGTATTGGATGTGCTGTGTGCCGTGGGCGGGCTGGATATCGCCGCCATGACCGGGGCTTTCCTGGGCTGTGCCCATGAGCGCATACCGGCAGCGGTAGACGGCTTCATCTCCGTGGTGGCCGCACTGTGTGCCGTTACGCTGTGCCCCGAAGTGCGGGACTATCTGTTTCTGTCCCACGACTCCTATGAGGTGGGCTACCGCCTGGCAGCAGACCGGCTGGGTCTGGAGCCCTGCCTGCATCTGGGAATGCGGCTGGGTGAGGGCAGTGGGTGTCCCCTGCTGTTCCGGGTGTTAGAGGGTGCCTGCGGCGTAATGGCCGGTATGGCCACCTTTGCCCAGGCGGCCATACAGGATGACTACCTGGACGAAATACGCGCAGGCGACAGCTTTACGGTGGACAAGCCATGAGGATACTGCTGATCGGCGGCGGAAAAAGCGGAAAGAGCACCATGGCCCAACGCCTGGCCGCCGCACTGTCCGGGGACGCACCTCGGTATTATTGGGCCACCATGACCCCCCATGACGATGAGGACCTGGCACGTATCCGCCGCCATGTGGCGGATCGGGCAGGCATGGATTTTATTACCGTCGAGCGCAGCTTCGATCTGCCCGCCGCTCTGCCGGCACTGGACAGGCACGGTACGGTGCTGTTCGACAGCGTCACTGCCTGTCTGTCGGAGCAGATGTTCCCCGGTCCCGCGCCGGACGCCGACGCAGCAAATCGGGTACTGCGGGAGCTGCTGGATATCAGCCGTTACCCCGCCCACTTCATCGCCGTGTGCGACGATATCTGGCACGGCGGCGAGGACTACCGGGACTGGACGGAAGTTTATGTTCGGGGCCTGGCGGATATCTGTCAAGGGCTGGCAGCGGAATTTGACGTGGTATGTGAGATGACGGCGGGCCTGCCCCACCTGTGGAAAGGAGAACTGCCCCGTGTCTGACTGGATATACGGCTTTTTCATGGCGTGGGGTATGTTCCTGACCATTCCCTGCCCTAAAAAAATATGGCGGGAGAGCGCCCGGCGAAAAATGCTGGCTTGTCTGCCCCTGATAGGGCTGATCGTCGGCGGCATATGGGCGTTGTGCGCGTGGCTGGGCAGCTTTTTGCCACAGCCGCTGGCTGCTCTACTGTGCGCAGCAGCTCCCTGGCTGATCACAGGTTTTATGCATCTGGACGGCTATATGGATGTGTGCGACGCGGTATTGAGCCGCCGGGACCTGGAGACACGGCAGCGAATACTGAAGGATTCCCACTGCGGGGCCTTCGCGGTGATCTGTCTGGCGCTGCTGGTCCTGTGCCAATGGGCGGTGTTTCTGTCGGCGGAGGCGCTGCCCCTTTGGCCGCTGACGCTGATACCTGCGGCATCACGAGCCTGTGCAGCACTGGCCGTTCTGACACTGCGGCCCATGTCCACCAGCCAGTACAGCGCCATGACCCGCGGCGGCGCACCTGTGGTATTTGCCGCCATTGTGCTGGCGGCGGTGTGCGGGCTCTCCGTACTGCTGTGGGACAGCTTTGCTCCGTTGGCTGCGGCGGTGTGCTATTGGCTGGCGGCATGGTACGCTTTCCGGCAGCTGGATGGTATGTCCGGCGATGTGTCAGGCTTCGCCCTGACCATTGCGGAGTTAGGTGGTGCAGCGGTACTGGTGTTGTGGAGGTAAATATGATCCTGATCATTGGAGGCGCGTTTCAGGGAAAGTTGGCATACGCGCTGAAAGCATATAACTTAACAGAGAATGACGTATGCGATCTGGCAGTCAGCCACCCCGAGCCGGGATACAAATGCTATTGGCATTTGGAGGCGCTGAGCCGCAGAAATAACGATATCACAAGGTTTTTGCCGCTGTTCGAGGACGCAGTCGTCATCGCCAGACAGGTCAACGGGGGCATTGTGCCCATGGACGGTGCGGAGCGGGCATGGCGGGAAAACTACGGCGTGCTCTTACAGCAGCTGGCGAAAAAAGCGGAACATGTGACGCGCGTTTTCTGCGGAATAGCGGAGGAATTGAAATGAAACTGACACTTTTGCGGCACGGGGAGACCGAGGGCAGCCAGAAAAATCTGTATTATGGCGCGGCGGATATCCCGGCGCTGCCGAAATCGCTGGAGGCCTTGCAGCAGAAAGCTTTGACCGGCGTATATCCCACGGCGGAGCACTACTACGTCAGCGGAATGACGCGGACGATACAGACGCTGCGGGCCATATACGGCGACGTGGCATACACGGTGCTGCCGGGGCTGCGGGAGATGGATTTCGGCGATTTCGAGATGCGGGCCTACGCCGGCGATCTGGAGCACGATCCACAATTTATTGTGTGGTGTGAGGACTCAGAGCACAATATGTGTCCCAACGGAGAGAGCGCGCCGCAGGTGCTGGCACGAAATCTGGCCGCGATACAGCCCGTTATCGACGCGGGGGAGGACGCGGTGTGCGTGATCCACGGCGGGGTGACGTCGGGACTGATGATGCACTGGTTCGGCGGAACGCGGTACGACTATCTGCTGGCACCCGGCGAGGGATATCAGGTTAGTTTTAACGAGAAAAAACCTGTAAGCTATTCGAAAATAATGTAATCTTTCTGCAAAGGAGTGGCAAAATGGAGCATATATACAGAACGAAGGGCACTTGCTCGCGGGAGATCTCCTTCGAGCTGGACGGAGACAAGGTGCGGAACGTGCACTTTGTGGGCGGCTGCGACGGCAACCTGAAGGCCGTGAGCAAGCTGGTGGACGGCATGAGCGTGACGCAGATCGAGGCGCTGCTGCGGGGCAACACCTGCGGGCCGCGGAGCACCTCCTGCGCCGACCAGCTGGCGGTGGCGGTACAGCAGGCCTATGAACAGGAGCAGGCGCAGAAGTGACAAATATGTGCACGCGGAGAAAAGCGGCCCTTTCGGGCCGCTTTTACGTTTATCTTACCAGACCGCGGGAGGCGGAATATTCGGCGTTTATCTCCGCCAACTCCTTCTCGCCGTCGATATAGGGTTGGTAGATACTGTCTACCCGGCCGCCGCCGGCGTTGCCGCAGCCATTGCAGCCGTCACAGGGGCTGCCGCAGGCGCTGAGGGCGCGGCGGACGATCTCCTCCCGCTGGGCGCGGGTGGTGTCCTTAATGAGCAGGGACTGCATGAAAAACGCTCCTCTCGTTTTTATAGGAAAGGCCGGACGGGGAGGGCTTCCCGGCCCTCCCCGCCGGGTCTGTCAGCCGGCCATGTCGAGCATATTCTCAATGAATATGCCGTAGCCGCGGGTGGGGTCGTTGAGCAGGACGTGGGTGACCGCGCCGACGATGCGGCCGTTCTGGAGGATGGGGCTGCCGCTCACGGTTGATGTCAATATGGGACAACAAATAATTTTTCGAGAACTTTATTCGACAAATTTTGCCGTAAAATCTTTGAATTTCCAATTTATTTGAATTTTTTGCCTGTGGAAAACTAAAATTTCACAAACTAATTCTCGCATAAGAGCAGGGTCTAAAGCGCTTATTTCATGGTACGGAGAGAGGGCGGAGGTTTGTCGCTCTTCCCTTTTGGCGGTCTCCTCCTCCGCGCAGAGCAGTTCCCAATCACTTTCCAACTGGGCAAGCTGCCGCTTCTTTTCGTTCTGTGCGCGGAGAAGGCTTTCCCGTTTTTCTGTAAAGGACTCTTTTGCCAGTCGGCCGCCGACATGCTCCTCATAGAGAGACATAAGCTTCTCCTGCTTGCGGCGGATATCGGCCTGCACTCTCTGCATCCTTGTGTTGATGGCGTGGCGCTTGGAGGCGTGACTCTCAAATTGACGCTGATAAGTCTCAAGGCGGGCGTCCCGCAGCCGGCACTGCATATTGATCGCACGGATCAGAATAGCTTGCAAGTCAGCATCGGAGATACAGACCTCGGCACAGTCGCTTTCCGGTACATAGCGTGCCGACGCGCAGCGCCAGTTCTTGTTGGAGGCCTTGCCCTTCACCAGACGGTTTCCGCAACAGCCGCAGACGAGATAGGGCTGCAGCAGGCTGGGCGCGTTTCCTGTCGGCGTTTTCGGTGCCGTTTTCTGTGCGGTGCTGCGGGCGAGATAGTATAGCTCCCGCGACACGATAGGCTCGTGAGTATGGGGGATGATAGGGCGCTCCGCTTCGGGGAGCAGCTTCGTGCGGTTGCTGCCGACCTTGACTACATGAGATTTGAACGCCTCCGTATCGCCGGTGTAGATGCGGTTCTGAAGAATATTCCGGACGGATTCATATGTCCAGAACTTCCGCACTTTGTAGCGGCCTCGGACTTTTGCCAGATAGGCGGAGGGCGTTTCGGTACCGGACGCATTCAGCCGCTGTGCAATCTGTGTGATGCTGATGCCCTGCGCGGCCCACTGAAATATCTGTCTGACGACGTCGGCGGCAGGTGGATCGACCACGATGGTGTTCTTCTGCTCACCCTTTTGATAGCCATAAGGCACAGCGCCAAAGGCATATTCGCCATTCATCTTTTTGCGGTCCGTTACGCTTTTGATCTTGCGGGACAGGTCGCGGCTGTACAGCTGGTTCAGCAGGTTGGTGATGCCCAGCTCCAGGCCGCCGGTGGATTCGCCATAGTCGGCACTGTCAAAGTGGTCATTGATGGAGATAAAGCGAACGCCATACGCCGGAAACACAAACTCCAGATAGTGACCGCCTTCCAGAAAGTTTCTGGAAAAACGGGAGAGGTCACGCACAATGACAGTCTTGACGCTCCCAGACTTTACCAGCGATAGCAGTCGCTGCATACCGGGACGGTTCATGTTGGTGCCGGTGTAGCCATCGTCTACGATCTCCTCAACGGTTCCCTCCAGATCAGGACGGGATGCGAGGAAGCTCTGTACACAGAGACGCTGTGCGGAGATACTGAAGCTTTCCGTGGCATTTTCACGTGCGACGTCGCCATCTTCCGAAGAAAGGCGGTAGTAGCAGATCATGAGATCGGAAGTCGTTTTATCCACAGCAAGTAGCCTCCTCTGTCAGTGTGTGATAGGGGCGTAGTGCGGCGAAGGGGTCGGCATAGTTGAGCTGGATCGTGATGCTGCGATCCTCGTGAATGGAGATGCGCTCGACAAGCGTATCAAGAAGTTTCTTTGTTATGGCCGGGAGCCGCTGATATTCTCGCATGGCGCGTACCCACGCCTGTGCGGTGGATAAGCCTTTTTGCATCTGCTCGATCCGCTCCTTTTGCGCGGCTTCCGCCGCGAGAATGCGGTTGAGCTCTGCCCGGTATTTCTCTTTTGCGTAGAGAAATTCCTCGCGGCCGATCAGTCCGGTGGACAGGTCGTGAATCAGCATATCCAGCTTCCGATCAAGGCCCTGCCGCTGAAGCCGCAGGCTTGTGGCGGTATTTTGCTTTTCCTGCTTTGCCTGTGCCAGTTCGGCGGAGTGGTCGATCTCATGGATCAGCCGCTCTACATCAACGGCCAATGTCAACTGTTGGTCTAAGACATCGGTGACAGCGGCAAGCAGCCACTCATGGCGGATGTAGTGACTGGCACAGGCGGTGTGCGCGGAGTAGCGGTAGCGATTGCAGTCATAGAATAGCCGGCTGGGGGATTGTGCGCCGTGCCGGGCGCAGCCCTTGCCAGCCCCCATGGGACTGCCGCACTCCGCACAGAACAGCTTACCACGGAAAAGATCGGCCTGCACATCGCCAATATCAGCACATGCGCGATAGACGGCGCGGGACGCAAGAACCTCTTGATTGACCTGCTGCACCGCGTCAAACAGCTCCTTGCTGATGATCGGTGGATGTGCGTTTGGAATGACCGTCCATTGCTCAGTGGGCTGACGCTTCTTTTTCTCATTCAAATGGTTTCGGGATATCTTCCCATAGGTGCGGTTGCCGATATAGACATCGCTGCCGACGATCTTGCGGACAGTCGCCCTGCTCCACAGTGCGTCACGGTACGCCGCAGAGCCGTTCATTCCTCGCAGATAACGCAGTTGAGCGGGGGACGGGATATGTTCCTGATTCAGCTGTTTTGCGATGGCGTTGAAGCTGACACCCTCGGAACGCAGAGTAAAGATACGCCGGACAACCGGAGCGGCTTCCTCATCAATATCATAAGACGCGGCAGCAGCGTTTCGGAGATAACCGTAAGGGACGCTGCTGGATGAAGGCAGGTATGTGCCGCTGCGCATCTGCGCGTGGATGCTGCTGCGGATCTTGCGGGAGATATCCTTGGCGTAGTTCTCGTTCATGACCATTTTCAGCGGCATGGTGAGGGATGCGGCGGCGCCTGCATCCTGCACGAGACTGTCATAGTTGTCATTGACGCTGATAAGGCGCACGTTCATGGCGGGAAATATCTGCTCCACCAGCTCGCTGGTCTCGACGAAGTGGCGGCCCAAGCGGGAAATGTCCTTGATGATGATGCAGTTGATCTTGCCGCTTCGCACATCCGCCATCATCTGATGGAATGCCGGACGGTTGTAGTTCATGCCGGTATAGCCGTTGTCAGCGTACCGCTCGACAATTTGGATATCGGGGCATTCCGCAAGGAAAGCATCGGCGATTTTTGCCTGGTTGCCGATGGAATTGCTCTCGGTGTCGTCGCCGTCCTCCACAGATAACCGACCATACTGTCCGGCCAAATAGTGGACTGACGTCTCAGACACAGGTGAGGCCGACAGATATTTGCTTTTCCGTGCCATACTTACCCCACCTCCTTCGCCGCTGCTGCGATCATCTGCTGATAAGACGCCAGCTCATCGGCGTAGTTAAACTGTATCGTAATTTGCTTGCCCTCGGATACCGTGATCCTGCGGATCAATCCGGCCACCATTTCACGGGTAAGCTTGTCGATTTTTCTGAATTTGGTATATTCGGTGACCCAGTTCCGGGTGTCTGCCGCACCTTCCTCCAAGGCTTGCCGCCGTTCGTGCAGGTTGGCGAGGGATGCCTGCAATGCGTCGATCCGCTGCGTGTAGCGCTGCCGCATCATGTCATATTCCGTGCGTGAGATCAAGTCATCGTGGAAAGCCTCCAGCAAGCGCATACGGTATTCCTTCTGCTCGGTGATCTGCTTCTCCTTTTCCTCAATGGTCATGTCGAGCTGCCGGTGCTTGGCGGCTTGGATGCTCTTTTGACCGATCTCGTGGATCAGCTGGTCAATATCGACTACCATCTCAATTTGCTTCTGGATGGCCCTCAGCACCACTTCCTCTAAAGCAGTCTGTGAAATGGAATGGCTGCTGCACAGCTTAGAGCGCTTGTGGGTGGAGCAGACATAATAGTAAAACATGCGATTGCCGCGCTTTACACTGCGCCTGCACATGGCGCGGCCGCAATCGGCGCAGTACAGCATTCCGGCCAAGGGCTGTACCACTTCCTCGGAAGGGGATGTGCGGGTATCCAGTGACAGCAGGTGTTGCACCGAAGTGAACAGTTCCTCGCTGATAATGGGCGTATGGTTTTTCTCCACAACGCACCAATCTTCTTTGCTGCGCAGCTTCATCTGTTTGATCTTATAGTTGGGTGTTCCGCGCTTGCCTTGCACCAGCGTCCCGATATAGATGGGATTTTCCAGAATAGCCCGCACCGCGACGGGCGACCATGCGTTATTATCACCGACTGCCTGAAAGCCTGACTGATATTTCAGCCCCTGTTGCTGCTTATATGCCGCCGGCGGCAGAACGCCCTCCGAGGAAAGATAGTTGGCAATAGCCTGCTGGCTGTAGCCCTCCATTTTCAGTTGAAAGATGGTACGGACCACCATAGCGGCATACTCGTCAATGATGAGCTTGTGCTTGTCAGCCGGGTCTTTCAGATAGCCATAACAGGCAAAGGCACCGAGAAATTCTCCCGCCTTGCGCTGGACACGGAACTGCGCCCGCAGCTTCTGGGAAAGGCTGCGGCAGTACGCCTCGTTCATGATGTTCTTGATAGGGATGGAAATATCATCGCACAGCGGCGTGTGTTCACTGTCCAGATCATCATTGACGGAGATAAACCGGATGCCCATATCCGGGAAAACGGTTTCCAGATACTTGCCGGTCTCGATATATTCACGGCCAAGGCGGGACAGGTCTTTTACAATGACGCAGTTCGCCTTCTTTTCACGGATGGCATCCATAACGCCCTGAAAGCCGGGGCGGTCATAGTTGGTGCCAGTATAACCGTCGTCTACCCGCTCCCCCACCAACGTGATCTCCGGGTGTCGTTGCACAAACTCGTGGATCAGCTTCCGCTGGTTGTCGATACTCTCACTCTCATAGCGCTTGCCCAGCTTTGACAGGCGGAGATAGGAAATGCCATACCAATGCTGTCCGGAGAGTTCTTCTGTTTGTGGGCAAAAAAATGCAGCCATAAAACGTACCTCCTAAAAATTCAGGAAAGCGGTTTCTGGCTGTCATTGCCGAGCGGCAACATTATTTTCACTGACGGGTCTATTATGCTTTCCCGCTTTGCTTTTGTCAACTGGGAAACGTTGGAGGATCAGGAGAGGCTGCACGCATAGGCCCGCAGGCGGTCTTGCAGGCTTACATCTGTGTTGGAGTAGGCAAGCTTTACCACAATGCCGCTGTCCGTATAGCAGTACGGGTCGCCTACCTGCTCCACATACTGCTTGATGCGTTCGGCACAGGAGGCGGAGGTGTCGATGCTTACGCGGGCGATATCCCGCGGCGTTGTATGGGCGGTATGGCTGGTGCTCGGACGGTTTGCTTCCATGAAGTTTCCTCTTTTCTAATGGCGTTGTCGGTAGTATTGCCAGATCTCGGTGTTTTATGAAAATACTGATAAAAGAGCAACGCCTCCCGGCGCAATGCCGGGAAGCGTTGTCTATGATTCTGTATTCTAAAGAATACCAGCTTCAAGATGCCCTTTCAAGGTAAGACTTGGTGAACAATAGGTGAAGCCTTCCTGAAGAAGATAGGAACGCCAAGGATTTACCGCTGCAGATCGGCAGTCAGCGCATACATTTCCGCCAGCTCCTCGACCGCCTGATTGCGGATTTTATACAGGGTTCGCGTTGTGATTTGGGTTTTAGCGCTGATCTGCTGCCATGTGTGGCCCTCGAAGTAGGCGAGTCGAATGACCTCGGCCTGCCGCGGTTCCAGAAGTGCCACATAGTGCTCCAGACGGTTGATCTCCCGCTCCAGCGGCACAAGGCGGCTGATCAGATCATGCGTCAGCGCGGCATTTGCCTCATCCGATGCACTCTGGAAGTTCATGGCGATGTAAAGCGTCTTGTTGGACACACTGCCGGAGGGCCGGCCCTCGCCATCACCCTTGGCGAAGTTCATGGCCTCGATCATTTCATCCGGCGTCACTCTGGCAGGGTGCTCCAGCTCGTAGCGGAGCTGCTCAATCTTGCGCTTGGTGGCGCGGTAGTTCTGCAAAAGGGTCATAACGTAATTGGTTGATAAGTTGCTCATAATATCCTCCATAGATCGAATAGTTGTTTTAGGATTGAGAAAAATGGATTTGGAGGATTGCGGCAGCGGTAACGGGTTAAGCACAAAAATAAGTGTGTAGATATTTTTTCTGGTTGCCTTTTGTCTCATTAGATCACTAGAAATTTGTAATAGTTATGTCACATAAAGGAGGATGATGACATATTGATTATAAGTGCGTCGACAAAACATGAGACTAATCAAGGGAGATAAAAATATGCTAAACTATGAATATCCGGAATTCAATTTTGCTGCACCTCTTGAATATGCGGTTCGCTTTGGTGAAAACGAACCCAAGAACCAAATATATCGAACGGATTTCATGCGTGACCGAGACAGGGTTCTCTATTGCAGTGCATTCAGGAGGTTGTCCGGAAAGACACAAATCTATCTAACCGGAAAAGACGATCACCAGAGAAATCGATTGACTCACACTCTGGAAGTTTCTCAAATTGCACGCACAATATCGCGAGCACTGGCGTTAGACTGTGACTTGACTGAAGCGATAGCGCTTGGTCACGATTTGGGGCATACACCTTTTGGACACGCAGGTGAGCAAGTTCTACACGAAATAATGGTTCCAGACAGTCCGATTCATATTGCCAATTCCCCGATGAATGACCACAGTTTGGCCGCGGACAAAGCCGTGAACCAGAGCCTTTTTGGTTTCAAGCACAACGTCCAAAGCGTTCGTGTAGCCGCTTCCCTTGAATCAAGCTATGGCAAATACGGATTGAATTTGACAAACTTCACATTGTGGGGAATTCTACACCACTCATCTCCGATTTATAAAAGAGGCACAGTAAAAACGGCCTATGTGGACCCCACTTATCGAAATCAACTTGGGAAACACTTAGCACTGCCAATAGGAGATAACAAAGAGGCGTGGTCCTTTGAGGCGTTTGTTGTTGGGCAAGCGGACGAAATCGCTCAATGGCATCATGACCTCGAGGATGCTTTACGTGGCCAAGCAATGACAAGCGCAGAGGTGTGCGACACTATTCGGCGTAATCTCGGTACAATCATGGATGCCAGTGATAAGGCGACACTTGATAACCTCAAAAAAAGGAAGCAGATTAGCAAAAAATATATTGCAGATCTTTCTCGTGTCGTAGTGAACACTTTAGTAAACCGTTTAATCGAATGTTCGCTTCATAATCTAAAGCTGCTCTGGGATGACAAGGTAAAAGACGAGAAGCAGCGCCTAGTGTTCTTTTCCAATAACAACTGGGATCAAGAAGAAATCGCATCTGCGATTGGATTCAAAAAGTACGATGAACCCGATAAGCGAATCGATCTATTCCAGCGAGATTACCCAAGTGTTATCAGCGAAAAGATTCACCACTCACAAGAAGTTGAACGAATGAACGCAAAAGGTCAGTACATCATAAAAAAACTATTTCAAGCGTACTATGCCCATCCGCAGCAATTGCCTGATAGCACAATCGTTCAGTACATGATTGAGGTGGGGGAATATGAAGATTTGGCCTCAGCAACTACACGGGGCATCGGTGCGGTACGTACAAAGTTTGAAAACTTTCTTTCCAGCGACAAGCATTTCACCATTAATAACAAAATTGCTTTGATGCGAAAAATCTGCGACCATATTGCTGGCATGACCGACCATTTTGCCATGGAGGAATACAAAAACCTATATGCTTAAATGCATGACTGAGAAGACTTGCCCCCAGTTATAAAGGCAAGTCTTCTCAGTTGCATTAATTATATGGATTAGCCGGAATAGTTTTTCAGTTTGAGCTTAGCGTTAAAAATGCATAGCATGACCGACTATTTCACGCTGTCTTCTTCGTCCGAATTGCCTGGGCACGGAAGGACAGCTCCTGTGATAAGAGCTTCAGGGTGGCGAAATCATCGTCCAGCCCATCCAGCTCACGGCGCAGCACGTCTTCATAGTGCTGCTTCTTTCCCTCCAAACTCTGGATCTTCAGCACCCAACGATCCATGACGCTGGGGCTTTGGCAGCCGCTCTTGATGAAATAGTCAGCGCGCTCCTGATACTCCGCGATCTCCTTCTTTACGGCGGAATAGAATTCCTCCGTCATTTTCTGGCGCTGCTTGGCGTCGTCGATGATGTAGATGGAGTTCGCCATCAGGTGCGTCTGGTTGCGGCTAAGCCGGCTGAGTTCGGCGACAAAATCCTCGAAAATATCCACCTTCTCCATGTTGTGCCGCGGCACAAAGTAGAGATGGCCGTTGACACTGAGCTTGGTAGATTCCAGTATACGGAGAAAATTCACGCAAATGGTCTCCACCTGTCTTCGGTTGGCGCAGCGCTGGTACAGCTCAAACAGCTCCTCCGCCCTACGGCAATAGGCCATGGCGTCTATCTGACTGTCATAGGCCAGATTATCATAGCTGAAAATCTGGCTGTCCTTATCGTAGCTGATGTTGGCCAGCTTCTCATATTGGTTGGTTTCCTGGTGCATGGTCTCCTTTACCAGCTCACGGGAAATAACGCTGTCGGAGATACGCCGGTTATCCCGGCAATAGATCTGATAAATACGGCGCTCACCGTATTCCTCGCTGATGATCCTGTCCCGCACATCGCCGGTGGCGCTGCGGAAAGCATCGGACGCCGACAGGCGGTTGCCGCCTGCGTAGGGGATGTTCATATCCGCACAGAGCTGGCGCAGATCATCCTTATCCACTAAAACACTGGGTAGAGAGAAATACAGCAGCTTTCCCAGCATATTCTGACGATCGCCGGATGCGGCGGCCGTCATGTCTTCAAATTTAAGTTCTGTCATATAGCATGTCCTCCTCATTGTGCCGCGATGCGGCTGAGATAGTAGTCGTCGATCCCCTTATACGCCGGATTCCAGACGTATTTGGAGTAGCGTATGCCACGGATGCTCTGCACCTCCTGACGGATGGCCTGTATGGCGCGCCGCACCTGCGGATTGCTCATCTGATCCATGTCCATTGCCTCCACCACCTCGGTCACGCCAAGGCTTATCAGCGTATCTTTCAGCCCGTGGAGGGCAAAGACACCACCGATGCAGATGAACAGGGTGTCGTTGTCCAGATAGCTGGCCACGTCGCCTTTCAGCGGCCCTTCCGTGATATAGGCGCGTTTACTGGCGGTGTTGCCGGTGACGTGCGTCCATGAATAGCTGCGTGTTCCGTTGGGGGCATTGCGGCTGGAGAGCCAGCGGTACTTCCGGCCCGGCGCACCTTCGTCGAGCCGTATCTTCATTCCCTGTATCAGACCGTCCTTATCACGGACAGGGATCAGAAAACCGTTTGGTCCGGACAGCGTCCATTCCCCATAACTGGTACGGAAACCGGGAATACCTTGCAGGTCATGCCCGGTGCTTCGCAGCAGCGAGGCCAGCAGCTTTCGGCCTTCCGGTGTCTGCGGCATACTGCGATATTGGTTTTGGTCGATGCGGTCATCGGAAAGGCCGCGTTCACGCAGGTTTTCCCGATGCCCTGCCGAAAGCGTCAGAAGTGAGAGCATATCCGTATATACCTCATGCCGCTGTACCAATGGTTTTGGCTGCGGCTCTGTATTTTGGGAGCTGGGCTGTTGGGGCATGGGGTACACGTTGCCGCCCCGGCTCAGCTCCATATATGCCTCTATGTTGGTCAGACCGTGCAGCCGGGCATACAGCGAAACGCTGTTGCCGGACGCGCCGCACAGGTTGCAGCGGTACTGGTCTGTATCTACATTGAGACTCAGATGATATTTCCCCTTACCGTGGTCACCGCAGAAGGGGCAGCTTGCCTCGACCTCCCGACGCCGAAGCGTCGAGGGGTCAAGAACAAGCCCGCACCGTCTGGCTGTGTCTACGATGGGGATCTTTTCATAGGCACGAGCCAGAGGGCACACCTCCTTCCCGTGCCGCTTATGCTGCGGTGGGCATTGCGGTCAGGATCGGCTTCACCGGCCTGACGGACAGCTCCGCCTTGCTGACGCATTTTGCCATGATGACCTGTCCCGTGGGGCGCACATTGGCGAGATCGTCCACCGACTCCATGTTATCCACGAACTGCGGATAGTTCCTGCCGGTGAGCCGCTTCATCAGCTCAGACACCTCCATGCCCGCGCGGATCTTCTCCGAGAGGGAAAGCCAGTCATACCGACGCCCGTTATAGGTGAACTTGAAGGCGTCCTTGACCTCGCCGGTGGATTTCACCACATCGTAGAGCGAGATCTCCACGCGGTTCATTTTCAGGGCGGAGAAAGTCATCTCCGCTCGCTTGCTGATGTACTGCGCCAGATATTGCAGCTTCAGCTTGCACTGTTCGATCTCCGCACGGGTCGCTTTCAATTGGCTGTCCAGATCACCGGCTGCGGGTGTGGCTTTCTCAATGGCTGCAATGTCCGCACGAACCTGCTGCAATTCCTCACGGCAGGCAAACATACGGTCATATTCCTCCTGAGAGAGCGCGCCGAACTCCAGCTCTGCCGCCAGTGCCTGCATTCGCTCCTGAAGCTGCTGTGCCTCGGGACGGGTTGCATCCGGTTCAGCGGCTTCCTTTGCCTCCTGCAAGGTTTCTTCCAATTTGGCAATATCGTCCTTCTGGAATTGCAGAAACGTATCCCGTGCTTTTTTCTCAAGGGCTTGCAGCTCCTCCAGCTTGGCACGCTCTGCCTGCCCCGCCTCTACGATCTGCTTGATAGATGTCCGAAAAGCATTCTGCATCGCGGGCAACTCGTCCGCCGTTACGGCGCGGCGGCAGGTGGGGCATTGATAGCCGGGCTTGAGCTGGCTGCACTGCTCCTTTTCCTGCTGATATTGGCTGCCTAACTGACGTATCCTGGCGTTGACCTGCGCGGTGGCCTCCACATACTTAGGCGTGTAGACCGCTGCTTTTCGAGCGGTCAGCTCCTGCGTCAATGCAAGGATGCATTCATCCGAGGCTGTAGGTATTTGCCGTTGATTTGCCAAATCACTATAACGGGCACTGAGGTCTGCCAGTTCATCGTTCAGCGCGGCAATATCCACGCCGGCAAACTGCTTACTTTTCAGTGCCTGTTCCTCGTTCCGGAAGGCATCCTCCTTTTCTCGCAGCTCCCGCAGAGCGGTTTTGCTATTCTGCTGCTGGGCGGTGGTCATATCCTGCTGCCCGGTGAGGTACAGGATGTTGTTCTCCAGCTCCCGAATGGTCTCCCGTAGCTTCCGGCTCTCCACCTCCGGCGAGAGCAGCGGCTCATCCCGCAAGGCCTCCACGGCGGGGCCTGCCATCTGCGCCAGAATGTCCTCCTTGGTGAGCGCAGGCAGATACCGTTGGAGAAGGTTCTTGCCATCGTTGCCCAGTTCCTCAATAAAGTACAGCGGATTAAAGATAGACAGGAACACGTCCCGCTCTCCGAAAAGGTCGGTGAGATCCACCTGCCGCACCTCGCAGCCATCATAGGTGATGGTCATACGGTTGCTCTTACGGGCGCGGGACAGCTCATGGAGCGTCCCGTTTTCATCCACAAACCGCATGCGGATGAACAGTTCCGGATTATCCTCGCTGTGGAGCCGGTCAATGCGGTGCTCTCCGAAGAAGGGCAGGCCGGTAACAGCAAAGGCAATGGCGTCCGCGATGCTGCTCTTGCCGCGCCCGTTGCCGCCCGTAATGACGGTGGGATCGCCAAAGGTCAGATCGGTGGGCTGACTGTAGGACTTGAAACCCTCCATGTGCAGGGCTGTGATCCGAAACGATTTGAGTTTTTCCATCAAAAGCTCTCCTTTCTCATGCGGCTTCCTTCTGCTGAATGACCTCAAAGCTGTCCAGCAGATAGAAAACCACATTGTCTTTTTTCACCATGCGTTTTTCCACATGGTATAGCTTCGCGCCCTTTTGCAGCTCAGGGTGATTCCCCATGGCGTATGCGTAGTAGCGTTTGCCCTCCGGGGTTTCCAGAATAAGCTGCACGGTCGTCCCCGCCGCCTTGGCCTCCAGTACGGTGTACTCGCAGGCAGGAAACGGAACAACGGTCGTGTCCTCCTGCGGCTTTGGCGGGCCTTTCTGCGCCGTGGACTTTGCTGTAGGGGCAGGGGCCTGTTCCTCCGTGCGCAGGGCGGGGATCAGCAGGGACTGGATGCCGCAGGCTTTCGCTGGCGTCAGACCGAGACTTTTTAACGTCTCCAGATACCGGGCGTCCAGCTTACCGCGCTCTGTGGGCTTGATGATGAAGCTCTTGCCCTTCTTCTCCACATTAACCCAAACGGTGTCCATGCTGTAGAGCACACGGCCAATGCCCCACTGGTTGGCGGCACGCTTCATGGAGTCAGATAATCCGCCCTTGATGGGTTCGATATCCGAGTCCTCGGCACCGTCCCATTTGGTGACCCAGCCACGCTCCTCGAAATAGAGGGAGATGCCGCAAAGCTGTGACTCTCGTTTGCCTGTGCTGTGCCACGGCTTGAACTCATTATGCCAGCGGTCAGGGCCCATGACGTCATCCAGACGGTTCTGGATCGCACGGTTGGTCACATAGGGTACGGCGATGCCCTGCATCCGATCCTCATAGGCGATTTGCAGCCGCCATTCCAGATCCTCCGCCGCAAAGGGCGCAGCCAGCCGTGACAACAATTCTCTGGGATCGTTCATTTGCTACCTCCCATTGATGAAATCAGAAAGTGTTTTGCCGCTTTCTACCAGTACATCCGTGTAATAGTAGGCGGGTTCCTTGTCCTTCAGGTGCTCCAGCAGTTCTCTGTGGGGCATATGCAGCCTGTTATGGCTTTCCTTGAAAAAATCGTCGTTGTTGGGAATGCCCAGCAGAAAGCGTGGGAACTTCGACAACTGTGTCTGACTCTTGAAATGCGGCAGCACATTGTTGCCCACGCAGACACGCAGATCGTCATAAACATTGGAGAAGGGATAGTGATACATTTTCGTATCTCCCGTTGGCGGCTCATCTGCCACAACGCCCATAGAGCAATCTACCGCACGGCCATCCCGTAGGGTTCGTATGCCGAACACCATACGCGGGATAGGAAAATCCAGATACTCGGTATCGCCATAGAAGATGTCGGCTCGAAGCTCCGGGTTCCAGAGTACAAAGTATTTATCCTCGCCGCAAAAGCTGACCTGAAGACAATTTGGCGGCAGCAATCCGCTCCGTAGGAAGTGTTCCCGGTCAAAGCTGCCATAGATGGTGTTGTAAAAATCCAGCGGCGATATTTCCTTATAGCTGACCACGCCGTTTTTCTTGTGCTCCTCTACGATAAATCTGCCACTTTCGGGCGAGACGCGCAAAAGGATCTCACCGCTGTAATCACGGTTTACGGCTGTTTCCATGGTCACGCAGCCACCTCCATTTCCTGCTCCGCAGCGGTCAACGCTGCCAGCTCTGCTTTCATGCGGTCGATCTCCGCGCCGATGTAGGCCATCAGGTCGATGATGGAATTGGCGAACTCAATGGGGGCATAGTAGTCAGGCGGCGGCCAAAGATAGATCACACACCCGGCCTCGCACGGCACGATTTTGAAATCGTACAGCACATTCCCCATAAACATCTCCACCGCGTCACGAAGCTTATTCCTCCCGGTACATTCGGTTGTTCTGAAGCGAAGGGTCTCTATCTGTGCGATAAGCGTCAAATAATCATCCAGCTCCGACTCCATCAGAAGGTAACAGGTATATTCCTCCCCGTAGAAATCGTTTGGATCGTCTTCAGGCAGATAGTCCACGCAAATGTACTCCACAAGAAGCATCACGGATAACTCAAATATGTCCTCGGTGTCGATCTCGCCACAACGATAATCACGCACGAGGTCGGCGAGAATACTTTTATTTCTCTGCCAAATATATTTCAGTATCCGCAGAAATCCCAAGATCTGCCATTCATATTCATGATCATACATAGGCCACCTCAGAAAAACGTGCGTACACATTTTGACGCTGCGGCGATTTTTTTGACCTTGGCGTTGAAACCTTCCGCCCAGTTGGCGTGTACCCGCTTCACTGCCTTTGGCATATTGGCCGGAAGGACGTGCTTCATCTCGAAAGCGGTAAGATCCAACTGCTCCAGATTGAAAGTCCCGTTCTCGGAGAGCTTGTCAAACACATGCTCTTTCAGATAAGGACTGAACTCCTGCTCCTCAAAGATGGGATAGACCTCCGGGGCGGCGATAGCCCTTCGGAAAAACAACTCCGGGACAAACCGGATCGAAGAGTCGGTCATTTGTCCTCAGCCCCCTCCGCATAGAGACGCACCAGGGAAATGGCGTATTGCTCCATGTTTTTTGCGATGTCCTCAGCCAGCTTGTCCGAGATGGTGGCCTGCTTGACCGCGGCAAAGTAAATGCCGGAATCGGGGAATATTTCCCCACAAGTCATGCCTACATGCCACGCGGCGTGTGCGACCGCAGCTTCCTCGCTGTTTTCCTTGGGGCTCATCACAAAACCGTGTATGCTGCCATTGTCCATTTTCTGCTCCACATCCAGACTGTTCATAAGTCCGGATAGATGGAACTCCATGGATTCCTTCTGCACCGTTTTGCCATAGGAGAAGAAGTACAGGAACAGTGCCGGGTCTGTGCGTCCCAGCACTACGCCAAGCGGCGTATAGGTGGCTTGACGCCACGCCTTTTGTGCCGGCTCAAAGCGGGCGTACAGCTTCCCCAGCATGGGGGCAAGCAGCTGTGTCGTTTCCGCCCAGACCTGTGTGCGTACCGCGTCATCACTCCCCTGTAATTTATCCACAGGATGAACGATGGCTAATGTTGTTGATCTGCTCATAATCAGTCCTCCTCATGTCAGCGCCTTGAAGCCGTGAGGCGTCAGGACGTTGAAGATCATTTTGTTGGTAATGGTTTCTTTGACCTCGCTGCCGATATGCTTACCGGTGGCAGCGAATCTCTCGTCGGTTTCTCTGCGGATCACCTTGACGATGCGGCCCTTGATGATATGGGGCGAGTCACATTGGATCAGCCCGTTTATCATGCCAGAACCGCCGATCAGTCCGATCTGGCTGATGGACAACGGCAGCAGCGGGTGTTTGACGCCGCTGTCCAGTTGGCTGCGGGCCATGAGCTGCTGAAAGCTGTCACACCGGCGCAGTTGCTGCTCCAGTTCCTTCTGGTTGAACCGTTCGCCCTTGAATACCTTGACCTCTGCTTCGTTGGCAGGCAGCGCATAGCGCGGGCTGTTCAACTCGGCCAGCACCGGTATCCGGTCAGGATAAGCGGCATACTGCTCCAGCCATTCAGCGTCCTGCGGCGTAGTCTCACGGCGTTTTCGTATGCCCATAACCACCACCTGCTTGAATTTTTTGAACTCTCCGTCCGTAAAACGCCAGACGGAGATATTCTCAAAATTATCGCAGAGGATACGGCAAATATCCGACGTCAGACGGTAGTAAGGGATCACATACAGCAGCAGACCGCCGTACAGCAGATGGGGAATGCTCTCGATGAGAAACCGCTTTTCGTGCCGTGCCTTGCTGCCGCTCTCGTTGAGAACGGAGAGGTACGGCGGGTTCAGGAACAGCAGGTGGAACGCCTCTCGGCTGATGTCGCTATGGAAGAAGCTGCCGAAGCCTACACGGTGCAGGCGGGTCTGCGCCTCCTCCGCACGGCTTTCATCCAGCTCCACCCCATAGGCATAGCAGTTGTTGCCTTGGGCGATCTGCCGCAGCGCCTTTCCGCAGCCGCAGCAGGGGTCAAAGACATTGGTGGTCACACCCTCCGGAAAAGAGATGCCTTGCAGCATCAGCGCAATGTTCTCCGGAGCAGTGGGATAGTACCCCAGCTTCACGTTGTTCATAAGCCGCCCGATGGTGGCCGCATTGACAGTGTTTTTCTCCGGGAGCTGCTGTGCGAACCGGCAGGCCGCATCATATACCGGGCGGTAGCCGGTGCTCATCAGGTCGAAGCCCTTAAAGCCCCGCAGCAGCTGTCCCGCCATGGTTGCCAAAGCATAGCTCTCCAGCTCCATCAGCAGAGGCTGCACGTCAGCCAATGCCTGTGTCAGATCGTCACGGACGCGGCGGAGCGCGTCGTAGGTATCATGGGCGGCGGACAAATCCGTTTGCCGGTACTTTTCAATACGGGCGCGGAATACCACCATGGCCTGCATCGCTTGCGGGATCTGTTCACGCAGCTCGCCGATCCGTTCCAGCACATAGTAGCGTTGGCTCTGTAAATCTTCACTCACGGTATGTCACCTCGCCATCTGCATAATTTGCAGGAAAGGCAAGGAACTGATGCGTTCCTTGCCTTTCTCCCGTCGCTATATTTGTGACGGTGTATGGGTAGTGGTTCATGCGGCCTTTTGAGACGCAAAGGCTTCTGCCGCAAAGTCAAATACGGGCGCGTTTTCCTCCGGCGTACCGGGGACGAGCTTCAGCGTGTAGCCGCTCTCCCGTGCCAGCTTGAACATATTGACAAAGCGGGAGAGTTCTTCATCGAAGGGCTCCTTGGCAGCTTCCGCGGTCTTGCTCTCCTTTACGGGAGGTGCATCTTCGGTATCCGTCGTATCAGGGCGATACGATGCGTCCGCCGCGTTGGTGTGGACAGGATACGCGAACAGGGACAGCCAGAAAGCACGCCACATGGACGCCAGCAGTGTTCCCAGGAGGGTGCGCTGCCGGGTGGGCAGGTTGATGATCTGCTTGGCCTTCACCTCGTCGATCTCACTGATGGTAACGGTCAGGCGGCCAGTCTCCACATATGCCGCGGAGCAGAAGCAGCTCACCACCGCGCTCTCGGAGGCGAACACCTCGGAGGACTCCACCACCTTGGCGATAAGTCGGCGGCATACGGTGCGGGCTGTCTCAATGCAGCGGATACGGATGATGTCCGCCCCCACGGTTCCGGCGTGGATCACGCCATCGCCGTCGATCTGCTTTGCGACTACGCCATAGGTCACTTCCAACGTACCCTCTACGATGAGATGATCCGTGGACAGGCTTTCATAGTGGACAGTTTCACCCTTGGGGATATAAATGGTTTTCATGTTCGTCGATTCCTTTCATTATTTGTTCATGCGGCGGCACGGTATCTGACGGGCAGTACCAGTGCCACATCATCTGTGCCCTCTGCTGTGATGGTGACAGGCGAAACAGGACTGAGCACATGAAGGCGTACCTTCTCATGACCAGAAAACTGCTGTAAGGCGTCCCACATATAGGAGAGGTTAAAGGCAAACGCGACCTCGCTGCGGACGGGCAGCTCGATTGCCGCCCGATACCGCGCGGATGGTGTTTGCAGCGACAGACACCCGTTTTCAAAATAGACCACAGGTGTGGTTTTCGCAGGGGAAGCACATTCCTTCAGATAGGTCAGTCTTTGCAGAAATTCCCTGCGGTCAACCACATAGCTCTCCCGTTCGCTGCGGGGGATGGCGACCTCCGGCGTCAGCGTGTCGCAGGTTTCCAAGCGGCGGACATAGGCGCAAAGCCCATCTGCCGCGAAACGGACATACCGGGTGCCCACCTGAACGGACACGCTTTGATCGCCAAAGGCTTTCAAGATCCACATGGCGTCCGCAGGAACGACAAAGGTCTTATCCACGGTCATGGCGTCGTTTGCGCAGACTGCCAGACGCTGGCCATCCACACAGTAGAGCTGCTGCCGGTAGAAGCGTACACCGCTCATCACGGGACGGCTGTCACTCCGCCGCTGGGCTGCATACTTGATGCGGCCAATGCAGGCGAGAAGCTGTGCCGCGTTGGCGGTATACGCCTGCTCGCAGGTAAACCGCGGCAGCTCCGGATAGTCCTTCAGCGGGTATCCGATAAACTCCGCACTTTTGTCGGCACAGGCCATGGTGATCTGCGGGGATGAAACTGCCGCGTCCGCGCAGGAAAATGTCAGCGGGCCGCGGAAGAACTTCCCTGCCTTCGCGATGGACTTTGTGCCGGAGAGGACAACGCCGAAGTCGTCCCCCTCTGCCGGAATCTCCGTCTGTATCCATAGCTCCAGATCTGTGGCGGTGATGGTACATACACCGTCACGAAATTGAATACTCGCTTCGCTCAGTGCGGGGATCGCACTGACCTTCAAGAGTGGAATTACGCGGTTCAGCGTCTTGAAAAATGCGCCGGAATCTACAGTAGCTTTCATGCTGCACTCCTATTCTTCTCTAATGTGGTACTCATGCGGACGGTCTTGGTGGAAAAGTCCGTTTGCCGCACGCTGCATTCTCCGTTGACGAGGATATTGTAGACCATATCCACCACGATTGTCGCGGCGGTGATATTGGCGGCCATGCTCTGCGGGTCTGCCAGAGATGCTTCCGCACAGGAAAGCTCCGAAGGGAATCGATCCTGTACTTTCAGCAACTCAGGGAATACGCCGCCTACCGGCTTTCGGACGGTACGGCCATTCCTGCGGACGCCGCATACTACCTGACCGGAAAACTCACCGTTGCCGCTGTCGATATAGATAAGGTTTTCCGCTTTCAGGAATGCCTTGTGGCAAAGCTGACGGGACTTGTCGTTATCTACGGCACCGATGAGAATGACCTGTTCGCGTACCGTGGGGTAGCGACTGTACTCGCCTGCCCAGCCATCTGCGTGAATGAGTGTGGTGAGCGTATCAAGGTCCTCCACGAAGGCGGGCAGGTATTCCGCTTCCATACCGAACACGGCGGCGTATCGCTCTGCCAGGATCTTTGCTTTGTTTTCACCCAGATCAGCGGGAGAAAAGTTCTGACGCACGAGGTTTTTGAACTCCACCTTGTCGCCGTCACAGATGATAAAGCGGCTGGGCCGATCCAGTGCATACAGGAGCCGATAGATATGCGGCGCGATATGTCCGCCTGTGCCGCCTGCGCCCAGCATGACGATTTTCACCGGTGCATCTGTAGGAATCTTCATTTCAGATCCCCCAGCAGAAGATCCAGTGCCTTCCAGCCCCAGATACCCGTTTTCTCCGCTTTGCGAGGCGAGACCCTTGAGACCGGCACCTTTTCGTGGCTTACTTCAGTACACCATTCAGGCGGAAAGGGTTCCTCAAGCCTCTCTACCACCGTACCGGGGTCGATGTCCACGAAAGACCCGCCGCAGCAGATACGTGCCGCAATCTCCGGATAGAAATGATCCAGATGGCCCAGCACCATGTAGATACCGGTTCCGCGTTCATCCGCATCATCAATAGAGGAGAAAAACGCCTCCATGCTATTGTGGGAATGAATGTCGGCATAGTGGATATAGCGGCTTTCATCATCGTAAGGATTTTCCTGCAAACTGGCGTGGATGCCCGCTTTGCTGACGTTCTGCTTGGGGACGTAGGCAAGGTATTCCTCCTTCCACTTGTCCCAATAGATCAGCACCAGTGCCTCATACTCCTGTCCATGCTCTGCCATGAAGGAGCGGAAGAACGCGATGATCTGGCGCATCAGTGACAGCGGGATCAGGGGCAGGGCCGGGGTAAACCCGGCCGCAACCGCCTGAAAATCAATGATCTTGTGTTTTGGGGCGATAAATTCACCCTGCTCGGTCTTATGCATCTCGTAGATGTGACCGTCATTGCCGGGGATCAGGCAGATGACCTTATCCGAATTGCGGGCGGCCTCCACGGTGGGAAATGTTCCCTTGTAGGCGGCGGTGCCTTTATTCTTCATGGTCACCTTGGGACGCACGATGCAGTCCGGATTTTTGTCCTTGGCCTTTTTGAGCGCGTCCAGGAACTCACGGGAACGCTCGATGGATTCCTTCATGGAGATGATCGTTGTTCCCTTGGGGTCTTTGACGTCCTTGCGGATGGTGCCATACTCCATCGACCATGACACATTTTTGCCCTCCTCCAAGTCAAGAAAATCCTCTGACTTACGGATACGAAGCTCCTCGAACGTCATGGTAGGATCTTCAATGACCTCCTTTGCGCTCTTATGGCAAAAGACAGGCTTCTTTTCAAAGAGGCTGGCTTTTGCGTTCTCCACGGTCTTTGCCTCGAAAGCTGCTTCCAGCGGATTGCTGGGTACAGGCTCTGCGGCTGGGATCGTTGCGGGAGGAATGGTCACTGCCGCCGGCTGCGGCGCAGGGGTCTGCTCCGCTTGGGGCGCTGCGGGGGACGTAGGCGGCTGCTCCACGTGGGGCGTTGCTGCCTCTGGTGCGGGAACGGCCTGCTGGGGTACCTGGAATGGATTGGCTTCGGGTGCTGCTGCTCCGCTGGATGTGCCGGCGCCGAAGATCTCGTTGATGTCAAGACCTTCCTCCGCGCTGATCTCCTGAAACGGCCACATGCTGTTGCTGTCACTCATGGTAACGGCTCCTTTCGTGTTTTGGGACAATAAAAAAGAACGCAACCGCCCCGAAAGGCAATTACGTTCTTCTTGATGTCCAGTTTTTTACATACTTCAAGTCTTAGTCAGAACGAAGAAGGGGGTTGACCTCCTTTCTCGCCCGTGCCTGCTCTGCTCCGTCCTCAATGCCTAATGACCTTAAGTACAAGGCCATTGTAGCGGAAAGCTGCCGGGGCGTACAGGTGGAAAAATACAGAATCTTTGATAGGTATTTTGAAAAACCTGTTAGGATTATCTCGTTATATAAGCGGATGGTGCAAATCCACTATAACGTAGACTTCACTCTGTGGCCAACATACTCACACCACTCCATAGAAGCAGGACGAAGCCGCCAAGTCCACTGGCAGATTTATGGCGCAGGCGAGGTAAGCTGCCCTTAATAAAGAATTCACTCACACGCTTTCCCGCCATATTTTGTGTTACTGAATTCAATATGAGTCATCCAGTACCCATAACACTTTGAACAATACACCAGGTGCAGTATTCGGAGTCATCTCATCATAGACTTCCGTTTTTGCATTTTCTACCCAAATCGGGGAAGAAATAAATTTACCGTTTCCATTCACAACCGCCCTGCCTATTCCTCGATTATACAGGTGCAAAAACTTGTGCCTGTACAGTCGAAGGTACTGCATAATATAATCTCCCTGAAGTATGCAAGAAAATACGTTTCTCCTGCAGAAGACACAGTACATCTATACCAAACGCTTATTCCTATAATAGGTAGGATCGGCAGTTTTTGCACAGAGATTCATGACAGGGACCCAATACAAATTTGGGAAGGAGACGGATATCTCTGTTAAATCGGTTTTTCAAAAAGGACGTCCCTTCGGCCGAACTGAAAATACCCTGCGCCCCCAAATAGAGGCATGATTGAGCCGCAACGTCTTGCGCATCTGCTAATAATTGCCTAATAACATTTGTATGCAGCTCGCTCTGTACTTTTGGATATTTGTTAAGGAGGAACCACAGAAAACTAGCCGTTAACCAGTCACCAGCACCAGACGTATCAGCAATATTGCTAATCGTTGAAGGATCCAAATGCACCCACTTCTCAAAGTCCCCACTTGCTGTTTTCAAAGCATATTTAAGGCCAGCGCTTCCTTCTGACACAATCAGCAGTTTTGTTTCAGACTGTTTGCTAAGTTCAGAGGACAGCTTAGCAATATAGCTTTGGGGAATTGCTTCTGCCGAGAATTTGGCAATATCTGCTTGAGCAACATTGTTGCAAAAAGTTGAAAACTGCCTACAGCAATTTGGTTCATAATATACCCATGCCCGAGATGTATGGGCTCTTTGAATCCCAACCCTGATTCCATCCGAAATTCGGTCAAAAAAGAAAGCGCCCAAATCCTGCCAAGCATCTCCACCTATCTTTTGAATATTTGCCGGCGAAGGTAACGTTAATTTAGTAAGTATTTTACCGCACTTCGAGCACCTTGTTTCAAATATATGCTTTCCGTCATTACAGTGTTCAATTATGCGCGGAGTCGAAAACTTACTCTTCCCAAACACAATAGCATCTATTTTTCGAAGCCGCAACTGCTCAAAGAGCAAGTCGCAGTATAAATCATTGTATTGAGGAATGAGCAAAGAGACTTTTAGACCGAGTTGCGATAAAATGGATGCTACGTTGGCAGCTGTGCCGCCAATACTATACTCCTCATTAGCCTCAGATTTAATAATATCAATACAGGAAAGGCCCGCACATATAACTGAATTCTTTTGCATATTTCACCACGCGTACTCATTGTCATCCAAGCAGACACAGCATAACTCGTTATTTTCAGGTTGATACCCTGCCTGAGATTTGTCGTATCCTTCATTTTCTAGAATTGCCATACCGACAGTCAGTTCGTTTTGAAGCAAATCTATTATGGCCATTAAAACGCCGATGTCCATAATTTTGCTTCCTTGGGAAGAAAAAATATAGCTGATTTCGGAATCCCCCGGAAAGGGGTTGAGCGCACTTTCGTAAAAGCTAACTGTATTGCAAAGCTTCTGATACATAACAATCGGCTGATTCTCGGGAACATAGATAATATTTCTTTTTTCGACCTCCAGTGCCGTAAACAACTCAATTCCATGTCGACGGACAATTTCTTCTTCCCGACGCACATTCGCAGAAGGAAACGGAAGGACAGGGCAGGTCTCATCTGGACTCAAGAATTTTGCAATCTTTTGCAGGGTCGTTTCCTCATTTAAGCCTAGGATAGGAAACCACACGCGGGTATTCGCACGCGTCCCTTCCATATCCATTACGAAACTATTTAATCCCTGAAGGAACTCAGGAGACCCTGTTCCAATTATACTTTTGATGCCGTCATCTAGAGAACTATTTTCACATACCAAAATACTCATTTTCTTGCTTCGATTAGCAGGGAACTTTTTTAGGTCAAGTAGCCGCTTGATAAGATTAAAGCTTACAATCCGAGGCATCGCGCTTATGTCGACAACAATCTCATCATAATCAGAAATCAACGTTGAGCTTATCACACTGCGCATAGATTTCTGCACAATAGTCGCTCCAATGTCTCTGCTCCAGACTTCGACATTTACCTCAAAGAGGTAATTACCGCATATCTCTTTTAATTTTTCAACGTTTCGATTACGCTCTTCGGTATATGCTGGATTATGGACAGACTGTTTTTCAGAATAGTTGACCAAGAGTACCCTACAATGAGGGGCAGCTTGTAGCAACGCAGAAACGCCAACAGTCATACGAGGGTCAAACCCACTTCCGATGATTATTAGCTTACTTAAGCTATTAGAAAAACGATTTCTAACAGCGTCTAACCCATGAAGGCACATACATTCCGACCATGTCAGTTCCATTGATCTTATCCTTTTACAGTTCAAATCATTTTTGTGTGTGCATCAAATTCACCAGTATAAGCTTCAGAATGCATTCCCGCCGTCTGAGACAACGAAAGGCCTTTCCACCCACCATATCCTAAGGGAAGGTCATAGTGTACACACAGCCAGCGATTTAAATAGAAGACTGTGTAATTTTCTGAAGACTGCGTAACCTCAGTTTTTTCCAAATAATTTGAAGCCACACATCGACATAAGATATCTATTTCTCTCTGGTATTTTGCCCGTTTGGGACTATGTGCAGATGCTCTTTCAAGTTCGTCTGTTTTAATGGCAATACCAGTTCTGGCACCACCGCTATAGGAGTTTTTCTCTGGGTCTCTAGATGCGGCACAGATTTTGCCGATATTATCTAAAAAAGACTGTATTTCTCTAGCATCAACATAGCGGAATCGCATATCATTCCACTTCTCTTTGACGGCCTCTCGAATAAATCGGTCCTGTTTGCTAGCGTCAAGCATATATCTGTTATTCGCTTTTTTCCCAAGAGCCTGTGCGCGACTACGCTCAAATAGTCCGGCGGAAAAGTAGAGAAACTGCTCGATGTTATTTGACGAGAGCATACGCAACCTATCTAAGCCATAATAATAAGGAAGCTCATTGTTCCTGCAAAAATAGAACTCCGCCGCTGTCATCATATTTGTTGAACAGAAATTTCTGAATTCATCCCAACTCTCAACCTTGCCCAGATATCCAAATGACAGTTGCCGGTCGTTCTCTCGAAGAACCTTAATCTTCAGGCACTGGTAATAGACCGCCCGCGTCAGCATCGACTCAAAGTCATCTGTATCGAGGGCGCTGAATATGTCGGCATATTTATCAGAAACTCTTGGCATCGTAAGTAGTTCTTTTTTCAGAAGCTCAATTCCCTTCTCTATCTTTCCTCCATCTCGTCTCTCGTCAATCTTAGAGGCTAAACAGGAACCGAACTCATCTACTTCGGGAAGCTTCGCCATTTGTACGCGCCTTTTGGCGATATCGACCAGGGCGCTACGAAACTGTTGCTTATTGTTTTCCCAGTATTCGTCTAAACTGTAGTGACCATTGTAGTCTCTTTGCAGTACACCATCTTGGGAAATAATCTGTTCATTGGATAGCCCTTCTAAACGTTGGGAAATCCAAACCGCAGTATTAGGGCGCAAAGTATATATGGCGTTCGTAATCTGATCCTTTTGGCGTTCTGCTAACTTATGGAAGTCATCGAAGATAATCAGAGTATTTTCATAGAGAACCTGCCCATCCACTTCGATGTTCTTTGCTTCAAAAACTTTCAGAAAAAGGAGTGTCGTATGCATGAATTCTAAATGAAGAGGTTCCGAATCGTTGCCATCTAAGTATTTGCACAGCATACGCTCCTGCTTACATGCCCATTTGAATAGCTTATACCCATCGGAGATGTCATCTCTGATACTGGCTAACTCGTTGGGTAACTCTAAAAACTTAATTCCCTTATATTCTGTGTCATCCTTGTATCCTCTCAAAACGGCGATACTTCGGATAAAAGCAATTGTAATCCTGCAATTCAGCAACGCAAACAGCACCTGTGTGCGTCGACCATTTTCGAATAACTCTTCTAGCAATTCATAGTTTCTCGCACAGGACAAATTGCAACTCAAAAGTTTTACTTCTTTCCCGCGTATCACTCCTGTATTCTCCATGTAGGAACGCACTTCGCTACTCAACGAGCTTTGTCGTGGCTGCTCACAGATGTAGCTCAGCACTTCAGGCGAAAATGCCTTAAACAGGGTTGTCTTGCCGGCCCCCGGGCTACTCGTAAAAAAGGTCACATTGCGAAAAGCGTCGGTTTCAAGTATCTTTAATGCAGAGCAATTAAATAGTTGTAAAAACACAGACGGAGAATCTGTGTGCTCAAGCCGCTTAATTTGAAACGGATTCTTCCAAATCATGCTAAGCCTCCTTGTGGCGTGTCGTTCTAGGAAACAATGCGTGATCTTCCCCATTCCATGCGTACCATAGAATAGGAAAGGAATTGTTTGGTGTATTATGATATATAATCAGCGGCAGTGAACATTCGTTAAATCCCAAATACGGCTTTTGTGTTTTTCCCTTCCTAAAATGCGAGTCAACAAAGCCGGAAGACTTAACTGCATTCAGTTCATAATTTCGACGAAGAAGGTCTTCTTCCGCATCTGTCAGTTCCACGCCGCTTATCCGTTGAATTGCATCTACGGTAACTCCGCATTTATGTGACTTTAGGAAATCGGATGCATTACTGCGAATGTGCATTAGTGCTTCATCGGTTGCTATATAAAGAACAACATGTATCGAAATATCTTCTTTTGGAAAGCCAATGTCACCCAAAAGATTATAAAATTTAGGGATTTTCCCTTTCCATTTCCCGTCTTCCATTCTAATGTAGCTTATACCGCTGGCGGAGAAGTCGTCAATTAAGAAAAATGTTCTGAAATTTGAATCATCCTTGTTCAACGAATAGTCCGTGTCTTTACACAATGTAGTCAAATCCTGTTTCAGACTATCTTTCATTCCTAAAGCGCGTTCATTGGAAAAATCGTAATTAATAAATACTTGTTCGTTGCTTAACATAGGGTTTTGGCGTCTGAAGTAATCCATATGAGAGCCGTCACTCAAACCAAGAAATAACGCTTTTCGCCGCATTATGTTGAAGATACGCTTTCTCATAGTAGAATCCGAAGCAGAGAGAATAAAGCACGCGATTTGCTTAGGCAGGCGGGCAATCGCGGGGTGATTGCCTCTCCGTATCGTTCGCTGCATTTTTTTGTGGAAGACCGGGGGAAAAACATGTGTACACGCTGCCGCGGATGGGAGTGACTCCGTGATCACCCGATCCGCTTCCGTCGCGGCCGTTCTCAACGCCTCGTCGTTGATCAAAGCATTCCCTCCTTCCGGCAAAAATCTTCCAACTTCTTCTTGGCCCGCTGATCCAGCTTGATGGCGGCCGGGAGCGATAGTCCAAGGATCTCCGCAATCTCTCTGACGCTGTAGCCGTGATGATACCGTAGAAGGATCATCTCCCGATACCGCGCCGGCAATTTCAAAATACACGCTGCTAAGACATTTCCCCCATCGTAAGCAACCTCAATCCCGTGAATTTCATCCGTGAGCGGCACGGTTTGCCGTCTCTTTGCGCGGCGATATTGGTCAATGGCTTCGTGTTCAACTATAGTAACGACATAGCTGCGGGTTTTTGGACACACGGGCACATCAATTTTCCTGATATTTTCCGCAATTCTCACAAAGGCTTGATGCGTAGCGTCTTCGGCGTTCTGTTCGTTATGTAATATTTCGTAAGCCACGTGAAACATAAGCCCTCGGTATTCTGCGTAGATCTGCTCGAATTTTGTCTTATCTTCACCCGTTTCTATCGTTTGCAGGTAAATCATCATAGGTATCCCCGCCTCCTACTCCGCGTTCTTGTTGTAGCATGGGATTTGTGAGTCAAGCAAGTATAAAGCAGCGCTGGCGAATCTGCTCACACTCTACATATGTCCCCGCAACAAAAAGCTGACCTGATCGAGCATATTACGCTCGACTAGGCCAGCTTTTCTATCACGTTGCCTAAAGCGGTTCAGGGTAACATTTTAAGTGTTTACATATTTGGTATATGTGCGAGAGTCGGTTGCCCCCTCAGAGTCCTCAACAAACAGTGTCACAACAATTTTATATTCCGTTCCCGCTTTTCCCTGATATGTAATCGTATTCCCATGAGTTAATTTGTTTTCCGCACTCATACCGATATAGTACTGCGTATACAGTTTATCAAATTTCCATGCATTTCCATTCTTGACATAGAAATATATGCTTTTAGCGCCGATGGTGGACATGATTTTCTTTCCGGTAATAGAGAATGTAACATCCATTTCACCATCGGTTCCGGCACTTGCGGAACAAGAATGGGAAAAAATCAGCGCACTTGCGCGCGATTCTGCGGCGAAGGCCGCTGTGCTCAGCAGTGCGGTAAGAATCAACGCTAAGATAATTGTACTAACTCTCTTCGGTGTAGTTTTTGTCATCATATAAAATACATCACCTTTCGTAAATTGAGTCCACAATAAATGTCAATTCGCCTTCCGGCAAATCTGTTCCTATCGAGCACTCCAAATTGCCATTGAACCATGTGACACAGTTTGAATCCATGTTCATGTAAAAATAGTAGACGATTCCATCTCTTGTGTACTTAGTTACCTCGCCCTCACTCTTTTCAAACTTTTCGTCATGCTGGTCTGCAAGCTGACGAACTTGCAGCATCAGGTAGTTCGTGTCGCTCTGGTTAAAGCACAGAAATTAACAGAATTATTGCTCTCAAATGGGATGACTTCCACCGTTTCAATTTCAAGCCCTTCCGGCAACTTCGTGGGCACTACTTTTTCTGTTATTCCATAGGCCGCCAAAGCATCTTCGATCCTGCTATATTGTACATCCTCCTGCGGCTGCGGTGCATTTGTCCCAATTTCTTGGGGGATCTCTCCCTTATACGCATTCTCGAAGGTAAACACCTCAGATGTCCACTTGCCAACCATTTGGAAGAATCTTGCAAATCCGCCAACAGAGCAGGCGGCCAACACAAGTGCACACGCCAGGGCAGCGGCAATGAGCAGCGCCTTGCGGAGAATGGTTTTGTGAGATTTCTTTCTACGCGATGCTTTTTCAGGCTCTAATGGTACATGTATGCTTTCTGCCTCGCCACTGGGATACAACTGAAGTCCCTCGCCCTCCGGAGTCGCGTAGGCAGAGAAAAAATCTTTCAGTGCATCAGCGGCAGCCGTTTTATCAACTCCGCCCTCACGTTTTTCTATCACCTCCATAATGTACATAACCATATCCAGATCTCCGCCGTCTGGGTCTTCTGCGTCTTTTTGCAGAAGAGCCTCCAATTCCTGCGTACTCAATTGGTCCAGATAGGAGTACATATCAGCACTATTCGTTACAGCCATATTCTGAACCTCCTTCGCTTAGTATATGTGGCTATCGGGCAGCCACTGACAAAAACAAGTTCAAAAGTCCGGAAATTCTTCCTTTATCTTTTTCCGCATTCGTTCTATCCGCTTTTGACTCGTCCACACCGTTATTCTCAATTCTTCAGCTGCGTCCTTATGACTCTTCCCCTCAACTATTACCCTTTGGAACAGGACAATATCGTCATCCTTGAAATTATCGCAAATGAACTTTTGTATAGTCGAAAGAGTATTGACCGTTATGATCTTATTGACAAAATTATCGGGAGCAGCAATGTCTTCCGGCCTGTCGAGATATTCAGCAAATAGTTTGACATCTCGCTGCCGTGACCGTATGTAGTTCCGCATCTTGTTCTTCAGCGTCTGCATCAGCCAACCGCCGATGTTTTCGTGGTTGACCAATTCATTAAACTTGCTCCAAGCATCATGGAATGTATCCTGGACAAGTTCCTCGGCAACTCCGGCGCAACTCTTGTTCGCCTTGGCATAGCGCAGCAGTTTAGACCAGTTATTGACATATATCTCACCGAACAACTCGCGTTGTGCGCTTTGCTCCGATGCCATAGTGCCCGCCCCCGTTCCTTCTCTTTATATATCTCTCGGTATCGCCTGTGCTCCGTGTTACTTAAAGCGTACTCATCGCGCCGCTTACTTCAGAAAATGATCGTTGACATATTGGAGAAGAGCGAACAGACGCTGCGAATCTTCCTCATCTACAGATGCGAGCATTTGCGCAATATTCTTCTTTGCACTATTTACGTCGCTATCGTAAACCAATGTGTCCACACTGACATGCAGCGCCTCAGCCATACGTACAAGGCTGGGAACACTCATCATCTTGTCGCCGCGCTCAACCTGCGTAATATGCTCAACTGAAATTTCGGCCTTTTCTGCCAAAACTTCCTTTGTATATCCGCAAGTTTTACGGGCGTCCCTGATATTTTTGCCGATAGTACATTGTAGATCCTTTTTTGACACGGCCATGCACATATACCATCCTTTGAAATTCCTATTGGTACTTATTATATTGCCCAAATAGGGTCGGTGGAATGTGCCAGCAGGGTCTGTTATAAGTCCTGTCAGGATTAGATTATAGCACAGACGACAAAGATTTTCCTTATTTTTGTCAGCTTTTATTTTTCTGCCAAATACAACTCAATGAAGGCGTTATCCAGCAGCGGCAATCTATGAAAGGAGGCTCACCCTGTACCGAGTGTATGCCGTAAGCCTTGATTCGCTAATTCGAGAAAAAGAGAGGAAAATCATATGAAAGCACCACGCATGACAAAAGTCTTGTCATTCCTTATGGCGCTTGTGTTCTGCCTTTACCTTGTCCCCACGGAAGCTTTAGCGGTCGAGGTCAAGAAAAATGCGCTTGAGGCAGCAAGCGAGTACGCCCGGGATTATGATCCTGTGGATTCGCCCGACATTGTTTCCGAAATCGTATCCAGCCGCGATGAGTACCAAAAGGAATACATGTTGTCTAACGGGCAGCATCTTCTGACCGTTTATCCCACCGCTGTCCATTATGCGGACGAAAATGGCGAGTGGCAGGAGATCGACAATACGCTCCATGCCACATCAATGGACGGAAAACGGGTTTATCGGAATACGGCAGGACTTTGGGATGTTACTCTGCCCTCCAGCCTTTCCGGAGCCGATCCGGTCACGGTCGCACGTGGTGACAGTGCACTGAGTTTCCGCTTTGCCGGTCAGCTGCTGCAGGACGATGTCCTGACCGCGAAGCTGGCGCGGATGAACGAAGATATTGCCGCCTCCGAAAGTGGGAATAATACATCAGAGCCAGAAGTATCTGCAGAACCGGAGCCTGCTGATACATTGGCCGATACGTCTGAACCGCAGAGCGATGCGAATAGCGGCGCCTCTGAAGAGGCATCCTCTGCAGACGAGAACACCGCAAATCCCACCGAGTCCCATATTGCGGTCACTCCTCCGGATACTACAGCAGGCGCCTCTTCTCCCGAAAGCGAAAATAACGCACAGCCCGAGGCTCCTTCTTCCGGGGAGGACACGGCCAATGAGTCGCCGGTTTCTGGAACTGCGGATGATGCTGATGAATCCGCGGCACCCGTTACCAAAAATGACACAATCGACGTTATTGCAGAGAGCCAGTGGGAGACCGCCACTACCACAAAAATGGGTGATACCGTTTTTGGACGCACGCAGGTGCAGCCCTCTCAGCTCACGCTAAAGGATTCGGAGATCATCTTTTCTCAGAACGACAAAACTCTGCAGGAAACTTTCTCCGAAAAGCTCAGCAGCACTGCGGAATACACCGCTGTGTTCAACGGCGTCAATGTGCGCTATGATCTGAACTCCAATTCCCTGAAAGAATCCGTTATTATTGCTGCTGCTCCTACCGGGCGGACAGGCTATCAATATTTGCTGGAAGCCAAAAACCTCGTGCTGGAATTGCAGGAAGACAACAGCATTTATGCGTATGCCATTGGCCATACCGAGGGAGATGAGCCCGTCTTTTTCATGCCGGCACCGTATCTGTTCGATCAGGACAAGGCATATTGTGATGACATCGAACTTATCTTGAAGGAAACAGACGAAGGATATCTGCTGACCTATCTGCTTCCGCAGGAGTGGATGGCGGACGAAAACCGCGCCTACCCTGTTGTTCTGGATCCTGTGGTACATGCCGAGCTTAGCTTCACCAATATCGCAGATCAGACGGTATTCTCTATTACGCAGCTCAGCCACACATGGTCGATGCTGTGCATTGGTCAGGGCTCTTATGGCATTGGCCGTTCTTTTGTGAAGTACAAGAATCTACCCGCGTTGACATCGGCAGATGTCATTGTCGATGCGAAGATGGCGCTTTATAAGATTCAGACCAGCAGTTCCACCTCTGAAATCGATGTTCACAGCGTCTATGACACATGGGAATCCAACACCATAAATTGGAGCAATAAACCTGATTATAATCCCATTGTTGAGGACTACCAGATCGCCGGTGCGCAGGGCTGGTACTACTGGGATGTAACGGATATTGCCCAGGGCTGGTACGCCGGCGAAAATACCGGTATGATGTTCAAAATGGAGGATTCTCAGGAAGCGGCTGCCCGCGGACTGTACCGTGAATTCTGCTCCTCCGACTATTCTGCAGGCACCCTCCCCTACTTGAGCATCGCCTATATCAACAACTGCGGTTTGGAGAGCATCTGGGATTATACCTCTCACAGCGCAGGCGCCGCCGGTACCGGATACATCAACGACTATACCGGAAATCTCGTTTGGGTATACAACGGTCTTGGCTTCTCCGGCAATCGCATGCCTGTCGCCATCAACCACGTTTACAATGCCAACGACAAGGCCAACAATGATTTTGGCATGGGCTATGGCTGGCGAAGCAATTACAACCAGCTTGTATATCAGTGGTCCACGGACAGTTCTTACTATGTTTGGGAGGACGAAGATGCCACCCGGCACTACTTCAAATACAAGTCCTCTGGCACATATGAGGATGAAACAAATCCGACTCTAACCCTGACCACCACCGGCAGCGGCACGACCAAGTACTGCATTACTGACAAGAATGGAAACAAGAGCTACTTTGACACCAACGGCCGCCTGACAAAAATTAGCAATAATCAGGCCGCTGTCAGCAGCATTACTATTACGTATTCCTCTGGCAAGCAGATCGCCAGCATCACGGATGGCGCTGGGCGGAAGTATCAGTTCAATTACAGCGGGGCAATGCTCAGCAGCATTTCCTTCCTTGGAACAGGCACTTCTTCCCTCGCAACAGAAAGCTATACCTATAGTGGAAACGAATTGATCGGCATCTCGTCCACCCTGCTTTCCTCCGCCAGCTTCTCCTACACCAGCAATCATCTTCTGTCGCAGGCGGAAGATGCAGGCGGGTATCGACTTGCCTACCTTTACAACACCACAAGCAGCACTAAACCCAATCGTGTTATCCAAATCAGTGAGCACGATGGGAACACTGACGGTGATGTGCTGTGTATCTATTATGCGCATAAGCAGACCATCTTTACCGACAGCAATAACAATCAAGAGGTCAAGCAGTTCAACAACTACGGCAGCACGGTCTCCATCCAAGATGGTCAAGGCAAGGCTCAGTTTTACAAGTATAAGAGCAACAATGATGTGACAAAGGCCAGCCAGCTGGCACTTTCTTCCAAATTGCAGAATACTGTTGCCAACTGGGTTCGCAACAGCAGTTTTGAACAGACAGGCTTCTGGACAGCAGGCAGCGGAAATGCCTCCACCGGCTCGTGGTCCTATACGTCTCCAGGTTACATCGGTTCCAAGTCACTGGCCATTTCCCGCACCTCCAGCAGCGGCACTATCCGCGTGGATTCTACGCAGGCGGCCTATTGTCCCGCCAACAGCAGTTACACGCTCTCCGCTTATGTGAAGACTACCGGTATGAGCGGAGGCGGACTGGGCGCTCAGCTTGTCCTGATGTCCTCTGGAAATGTCATCGCCAGCAGTGCACCTATTACGACCAACACAGATTGGACTCGCGTGGAGGTCACATACACGAATACTACCGGAAGCGACATCTCCGACCTTACAGCGGGAATGCGGAATGGTACCTCCGGCACGGCTTACTTTGACTGCGTGCAGTTGGAGGCCTCCGCCAACGCCAGCCGATATAATCTGGTCGATAACGGGGATTTCAGCTACAATTCCTCCTTGGGATGGAACAAGAACAGCGCATGCACTTCCGCTGACGGCTCCAGCTCGAACCATTACCGCGCTCCTGCGCTCAACGATTCTTGCCTTAAACTTGTTGGTGCCGCCGAAAAGGACAAGCAGGTTTCTCAGACCATCACTGTTTCCGGCAGCGAAGGAGATGTGTTTTCTGTCGCAGGCTGGGCATTAGGTGACTCCGCCCCCATTGCCAACGACAGCAACCGCCGCTTTGCCATCAGCGCAAAATTCAACTACACGAATGGCACAAGCGATGCTACTCTTATCGCATTTAACCCCAACGCCATTGGATTTGTAAATTGGCAATATGTGGCAGATCGTATCGTTGCGAAAAAAGCTTATAACTCCATCACTATTTCCCTACTTTACAGCTACAACGTAAATGAGGTATACTTTGATGGGATCCAGCTGTTTAAGGAGGAGTTCGGCCACAGCTACGTCTATGACAGCAGCGGTAATGTAACCAGCGTCACCGACTTGCAGAAAAAGACCACCACCTACGAATACAGCAGCAACAATCTGACCAAAATGACGCTGCCGTCCGGCGCCAGCCAAACCTACACCTACGACAACTATCACAACGTGCTGTCCGCCACCAGCCCCGAGGGTGTGGTGTCCAACTTCACCTATGACAGCTACGGCAACAACACCAAGGTCACCGTTGGCAGCGGTACGAAGAAGGTCACTTCCTCTGCGACGTACACTTCTAATGGCGATCAGCTGGCTACCGTTACGGATGCGCTGGGGCAGGTCACCGCTTATGGCTACGACACGCAGACCGGCATTCTGAATTGGACGCAGGCCCCCGGCGAAACGACTGCTACCCGCACCAATTACAGCCACGACAGCCGTTACCGCACCACCGGCGTGACCAAGGGCAACTCTACGGTGAACTACACCTACAACAGCGACCTGCTGTCCGCCATCTCCAGCGCTTCCGGCACGGAGTATACGTTCACCTACGGCGCATTTGACCTTGTGAACAGCGTCAAGATCGGCAGCCGCGCGCTGATCAGCCACACCTACTCCGACGACTCCAGTCATTGGCTGACACGCTCCGACTACGGCAATGGTGACTACATCACCTACAGCTACGACCGCTATGGGCGCACGTCCGCCATTGGCTACGAGGACAACGCCGAGGCTGTCAAGTACACCTACGACAACAACGGCAATCTGGGCATTGTGGACGATAACGTTTGCGGGCGCAAGACAAAATATCTCTACGATTTCCAAGACCGGTTAATGGGTTATGAGGAAAGGAGTGTCGATCACAGCAATACCGTAAAGTGGGGCTATGACGACAAGAACAACCTGTCCTCGCAGACCCAGACGCTGAACGGCACCAGCTACACCACCAACTACTCCTACGACAACGACAACCGGCTGAAGCAGGCGACAACAGGCGGCAAGAGCGCCAACTATACCTACGATGTCTACAGCCGCATGACCGGCATTGCCGCCAAGAATGGCAGCAGCACTGTTGTCAGCACCGGCATCACGTACAAGGATCCCACTTCGGCCACCACCAGCACGCAGGTTTACAAGTGGGCGACCGGCGGCACGACCTATACCTACACCTACGATGCACGGGGCAATATTACAGCGATATCCGACGGCACCAACACCACCAGCTACGTCTACGACAGCCTCGACCAACTGACCCGCGAGAACAATCAGGCGGCGGGCAAGACGTGGGTCTACACCTACGACAACGGCGGCAATATCCTCAGCAAGTCGGAGTATGCCTACACCACGGGCGCGCTGGGCACGGCACTGGACACCATTTCCTATGGCTACGGGGATAGTGAGTGGCGCGATTTGTTGACCGCCTATGATGGCAAACGGCTGACGGCGGACGAGATCGGCAATCTTCGCAACGATGGTAAATGGAGTTACACTTGGCGTCGCGGTCGTATTCTGTGGGATATGTCTCGTATGGTTGACGAGGACGCAGAATTGTTTGAAGTCGTCCAGTATCGCTATGATTCCAACGGGCGGCGTACTGGGAAATCCTATGGCGATAGCTATAACTTCCGTATTGTCGGCGGGCAGCTCTACTACGTTGGAGATAGCACGGGGACATCTTACTACTACGCAGGCGATGACCTGTCGCAAATCGACATTACTTTCCCTGATAACAGCAGCACCTCCCTGCACTTCACCTACGACGAGCTGGGCCCCATGTCTGTCACCTACAACGGCGCGGAGTACTTCTATCTGAAGAACGCGCAGGGCGACGTGACCGGACTGGTCAACAACAGCGGCACACAGGTGGTGGCGTACACCTATGATGCATGGGGTAATCCCTTGTCCACCACCGGCACCATGGCCGACACGCTGGGCAAGCTCAACCCCTTCCGCTACCGCGGGTATGTCTATGATGCCGAAACCGGGATCTATTATGTATCCAGCCGTTATTATGATCCTAAGATGGGTCGGTGGATTAGTTCTGAACCCAATATTGATAGCGGGGAGTTCGATGAAGGCTCTGAAATTCTTGGATACAATGTATATGCCTACTGTTTCAACAATCCTGTCAACAATTTTGATCCTGACGGAGAAGCGGTGTCAAATATCGTCGGCGGGATAATTGGTGGTGCTGCTGGCGCAACATTGGGTTACCTATTAGCCGATGCACTTGGGTTGAAGGGCTGGAAAAAATGGGTTTTGATTTCTGCCGCAACAGTCGGAGGCGCGGCACTTGGTGCGTTCCTAGGGCCGTATGTGGCAAAACTTGGAGGCAAAGTTGCAGCAAAACTTGGAATAAAAACTGTTGCAAAACAGACTATTAAAATGTCTTCGAGTAAGTTGTGGAAAGGAAGCGCAAAACATATTTTTTCAAAAGATCATATTAAAAACGGAATTATGAGATTGGGAGGTTCGCAAGAAGCAATATTTAATAAGATATATAAAGTTGTTAATTCCAACTTAGCAAATGCTGTAAATGGTTCAAACCAAATACATACTACGATCAATGGCGTAAAAACCACAATAAGGTTTTATGTATCAAATGGTGAGGTTCAAAGTATTAATGCAATGACTGGTTGGGCGACACGAATAATAGGGAAATTGTTATAGTCAGGTGACGCAAATGAATGTTGATATCTTAGGTTTAGAGAAAGAATTGAAGGAAAATAGCCAGAATTCGACGGAGGAACTTATTCAATATATCTTATTTGAAATCCAGAGCCCCATTGAAGATTACTTTTTGGCTATTGATCTTCTAACGGAGAACTACTCTAAGAGCAGAGACGTACGTCTGGCGATTTTAGGGGCATATCTTTCATCGACATGGCTTAATTTTAAGGAAAATAGTTTTTTGAAATTGTTAGATGAACATCTAACGAAAGCTGAAAATCAGAATAGAGCCATCATATTTTATTTGCACGCCTATGATATTTACATTAAATGTGATGGAAAATATCCTCGAGAATATTCTGATTATTTGCAAAAATCTATATTCTATTCAAACCGTTTTGTCTACAATTACGTTCGCCTTTCCGAAGTCGCGAATAGGAGGGAAGCTCGTGCATTATTAGATCAGGCAATCTCTAACGTAGAAACGGTTTGGAATGAAGAACAGCTAAAAAAAGCACCAACAGATATCTCCCTGAAATATGATAAGTTTGTTGATGAATTTATATTAGGCGTTGATATCAGTATATTTGAATATAAGGATCTGATTGCCAAAAGAGAATCACTTTAGATTCATAGAAATTTTTAGACCAACAAAGATTGCCAGAAATGTCCTGACAATCGCCGTGGTATCACAACGGCGATGCTGTCCGGTGGATAACACTTTGTTTCAGTAGGTATCCGCCTCAAAAGAGAACGGTCCCGGAGGGAAATTCCCCCTCCGGGACACATAACAGGATTCAACCAAGACAGGATTGTAGTATCTCCAGAGCAGATACTATAGTCCCGAAACCGGGCGATTCATCAACGCGGATTCTATAAACCTGATTACCGCGACTCCCAATAGCGCAACATGGGATAAAAATCTGTTCTCGTATTGCGATAATAATCCGGTTGTACGTAAGGATCATGGGGGAGAGCTTTGGAATACTATTATCGGAATGACCGCTGGCGCCGTTATCGGTGTGGCCGGTCAGATTGTTAGTGATTTGGCAACGAGTGTTTTAAATGGCAAGCTATCTTTTAGCAACTGGCAAACATATGCAGGAGCGATTCTCGGCGGTGCTATAGGTGGTGCGGTACTAGCTCTACCGGAAATGTTAATTTGGCAAACGCTGTAGCCGGCGCTACGACAACCGGTATTGGTATGTCACTTGAAAAACTGACCGGGTGCTCTGATAAGTCGTGGGCAGAGATAAGCGCAAACGCTGTTGTTGATGGTACAATTAGCTATGGCTTAGGGAAACTGCCTGGTGTCAAAAATATAACTGCCGGTAAGAATAACATGTCCGCAGTATATAAATCAGGACTTACAAAATTGAGAAATAAGACCGTGTCTAATATAAGCAAAAAAGTCTATAAAAAAGGCGTCATTTCCGGTTTTGTCGGTGGTTTGGCGATGGATGGCTATTACGGGGTGAAACAATTCGCATATCCTATAGCACGAAATCGTGTGCTAAACCATAGGAGGTGATAAGTTAAAGATGAGCTTACTTAAATGTAACGAACATTTACAATCCTATATGTTTCCAATCGTTAAGATAATTTTGAGCGCACTATTGATTATATTCCTTATCAACAGAAAGCACTTTTTTCTTATCCAACATCCTGTTTGGAGAATAGTGGTTGGAGTAATCTGTGTTCAAATCATGATATTGGCCACATTATGTATCTATATATCCGTCGCAGAGATGATTATGATTGGTGAACGTAGGTCAGAGATCCGCGCTGATCATGCAGCAACCATATCAAGCAGCAAAGATTATCATATTAGTGATATAGTGCAGATGCTGGAGGAAAACGATATTATAGAGATTGCCATCATCGCAAAGGGTGAGGTAATTCGCTTAGGTGCAAGTTCAGACTGTCGCCCATGTGATGCGCATTTCTTTGACAAATCCTACTATATCGGTGACAAAACCGATATTGGCATTGAAGAAATGCGGCAAGAACTGAGGGATCGCGCGGATAATGACATGGTTCATGTCCTAACCATTGATGACATTCCCCCTGATAGCGAATAATGCTCGAGATCACTATCTTCCTGTTTTGTTAGAAAGCACTCATAATCGCGATGGAACAGCCGGAGAGAAATATCCCTTCGGCTGTTCCTCTCACGAAGGAGATGTTCTTTTTGAAGATTATTACTCTAATGATCCCGACATTAACAAATGGGAGATTGGAGATCGCCTATACCAGATTCGTTCAAAAAAGTACATTGATGACTATTTAAGAATTATATCTGATGCTTCATACGGGCAAGACAGGCAAATGGCTATTTTGCTTGTTGGAAAATTAAAAGTGGAAGCCGCGATCCCTGTGCTAATTGATTTGTTGGAAGATGAAGGAGTAAGATTACAAGCAATTGCCGCTTTGGGAGACTTTAAACGAGATGAGTTGCGCCCGTACTTTGAACGCTTCCAAAATTCAAAACACTCGGGATGGCGTAAGTATGCCAATATCTGCATATCAACAAACCGTTGCTAATGATTTTGCATCTTCCACGGTTGATATCAAGGCAAACATCGGAAAGACCGTTTATGACTACAGTATCGGAATCAATAATAGCAGCGTATCGTACTCAATTTGCGAGGGGAATACCATTCAAAAAATAGCTCTTCGAGCTAATGTCTAAGAATTGAAAATTGGACTTGAATTTTCTACAACGGTTAAGTGGGATGGCTATTCGACAACCACTTATACAAGTGTTAGTGCAAATGCGTGGTTCATTGTTGCAGGATACTATCTGATAACAAGCGGGCAATGGGTTCCGACTCCGAGTTGTGTATCGTGAAAAGCGGAGGGAGAGTAGGAGTTAAAATGCTTTACGGACTATTTCTGAGTTTGCTATTTGGAGTACTCCTCCTTGCGCTGTGGCTGCTTCTAAGGAGACATCCCATTTGGGGGAAGCGTTGGTTCCGGGTCGGGTCATTTGCATTTGTCGTACTACTGGGGATCGTTTTCTTTCTTATTCCGAGAGAGGTCAGAACACGGGAGTATGCATCTCCGGAAGAAGCCTTTCGCTACAAAAATCAAGGGGAGATCCTCCTTGTACTGGAGGGAGAGCAGAGTGCCTATGTTGTTGCAGAGCAAGGTGGGAACTCCTATGCCTATGATTTTATAGCGCGAGATGGTGATGTATGGCATCCGGTTTCGGGTATTCAAACAAAACCGATTGTCATTACACAGGGGTCTGTAGTCATTCGTATTTATCGATATAGGAAAACCAATGACTACTATATCTCAATTACAGATGGAAAGGGGCAAGACGTTGAAATAGAGGATAACCGAAATTCCTATTTCTATACGATTGGAGATTCCTATGCGCTCGCTGACGAGACTTTTTCAATGTATACATATTACGCATACATATGCGATTTAGACGAAACATATCAGCTCACGGTAAACGGCGAAGCGTTTCCTGTTTTTTAGGGCGCTTTGGAGCGGATACTTGCCCTAGATACTCTATCAACACCGGCTTGTATGCAATGGGGGACTGCCTGACTCAGCAAGCTTCCTTTCGTATCCAAGGATGGGTTGAAATTTAGCGGTGGGGTATGGCGCAGATACTCTGCGCCATACCCCACCACCAGCTACGTCTACGACGCATGGGGCAATCCTCTGACCACCACCGGCACCATGGCCGACACGCTGGGCAAACTCAACCCCTTCCGCTACCGCGGGTATGTCTACGATACGGAGACGGGGCTGTACTACCTCCAGAGCCGTTACTATAATCCCGAAACCGGACGGTTTATCAATGCGGATAGCTATGCTCTTACAGGGCAGGGCGTTCTCAGCGGGAATATGTTTGCGTATTGCGACAACAACCCCATTACTCGTATTGATGCTAACGGCGGCTGGTGGCATGTTGCCATTGGCGCTGCTGTGGGCGTAATTGCTCAACATGCTACAGATGTCACAATCAATCTGCGTCAAGGAAAGTCTTTCATTGATGCACTTTCACCAAGGTCGTCACTTGTTGACTATGGCGCAGCTGCGATAAGTGGTGCTCTTGCCGCAACGGGTATTGGAATGGGGGCATCTGTTTCTGCAAATGCAGCAATAAGCGGAATTGCGTATCGGTCAAATGGTAGCATATACGGCAGCGAGATTACACTTTCAGGTTTTGTGGAGGCAACTGTTGCTGGTGCAGCCACAGGAATTGTAGGCAGCAAAGGTGCAAATGGCGCAAAGCTACGCGGAATAACGAAAACTTCTCGCGCAGTGCTGAAGACTGCTGTGTCTCAGAAAAAGGTTGCGATGTATATACAAAGAAGATTGCTTCTGTCAGGAAGGACGTTGTAACTAGTACAGGGCGTACAGCCTTAGCTACATTGGCGACAAATTTTCGCAATTTGGTAAATGCTTTTAAAGCAGGGAGATAATTAGTTTGAAACACCGAGTTCGCTTTTTTTGTGACTTCTCCCCGAAAAGATCCTCTTCTTTCAGTCATTTGTAGTTATATTTTTTCCGGTGTAAATGTATGTGCCGTAGGTATTGCGATTAAAGCAAGCTATCCTCACTACGATGCATTTTACATAATTGGCATAGAAGTCGTGTTTTTCCTAATGGCTCCCATTACGCTTGTGGATAAGCGAGAAGAGAATCGTGATGCTCGTTATGCACTATACACGGGAATAATGCATTTTGGAATATGTGTATATCTTTCTCATATGTGGTCCAAATGGTGGATATTAATATATCTCCTTGAGGTGCTTATTTACATTTTCGTCGGACATCTTGTAAAAAGATATTATAAGGGAAAAAACTCATTAGCATATTCACAAAACTATTTACCCATAGACATCCCCACTTCATTGTCTCCTCCAAAATTACGCAAATACCACCGGCCCGGCAACCAGATTGGTTGTCGAGCCTGTGGCGATTGCTTTTACGTTCTATACGCTCCCGGAGTAACTGTCAAACCTAACCGCGTATAGTTTGTCAGTATGTAACAGGTTTTGACATATAATAGCAGATGGTAGATTATAACCTCATATATGATAAGATTTTGCACACAATTGTAGATCTATAAAGCTATTCTACATGGCGCAACGACTGTAGAGAATTAAACCGCAGGATAATACCCGATTATCCTGCGCAGAAGTTAGACTTGTAGATGAATTGAAGGAGGGCTTCCGGTGAACAAGCCAAGCAAATACAACGCAGAACGAAGTCTTGTGGTTCACAGTAATTTTAGCTTTGAATATATTAGTTGGGAACACTGGAGTTCTGCCACAGTTGCTAATTCTCTGTTTAATGGTTCGATATTCGAGAATTGCATATTTGAAAATATCGCTTTTAACAATGCAGATTTAGAAGGCACAAGATTCTCTAACTGTAAATTCATAGAATGCTCGTTCCAAAATGCAGATATTCGATCTATTTGGATCGCGAAGTCAGATTTTTCTTTTGTCACTTTTGAAGGAGCAATGCTGTCTGATAGTGCATTTGTAGAATGCCATTTTAATAGTTGTGGATTTGACGATCTTACCCAGACAAAATGCTCATTTGATAGCTGCATTTTTGATTCATTCCAACCGCAGAACAGTTCCATAACATCAAGTTGCTATAAAAACACGTCTTTCAACAATGCGGTGTTTAAGAATGTTTTCTACTATCACCGTTTTGAGAATTGTCATATAACTAACTCAACATTTGAAGCATATCTGCTAGGATTTGTCTATGGAATCTCGTTGGAAGACTTAGAAAACTGTCGCATCACAGTAATGGGTGAAACAGAATATTATATCTCGGACTGTTTTAGTGAGTTTATTCAAGCGGTCTTTTCCCGCATTGAACAGGTTTATAATGACCGTAAGCTCTTCTTAAATATTGGCATACTTGAACTTGGTGACAATACAAAGAGTAAGGACGAGGTAATGCTAAAATGCATAGAATTGATGCATCTTCTGCTAAAGAAAAATCTCATGCTAAAGAATGAAGAAATAACGTTTTTTGGTAGTCTAGTAACCTATATGTATGAGGTAACGGAAATCGCACCAATTACGATTTTTCTCATGGAACGTAAACTCTCTCAAATAATAGAAGAATCATCATACAATGCAATTTCAAATACCGCATGGGAAAAAGCCAAAAGTGATTTAAATACACTTAGAAATGCAACCTATTTTATGTTCCTTGAATTTACCCGTACGCTAGATATTTGCAATATTGAAGAAGAAGCAATTATACTACAAATCACATATGAAGAGCAACCTGAAATCCCTCTTGTTGAAATACTGTCGGCAATGATGCCTAATTACAAGAAGCCAATACAGATAAAAACTGAGAAAGGATCATTCATAGAGTATATTGAGGCAATGTCTGCATCCTTGCCTTATATTGATGTTTTTTTGACCCTTATAGGCGTTATAGTACCGATTGTATCTGAGGTTCGTGCAACAAAACGAGCAAAAAAGGAAGCCCCCCAACCCCCAAGCACCGAAAGCACAAATATAATAATTCCCGCAATATATCTATCGCCCGGCATTACGGTGAATGCACAGAGTGAGATGGTATCCGCAGTAAAAGTTATTGTTGAATACAACATAGTAATAGATAAGCAAAAAAAAGGCTATAATCAAAGCAATGTAAAGCGAATAAAGGTTATATCCAAAAGTTAGAGTGTATCAAGGTAAGATAATAGTCTTTGCACTGATTGCCGAAATAAAAGGCTATCTTGAGCAAGATTGACCCGAAAACAGGTCCCATATTCCTGACCGAATCCATTGAGCCATCCTGGATAGAACGATGTACAGGTTTTTTTGTGTAGCTGTTGAAAGAAAACGTCCCCAGTCGTCTGCTTAAAATCAATATTATCGCAGTATACTGAGATTAAACTTCCAATTGCATTGGCGTCCGTTGTATGATGTGAACTTCTGAGGAAAGGAGAAATGGCTTCTATAGCTTTTTCTATCTCCACTTGAAAGCTGTTAACGCATTCTTCGTAATTAGGCGTTAAGTAATGGTAGATGGATGCGTAGCAAGATTGGGGCAAATTTCCACTTAAGACATCCACCCATTGTTCCAAGAAGTCCTCATGTATATCAGATGTCACAATTCCAGAGAACTTGTAGCCATTACACGAAATGGCCTTATGTGGACAATAAATGGAAATAAAATGCGTAGATATGCCGATGTCCCTAATCAGTTCATGTTCAGGCAATGCAAAACTCTCATCGGCAACAACAAAAACCTTCCGCCCAATTAAATAGCGAAGTTTCTCAATTTCATTTGGGTCAAGGTACACCCCTGTCGAGTAGATTGGTGATGTGATCCAAACCGCATCATAGTTGCCTTGCAGGATTGCTTCAATGGGAAATACATATTTCTCATTGAAGCGGTTCATGCTTATATATGTATAAGAAATACCTGCAGAAGTCAAAGCGTGTGCCACAGAAAAATATGAGGGATTTACAATGCACACATGATTTATCCCATGATGTTTAAGTAAGTTTATAACATTTATTATGGATATAGTGTTGTTGGGGGAAATGAGGATTGTGCTCGCTTCGGAGACAGATCCAAGTTTCTTGAGGATAGCTTGCCGAATATGAACCGGGATACTATATGTATACACATAATCAAATGCATTACCAATTTGTGGAGGGCAAAAGTGCTTTAGCTGTACATCACGAAATGATTCTGAAATGTGCCAACTCGACACATTTAGCACTTTTAATCCAGTTGTGTGTTCGTAAGTCTTTTCCAATTCGCTGATATGATCTATACTTGATAGCCTATGTATAAACATATTGAGTCTCCTGAGCAATTACTTTCGCAGGATAATCGGGTATTATCCTGCATAAAGAACCACGAAAGCCGCAGCGATGTTACTCGCTGCGGCCATTGGACTCGCTTATATGTTCATTTGGTTTCTCGGATGATAGTTGATTAGAATTTCACGTTGCTTAGCTGTAGATACATCCGTATATATCTGCGTTGTAAGTATTGAACTATGTCCCAATAGTTTCTGTATACAACGGATATCAACATTCGCCTCTACCAACGCTGTCGCAAATGAATGCCGGAACATATGGGGCGTAATATGCATCTGCGTGTCTGCACGCAGCGCATACTTCTTCACTATAGCCCGCACCGATTGCTCCGATAGCGGTCTCCCTTTTCGATTGACAAGCAGCGCACCTCTGGGACATTCACTTTGACTGCAATGTTCTCTTAGTAATTCTATTACGGACATACTCCCTATTTGGAGAACGCGCTCTTTTGCTCCTTTACCCATTATTAGTAGCGAACCACTCTCTATGTTTATATCTGCTTTTAAAAGCTTACATAGTTCTCCCACTCTCATCCCCGTCGAAAATAAGAGTTCCAAAACAAGTGCATTTTGAATCGCGCTTTTCTTTTTTTGCCCCGATGAATCGGCGATATCTTGATAGGCCACATTGAGCATCCTTTCAATTAGCGGCATCGGAATTGTTCGTGGAAGCACTCTTGGTGTACGTATTCGAAGCTTAAGTTTTCTAAATGGATTCTCCTTGATTTGCTGATCTTCCTCCAAGTACTGCAAAAACGCTCGAAGTGATGCAATCTTTCTTCGTACACTTCTCGGTTTATACCGCATGTTTAGTGTGCCCACATACTCAAAAATGGATTCCTTAGAAATGTCATCCAACCTATTTTTAAACGAGATAAATTGTTGCAGATCCGTCCGATACGCCTTAATCGTCTTCTGGTTTAGACCTCGTTGGGTTTCACATACCGTTAAATACTGTTCCATGACACTTTTCATCATAATGCAGGACAACTCCCTTCAATAGAATAATCCTAATTATGATAAAAAGAGCTCGCGGTGTCGACTTCTTTTAGAAAATCCCATTTGATTATTATAAATAAAATTTTAATTTAGGGAGAGAAATACATGAAAATCGCCATCATACATTTGAGTGACTTCCATATTCAGGAAAATTGTCGTATCTGCAGCGCAAAACTTAATGCTTTGGTATCTGCATTAAGTGTTCTGGGCAATGTGGATCATTATGTCATTGCTTTTTCGGGTGACTTAGCTGCATCTGGAAAAATCAATGAATACAGGACAGCTAGAACTATTTTCCCGCGCATTTTTTCTGGCATACGAAAAAGGGGAAAAAATGTAGGCTTTATTCCGCTGCTCATGGTTCCTGGAAATCATGACTTAACGCTTCCGAACCCGGCAAGAGATCGGCAGTTTATACAGGAGCATTATGACAATGGCACCATCGAGGACATATTGCCAACTGAATTGAAATACTTAGACAATTTCTATACATACTCAGATTGTAAGGGGCAAGGAATTGTTGATCGAGTATTTGCACACAAAGTATACGCCTTCGGAACATACAAAATTCAGTTCAATCTCGTTAATTCTGCGCCATTTTCCACGCTTGTTCCTGATGATAAAGAGCTTCACTTTTTCCCATCGGACAAACTCCCTCGGCTGCAGAAAGGAAATGATGCTGATCTTTGTATAACGATAATGCATCACAATCACGAATGGTTCAATTGGCGATACCGTACAGATTTGGCCAAAGCCATTGTTGACAGTTCCGAGATTCTTTGCATCGGGCATGATCATCATCCTGGAAGTCAACGCATTGCGGTCGATAACAGCATGGATACTTGGGTCTCTACAGCAGGCGAAATGCATTTCGACTCAATTGACAAAATTGACTCTTTTAATACTATTCTCATAGACACAGAAGTGAATACCCTCACTGGTATTGTGTTCACTTGGAATCGCACCGAGAAAATTTATACCCATGCAGAAAGTGCTACAAATCGTCCCTTGCAAAAGCATTCACCCATGCCGCAGCCCCTTGACGGCTTTATGGAAACAATATATGCCGACACCTATAATGTGTCCCCTGACTTTCGAGATTACTTTGTTTTCCCCAAACTCTCAGCAGATTATCAAGAAGATGCCGACTCATATCAAGAGATAAAAACGGCGGATGATCTCTTCCCATTGCTAACTGAAAAAGCTCAAATTCTCATTTCCGGGGCAACAAGCTCTGGGAAAACGACCCTTTTAAAATATCTGTATGCTCAACTGACACCAAGCAAATGCCCGCTATTTCTCCCCATTGACACGCATACCAAGCTGAAAGCAAGCAACTTTGTTAAGCGACTTTTTTTGGATCAATATGGCGATGATCCAATCTTATACGAGAGATTTCAGCAGCTCGACAAATCCGATAAGATTTTACTTGTCGACGGGTGGGATTTGCTCGATACGCGCCAAAATATTCCTGCCCTCATCGAAGAAATGGAGCGAAATTTTGGCTGTGTTGTTTTTTCCGTTGGGGTAAAAGAACGCAGTCTAGTTGACCGAATCAAGGAAAATCTTGAGGGAAACGGGCATATATATGAACTCAGAATTAAACCGTTTTTCTTGGAAAAGCGCAACGAACTTGTCCGGCAAGTCTGTGCTCAGAAAAACATATACAAAGCTGAGGACGTGGATAAGGTAAACCATCTGATTGATCGCCTTGTTCAAAACAACAGCGATTTATTCGCGCTAAATCCTGCCTTTATCGTACGTTATACTAATTACTTCATAACGACTCCATATCACGACTATGCGCAAGGTGAGGCCGTATTTAGCAAAGTATTTGAATCCGAACTTCAGCAGTCAATTATCAGACTTGCAAGCCGCTCTGATGTTGATGAAGTGTTCGCGGCATTCGAGGAAGTCGCTGGCAATATGTACTTGCGTAAGACTGACGATCTTCCCATCGAGACATTTCGTGAAATAATCGATAATTACAATACTGCATATGGACTTTCTGTCTCTCCCAAGGTAATCATTGATATCGGAATGCAAGCAAAGATATTCAAGCAGACAGATGATATGCATATCTATTTCGCAAACAAAAACTATTTTGCCTACTTTATTGCAAAGCATCTAATCCTTTCTGCACAAAATGATCCGCCTTCAACGGATGGCATCCAGTATGCTCTGAAAAATATTTGCTTCGGAATCAACTCGGACATTATACTGTTTGTATCCTATTTGCTAAACAACACCCAAGTGATTATGTCGATATTAAACGAAGCCGACTCGCTGCTCAGCCCTTGGCCAGAAGTAAGCCTTGATAACAAAAACATTTCTCTCTTGGCTGTTGCCTCAGCATCTAAAGAAATTACACCGCCGACAGCTGACGAACAACAGGAATATTCAGAGCAAAAAGAAACCCTGGAGGAGCGACATTACTCTGGGGATGAGGTTGAAGCCCGTGGGTTGTTTGACTACGATGATAGTGAGATTGACAAGTATCCATACAGATTAATTCGCGCTATACGATATACGGAAATGATATGCCGCGCACTTCCCGCATTTCACAGTCGCCTAAAAGTGTCTCAGAAGTCTGAAATTATCGACTTCATTTACTCGTATCCTCGGAAAATCATCTATGCACTGTTGCGCCCTATTGACACCCATATTGACGAGTTGTGCGATATGTTGCTGGCATATGCGGCGGAAACAGGCAAAAAGAAGATCAACGGCTCTGATTACACCCATGATGATTTTCAAAATATGTTCTTTGACTACGCGCGCGCTGCCTCTTTAAGCCTATATAATCATTTTGCCGAAATCTGCACTAGCCCAAAGACCACACAAAAATTGGTTGAGCGTGACTCTACAGATGCAATAGAAAAAATCGCCCGCCTTTTAATAATTGAGAATAGCGGCAACACCGATGAATTGCTAAAAGAAGCGGAGGCCGTAATAAAACACTCAAAAGACATGAATACTCGCATCATGGCTCAGATTGTCGTGAGGAAGCACCTGCTATACAACAAAAAGCTTTCATTCAGCAAAAAGCAACAGCTTGTTGACCGTATATTTGGTAAGAGCGCGCGCAAAACACTATTATCACCATCTCGTACATTATGAGGTGCCGCCGTGTTGGTCCTGCCCCAACTTGGTCGTTTTCGTTTCGGAGATTTCGACCCAACTACCGAAACGATATATAGGCATGTCATCTCGCCACGCTGACGGCGGCTGCTTTATTGTATGACAACTGTTTCCGTTTTAAACCTAATGGGATAAATAGTCGTTGCTACCGTCTATTCTTTGCCTTTATCACGTTCGCAATACGTCACATATCTTTGCCGCCCGCCGCTGGCGTAGGGGTGGCAGGTCAGCAGCGTCAGCAGATCGCGTCCTTGCTGGATTTTGATCTTGTCCACCTCGTGCGGCTGGATGATCCGAATGTCGGCCACTGTGTAAGTCAGCGTTTCCCATAGGTTTGTCAGTTTCACGGCATCGCCCACCTGTAAACGGTCGATATGCCGGAAATAATCCGCGCCTTTCCAGCCACGATGTCCCGCAATGACGCAGTTGGTGTTATCCCCACCGATGGGTGCGGAGGTATTGCCCAGCACCGCCGCGCCTGCGGCAAGGTGAGCGTCGGATGCACCCAGATAGACCGGCATGATAAGCTCCATAGCAGGTATCTCTAAGACGCCTATGATCTCGTCAGCTACGCCGTAGGTGGTCAGGTCGGCGGCGGGTTCTTCACAGGCTTCGAGGTCGGTGAGATTACACTGCTTTTCCTTATAAAGCTGTCGGTTGTACTCCTGTAGAGCCGCCAACAGCTCAGGGTACTGCTGCTCCGGCTTTCGTTCTTCAAGGAAGCTCTGCACGGCCTCATCTGTGTCGGCTTGCAGCCTTTGTCCCGTGAACACCGGCCATAGCATCACACAGATGCCCGCCACGGCCAACAGTGCCGCCAGCATAAAAGACAGCTTACGCATGACGATACCTCCTTACCAAAAAGTAGGCACCACCGATTACCGCCACCGCGCCAAGGCCGATACCCAAGCCAGTGAGGTAATGCTGCGTCCAGGAGGATGCCACAGGTTTTTCTGCGGCGGCAGGCGCTTCCTGCTCCGGCACATACGGCGCACGATGGCCTCGCACCAGCAATCGGTGGGTATTGACGCCAAAAGGGGTACAGGTCACCAGCGTGACATAGTCCTTGCCGTCTTCAATTTGGAGCCGCGATGTGTCCGTAGGCAATACCGTGTGGACGGCATCCACCTTGTATGCCAGCGTATCGCCCAGCACGTGGATGTAAAACGTGTCTCCCTCTGCAAGCTGGTCGATGTCCGAAAACAGCTTGGAACTCGCCAGTCCGCTGTGAGCCGACAGCACCGCGTGGGTGCTGCTGCCGCCTACCGGCAGAGATGTGCCGACCACATGGCCAACTGAGTTTTCCAGCGTGTCCGCGTCCGTGCCGTGCTGCACGGGCAGATACACGTCGATTTTGGGGATGTCTACATAGGCCATGACGCCGCCCACCGTGAGTTGCTGGGCATACGCCAAGGGAGGGGCAGATACCCCTCCCTCAGTAATAGTTGCGCCGGACAACATGGCATTATATTGCTCTGCTGCCTGCCGCTGGGCGGTCAGCTCGGCGTCATCGGTGTCCGCGATGGCGGCGGTATAGGTGGTTTCCACATCGGAATGATACTTTTCATTCAAGAGGTCTCTCACCAATGGGTAAAGCATCAGCCCCAACGCCGCAACGCCGCAAGCCGCCGCCAGTAGCCAGCGTTTCACTGCTCGTTCTTGTGCTTACGGCTGCGGATCACGATGAAAGCCGCCGCACCCAGCAGAACCACGCCGCCGATGGTGAACATCCACGTGCCGTAGCCGCCTGTCTTGGGCAGATCAAAGCCGGGGTTGTTGACCACGGTCAGCGGCACAATGGCGTTGCCGTCCGTCATGGTGACATCCTTGCCGTTGACGGTGGCGGAGGCGGTCAGCAGCTTGGCACCGCACTTCTCGCACTGGCCGCTCTCAGCGGTCTTGATAACGATCTTGACCGCCTCCTTCAGCAGCACATAGCCCTTATCCGTGGCGGTTTCAGTCAGGGAATAAGTGTCATCTTCCAACCCCTTGACCACGATGTGACCGCTGCTATTGGGAACGAAAGTGGTAGCGTCGGCTTTCTTTGCCGCAAAGCCCTTGGCATAATACACGCCATCCTTCAGGTCGGCAATCACGAATACATCATCGGTGTCGTTGTGCAGCCGGAACTTCACATTCCGCAGATTGCCACCGTTGTCAGAAAACCGCTTGAGTACGTCAACACCGTAGGTATAGACATGGCAGCAGTCCTTGAGGGTATCAAAGTAGGTGTTATTCGTTCTGCGCCACGTCAGCACGACCTCATTGGGATTGTCGGTATCTCCCATCTTGGCATCGGCGGTCAGGGTGGCAGCGTAGGTGATACGCATGGTGCAGTCGCTATACCCGCGCTTGACGCTGTCGGTATACACGGTGGCCGCCTCATTGATCTCACTCAGGCCGGTATCGGTCATGCGGATGGTCATGGTGTTGGCGGTATCATCGTAAGTCACCGCAAATTTGCCGGAATCCTCGGCCCAGGTGGTGATCTTGTCGGTGCAGGCGGAATAGCGGAAAAACTCGATAACCACGTCCTGCTTGTTATACTTGATGCCCTTGGACATGGTATCGCCGTAAGTGTACTCGCTCAGGCTGGATGCCTTGGAGGTGATGGTGGGCAGGGTGCTGACGATCTGGTAGTCCACGGTGTCGCCTACGGAGGCGGTGGCGGTGTGGGCGTAACCATCGGTAGTGTCGGTCAGGCTGCCGGTATTCTTGCCGGTGGAGTTCTTTGCTTCACGCACGGTCTTATCCAGTGTAGGATTGCCGGTCTGATTTTTCGGGTAAACCGTAACGTCATAGTTCCATGCCGCACCATCAATGGTGGTCATGGGCAGGGACACGAAGAAGGGATTGCAGGTGCTGGTAACATTTTTGGGGACACGAGTCTCCACCACCAGATAAAGCCCCTGCTCCATGTCGGATGCAGAGGCGTGGCCGGTGGCATCCGTTTCGGGCATAGCCACGCCGCCGTTCTTGACAGCGGCCTCTAGCTCATTCTTCACGGTGGTGGCATTGGCAGCCAGTGCCGCGGCCAGCTTGTTGTTCAGCATATCGCTGGTGAAGTAGTTGATGCCGTTGTCGGTCTTGTGAGCATCCGCAGTAGTCAGATCGATGGCAGACAGCACGGCGTTGCTGCGGTCACTGTTGTCGAAGCCATATAGCACGCCCACCTGACACTGACCATCTACCACCTCATTGTTCATGGTGATGTCGGCCACGCGGAGGTAGGTGAACTCCACGCCCTGAATGGCGTACTTGCTCAGCTTGTCGATAACCGCGTCGTCATGCAGGCCGGTGGAAACGTAGGACTCCGCGTCCCACGCGCCGTCATTGCCGGCCTTGGTGATGTCATACTTGTAGATGCTCAGGGATGCCTTCTTGCCGGGATCGATGATAGGCGCAGAATCTGTTGCGGCAAATGCCGTGGTCATGAGGCCGATGGCCATAAGCGCCGCCAGCAGCAGTGCCCATACGCGATGGATCTTTTTCATTCGGTTGTCTCCTTCATAAAATCAGATTTTTTGCAAAAATAAACACCCATGCAGGGCATGAGTGCTGCAAACAGAATATAGGGGGCGAAACCCGCACTGCCCGTGAACGGCAGGACGAAGCCTACGTTGTTGCAGAGGGTGATGGTAATGTCCGGCGCATCCAGCGTCAGTGCATCCACCTCCACCGGCTCGGGCAGCAGGGTATAGCCTGCTGGTGCTTTAAGCTCGGTAACACGGTACTTCGCCCTGAGCTTGAGCTCCTCCCACTTGGCGATACCATCCGCACCGGTGGTGGCCTTGCCAACTTCCGTCCAAGCCTGCCCATCTGCGGACATCTCCAGCAGCAGCTCCGCCCCGGCAAGCGGCCCACCTGTGGCGTCGATCTTGCGGATGGTGAGAGAACCCTTCTCCTCCACAATTTTGACCTTAAAATGAATGTACGCCCACACGGGGTCGGGAAGTGAGGTCAACGCGGCGCAAGCCTGATAATTACTGCCATTGCTGGGCTCCAGCAGCACAGCCTCCGTGCCCTCCACATCCAGTGCGTAGCCGTAGTCGCTGCTGATATAACCGTTCAGCTTCGCTGCAGCGTCCTTTGTGGCCGTCACGGTCAGTACATTACGCCGCTGGCTGACGGTTACGCCGCTGATATTGGTCCGGAAGTAGTACTGCGACAGCACACCATTGGTATCGGTGGCTGTACCCACATACTGACTGCCGTCCCATGTCAGCGTAATGGCATTGGCGTCCGAAAGCTGATTGCGGTATTTCACCGCAAAGCTGGGAATCACACCATGACCCATGATGCGGTCAATAAGGATGTCATACGCCTCCTGCACGCCGTCACCGGCGTAGTGGAACAGGTTGGCGCAGGTGGTGTCATACAGCGTGTAAGGGTACACCGGGCTGCGGTAGCCGCACACGAACTCCCACACCACCGCCTGCGTCGCCAACTGCGCGCAGTCGGGATGGATTCCATAAAAATCATAGTTGCCGCCGTAGCCGTAGGAGAGTGCCAGCGTCACAGCGTACCGCTGATTCCAGCTCAGGCTGCTCCAACTGGTGGAGGAGTAGCTCAGATCACCGCTGGCAGAGCGAACGGATGGCTCCATACAGTAGGCAGGCACCGTTACGCCCGTATCATCTCTGGTAAAGTATTTCAGCTTTGTGCTGGTAAACGCGCCCCATTGCGGCACGGGCGTTTTGTCCTCATGGTAGCGGTACTCGTTGCCGCTGCTGACGATGCCCGTGACCGTGGCGGCGTGGGCGGTCACGATGGACAGCCCCATGACAGCCACCAGTAGGCACACAAGTGTCAGCAGCTTGGGAATGGTTTTCTTCATAGCGTTCCTTTCCCCCAACGCAAAAGACCGGCAGCTCACGCTGTCGGTCTTTCGGTCGGGTATTCAGTTGGTTTATCCGTACAGCACCACCACGATGTACTCGTCCGATGCCGCATCATAGCGGGCGGTGCAGTTGAATCGCGCATACGCGCTGACCGTCTCTGCGCCGTCCATGGCGGCGAGGCAGGCGAAGGTGGCGTCCACGTTACCCTTTACGGCGGCGGTCAGTGCCGCCTGTCCGCCGTTCTCCGCCAGCCATGCCACGCTGTCTGCCGTGCCGGGGAAGAAGCTGGAGTTGGCCGCGGTCATACTGGTGTCGATGGTCACGCCGTACTGCGCCCGCGCATACTCGTTGCCCGCCCGGACAGCCTCCGCGATGGAGTAGATGTCCCCGCTGGCGGCGGGTTCAGGCGCGGGCACAGGTTCGGGGGTAGGCACGAGCGCAGGTTGTTCCTCCTGTTCCTCTGCCGGGGTAGGTGCAGGTGTAGGCGTAGGAGCAGGTTTATCCTCCGGCGCAGGCGCGGGTGTCGCCGGCTCTTCCGGTGCAGCGGGCGGTGCCGTTTCAGCGGGTGCAGGCTGTTTTTCTGCGGCGTTATCCGTATTTTCTGATGCATTTGCCCGCTCGATAGGCAGCGGCGCGTCCGCACTGTCCTCGGTTTTTTCCTCCTTCTGCGGCATTTCAGCCTTGTCCTCCACAGGTGCGATAACCTGCGCCGTACTCTGCAGTGGAGGCGTTGTCAATGTGGAAACATCCTTTGTCTGCCCGCAGGCTGTGAGCAGCAGAACGCCCTCCAGCGCGAGCAGTGCTAATCGTCTTTTTATCATTTTCTGCACTCCCTTCTTTTCCTGTTGGTTTTATTTTAATCATGCTTATCCCCGAAAATCAATAGGCCCACAGACTTTATTTTGGACGGCATAAGCATTTAAAATAAAAGCTTGACAATCCTTTTGACACTACCACTTGGAAAGAATCTTTCCATACATCTGACGCTTGTTGCTGTCAAACCGCTTGACCGTCAGGATCACGGTGTCACCGATCTCAAAGTCGCTGTCCTCATACTGATAAGCATAGGAGCACATGCAGACAGTGCCATCCGGCAGGTTGCAGAAGACACCGCCGGCATACTTGCCGGAGATCACAGCCTGCCGCCGGCTGTTGACAGGGTGACGCCGCTCGGCCCCTTCAAAGGGATCGGACAGCGCCGCCTTCACGGAAATCCTGAGCCGATCCTCATCTGCATCGTAGTCCATCACAACGCAGTCCAACTCTTGCCCGGGACGGTAGACGTTGCGCAGGTCTGACACGGACATATAGCAGAGATCCTTCTGCGTCAGACGAATGTCATGGCCATAGCACTCCACCGTGCAGCGGACAGGGCCAACATCAATGACACGGCATTTCAGCCGGGTACCGAGCGCGTTCAGTTCTGCCCGATGGGCAAAGTAGGAACGGCGTGCTTTCATGGCCGACTTACGGGAAGCCAGTGCAAAGCCGTTTTCCCTGTCCACCTTGATGATGTTGAAGGACAGCGTCGCGCCCATGATATGATTCAGGGACATTCCGGGCCGCCCTTCTCCTGACCACATTTCCGTTTCGGGGATCAGAATACGCACACGGTAAGGGACGACGATGGCGCAGGACAGTTCCCGCTTTCGCACCTCGCCGGTCCTGCGGCTGCGTACATTCAGCGAGAACATATCTACACCGATTACCGTACCGCTGAGGGGGCTGCCGCCGCGATAGGACGCGTAGATGGCATTCCATTCCCGGCGTTCCTCCTCAGATAGATTGCGATCCAGCTTATGGAAATCCAGATGAAAGAACTTCTCGCGGTCACTCATCTCCGGCCTCGGTGCAGATGCTTCCCGTTCCTCTGCGGGATAAGCTTCAGCCATGGGCGGCGAGGCATCTTCTTCCACAACAGCTTCTTCGACTTCTACGGTGGTTTCCGGATCGGGTGGAGAGCCCTCCCGTATGGCGGGTTCCTCCGCAAAGTCTACGGTCATATCCGCATCATCGGAGGACGGTTCTTCTGCATCTTCAGATGTTTCCGTTGGGGCCATTTCGGTTTCGGCGTCAGTTTCTGATGGCACAGACGGAATCTCCAAGCCCTCTCCGGGCGGAGTACTCCCAGTCAGGATGTCAGAAGGCAGCTGCTCCACGGGGTCGGGTGTCGTTTCTACTGTGGATTCCGTGACCTCCACAGGGGGATCAGACATTGGTTCGGTCGGAACGGTCTTCTTTCTTGGCATTTGGTTACCTCCTCGTTTTAGAATGTCGTGTTTTTATTCGCAAAGAAACGGTGTGTGCCGTCCTTTTGCTTCTGTGCAATGATCTGGCGATCCGGCAGTTCCTTGCCTTGTAAGGCAAGGGCGTGTTCCGGAAGCCAGATGAGCCGCTCTTTTTCTCCAATCTCTATACGACGAAAAGAGGGTTCGCGTTCTGCGGTCAAAGCTGCCACATAGTAGGCGGTCAGCTCATCGCCGTAGAGAAAGCAGAGAAGTGCGGGCAGACTGGTGGGGATAGAGAATTGAAGCGGACATCCGCCTGTGATCTCCAGCATCACGTCGATACTCTCCAAAAACGGCGGATTTGCCGTTTTTGTGATAAGACGAATCACATCGTCCTCCACACAGACAGCGTGAGAGATCCCGCTGAGCTGCCGCAGCATGGGCGTCAGGTGCTCCGGGCGCATGGTCATTACTCGCTCCCGGTACTTGCCATACAGCAGCGCGAGAAGCTGGTCGCGCCGGATACAGCCGACCTTGCCTAAGATCTCCATGATGCACTTTTGCTGGTTGGTCAGCAGCATGATATAACCTCCTCGGAGTTGACAAATGGCGCGGCAAACGGTAAAATGGCGTTAGTGAATAGGTCACAGATGCTTGCGGGGCCTGTGATCGGGGGAGTCCCTGCGGGGGCTCCCTTTTCCTATGGACCGCCAAGGCTGTTGAGGTAAGGATCGACGACCAGATCGCTTTCACCCTCCGTGATACAGTTGAACAGGACAGCCATGGTGTATTGGATCGAGTTGCGGATATTGCGCTCCTGATTGGCCCGCAGCCGCTGCTCCGTATCGCGCAGCGTTAAGTTGTCCAGATCGTGGAGCCTGTGACGCACCCTGCTTTGCGGCAGGGTGGCGTTGCCTACCCGAAAGCTGTCCGAATAAAAAAGCCGCTCGATGGCCGTTTCAAAAATACGGGCCATCTCCGGCTCAAAAGAGGAGAGCTCACAGGCATCCAGAATGCCGGTAAGCTCTTCTTCGTCCGGTCCCTCCGTGACGGATGGACTGACTTCAATATAACTCTCATCGTTCTTCCTCTTATCAGTATAACTTGGCCGCGGATCCTGCGGTTCTGCAGGCGCAGCATCTGCGGTTCTTGAACTACGGTTTTCGCTGTTCTTGAACTGCCTATCCTGCGGTTCTGGAGGATCAAGAGCCGCAATATCCGCGGTTCTTGTGCCGCATTCCTCCGGCTCCATAAATGGCGCACACTGGTAATCCGGATCATCCGTGGGCTGTACGCAGGCGAGGTAGATCTGGTTGGCATCGCCGCGTCCGCAGCGTTTTTCCCAAATCAGGTGAAGCTCCGCCAGCTTACGAAAGGCGGCAGACACCCGCTGCTCACAGATGCGTAGCTCCCGTGCCAACGCTTTGCGGGGGAAGATCACAAAGACCTCGCCATTGTCATTGACCCAGCCGTTCCTGCGGGAGAGCTGAAAGCGGTTCAGGAGGAAGGTGTAGGCCACCTTGGCATCCAGGCTCATCTCCGCGTATCGTGGGTCGGAAAATAACCACCGCGGCATTTGCAGATGGTGGACGCTCTGTATATCCGTTTGCTTCATGAGCGCAAACGCAGGGCGCTGGTTCAGTTTTGCGGCTTTCATACCGGGCCCTCCTCATATCGTTTTGTTATTCTGCCTGTTTTCGTGGCGCGGGCTTCAGCTCCACCATGCCGAGATCGTTGCCATCTACCTCATAGGCAAAATCATCGTCCTCTGCCATAGAGATCGGCAGCTCTGCCTGCGGGGCAGGCGTCCGTTCTTCGGCAGGGGGCTTTTCTTCCTTCCGAGGCGCGGTGGTCGGTGTCTCCTGCGCTTTTTGCTTCCATGCGGGGATATAGTCCACCACGCGGCAGGTCGTAAGTCCGGCGAAGTCCGGTAATTCTTCCGGCGTCAGCTTATACAGCAGCGCGGGCCGGTGACCCTGAAACAGCGCCAGACACTTTTGTTGATCCAGACGCAGCACCTCATCCGGCTGCATCAAGTCCCGCTGGATATTACTGCGGGTCTTGGAATAGGGCCGGGTGCTGTTATAGATGGGTGAGAACAGCGGCTGCATGGGCATCTGGTTATTGGTGACAGCAATGGTAACCTTGCCGCATTTTTCCGAGATGTACTTGGCAGAGGTCAGGTCGTTGCAGCCCATGTAGATGGTCTGGTTAAAGGTGTTGAGTTGATTTTCCCATTCCTTGCCGGGATACCGCTGCTGCCACTGGCTGAGGCTCTGTACCACCACCTGACACGCGATGTTGAAGCCGCGCACACTGTTCAGCGCGTCGGCAATGCCCTCCATGTAGCCGATGTTGCAGTATTCGTCCAGGCAGAAGTTTACCAGCACCGGCAGCCGCCCGCCCTTGCAGTGGAGCCGTGCGTAGTTGGAAAGCTGCGGCATGGCCAGTGAAAAGAACAGCGAACTGAGAAAACGGTAGGCACTGTCCTGTGCAGAAATGATGATGAAGTACGCGCAAGGCCGTTGTCCCGGCAGTACGAGGTCAACATCGTGGTTGCGGGTGATGGTGTCCACCAGCTTATTCTGGAAGATGGCAAGCCGGTTGCCAAGGCCGGTGATGATGTTGCCCCAAAGATTTTCGCGGGCCTTCAGGAACAGTCCGTGATGACCCTTGGCGGGGTGGTCAGGCGGCAGCGACGCCAGCGTGCGGTTCAGCTCATTGACGCTCATGGTGGCAAGGATCTGATACACGTCGCCCAGACCCCGCTGCTCGATGGGCAGCAGATCACCCTTTTCGTCACGCAGATTGCAGACGTAGTGGATCAGGGCCATCAGGAGATTCAGCTCCGCACGGCTCCAGAAGTCGTCGGCCTCTTTGGGGCTGGAGGTGTTCTGGATGATGGTGTTGGCCACCGTCTGTACCAGATCTGTTTCCGTGTCCAGTCCATAGAGACAGTTCCAGCCATCTGAGTGTGCCATGTCCAGAAAGTTGACCGCTTTGACGTAATGGCCGTTTTCACGGAAGTAGGGGGAAAGCTGCTCGAACAGTTCACCCTTTGGATCGACACAGAATACGGACTCCTTTCGCTGAGCGCAGCCCATCAGAAAGGGCAGGATCAGGCCGCGGGTCTTCCAGCTGCCCGGTGCGCCGATGCAGAGAAGATTGTTGTTTTCGCCGGGTACCATACGGTGCGCCACATAGGCGGCGTATTTGTCCGGGTCTTCCGGCCGTTCCTTGATCTTGCCCAGCAGCATCCCAGAGACGCTTTGTATGGGGCCGATCTCCAGAAAGGCTTCCATCTCCCGCTTGGTGAGAAAGCCGGAGGAGCCGTGCGTCCCGTCCGGGAGAATATCAAAGCCCCGTGGATCCCGCGTATACTTATAGCCGGAAAACCAAAGGTACCCGCGCTTGGTCACAAGGCAGAACATCAGCACGAAGAACGCAGTGGCTTTCAGCCCAAAGCCGGAGAATATCGCCAGCCAGTTGCGGATCGGATCGAATATCCAGATGGCGGTCACATCCTGCCCCGTGTTATGAAAGACCGCGTCAATGCCGAGACGCATGGAGTTCAGGAGCATCCCGTAAAAATACCAGCACACCAGTCCGACGGGAATGTAGAGGGGCAGCTTTTTCTTGTGCCGCTGGAACCATACGCCCCAGCGGGCTTCAACGGTATCCTCCAGCTTTTCCAGCAGCTTTGATAAGCGGGGCATGGATCATCTCTCCTTTTTCTGTGACATAGGGGGTGTCCGGTGGACGGTAGGGCTTCGGCGTTTTACCCAACAGCTGCGTGATGGCATCCTCGGTCAAGGTAAAGACCCGCGCTTTTCCGGTGTCTTGATAGCGCGGACCCCATACTTCTGCTACCTGCTGCGGCAGAGCGGCCAATACGAGCTGCGAATAGCCCTGCTCCCGTGCCAGCGTATAGGCGGCGTCCACACGGCGCAGCTCCATGTCAGCTGCCAGCACGAAGGGCTGCCCCTGAAACAGCGCGTCCCAGCAGGGACGATCAGGCGGTGGAGGGCGGTAATGGCCTTTCAGCGCCAAGCGGGTTAAACGCTGGCGGTAATCCGGCTGAGCCATGATCTGAAGCTGTGTCACACCGGTATCGTCGCAGGGCAGAAGATAAACCGACTGCTGGAACCAGTGGGCAGCGGCGGCGTAGGTCATGAGCTTGCTTTCCTCTCCTGGTGTGGGCTTATCCAGCTCGGTAAGCATATCCGAATAGCTTTCGCCGCAAAAAAGGAAGCCGCGTGTTCCGGGCAATTTTGCTGTATTGTTCTGAAAGGCGGACAGCTCATCCATGGGGCAAAGGCAGCCGATGTCCGGACAGACATAGTGCGCGGCACAGAGCAGATCGCCCATGTGGAGCAGCGCCGCCGTGCGGCTGCTGCCCCACGGATTACGGCCCCGCCCGCGACCGGCAGAGGTGAGAAATAAGGCATTTCCCTCCGCCAGTTCGTCCGGCTGTGTAGCATAGACGTTGATACCGGACTGATAGGCTGTCAGCAGCAGAGAAGCAAGCCGCAGCCGCCGCACAACGGCATCCGCATGGTACGTTCTCGGCGTATCCGGCAGCCATATGGTTCCCGCCAGCAGCCGACGTCCCTCTGCGGTAAGGATCAGGGCCTCGCTTTTGCTGTGGTATTTGATGAGCTTCATCGTCAGCAGATTCGATAGCTCTGTCTCGCTGATGAGCCGCAGCAGCTGGGCGGGTCGGATATACTGGCACCATCCCAGCAGCCGCAGCGCCTCGATCTCACGCACACTAAAAACCATTCGCACCCTCATTCCTGTGAACGCCGAAAGCGACCTTACACCGTGCCGGTGTAAGGTCACTTTCGGTGCCTTTCTCGCATCAAATCTGTTGGCTCCCCGTAGAAGGCAGTTTTTCCGCTGCTGCGGGCAGGCACAGGAGCGCGGAAAAGCTTGCCGGCAAAAGGCTTTGTGGGGCGTATATACCCAACAGATTTTGCTTTCTGAGGAAGCACAGCACTTTGACCCGTTTTGGTGGAAAACCTGTTGGGTATTTCCGCCTCAATATAGCCCCGTAACGCTGTAATCTCCCGCCCGTGCGGAGAAGAAATCCGGCGCGTCCTTCATGTCCAGTACGGTGATATGACACACATTCTGGCAGCTCCGTGTGGAGAGCAGTGCCACCGAAAGCGTATACTGGTCATCGTCGGGGATCACCCTGCCCTTGATGACGTTGCTGACCGCTTTCCAGCCCTTGTTGTCCTGGTCGAAGATATGCCGGCCATCCACATCGCTGTATTCCTCGATCACCAGCAGTGCGCTTTTGAAATGAGGAAGCTGCCCACCGCAGGCTTCATAGGCATCCAGCAGCTCCACCAAGGTTTCTGTCAGCCATGTGGGTGGCTGGAACCGGCAGTGGGGCAGCAGGGTATTGATGCGGATATGGAGCCAGTCGATGCCGATACGTTCCACGCTGCCCACCACCTCCAACGGACGAAGGGCGCGCCCCCGTTTATACCCGCCTGTGCCAGGACTCTGCTGTTCGCAGAGGCGGCGGAGCTGCAAGGCGGTATCCTCAAAGCTGCCGCACAGCTCCTCCAGCATTTTCTGGAAGGTGCCGGGCGGCAGATTGTCCGCTTGGATCAGCAGCTTGCGGGCGTCTACGGCGGCGTCTTCCGTCAGGCGCTGGATCTCCCGTAAATCAGTTTGTTTGCTCATTTGCTTCCTTTCTTTCGGGCCTGCCGGTCGGTGGGTGATGTGGTAATGGCGTCATATTCCTTTTTCGTGACATGGAAGGCCACGGGGACGTGGTTATACCCGATGCACAGCAAGCCCTCGCCGCGCCGGAAGCGTGTGATCTGCCGTACCTCCTCTTCCGAGAGGTTGAGGATCTGCTGGATGAGGCGGGCCTCCTGCTCCTCCATCTGCATAACGAATTTGATGCGGCTGGAGTCCAGAATGCCCTTGCCGTATTTACCTCCCTCCAGACTGAACAAATCCTGCATACCCTGCGTGGAGGTGATAGCGATACCTCCAAGGCCGCGGATGGTCTTGACCATCTCCTGCACATAGGCGGCGGCCAGTGGATTGGAGCCGGCGCCTACCAGACTCCACAGCTCATCCGCGATCAGGGCGGACAGCTCGCCGCCCGCGTTCATGATAATGTCGTTGGCCACGTCGATGGCCCAATAGATACCGGGCAGGATCAGATCATCCGGCATACCGGAGGTGTCCAGCACGATATACTTGTTGTCGATGCTGATGTGGTTGCGGCGGCCCATAGCGGCGGCAGAGCCGGTCACATAGCGGGTCAGTACCACCGCCAAATGCTTGGTTTCCGCCTTTTCCAGCAGGACATTGTACCAGTCGGGGATGATGGGCATTTCCTTGAATGCTCCGTTTTCATCCACCACGGAGGCATTGTCGAAGGTGATCCCATAGCGGTCATAGCACTCCACCAGCGAGGTGTCCAGATAGTTCTTGTCCTCCTCTGTAAGATCCTTCTTTTGCAGGGAATACCAAATGATGAGCCGGGAGATCTTGTCCGCCAGCACGGAGTCGTCCCGCGCCGCCAGCTCTTGTATTCCGGCATAGGCGTCCAGTGTCCTACGGCGGATAGCCATGATATTGGGACAATCCCGCGAGGAGGGGGACAAGCGCAGATACAGGCCGCCCAGTTGCTCGCAGTTGGGGCGGAACTCGTGGCCTTTCTTGGGAATGACGCACACCACACGCTTTCCCTGCTCCCGCAGGCGTCCGGCCAGGCATTGGAGCGTTACGCTCTTGCCGGCGCCGGAGTTGCCGCCGATCCACCAGTTGCCGTTGGTGTATTTGTAGTCGTCGTAAGGGTCGAGGAACACTGGGGACTTGTTGTAGAGATTCAGCCCCAGAAAGATGCCGTTGCGATCGCTGTGCTCATAGGACACAAAGGGGAACGCCGCAGCTACACCGGTGGTCAGCGCGTTGCGGCGGCTCTTGCGCTCAATGTCGGCATCCAGTGCGACCAGCGGCAGCGCGGAGAGAAAACCCTGCTCGTTGGCGTAATCGCAGCGGCGGGCGATCATGTCCACCGATACACACAGCTTCTCCACGGCGGTGACGCGCTGCTCCAGCGTATCCGGATCGTCCGCCACCACTTCGATAAGGGTGTGCATATAGTAGAAGTCCTCCCCCTGTCGGTTCATAACGTCCTTCAGGTAGAGACCGGAGGTGATGGCACTGTCCAGCTCCTCATAGTCCTGGCGGGTATCTCCCACATCCCGCATTCGGCTGCGGTTGAGCATGGTGGTCTGCGCAATTTTGGAGAGGATCTTTTCCCGGTTCTGGCGGGTAAAGCTGAAGCTGATATTGACCCCCTCGCCCGCCTCCACCAGCGGCGCAAGCCAACAGGAGCCGACTGTGGTGCTGTAGCCATAGCCGGTGATGTAGAGGTATGCATGAAAAACGCCGTCCACTACGATGTAGTCACGGCTTTTCGTATCAATGGCGGTGGGGGAGAGAATGTCCAGAATGGTGGTGGAGCCGGCTTCCAGCTCGGAGAGATCCGGCCTTTCCGAACCGAACAGCAGCCGTTTCAAAAGCGGCTGCTTCTTGATAACAGGCTCGGCTTCTGTCGGTGGTACGGGTTTCTTTTGCTTTTTCATTGGTGATACTCCTATGATAGATGGTGTGGCTGATGCAGGCCATTTCAAAAACATAAAATGAAACACATCAAAAACATAAAACAAAATCCTTCAAAAACACAAAACGAGATTGACGTAAATAGAATTTTTGCGTATACTATAGAAGAACAGGAGGTGCAGCGTTATGCAGCAATACTTGCCACGAATCGTAGACCGTGAACTGGCCTTGAGGTTAGAGGCGTTTGGCGCAACTTTGATTGTCGGCCCCAAGTGGTGCGGAAAAACAACAACGGGTCAGCAGCAGGCGAAGAGTATTCTGCGGATGCAAGACCCAGACAAAAAGGCGGCTTATCTTGCGACTGCCGAGGCGAAACCCTCTTTGCTTCTCAAGGGTGACAACCCACGACTGATCGACGAGTGGCAGATCGCCCCTGTCCTTTGGGACGCTGTGCGAACTGCGGTGGACATCCGGCAGGAAGAAGGCCTGTTCATTCTGACAGGCTCCACCTCCGTGGATGATAAGAAGATCATGCACACGGGGACAGGACGAATCGCTCGCCTGAAAATGTATCCCATGAGCCTGTACGAATCTGGCGAATCCAATGGACAGATTTCGCTGAAAACGTTGTTTGACCAGCCAGATGCGGATATTGATGGGGTCACAAGTCCGCTCTCTATCGAGCAGTTGATTTTTGCTGCATGCCGAGGAGGATGGCCAGCAACGCTGCGCAGAAAGAGCCTTGAGGCTCAGCTTTTGACTGCACGGGAATATATTACAAATATTTGTGAGTCTGATGTTTCCACAGTGGATGGCGTACAACGAAACCCCGTCTGGACCAGCCTGATCCTACGTTCCTATGCCCGGAATATCTCCACACTGGCGAAGAAAACCAATATCCTGAAGGACGTGTCCGCCAATGCGGACGGTATAACTGCCCCCACATTGGATTCGTATCTGAACGCGTTGGAGCGCCTTTTTGTGATAGAGGACATTGATGCGTGGTGTCCAGCTATCCGCTCGGCAACAGTAATACGATCCGGTAAGAAACGAGGTTTTACAGATCCGTCCATTGCCGTAGCCGCTATGGGGCTTACCCCCGAGTATCTGGAGCAGGATCTAAAGACCTTCGGCTTTATCTTTGAGTGTCTTGCCATCCGAGATCTGAAGGTCTATTCTTCAGCTTTAGGTGGAAAGGTATCTTATTATCATGACCGGCTTGATTTGGAGGCAGACTGTGTATTGCATCTTTCTGATGGAAGGTACGCGCTGATAGAATTTAAGCTGGGCAGCCGTGAGATTGAAGAAGGTGCTCAGCATCTGCTTGAAATCAAGAATTTGGTCCATCAAGCCATTGAAAACGGCACGACCAGCCTGCGGGAACCAGATTTGTTAATGGTCATTACAGGCGGAGAAATCGCGTATACCCGGCCTGATGGGGTGAAGATCATTCCGATTGGCTGCTTAAAGGACTAAGACTAATTTGACGGGAAAGGGCATCGCTGCTGCGATGCCCTTTCATTGTGTCTGCGCCTCATACACGCCATGCACTGCCGTGGTCATGTCAAACACGCCCTCCGGCAGCTTGACGCGCTGGCTGGTGCGCTTGTTGATGATCTCATAGAGCAGCTCCAGCGCAAAGTCATCCGCATAGCGCGGCTCCTGCACCTCCAGTTCACACAGATCCAGATAGCGGCGGGCAGTGTCGGCCTCCTCGTTGAGCCGCTGGATAATGCCCTGTACGGTGTTGGGGGACGCCCGCATCTGCGATTCATACTGGAATACCATAAAGAACCGGTGCTGCAAGGCATTGCTGGCCACACCCATGCCGATGTCCTGAATGTTGTCCTGGATCATGTCACGGCAATAGGCGTTGTCCTCGTTCTTTGCGTACTCCTGCATCCGCTCAACGTAGCGTGATATGTCGGCAGGCAGCGTCCGTGCCTCAAACTGCATGTGATCCGGCGCGATCTTCAGATATGCGGCAAAGGCTTCCACAATGGCCTGCCGGTCCTCAGCAGACTTCAGGTAGATGTTCACCGGTACGATCTCAAGGATCTTGATAAAGCGGTTGTCCTTTGTGATAACCACGCCGCCGATGATATTCTTGACGGGCAGCCAATCCTGAATGCTGCCCTGATAGCTGGCGGTAGCGTTGGTCTCCACACCGCCGCCAAATAGCGCTTTTTTGATACTCATGTCGTTACCACTCCTCTGAAAAACATCATGCGCCTGCGGCAGTGCCATGCCCACCAGCCCTTCAGCCAGCGTGTCAGGCTGTCGTCGCTGACGCCCATCAGCCCAAAGCCTCCGATGGGGACGACCAGCGAAACGGTCACGATGATCTTCGGCGTCAGGGAGAAGGGCAGATATGTCAGGCACACATACAGCACCGGCAGGCATAAAAGAAGGGCCTCGATGAGATTGCGGATCTCAAACAGGCCCAGGATCCGTCCGGCATTGGTAAAGTTGACTGGGATATAGTAGGTGTCAGTGTTCATCCTCGACCTCCTTTGCGGGCTGCAAAAGCCGCCCTTTATAGGTTTGATATTCTTGCTTCAGTTCCTCCGGCGCATCGTCCCATTCCGCCAGCAGCCGCTCCATACCGAGGCAGAGCAGACGCTCGTGGTACTCGGTGGGTGGAATATCCGTCAGCTCCATGCGGCTGAGGTGCTGGTTGCTGATGTTCATACGTCCGGCAAGTGCTTTCAGTGTGATTTTATATTTGATGCGCAAAACGCGCAGGCGGGTGGGAACGTACATTATCCGGCCTCCCTGTATTCGATATAGGGGATGCGGCACCAGCCCTGCCAGCCGCGGCCCGCGACCTCCGTCCGTACCACGCCGTACTTGGTGCCCATGGCCTCCACCGCGTAGCCGTTGCCTACATAGACGCCGATGTGGCCCTGTTTCCATAGAGCGATGCCCACAACCTCCGGTATGGTGTCCATTGTTCCCGCCATACCGGCCTTCTGGGCGTTGGCGTACATCTGGTCAGCACCCACATCGGGCATTCCGTTTGTGCCGTAGTTGATGGAGCCGCTGGCAGTATCAAGCCACCCATAGCCTTTGATGAGCCCAATGCAGTCCGCTGTGCGGCGGCCCAGCCAGTTGGCGCGGATAAAGTCCTCATATTTCCCGACGCCCTCCGGATACTGCTGAAGCTTGTAGTTGAACAGGGCTTCCGTCAGGACATTGCCATAGGTGCCCCAGCAATAGCCCCAGTTGTTTTCCCACGCCTGCATGGCGTAGGCGGCAAGGTCTACGTTATTCTTGGTGGAGGGACTGACAAAACCGGACGTGTCGATGGTGTCGCCGTAGCTGCCGCCATGCTCATAGTCTCCGGTATAGCCGGTGTCGCCGCTGTAATTGGGGCGGTATGGCGCGTAATATTCCGCGTATTCCTCCAGTGCGTCGCTCTCGGTCAACACCTCATACAGCGCACCCGCCCATGTGCGGGCATCCTCCTCAAAGGAGAGTTGATCCATAAATGCCTCCGGGTCAAGGTGGTCGATCTGAATGACCAGCGTCCGCTTGAGCAGACCGCCAAACTCGAAGATGTTCAGCGTCGGCTCATAGCGGAGTCGGGAGGTTGCCAGTGACAGCACGGCCTCCGTGGTCATTACCTCCAAGTCCTGCTGATAAGCCACAGAGCTGATAGCAATGAATCGGCGCAGGTCATCCTCATCAAAGTCGCTGTTGATCTCCACCCCGTCGATTTCTATGCCCTCCTCTTCATATTGCTGGATAAGGCTTGTCACGATGGCGTCGATCTGCGTGTTCTCAAAGTCCTCCAGATTCATATAGAACCCGCCCAACGTCATGGCTTGTCCCGTCATGCGGGCAACGGGCGCTGTCCCGGAGGAGGAAAAGCCAAAAAAGATATTGGGGAGATAGGCAAAGATCAGCATAGGCAGCGCGATCAACGCCACCAGTACCCAGATTGCCAGCTTGGCGAGAAACGGCGCAGCCTCCTTTGCCGCCGCCACGGCGGCACCGTGGACACCGCCTGCTGCGGCTGCCTTGGCGATCCTCGCGGCACTGACAATGCGCTTTACTGTGTCGATACCACTGTGCTGGCGCTGCTTATCCTCCATGGTCATCGTCCTTTTTCTTGCCAGCCCGCTTGCTGCTCTTGGCGTCCTTCGGGACAGAGCAGCCCGATACGGTGGGCTGTTTCACCTGCGTAGGGATATGCGGCGTCTGCTTGGGCGTACCTTGGGTATTCTTCGTGGGGCTGACGGTTGGCCTGCGGGTGCTGTGGCTCATTCCTGCGGTATCGGGACGAGCTCCGTTGCGCTGACCGGTGACCGACGTAGTGCGGGTGGCACTCCGTTCCTGCGGTATCGTGCTGGAGCGCGGCGCCTCGGTCGGAGCATTGGCGGACGCGGGAGCCGGACGTGCGGTTTTTCCCGCCACAGTGGGACGGGCGGGGCCGGTATTCCTGCTGTATCGGCTCTCAAAAGCAGAAGTGGCCGTATGTTGCCGGGCGGCAGAAGCGGTATGCTGCTGCGCACCCGCCTGCACATGGCTGCTGCGGCTGACGGTATGGCCCGCTTTTCCTGCGGTATCGGAGGGCGCGATCTTCTGCTCGCCGGGGACGTGACTTACAGGACGGCGCGTACCGGGCATGACAAAGCTGCGGTCTGCCGCTGCGGACGCCGGCTGTGCTGTCGGTTCCGCACCAGATGCCCGCGGCTCAGCCTGACGCGGCGAGCTGCCGGACTGCTGCTCGGAACGTCTGCTGTCGGCAAAGGTGTTGACTGTGTTGACGCCACCATAATAGCGTCCACCGCTGGCGGGCTTGCTGCCGGATTTGGCCTGCGTCTGTGCGCCGGTTTTTCCTGCGGCAGTGTTCTTGCCTGCGGTCTGCACAACACGGGAGGCCATCGTTCGCGCCACCGTATAGGTCAGCACGCCGGGGAAGGAACGCCCCAGAGAGTCGCCGGTGATGGCAGGATTCAGCCCGATCCGCGTGATGATGGCATCGCTCTTCTTGGCTACCTTGACTACAGTAAGCACCATCACGATCCATGGCAGAACTGCTAACCCACTAGGGTGGAAGGACAGGATCGACAGCAGCATCTTCACGAACACCACATTCATCACCATCAGCAGGCACATGGAGCCGTACATCCTGCACCAGCCGGAGAAAATATTCGAGGTGCTGCGGCTGCCTCCTACACCGAAAGCCAGCGGTGCCATAATAGTCAATACCGCCAGAATAAAGTATCGTTCTGCCATCTCGAAAAGCAGCTTCAAGGACTGAAACATGACGATGAGACCGCAGACAATGACCAGCAGCCACGAAGCAGACAAGCCCACAAATGAGCTTTCATCCGGCAGCGTGATGGCCACGGCGTCCGGCATCTGTACCATGTCGATGATGGTTGAGGTCATGCCAAGACAGATATCGCAGATCTGCGGACTGACTACCAGCAGGAAAGAAAAGGCAAAGGTGCGGGTAAACAGCAGCTTAGGATCGTCGGCCTCAAAACCAATCCCTGCCATCATGCTGCGGGTGGCCTGAAACACCAGATTGCCCAGCAGCAGTGCCCAGCCCACGCCCAGCATGATCTGTCGGATGGTCGTGATAATGGGCATGTGCGTTTCCAGGTAGGCGAAGTCGAGGCTCATCAGGTCAAACATCACCGAGGCAAAGTATTCCCAGCAGTCCAGGATCAGCCCGTATGTCCATTCGATAAAGCCTCGAAAAATAAGCTCAAGCATGGTTGATCACCCCTCCCATTCGAGGAATGTGATATTTCACGGCTCCAGTGTGGCAAGTCCCTGAAACAGCGGGACAACATAGGCGATAAATGCACCGATGCCGTTGATGATGGCCCACGCCAGCCAGATGCGCTTCAGCCAGTCCCATGCTTGGTCCGACTTCTGCTGGGTATTGGACATCTTCGCACCGATCACGGCGATGGCGGTCATAAGACCTGCCAGCACCGTGCTGACCGAGGCGATGTGAGTATAGATGTCCTTGATGATCCGGCTGGCCGCTGTCCACATATCCTCCACGGCGTAGACGGGAACCAATAAAAAAAGCCCTGTCAAAAACAGGACACAGCAAAAGAGATAGACCTTGTATGCGGTTTTCATGTTCATTCATTTTCCTCCATAGTGGCAGATGGTTCGTTTTCTTGCAGGATATCTGATAAATGCGCGGCAAAGGCACGCATGAAAATGGGGAGGATGTCCTTGCTGCCTGACAGCCACCAGATGGGGTCAGGCAGACCGCGGCGCATGGCGTCATAGGACATGGATAGTGCCAGCAGTGCTTGACGGGGCCGGTTCTCTGCTTCCTCGCTGATAATGTGCTGGCAGACGCCAGCCGCACTCTCGTGGCTCTCTACAGAATCACAGAGCTGGTCGTAATAGAGACCGGCACTGACATAAGCCAGCGGTCGAATAATGCGTTCATCCGGCGTACCATCCGGTGTGAGCAGCCCCATCCGCCGCAGCCGCATGGCGGCGGAATCATCAAAGGGCGTGGTAATATGCGGCGGCATTCGTTGTGCGTGCATGTTGATCCTCCTTAGTGTGTAATAGCAAAAACTATCTATCGAATTAGTGAAAATCTATTATTAGCAAAATAGAAGTGCTCAAAATATCAAGTATGCTAGGTATATAAAAGGGCTCGATACCATAAAGTATCGAGCCCTTTTATGGTTGATATTTAATGGCGTAAAGCGGGTTAAGAAATAATATGCCAAAATCAGCTTTCATACCCTAGCGTGAGAGAGTTGTCTCCGAATTGGCCTAGGAATCTCATTTTCTAACTCACGTGAATTAAAGAAATCTTTTCTTGTAAGGACCTCAAAGGTAGCAAGGTCAGAGTCAATAAACTTCCGAAGTTGTTTCGAATCACTATCATCAGACAGGAAAAGACGACACCCAAATACTAAACACAGTGCGATTGAATGTACCTCACCGAAACTACACTTTCGTTTCCACTCGTTAAATATGTCCTCTACGGGGAGTTTCTCTCCCTTCAATTTTTTAAATAGCTCGGGAACCAAAAAACTATAATACGCCTTTCGGTCTTCACCGTCTCCGCCAGAAAACAGAGCATCCAAATCTACAACTTGAATAATCTGGGCTTCAAATACTTGTTGGATAACGGGTGTGTCCTGAGGTAACTCTTTTTCATAAATAAGCGGGTGCATTACTCCACACAAACATAGCTTTTCAAATGCGATTGCAAGATATTTTAACAAATCGATAGCGGCACACTTTGTCTCTGCTACATGAATGAGAAAGTCGGTGTCGACACAGGCACAGTTTTCATCAAGTACAGATATCATTTTCCGGTTATCCCTTCTGTTTCTATAGGTACGTTCAATTCAAGCTCTGAAGTGGTTTGTTTCTGGGGAAGGCCAAACATCTTTCGCAGTGCGACGATTTTACTCTCATCTACACAGTGTGCTGTTTCGGCCTTATCTAGCAACTCGGCTAAACCAGGTATAAACTTCCGTTCAGTTGGCTTTCTTAGATTAGAGTAGTCATTTTCTAGAATAATTCTTTCGATTTCGCCGTCAATTTTTTCTTTGGGTATCAGTCCTTCGCCTAAAAGAATGTCCATTGAATCCTTGGGAATGATACGCAGTTCAAACAATCGACGCACTACTGCTCCGCTGGGGGCGCGAAATTGATCCATTCGCTTTACAACTATTCTCAATGCGTCCTTGAGATCAATCTTGAGTATGCCATCATGGTTATCCGCAACTACTTGTCTTATATCAGAACTAACAGAAGAACAGAATAATTCTTCGGGCATTAACAACTCAGCTGCAAAGCGATTAATGACTGCCTCGGCTAAGTCATCATTATCCGCATTCGCACCGATAAGACGCGGAAATTCTTGTAGAATATCTTTGTCAATTTGCCAGATGTGGCCTAATTCATGCGCAGCCGTAAAGACTTGCTTTTCTAGAGTTTGGCTGGTATTGATAAATACAAAGTTTTGCTCTTTTCCATTGTGGATTAAATACTCCTTTACATGGAAGCCTCGGTTTGAGCTATCTTCGCTTGGGTAATAAATTACCGTACAATACCGGTTTAATACCTCAAATACATCATCGCGCAAGCAAGGAATAGGGAACACGTCTTTAAGGCCATCACCTTCGACCCTGCTTTTGATATGTTGGCGGATAGCTGCGACTACTTCCTTGTCAAAATCGTGAAAAGCGTTCATAGCCCCTCCATATTGCTATTGATGCCGCATAACTTGTAGCTAAAGAAAAGTGGACACAATAACACTGTGCCCACTTATGCTGATTAAATTAGTGCATTTTGAATGTCCATATAATCGTCAATAATATCCAAAATTAATTCTCTATTCTTGGTGTCTTCAAAATCTTCCATGCAATGCACGACAGTTTTATTATAATACGCCTCATCGCCTTTGATAAGATCTGACACCTTAACTCCGAATTGATGGGAAAGGGCCTCCAATTGTCTAAAAGAGGCCAAGAAACGACCTTTAAAGAAAGACTTGACCTGTAGCTCGCTACAGTTCATCAATGCACTCAACTCGGGAATAGATACATTTTGATCTTCTGCTAATTTCTGGACATAATTCCCCAATACACGTGCGCCTTTCATAAAAACAACTCCGTTCTTTCTACACGCTTCTGCGAAATTCCTACTAAACTATTTACGGCACTAGATATACCGCGTGAGCGCGTTATTTTACTACACTAGTCCCGAATTGTCAAGCACAATTTTAACATGTACAGCACAGATTTGTCAACCTACCAGCTTTTGAGATGGCCTCTGCCCGCTGGACGCAAGATATTGTACTTGCGATGACAATGGGAATTTTTAGATGACAATGTTCGGCAATAAGACAGATGGGTAAGCTGGGGAGCCTTTGTAAACAGCGTCACTGATCATTTCTATTCTATTATCCGGTGGGAGTTGCACGTTTATGTGCAGCTTCCTTCAGAAACTCTAAAAACATTTCCTCTAATTCCGCCTCGCTGCCGATCTGCTCTAAATATGGTGCAAACTTCCTGCGGTCAAAAGTTATCTTCTTGGATGGTGCGGAATGCTTCTGATCTGCGGCAACACGGGCTTCCCGCCAAGCGGCGTAGATGACCTGCTTATCCGCAGTGGGCGGTGGACATTTCTGCGTGATGTGGTTCAGGGTGGTCTTGTTCAGCCGATACCCTTCAATGCGGCACATCTCCACGAACGCCTCCTGTGAGGCTGCATCGTAGTCGGCAATCATATCCGCGCAGCTCAGCGGCAAGTTCCGGGGATTGTTTTCCAGAACATCCGCCAGTGGCGGGATCAGTCCAGCCAGCTTGACAGCCTTGCGGATCTCGTATTCTGTAACGCCAAAGAAATCCGCTACGATTTCTCTTGTTAGGAACTTCTGGCGAAAATCGCCAGAAGTTCCTAAATCCGTCCGCTCACCTTGACGCCGCTTAGCTTCCAGCATAGCTTTGTATGCCTTACCGCGTTCGATGATGGTCAGTTCCTGCCGCCGCAGTAAATTGGTGGCTGTGGCGATGATAATGGCGCGGGCATCATTGGCCACAACCACCTCAGCGGGAATTGTGTCATGCCCGGCCATCCGCCATGCGGCAGTGCGATTGTGTCCGGCCAGAATCTCATATTCATCGCTGCCGGGGATACTCCTGACAATAATGCGCTCCAGCAAGCCCTGTTCAAGAAGCTGCTGGGCAAACGCCCGCAGTTTTTCTGGGGAATATGGGTGAAATCCAATATCGGTGGTGAAAAAGGGACGCAGCTTATCTACCGGAAGCTCACGAATGGTAGAAGCTGCCGCAGGAAGCGGGTCGATAAGGCTCTCGTAAACCCTGTTGCCGATCTCCATTTCTGAGACCTGCTGGGCAGCGCTCATGCGCTGCTTCAGCAGGTCCTTCATGTTGCTGCTCTTAGCCAAGCGACAACACCTCCCGCGCCAGACTGCGGTAGGACTCCGCAGCGGGGTTCTTCGGCGCGTAGTCCAGGATACTCATACCGGCGGCAGGGCATTCCGCCACCTTGATGGTCTGCTCAATGGGGCGTTCAAACACATGAAACGCCTCCCCGTAGACTTCGCCGACTGTTGCCCGAACGCTCTGGCAGAGTTGCGGCCGGGATTGATACATGGTCAGCAGGATGCCGGCGATTTTCAGCGAGGGATTGAAGTGGACCTGCACCGTGCGCACCAACTCCAGTACGTCGGGGATGCCTTCACTGGCAAGGTAGTGAGCCTGCACGGGGATGATGCAGTAGTCTGCGGCGGTCAGCGCGTTGACCGTCAGTAACTCATGTTTCAACCCGCAGTCGATGATGATATAGCGATAGGTGTCGCGCAAGGCGTCTGTGATATGCTTGAGCATTGCTTCGCAGCTGCGGCCGCTATCGCCGTAGGGCTGATACTGGGATAGCTGCATGATTTGCAGCCGGGCTGCGGCATCTGCCAGCCTGCGATTGGCGGGAATAATGTCCATGCCGGTATCGCTATGTAGGATGGCCTTTTGCAGATGCTGTGCAATGTCCTCCGGATAGTCGATGGCGGCCAGCAGCAGAGAGGCCAGTGTGTGCTTCATCTCACCGGCGGTATATCCCAGCGCAGCGGTCAGATTGCCCTGCGGGTCGTTGTCAATGAGCAGGACTTTCTGCCCTTCGGCGGCCAGCGCGGCGCCCAGGTTCAAGGCCGTCGTGGTTTTGCCAACGCCACCCTTGGAATTTGTAATGGCTATGATGGTTGAATTCTTCATAAATAGAAGCTCCCTTCAAGAATGAGACCTGAATCGATCTGCTTGAGATGATCACCTCCCTTGGGCAGCTGCGGTGGATTTCGTATTGCGCAAATACGGCCTATTTCATGTCAGTGAAAATAGGGACAACGCCAGAAACCCTTGTAAAATCAAGGCTTTCCTGTGTTGTCCCTATTATATATCACTCACATGCCCTGAACGATGCCGCCGGTGGCGGAGAGCAGGGCGGGGTCGGTGATGCGGAGGAGCAGGTTGCGGGTGGGCTCGTCCGCCTCTACCTGTCTCTTATACACATCTGACGCTGCCGACGAACTCTAGG
>ENA-OZBF01000139-OZBF01000139.1-human-gut-metagenome-genome-assembly--contig:-NODE-139-length-39144-cov-8.795492_pt1 | contig 39144 bp, 42 predicted proteins | sample MGYA00243980_ERZ653522 | MGnify/ENA primary metagenome ERZ653522 (study PRJEB26926, sample SAMN06165106) | human gut metagenome | biome: ENVO:00009003; feature: ENVO:2100002; material: ENVO:00002003...
CTACACCCTAGAGTTCGTCGGCAGCGTCAGATGTGTATAAGAGACAGGAACAATAACAGGACCAACTTTAACCCAACTATCTCTTTGTTTTGGTTTTGTAATATCAGTCAGTCTGAAAAGACCAGTATCTTCTTCACTTCCATTTTTAACACCGATAACTAAATCTTCAGTAATAATATTCATATCAAAATAACAATCCGGAAGAATAGACCAATTATCAATAACACCGTTAGTAAGTTGAGATGGAAGCTCAATGTCAATTTCATTATTAACTACTCTGTAATATCCATCATCGGCACTACCTTGTGCATTTCTTTGATTATATGGATATAAGTTATAACGATAATCAGATTCAGAAATCTCAATATAATGAAATAGCCAAATAGCAGGACAAACTCCCCAACAACCAATAGGAAGTTTCAACATGACATCAAGTTTACCATAACCAAAATAACGATTAGAAACCAATGCAGCACCTACACGAAGAAAGTTCTTATTAGTTCTACTATCCCAGCTATTTCCACTATAATCAACATCTGCACCATAGCCAGTAAATGGTTTAACGTCAGCTTCTTTACCTACACCTCTAATAGTACCTGTATATTTATCTCCATGATTTTCTATAACAAGATTACCTTGACCATTGAAATAAATATTGTGTCCATTAGTACCACCATTATATCCACCCCAAGTACCATGTTTAGTAAAGAAGTATTCTGCAAGAGCTTTAACAGGTTCATCTTGTTCAGCAAATACAATTTTAAAAGAATCTTGAACATATTCTTCGGGATTCATAAGAGCATCATAATGAGTTGTACCATTAATTCCAACGTTATCAAATCCGGAAAATATCTTATTAGCAACAGAAACTCCTAAATAATTAAGAATATCAAGTCTTACAGTTTTAATAGTATTACCAGCAGGAATAATAACTTGTTGGAAAATATCAGGGTCAACAAGAAAACTAATCTTTTCATTACTAATAGAAGAAGTAAACTTAGTTTCTTGAAGAAGAGTTTGAGTATTACCTCCACTAAAAATTATTGTATATCTAAGCTGATAAGAAGCAAATTTATCATCACAAATCTTACTATAAAATCTCCGATAGCGATTGGTAGTTTCAGAATCACCACCACTATTAAAAGCAACAGGTCCAGAGCCACCATTAGGTCCACCAGCAATCTTACAAATAAGAACTTGGTCAGTATCTTCACCACCAAACAACAAAGGAGTCATTTGATTGTTCAAATACTCTTCTTGATAAGGAATTGTAATATCAGATATAGATACAGCAACTCCATCGCTTGTACGTTTAAATTGTGGAGAAGCAACTTTAATAGCAGTACCAAGTCTTACCTTTGCGCTTAATTCTTGGCCTCCAGTTGGAATAAATTCAGGGTCTGCATTAGGAGTTTCATCTTCTTTAGCTTTACGATATACAGCAGTAGGCAAACCACCATAATCAATAAAATACCATACATTCTTCTCTACAATAAAACCACTTTCATCTTCAGCGCGATAAGGTCCTTCAAGAACAAGGTGAGCCTCTTCATTAACTCCAACCCAAGTACCTTTAGAATATTCAACAAAGAACTTACCGGCAGCAGTAACACCAAATTTATATTGTTTTACACCATTATAGACAAATTTATTATAGTATTTATCTCCATCAATCCAAACAAGAGTACGTTCATCATTTTCATCACCATCATATTCTTTAATCAAGAACATAAATCCTGTAAACTTAGTACCAAATTCACGACCAGTAATTCCACCACCACCTGAATCATCTCCACCAATTAGTTTTGGGTCAAATGTCCAATAAGCGTGCCAAGCTACATAACTACCATTTTGGAATCGAAGATTAGGAGTAGAAAGATATTTCTTAACAAAAGCATTCTTATTATTAAAAGCAAAGCCTATAGCACTAACACCATACTTATCAGTTACTTGTTCAGTATCAAGATAAGTAGACATTGGATTAATAACATCACCGGCTTGTTGTTCATAACTAATAAGACTACCCCAATTATCTACGTCCATACTTACTCCCTTTTTACCATTAGCACGATAATACCATTCGGCTTCAACTTTATTAGGAGCATCTCCACCATCCATATTAGCTATGTACCAGTCGTATATCTGACCTGGCATCAGCAGCTTATTATAGTAAGGACTATCACCAAGAGCAATATTACGACCTGTTTTAAATTTGAAGTTAAAATTCTTACTTCTATTATCAACAAGTCGAAGAACATAAGTTCTATTTTCAACAAGATTAGTTAGTACAAGTTTATCACTTTCAGACGTTGTTCCATCAGGTTGAACAAGATATTGTTCTCTAAGAACTGTCCACCCAATATCATTATTCCAATCATCTGTATATATCTTGTACATAACTTTAAAATACTGGGAAGTCCCAAGCCGGACTGTAAAATCCAACTTGGGAATCCAATATTTAATAGGTATAATATCTTTAACTGCCATTATACCTATATTGTTATTTCATTGACAACATTCTAACTTCTCTAATCTCTGTAACAGCAGGAGCAGCATCAGTAAGAATTGTACCATTAAGTTTAACCCATTTATTAGCTTGATAACATATATAAACACCACCAAGCGTAGCATCAACGATAACATCCTTAACTTGAGCTGTAGGGAATAGAGCTTGAAGATTAGTATTAGTATCTTCTGTTACATTGTTAGTAACAAAAAGATTATGTCCACCACCACTTCCACCTTGATTCTTAGGAACAAGATGAGCATTAGTAATACCATTTTTAAACCAATATTCTTCTATTCCTGTATCTGTCATTATACCAACAGTAAGACCTTTAGCTCTTTTAGAAGCCATAATGGTAGTAACAGCAGCATTTAAATTAGGATAAGGTCCATAGATAGCATCTATATTAGGTAATGCATCATAATTCTCGTCAACAGCATTATTTACAATCGGCTGTGAAATATTAATTCCTTTCATAGTTTAATTCATTATTTTAATTTCAATAGCGTTTAATCCAATTCTCTTAGATTTCTCTACACTAATAAGTAAAGTAATAACATTGTCAGTAACTGTTACATCAAACCATTTTGTCCACTCATTTTTTTGCACATAAGGAGCAGTTGGTAATTGCGATTTAATACTCGTACCATTAAGAATAATATCTCCGTTTTGATAACTATCATTCGCTTCAATAGTAGAACTAATAAAACGAACTTGATAATTACCATTAGGAACATTAAATCTAAAAGCACTTGCACCAGCAACATTATTTTTATTTACATAACTATATAATGGAGGTATTGTAAACATTGAACTTAAATCTCCACTTGAGTTGGATTGCCAAATAATTTTAATATATTCATATCCAAGTCCTTCAACATAATTTCGAATATTTGCTTGTTTTCTTGTAAACCCACTAAGTAGTAAACCAGATTTTGCTTTAAGCGTATCACTGTCTGGAACATATTGTGTATCTTCTCCTTGAAGAATATTACAAAAACCACCATAAGTAGCATCTTCATATTTAGTTGAAAGACCAACAGTTGTAAACGATACAGTACTCATACAAATAAGTTTATCATCATCTGCACCAGCAGCTTCAGTAACAGTAATATCTTTAGTCCATTCTCTTCCACTTAAAGTTTCAGTAACAACAATAGTTTTAGCACCAGCAGAATTAAACGTTATGTCATATTCAAGAATATTGTTTGTTTTAACTATATTAGTTACTGTACCACCAATAGTATTAGCTCCTAATGTATCCATACGAGTATTAGTAGAAGGACTTGCAGTTACTTTTACATGAAGAGGTTTATTAACTTTTACTGTACTTGCACATTCAATAGTACAACTACTAATTTCATCAGGACTTGCGATAGTTAATACAACAGGGACAGTAACAGTATTTACAGAAGCAATAGATGATTTAACTACAAGACGGCCATTATAAGTTCCGGCTAATGTTTCTTTACCAACAAGAGTATAAGTAATCTTATTACCAACAACTTTTTCAGTCAAAGTAATTCTACTGGACAAGTCCCCCGTAAGGGATGCAGAGATAGTATCCATTTGATTATTATCAGAGGGATAAACAGTAACTTCAACTGTACCAGCATTCATCTCTGTTAACGTAAGATGGCTTTTGTCCGCAAACATATTTGTTATAGCAATATCATTAATAACTACTTCAACAGGAATACTATCAGAAGAAGCTCCATTTTCAACATAAACTCTAAGTGTACCACTTGCTGTACTTGGATTAGTACTCTTGTTAGTACAAGTTAAAGTAAGTATGTTATCGGCAATAGAACTAACTGTTTCAATATTAAGTCCACTACTAAACTCATATTTAAGTTTACTCATTTCAGTATTATCAAGTGGGAAACAAGTAAATTTAATTTGAGCAGAACTATCATCAGTAAGATAGAGAGTTTCAGTTTGAGCTGTAATAGTAGTTATTTTACCAGCCGCACTAATAGCATTGATACGATCTTGGAAAGCAGCACGACGAGCACTATTGAGCTTAGGCATATCAAATTCTGCATCATCTCTCCAAATAGTATCTTTTGTTTCTTCGTACTTACTAACAAAGTATTCAATGTTACTAACAAGTGTATCTTCACAACCAATCTGACAATATAGAACATTATCTCTAACACCTACTTGCTGAATTGGACAGATATAAGATTCATCATTAACATCATAAGCTTCAATAGTTATTCCACTTACACTACTAACATTAACTCCTGTACATTTGAATGTTAAATCTCTATAATTAAAGTTCTCTTTAAAAGACATTTCAACATCAAATTGAAGAGTAGTACCACCTGTTTGAATATTGCTAATCTTAGCATACTGTTTCATATACTTATATTCGTATATCTCACCTACGGTAGCAAACCACATCTTATTGGTTATAGCACCATAAGTATCACTGATATATTTAAGGAACTCTCCCCATTGACTACCAGTAGCAGTATGACAACAGAAATGAAACCACGTTTTATTTGAAGTATTACTTTCTCCAAATAAAGTAGTAAGCTTTGATTTAAGATTACCATCAATATCGTCACTAAAAATACGAGACCAAACTTTATGCCACCAATTATCATTTACATAAGGTTTACAATCAACAGCTGGAGTATTTTCTGCAACAGCAACATCAATACGAGGCATATCTTCCATAGCAGTCATAAAGATATTATTACCATCAGGACGAGCTATAACTTTCATAAGACGATTAGCCATAGCTTTAGTTCTATACATATCGCCAGTAAGACCTTGAATAACATTGTAAATATCTTTATCAGTACCAAACTTTTCAGTCCCAATACTATGATAATAGAAATCTACACCATACTTAGCAATAAGATTCACATCTTCCCATACAAGATAAGGAACCATAAATCTATATTGATTAGTCGCAGTCTTATCAACAGTAATAGTTCTATCCATAAAAGCACCATCTTTATTACCTGCATAGGGCCAAATAGCAACACCTTGTTTAAGACGTTCTTTGCCAAACATAGTCGTATAAGTAAGATAATCATCAAATGTCTTATAAACTACATCAGGTAAATCACCTGCAAGATATTGATTAGCATGATACATCCAACTGACAGCACTACCATCAACAGTATGAATACTAATAGGTCGTTTATTTATAGCAGCCCATACAACTGATAGTGTAGTAGTATTACAATCATCAGTTGTAAAACTAACAACATTTTCAGTATCATATTTAAGAGGTGGAATAGCCACAGCATAAGTACCAGATGGAACTCCTGTTATCTTAACACGAATTTTACGCATTTGACCTTTAGTATAAGGAGAACTATTTCCCATTTCCATATCAGCAATAGTCTCTTTAACTTCTTGTATATCATTTGCGTTCTTAGTAACTTTATTATTAGTAGAAGTAAATTTATCATCTACTTGTTTTTTAGTATAATAACTACTAAGGTTAGGAGCTTCACCTTTAACAGTTAAATAATGGTCATCAATTCCGTTCTTAAACCAGTATTCAACAATACCAGTAGAAGTTTTAATACCGACAGTAAGACCAATGGCTCTCGCATCTGGTGCAAGAGCCATAAGAGCTTCTGTGGTACTACTATAAGGACCATATTTAGCATCAACATTTGGAAGAAGATTATATTTGCTATCTACCGCATTATTAACTATAGGTTGACTTATATTAATACCATCCATATATTAATCGTTTTTACAAGTTATACGAATATCTTCTGAAAAACCACCACTTGGATTATATAAGAAAAACATTGTATAATGAATACCATCATATTCTCCTGCATCGAATGGTTTTTTATATGCACCATTCTTAGTACCATTATCCCACAGAACAGATACAAGAGCGTCGCCATATTCAACATGAACAAGAGTCATACCATCAGGTATAAGAAGCCAATGTACATTCTCTGTTTGATTAATAGTAAATGTATCATTTTCAGAACCTACAACTTTATGTTGTTGTCTACCCGGAAGAGCCATAAGTTCAGTAGCCGTTTTAGATTTAAATGCAACAGCCCCAGCTGAACCATTAACAGTAGCAGGTCCCCAATACATAATAGCTTCTTTAGGAGAAGCAATACAATTAACAACAAATGTATTAGAAGCATAAATAGCACCATCATTTCCTTCAATAGTTGCTTTCCAATAATAATGATTTCCTTCAGTCATTTCTATTACTTTACTTGCAAAAGAAACAGGACTATCAATAGATAAACCATTAATAATAAGAACATCTTCTGTTCCAGGTTTAGTACTATATATACTTAAACTATTAGGTTTAACTTTAGCTTTGCTACCAATAGTAAATGTAGCCTTATCATAACTAATAGTTTGAGAACCAGTAACAGTTGTAGGAATGTTTAAAGAGAAACTACTAATAGATGGTTTATCATCTTCCATAACAGTAACGCTATATTCATTAGATTTATATTCGTTACCATCAGCATCTTGAATAGTAGCAAACCAAGTATGAGTTTCTCCAACTTTAACATCAAGTCTTTGCATACCAACAAAATCACAAGGACTTTCCAACGGAAGATTTATCTGAATAACAGTATTAGTATTCTTATATGTAATAGATAAACTATTAGGTTTAGCAGCTTCTATATTATCAATACTAAATGTTGCTTGACTAACTTCAATTTCTTGATCTCCTTTAAGGTCAGCAACATTAACTTTAAAATCAGTAATAGCAGGAGAAACACCATCAGTACAAGCAAATTTAAGAGAAGCATTAATATAATTAATAAGTAAATCAGCTTTCTTATACTCACCAGCCTCATAAGCACAACAAGCAGCTTGGAACATATTCCAACAATTAATAACTTGTCTATTAAGACCACGGCAAGTAGAAGCACAATCTTTCAATAGGTCAACACCCAAATCACTCATCTTAACAAGCAATTTAGTATAGACACATTCATATTTAGCAGGAACTACAAGATAAATGTAAGTTCCATCCACATTTTTAATCATGCTTATACAATTAAACGATTATACATTTCACTAACATTTTCAGCTTGTTCATCAGTCAAATCATCACAATATACATTTCTCATGTGATAAAGGATAAGAAGAACATGATAATCACAAAGCATTCCATCAGTTAGTACAAACCCATTATCTTCCAATGTAGCAATATTAACTCCATCTTCAATAACAGTTTGTTTTACTTTCTCAAAATCAAGATTAACCATATTCGATTATTTAATAATAACATTGGTCATATGAGTAACATAAGATTGGAACTTGAGATTAATCTTATTAGTAAACGTAAGTATCTTATCTTCTTTACTAAGACTACTATTATAAATAATATCAAACATATCTTTCTCAATTATTTCCATCCAATCTTTATTAAGAGAGTCAGAGGCTTTAACACCATTGATTTTATATAAAGACAATGTAGCATAAACCGAGTAAAACTCTGTATTAACTATATTATGGATATTAGCAATAACATTCTCTTTATTAACTTCTATATGATTATTAATAATAGTCGTAGACACAAAATTAATAAGTCTCATACCGGAAGAGAACATTGTATCCTCAATAGCAGCTTTACATTTATCTTTATCTTTCTCAATAATGTTTTTTGTAATATCAGTAAGAAAAGAACTTATAGCATTAATAGACTTAGTAAGTTCAGTATTAAGTTTAATTTGAATATTTTCTTTTCTATTATCTATAATCTTAGTTATAATAAGATATATAGCTACAACGATAGCAGGCGTAATACCTTGCGTAAGAGCTTCTTCGATTAATTCCATTTAGGACAAACTAAAAAGAGAAGTCACCAATATTAATATTAGCATTAACATCAGTAACTTCTCTTTTACGATTAGTATTAAAACTTTCTTATGTAAGCCCTATTATGCTTCCGGACCTGCAGGTACTTTACCGCCAGCAAGAATATTAAGGATTGCATCCATAGTATTAATTGCGGGAGAACCAGTAGGATAAGCGATTTGAATAATCTGATGAACAACCTCATCACGAGTCTTCATTTCTCGTGGTTCAGCAAACCGGAGAGTATAGATTGTAAATCCTGCATCAGCAGAATCAGCTTGAGCAAGCGGATTAAGAGGATAAGCAGGATACAGTCCCTCGAAGTCATTATAGGTATATTCAAATCCAGCATCAGCAGCAGCTTTCTTTGCCAAATCAGCAACGTAAGCAGCATCGCCATAAGCAGGAGTACCTTGTGCAGTAACATTTACCGTTGTTCCCATAAGACCGTCAGCAGGAACGATTTCGTAATCCTTTCCAGCCTCAAGTGCAGTAATGCTAATCTTAGCAGCAGTAGCTACAGCTTTGACTCCACTTCCTTGTGAGTTCGCATTAATATGGTTAGCAAGTTTAGTAGCAACATCGTTGGCAGTAGGACTTGCACCGGTATGTACCGTAGACGTCCATTTGTTCCGTTCATTGAACTTCAAACCTTTCTTTGCAACAATGATACTATAATCCTGATATGCTTCCGGAGTGCCAACTGTAAGTTCAGCAGCGAAAGTAGTAGCAGCAGCAGCAGTATAAGTACCTTTGCTAAAAGTAAAGTTCTTTTTGAAAATAGGATAAACAATCTGTCCTAATTTCGTGTTTGGATTCTTCCAAAGAATGTTAGCACGTCCCTTGATTTTAGCAGCACTAACAGCATCTGTCACAAGAGTTTCAACACCATCTTCCAAATACGTAATACCAACCTGCCCAGCAGCTGTCAAAGTAACATCAGAAGGATAAGCAGCATTGGTGGCTAAAATAAATTGTCTCATAAAGCCTTAATGTTTTTGATTAATAAGTAGTTATTGACCTCCGTCAGAACTTGGTTTACTACCTAAACTTTGAAGATAATAATTAACAGCATTAGTAACTATGTCCTTATGAAGATATTCAGGTAGGTCACAATTAACACTGTTATCAGGATTTTCTTCATCAAGAATAACCACAGCGGGCTTCCTAATATAAGTATAGATAATAGCAGCAGGTTTAGCCGGATTGTCAGTTGTTCCGGTATAGACATCAACAACGAGATTTGCTTTATTACCATTAACGGCAACAACCGGATACCGTTTAGTAGGTCTATTGCAAAAGTCATCAAGTGTATCATAAAGAGATTCACGTTCTATAAGTCTACAATGTACTATATCATTGTCAGAGTAAGCACAATCAAAGCCAGTATAAAGATAAACATCATCGCTATCAAGAATAATGTTATAAGGTTCATATTTAGTTCCAGCTCCTTTTATAGCATCACCGCTAACTTTATCATGAGTATAAAGAGTATATAGACCGTTAATCGGACTAACCTTTGCATTATCCATTGCGACCTTATCGGAAAAGCTCATTCCAATATTCTCACGAAGTATGGAACGAGCTTTAGCGTCAATGGCAAAGTTAATGCAAATATCAATATTTTCAGAGAAGATAGCACGAGTAGTTTGAATACCCATTTGCTGTCCAAGTTCTCTGAACGTTACGTGCATCTCCTCTATGGTCATATTAGATATACTTTAATTTGTTCTTAAAAGCAGCAATAACATTAGCGTTATCGGGGTCTTTAGCCCAAGCTATCGCTTCTTTCATGTTAGCACCGATAAATTCACCGTCCTGCGTAGTAATGTTTTGATTAAACTTAGAACGGACAAACTCACCACGAGAAATAAGCAGTTCAATAAACGACTTAATCTTAATGTCTTTATCCTTAACAATATTATTAAACTTAACAGGTTCAGCCATACTAAACTTATCAAGTTGAACTTCTTTTTCAAGTCTATCGTTAAGCATTGAGTTAACAATCGGTAAACCAGCAATAACACAATACTGAATGTAAACTGCATCAAACATATCGTCATTGCCGATAACTTCAATATAGTTACCTTTAGCATTGTTAATCTCTTGACGGAGTTTTTGCTGACGTTCTCTATCTTTCGTATCATCACGGAAGTAGAATCTCACATAAGGGTCGCTATTAATAATAGCAGTATCTTTTGCAATATCTCTGTAAAGTAAACAGTGACGATAAAGCAGATATTCAGCTATATTAACCGGACTACCGTAAGCATGAAGTTGACTCTCAAGATTATTAATCGCCATAATCTTAGCATCAAGAGCTTTACGAAGTTCTTGAATATTCTGACGATTAGCTTTCTTATATTGAAGTTCAATAGCTTCTTCTTGCGCCTTAAATTTAAGATAATCCCGTTTATGGTTAAATTGGAAAGAACAATCAAAAGTAACTCCGAGTTCATCAACACGAACTTGAATATTATTCAAATACTGTTTAAGACGAGAAATAAAATTTTCATTGTTAGGAGAAAGACCAAGAAGTTGAGGAAAGTAAGCTTCAACCTCTGCACGATTCGATGCAAGTACTTGTGAACTACGCACGGAAGAACCAATGAAATCTCTCCGCTTAGGAAGTACTTTATCGTTTACTTTACGATACAGAGAATAATTCTGAATCAGAGCAATACTTACAGTACGATTATAAGTGAAAGGTGCATCAAGTTCTTCATCCGATTCTTGCTGTGCAGTCTTAATCGGTTCTTTCTTGTTCTCATCTCCTACGGGGGAACTCCCTGTTTCTCCGCCAGCTTTTAAAGCATTAGTAGCTTCTTCAGTTTTGCCAGCACCAGCTGTATTAAAATCCATATTAATTATTGTTTAGAGATTAATTAAAGTACACATTCCAACATGAACATCTTCGTAGAGTTGTCCACTTGCAGACCACGAGAACCTTTGACTTCAAAACGGCTCATATCAATTTCCGTAGAAATAAAGTTGCTATCAGATACACCCCAAGATGCAGGAACATCCGTCATACCTTTCAGAACTTTAGCCTTATAAATCTGACCTTTCTGTCTTACTTGGCGAACATTCTGATGTCCCTTATAAGAAGAGAAGTCAATAAAGCAAGCCTGATGCGAAGTCATAGGATAGCCAGTTCTTGGATGAATATATCCATTCTGTTTTGCAGCTTCGGCAACAGTACCTTTGTCAAAGAAAGAACAGTGTTTACAAGTAATTGTATGACCGTCAACAGTCTTATATTTACGGAAGTAAGCACCATATTCAAGATTGCTACCGCTACCTTGAATTTCTTTGTCACCCAACGGAGTCAAGAAGCCGTTCTCTTTAGCGTCCATCTTCATTGCTTCGTCGAAGTCTTCCAAGAATCCCTTACCTGCCATGAGCACGATGTTCATTGTACCCTCGTCAGTATCACGGTCAAGAACGTCACCAACAGTTCTCTTGAGTTTGTTCAAAGTAAGATACTCACCATAAGTATCATAGTTACTTTCACGACAAATCTCAAGCATACCGGCAGTATGAGGAATAGGTTTACCATTATCGCGGTCTTTCAGAGTAATAGTACCATCTACCATACGGTTATACTGTGCAAGCCACAGACGTTCTTCTCCAAGAACACGCATATGAAGATTGAACTGACGCATCTCTTCATTAATCCACAAACGGCTCTTACCACCACCAGCTCCTTCAAATTCATATTCAGTAATAACATTGGCAAGGTTACCGGCAATCTCTTTACTATGACGATAGAACTCAAGTTGACTTGTCATCTTACCCGGTCCCATAGTATTAGAACGGTTACCCTTAGAATATGATTCAGAAACCGTAGGAGCAGTCAGTGACCAATACTTACCTTTAGCAAGAAGAGTAGGGTTAACAAAAGCTTCAGGATTAACTGTATCAAGTTTCAGAATGTAACCATAACCATAAGCCGATTCGCCCAAGTCTTTCTGAATACGAACAGAAGTCTTACCATCAGGTCCAATAAGACCATGCTGTTCAATAAACCAATGAGTCGAGAAGTGAACTTCAAATTCAACTCCACCGAGACCCGGCTTAGTAACCGCATCATTGAAGTGAGTAACAAAGTCCGTAAACTTGTAACGTCCCATTGTCTTCCAAGTCCACTGAACAGTATCAATATCAACGACACCGCCAGCACCTTGTCCCTCTGTCATAAAACTAAGAGGGAAACGGTCATCATCAAGACCATAATTATAAGTTAGAAAACTGTTGATTTCAACAGGTTTTTGCAACTGTAAATATGCGATAGATTCTTCATTAGAATAACCTCTATCTTCATAATTACCAGTGCTGATAACACGCATTTTATACATACACGCAGTAAAATTTAGTTATTGATTATAACCAAAATCTGTTTTACTTCCTTTTGGTTTACCGGAAGCCGGAGGTATTATGCGAGCTGTACGTTTGTTATTTTCTTTAGCTGTAAGTCGAAGCTTTTTAACTTCTTGGTCTTTAATAGCTAAATTAACTAAGTCAGCATAAGTTCCACCAGTGAATCGGAGATACGCACGAAGCAGTGAATCATCTCGTCTTTGTTCAGGAGTCATAGCAGCAAGTTCGTTAATATAACGACTATTTCCTTGTTCGTCTACTTGATAAACGTAGTTAAAAAAATCAGTAGGAGTAGCAGCAATCTTCTTTCCGTCTCTATTAATAATAATAGTTTCGGGAATCTCATAACCGGCTATCTTACGACTCTTAATAACTTCTTGGACACCGTTCCAATACTTATCGGATTCTTCTTGCTCTTTAGCAGCAGCTTCACGAGCTAATTGTGCTCTTTCTTCTTTAGCCGCATTGTCAGCATCAATAAGTCCTTGAAGTTCTTCTTGAGCAGTAGTAAATAGAGTACCTTTATCTTTAAGATATTGAATATACTCATTTACATTGCCACGTTTATTGAACTCTTTAAAACTTTCACGAATGATAGCTTCTTGTTGTGCTATATTCTGTTCGTCAATCGTAATATTACTTCTGTCTTTAACTTCACCAAATCCATCAAGAGAATTGCCATTAGCAACATAGTAATTAATCACATCAGAAACGATAGGATAACGTTCAAGAAGTTGATTAACACCAGCTTGAGCAAACTCTTCTTGGCGTTGTTCGATAACAGATTCAACATAAGCAGCAACTCCGGCAGGAGTATTGTCAAATTCAACAGGCTTTCCATCTTCATCAACAATGTCTACACCAAGAGTGTTCTTAATTGCATCAATAGAAATTTCATTAGCTCCGTTATCTACTTCAAAACTTGCAATGAAATCTTTAACATCCTTAGCTTCTTTAAAGACATTACCGTCTTTATCAACTAAGTTACCATCTTTGTCAACGGTATAGCTATCTTCGCCAACTTCAATAGTAGTTCCTTCAGCAAGATCGACATCTACATTGCCATCACCATTACCGTCACCACCATTACCATTGTCTCCAGTGCCATTTCCACCGTTTCCATCACCTGTACCATTTGCTCCACCTTTGTTATTATTACCATCTCCATTATTATCTGGAACAGCAATAGTAATATCATCAGCAGAACTTGTACCACCTGCACCGGCATTATCTAATCTGCCAGTATCCAAATCAGTTCCTTGTCCGCCAGCACCGCCATTATCAGCAGCTCCACCGCCAGCATTTCCATATCCAAAATCAGGCATACGTCTATATGTTTATTAGTTATTACATGACAAATATAATTTTTATTTATACCCTATATAATAGCACGTTTCCGATAAGGACTACGAGCAGGATAAATTTGTTATCTATTTAATTACTGCCGAACTGCCTGCACCCCAACTCACTATTAGCAAGACACGCACGTAGACCTACATAGGCTGCCCACCATACGACAAAAATAGTTACTGTGAACAATCTATCGAATCTGATGCAAAAGCCCATACAGCTCGATTCTGTGCCCCGTAGAGGATGCAAAGACTTGTCAATATAAACGAAAAAGGCTACCACTACTTTCACAAGCAGCAATAGCCCATCCACCAACAGAAACGTAATTTACTTATTTACTTTTAGATTTAGCAGCTTTCGGTCTATCAAATCTATTTTTATTTTCTTTCGCAACTTTAAGTTTAACATTGCTATCATATATCTTAGCAGCAACTTCTTTATCTTTGGCATTAGCTTCAAGGTACATCTTCTCACGTTCCATACCTATCTTCTGTTGCTCAAGATTATTAGATGCTTCTTGCATACGTTGTTCAGCAGCAGCTTTAGTTTGTTCACTAAGACCATTATCAAAACTCATAATATTAGCATTAGCCTTAATCATTTCTATTTCACTATCAAGATACTTTTCAAGTTCAAGAGTTTGTCTATCTTGTTCACCTTTAGCAGCAATCTTATCAAGTTCATATTGTTGAAGCATCTCTGCATTTTGAGCATCCATTTGCTTCATTTGTTCTTCATGTTGTTGATTAAGTTCAGCAAGCTCATCAAGCATACGTTTAATTTCCGCAGAATTATCTCCTTCAATAGCAGCAGCGGCGATTCTTGTATCTCCATTTTGAGCAGCACTAAATGCAAGTTCACGATATTGGTCAAGTTTATCTTTCTCACGAGCAGAAAGTTTACACTTAATAACATAGTCTGCAAGAATATGACTATTGACATCAAGAGACATATAACGAATCTGATTATTATTATCTCGATAAGACGTATTAAGACCGTCAATCCAAGCTAATTTAGAATAGTCAATATCTCTATTATAATCATGCTCTCGCATAATGTCAAACATAAACTCTATAATAACACTACCCATAGAACCACGAATGATAGCTTCTTCGGTAGTACCTTTACCAGCAGATGTAGCAATCTCTCCATAACGTTGAGGAGTCATATCTACTTGGTACATAGCTTTCTGTTCGTTAGCATTAATAAGATTCGTAAGTTGAGTAATATAATCTCTTGTATCTGCATTCAACATACGAGTCTGTGCCGCTTTAAGCATACCGGTATCATCAGTATCATCAATATAAAGTGCACCATCAGCTGCCATCTTATAGATAGTATCTTCCGGATATTTACCAAGAAGAGAACGAGCAACAAGAAGAACATTGAGTTTGTTCTTAGCAATAGCCATCTCTCTATGATAAGCAACTATATTACCAAACACTTGATAAGGCAACATAATATCTACAATACTGAATCTACCATAACCCGGAATAAGTTCCATAAGACCATTATAAGGAAGCTTACCATTACGGTTATAAGCAATAGGTCTATATTTATAAGGATAAACAGCTGTGTTACGAGTACCGATACGAACTGATTCATAAACCTGTGGTTCCCATACCCATTCAATACTAATATCACCAGCTTGAGGATTAAGAACATAATTCTCATCAACTATTGTTTCAGTAATAAATCCATTAATTTGAGTTTGAAGAATACCACGTTTTACTTCACCTCTCCAAACAACGTGCCATACATCATAAAGACCACTATTAAGGTCACGAGCCATAGGTCTATCGTCTTGGAATCTCTTACGTTCTTCAGGACTAAACTTAGAACAAATATCTTTATTATAAGAATAATACTTATCAAAGTTAAGAAGAGCACGTTCACTTCCGCCGTTAACAGTATCACGAGCATAATAAGTATCTAAGAAAGCAATCTGGTCATCGTCAAGATAATCAGCAAATTCATCCATGATTTGTTGATAACTAAGTTTACGACGTTCAGCAAACATATCATAATCTTCAACGAGAACGCTATCATTAGGTACAGGATAAGCATCGCGAACACTGACTACACGTTTGATAAGTTTAGTTCCAGCAATTTCAGTATATGTAAAACAGCGACCAAAGGAAACAAATTCAAAATAAGCTCTAATATAAAGAGCCAAATCGTCAGTAAGGTCACGAATTACATTAAGTATTTTTTGTCCTTGAATGGTAATATCATCAATATAGTTCTCATTAAATTCCTTAATGAAAGCTTCAACATCTATTTCAGATGCAGGATTAAATTGAGCTGGGTCGTTACCACCATTTACAAATTCTTGATAAGCTCTTTGAATTTCAGCAGCAATAGCTTGTTCAGCAAGTCCCATTAGTTCTTGCGTAAGTTTCGCATCTTTGGCAAGAACCACTTCAGGATTATTAGCACCAACAATAAAGTCATGAGGATTCTTAAGATATTCACTAACATAACGTCTAATAACACCACCCATTAAATCATAATTACGCATCGTAGCAGGAAAACGTTTATATTTATCTTGAGTAGCATTATAAGGATTAAGAGCTTTACGGTAATATTCTTCTGGTATATTACCATGAAGAATATCAAACTTTTCATCTACGTCAGCGTCCTCTTCTGAATCCCTAATAGATTGCGCAAGAGCAATCACACCATCACAACAGTTAGCATACCATTCAGGTTTTTGTCGTTCTTCATAGCTAACTCTTTGAGATGGAAATAAGTTTCTTGGAAACGGAAAATCCATATTAATATTTGTATTAAATTAAAACCATTCTCTTTCCATAATATCATTAGGGTTATCTACATCTTCAAGTTTTTTACGACTTGATAGTTCAATCTTACCCTTAACATCTATACTTTTCCAGTATATTCCTATCAATAACATTTCTGATAGTCGGTCAAAGTTACCCATAGGATTCCACTTTTTAATCTCCAATATGGCTTGGTAATCATATATACGTTCAAACATATATACTGTTTCACCATTAGCATCTTTACCAATAGGAGTCCAAAGAAACTCTTTAAATAGTCGTAGAGCGTCAAGTTTTCTTGTTCCATCGGATATAATATAACCGTAAGTACTACTAACCTTTTCTTTTATATTAGCATCCCAAACATAAAGAGGTTCATGAGCAAGATAACGAAGCATTCTCCACTTCTTAAAGTTAGATACAGTTTCTCCACGATTGACTTCCGGAATACCAGTGCCAACAGCATTATACCATATACATAACATTAGAAATATATAATCAGCTTCTTCAAGTTTATCAGGACGACCATAATAAGCAGCACAGACTTTAAGTTTAAATCCATTACGTTCATTAGGCATTTCCCAAACATGAACACTATTATGAGAATGTTTATCAGTAATTTCATTTTTATCTTTATCAATACCAACAGGGTCATAAGTCACAGCATAAGTCCCTTGTTTAATCTCACGAATACGTTTATCATTAACATAGTATTCATCATATTCAGGAGCAAACCAAACTCTTACACAACCATGTGGGTCTTCATTACCTTTACGAGGAACACCTTGAATCCAATCATAAACTTTAGCAGTAGGGTCTTCAGCTTTTATACGATCATTACTTTTAAAAGTTACATGACCAGCTTCATTTCTAAATAGTTGTCCATCTACATAGAACTTGTAACTACTATCAACACGAAGTCTTTCTTCCCATTGATTAAATCTTTCACCAACAAAGATATTTTCACTTGCAGTACTAAATGATTCAGCAGGAAACAAAGCTCTTTGTCCAACATAACCAAGATAATCAGAGAAAGACTTAGCATCTTTTTTCTTCTTAGCGCGTCCACGAGCAGCAAGTTTAAGACCTACTTCAATATCACTATTACCCCACTTATCAACACCATATTGTCCATTTATGACTCCCTCTATACCCCAAGCAAATGATTTAAAGAATCCGCAAATCTCACTACGAGCATCTTTATCCCAAACATTTTCAAAAGGCATAAAATTGTAAGCAAGAGGATTATAAAAATTTTGTTCAAATATTTGCATATTAGTAGCAGTAGCAGTTCCCCAAGCAACTAACATACCAGTAGTAATATCACCAACAGTCATAGCAGGTTCAGTAACTTTCATAAAATCATCAAAGTTCTGCATGGTAGATAGCTCTTCTACATTGACACCAATAGCGTCTTTACCGATAGCACAGTCAGGGTCATTATTTGCAGATACACTAATAAGAGAGCTTTGCCAACTATCTTCAGCCTCAACTCCATTAGGAAGCCTATATCCAAGACGAAAGTCTTCAACAGTAGGACTAAATATTCCTCTTTTAAAAGGAGTCTTTTCTTCATAGAATTTAAGATTAGCAACAGCAAAATCAGTAAGCCCACCTTTTTTAATAAGATACTTTTTATCAGCAGCAACATTAATAAAGACTTTATGTTTTCTAAGGTTAACAGCATTACTTGCACGGGCAGCCATCATATAAGAAAAACCACCACGACGAGTCTTAACAATAATAAGATGAAAACCATTATTCTTAGCAAACTCAAGAACATTATGTGTCCAGAATTGAGCATCTATAAAACGAGGAAAAGCATATTTCTTTTCAGCAGTAGTAACGTTCTTACCAATAACAAGAGTACTATCATCGGTAAGTTCCATACGTGTATAATTAAGATAGTTATAATAGTCGCCACTTATATGAATATTCTCAATTTGACCATATTCATTAAGCCAACAAGGAGCATCAAATCCATTCTTACGTCTATCGCATTCACGACGACGAAGTTGTCTATGTGGAATACTATCAGGTTTATAATGAGTATATTTATTATCACGAACATAAGTATCAGCCATAACTGTAAATTTATCTGTATGAACAAATCTACCCGGTCTAATATTCATAAGAAAACCACCAGTATCACCTATAAGAAAATAATTATGCGGGTCATAATAACCAGCTTCAGTAGCAGTTTTATAGCGACTCTTATCTTCTTCTATAAATTGTTTAAAAGGATATTCTTCTTTAGCCATAACATCTACTTTAGCAATAGTGTCAATACAACAATGGCGACACTACCAATAGTAGCACCGCCTAATATCTTGTTTCTACGTTTGGTAGAATTAACCTGTTTTTGAAGTACTTGAACGTTATTGTAACATTTTACAAGTTCAGCATTATAAATACTATCAAGAGTATGATACTTAAGTCTCTCAAGTCTAATGATAGTATCTTTAGCACTAATAATATCAGGACAATGTTTATGTTCAATCAACTTAACATTAGCTTTGCGAATTAAGTCGATACTGACAATTACTTTTGTTGTGTCCCCCCGTAGGGGATGTGTAGCATCATTCTGACACCAACCGCTCGAACAACTCAACAGAAGAGCTATCACTAAGAGCATTAGCTTCATTAATTTCATCTTTAATAGTATTTTTAATATGAACAATAGTACTATCTTTTTGAGTAATAACTAACTCAATAGAATCAATCCGAACTCTATTAATAACACTGTCTACATCTGTTAATTTAAGTTCGCTTCTACTACTTATCTTGTTAATTATCACCACTTGTAGGCATAAGTTGATTATCGCCATAAACAACAACGCTATTAATAACTTCTTCATGATTCTATTGATTAGTTAATTAATGATTATCAGAAACCCGTATTTTAGCATATCATCTTAGACTACTAAGAATGGTTTCAAGTCTGGAAGACCATTTACCATCAACTTCAACATTAACGACTCTTTGAGCCATTTTAATAGCAGCACTTTTACCTGTGTTCACACAAGAATCAAATAATTGTTCTGCAATAGCTTGACTTTTAAAATCATCAAGATTAAAGCAGTCCCAATAGTTCTTTTTATATAAGTCTTGAACAGCCTTTTCAAGCTGTGGAGTTTTCTTAGCAATAGAAGCAAAAGTCTTAGGATGATGTTTCTTTAAATCATCTAATATAATCCAACCAATCCAATTAGGATTAGCTCTACGAGAAACACCTTTATAGGTTTCTCCACCTGCATCATCAGGGTCATTTACATAACCTCCTTCTGCAACTTCAAGTTTCTTATATGCTTTAGTAAATTCAGCCATAATTTATTAATCTCCCCAAATAAAATAATAACCTTTTCTTTGAAATTGAGGTTTCTTTAGATCTTCATTACGATTACAAGTAACTCGTATTTCAGTACTTGTAGTGACAATAGATTCAGCAGCCCAATATGCGCTACCATATTCTTGTCGTTCACCAGTAGCTATATTAATACGAATAACTTTTCTTGGTCGACGATAGTTTTCATCGAATACTATCACTCGTTCAGTACTCTGTTTATCCATCCTCTTAAATATTTTATATTATTACCTTTAGCTGCTATATCATTATAATAACGAATACGCTCAAGTTTATATTTAGCAACAAAGAGTTCTCCACTCATTGTACTATCAGTACGAATAATCTTAAGACTATCTTGACATCTGCGAAGTTCTTCTTTAAGAGAAACAACTTCTTGAATAGTCATTGTGTCAGGAGTAGGAACATATATAATTTGTTTAGCAGGATTACTTTCATAATGACACTGCATCATTCCTGGAATACAAAGTAATACTAATAGTAATACTCCAACCAGCCCTCCAATCATTTTATTTAAGCTCATTGTAAATCAAGTTTAAATTGTGTATTAACAGCACCAGCTTCAAGCTGCATACGTCTATCATTAAGTATTAGTTCAATTTCTTGTTTACGATACTGCATAACATGGAATGTTGTTTTCTCTTTAGGATTCTCTTTAATATGATAGAGACCATCAGGAAAACGTTTAGGTTGTCCATATTCATTAAGTTCAAAGTCAGAATCAATATGACAAAGCCACATCCCAATACAAGGGATACCAAGAATAAGTTCTACCATAAAAGCATACATACTAAGTTGTAAATTGTAAACACTTCCATTACAATTAGGAAGATTATTAACAGGAGGTAGAAGAAAGTCTTGTTTAGGAATCCATATATCTGTAGTTTGAGCTGGCTTTTGACTTTTATCTTTCTTGAAATAACCAGCCTCAAATTTAAGTCCACCACGATTTGTTTTCCAATCTCCAATTACAAACTTATCTTCTCGAAGAAGAAGAACGTCAATAGTACCACTAACAAGAAAGTCAATAAGAAACGTTCCAATCTCTGCATATATTTGATAGCCATTAGCAGTATAACGTTGGAACACTTCATATATTTGTGGATACTTATTTTCAGTAAGTTCAATAAATTCAGATAAATCTAAGAGACGATAATTACCGAGAATTGTAGGTATATCGGCAACTGTAATCATTTCACCGCTTTGACGAGTTTCAAGATATTGAATAGCTTTCTTAAACTGACTTCCTCCTTTAATACCATCTTCAAGACCATTGTGAGTATTAGAACCACGTTCACAGGCTTCGTCTTTGATAGTATCCCACTGTTGTTCCAACTTCTTCTCTGATATTCCCAACTCTTTGGACTTCTTTCTCAACCAATAGCTCTTATCAAACTTAGGTTGATAGTTATGAAGAATTGTAGTAGTGGATATATATCCATTACCTAAAGTATCTGTGTATTTATGTTGAGGCTCATCAAATACAAGACGTATATCATTATATCGTTTATCTCTTAGTTCTAACATAACTTATTCTTCTATCATTGAACTCATGACAGCATTACCACCACGAGCTACGGCTTGTTCTTCTTCATAAAGTAAGTTCTCTTTAGCAGCATTAAGTGCTTTCATAAGTGCTGGAATTTCAGCAGTCTTTTTATTAAGATTATCCATAATACCAATAACAGTATTAGCTTCTTCGATACTCATTTCGTTATTGAGTTTATCAGTAAGTATTTCATTCATCTTATTAGCAGCCAATGCAACATTATGGATACTTCTAAGAAGAGTTTCAACCGCAGTTCCAGCAACAGTTATCTCCGCATTATAATAACGTTTGGCGAGTTTCCAAACAAGTAAATCCGGTTGATAAGTCTTAGGTAAATCAAAGTTTTCAATAGCTTTTTTAATAGCTTCATTATCACTAAGTCCCTCTTGTTTACAAGGTCCTTTAGGGTCTGCAAGATAATAGATAACACCAACTTCTTTAATATATTGACTTTTATCTTTAGTCTTATCTCTAAGCCAAAGTAACTGAACGTCCTTATCAAGAAGTTGTTTAATGTCCGGTGCTTGCGGCATACCGGTCTCGTCAATACATAAAAGTTTATCTACTCGTAGTTTATTAGCCATGATAATTATTAGATTCTTGATAAGCGATTTCTACATCCCAATCAAATTCAACAACAGTCCAATTTCTATAACAAAGAAGATATAAATTAGCATAAGCATCACCAAACTGTTTTCTCTTATCCATCCATAGTTTAAGATACTTCTTCTTGAACACATTCATTTTCCGTTTATGTATCTCCATGTTCTGTATCTTCATCTTCTCTTTCTTCATCACACCCTTACAGTAGGCTACATATTCTTCTCGTGAAAGTTCAGAACGTTTCTCTTTAAATTCCTTATAATGACTTATCATAGCCATCTTAATAGGGCTACGACGAATATTTCCAATATAAGGTAATTGAACACATTGTCCTGCAAGGAGTTGAGCAGCAGCTTCTTCCTCTAATGAATCAACAATACTTCTACATAGAACTCTATCGTCTTCTGTAACAAAATCAATATCATCAAGAATATTATCAATATCTTTATATATCAGTAGATAGTCATCATCAAGTTCATGGTCTATAACTCTGTTTCTAACAATTTTTTTCTTAAAGTCCATATCAATAGTTTTAAGTGTGGAAGCAACAGCAGATTATGCAACTTTCACAAGCTGATTTATTCCACCGCCCGTAGAGGATGTGAAGAATAACAACATAACCAACCGTTGCTTCATAATATAAACTAATAGCAGATACGTCTTAGTTCAAAAGTGGAGATGCATCTCCTTCAGCAGTAGCAGATTCTTTAGGAACTTTAAAAGGACATTCAGGAGTAACATCCTTTTTATAACCACCTATAATATCATTGACAGGAATCATACGGAAATCAATGAAGTAACAATCCGGAGCAAGTTCTCTCGCTGCCATATCAGATGTACTACCATCATTAAAGTAGCTTCCAGTAACAATAGCTCTTACAAGAGCATCATCAGAATTACAATAACGACCAACAATAGTAGGGTCGAGAGTATTCTGTGGGATTGTAATAAGGTTAGCTCTTTCAAGAGAACTTGTAGGAATAATCAGTTTATCCATAAGTTCACAACCGTTAGCATTAGTTTCTCCATCATGGAGTTTAGCAAGAACAGGAACACATTTAACCATAGTAGTCTTGTTATTCTTAACATTACTTACTACGCTATAAAGACGTTCTTTATAAATAAGAGCTACAACAGCATAATACTGTGGAACTACAACACCAGCAAGAAGAGCGTCTATGTCTTCTTTAGTAATTTCTTCAATGTCTGTTGGCACGAGGATGTCATAGGACATCTTGTCAGATTCAATTCTAATCATCTTTTAGTTATTTATTTGGTTTAACAATAGCTTCAAGTCCAAGAGTTCCAATCTTGAGTTTACTTGGCTTAACTTCTCTTTTCTTATCTCCACGACAACCCGCTTTATAAACGGCAGGTTCAGGAGTAGGTTTGTCAGTATTATTTCTCATAACAAAATCATTTTGAGCAACAGTATTAAAACTTTTTTATATATCCAAATGTTATGTGGTAATTAACATTAATTTAACATATCCCCCTATATAATAAGGTACATATACGCACACGCGAATAATAGGTAATATACGTGCGTATATAATAATGTACGTGCGCATATTAATAGAGGTATTATATTAGATATTAATATAAATAATAATATTAATAATTATATTATTTATAATATAATTATAATATAGATATATAAGCATGGTTGTCGTGGAGATACATGGGAATATAAGAGCAGATTGTGGTGGTGATATACCTACACATCCTCTACGGGGGAAAAGCCCAACTGAATGGGCAAATATTGTAGCACTTGGTATTAGGAATTATAAACCTACTTGTCGTGGTGATTATAGACCAGATTGTCTTATTGATGATAATGTGGATTATACTGGCAATATAAGACCGGTTGTGGCTGGGAATTATCCTGCCGATTATTATGCTGATGCTTATATTGGAGATAATGAGGATTTTTATCTTATTGGGAGTATAGGAGACGGTGGAGATTGTTAACGTGTAAATCTGCTTAGGAGTCATGAGGATTTTGATGGAGATGAACTTGATGATTTTTGCTTGATTGGATAATTAGGAGTTTATGGAGATTTTTATATTATTGGTAAGATGAGAGATTATGGGAAGGTTTGCTTGACTGAAAGAATAGGAGTTTGTGTGGAAGATGATGTGGATAGATGTAAGGGTATATGGTATTTATAGTATAAATGTAGATGGGGGAGACTACTATATAGAACCCCCCGGTCTTCTTTCTCGAATCGAATCCCCCCGTCATGCTTTTCCAAAAACGAATCGTTGAGCGAATGTCAAAACTCATTCACAAACAAAACAAATTCTGGCACATCACGTTGATGTTGCTGGTCATGTTGTACTACGCAAACATGGTCATTACTAATCAAGTCGTAGCAGTCATAGGAGGACTGTGTTATGAAAACAACAATTAAGTCAATCAGAATGGAGAAGTTTGAAGGACAGTTTACTGGCAAAGTTATCGTCACTATTGCTGATGATATTCTTGGCTTTGTTCGTGTTGTTGATTCAGAGGGAGTTATTACCTTTGAACAACAGAACGTCAAACAGATGCGGATGCAGCTCACAGCATTGTCTGCACAAGTTCGTCAAGCTGTTGGTGACAAGTTTACTACTGCCTTTGGTTATCGTCTTGATTCTGCCAAAGCTGGTGGTGTTGAAGAGCTTGTCAATGTTCTCAATGTCATACTGACTGATGCTACTATTGAAGTTGAGGCTGCTGTTCAGAAAGCTGATGAAGCTGACGCTAACAGTCATGATGCCATATTCTACAAGATTAGCGAGGTCAAGTTGGACGAGATGATGTCATACTTGGTGGCTCAGCACTTCGTTGAGAACTTCATGAAAGTGACAGACATGACACGTCAACAGGTGTTCATCACAAAGTTGTTTGGTATCAAATTGTAGTATTCATTGGGAGTGGTGGTGACACTGCTCCCACAAATCATTATCATCATGAAAGATATTGTCACACTTATTGTTGTGCTCTTGGTTGTACTGTGGGGCACGTTGATATTCAATCAAATAGGATGTACTGAAATAGCAATGCTTGGTGTTATTGTCAGTATTGGACTTGCTGTTTGTCTTGGAATTGAACTTGACAGGAAATAGCATTGTAGTGGAGACTGGGAAACCGGTCTTCACTTCAAACGTTATCAAAACTCATTCACGTACAAAATAAAACCCGAAGTAGTTCTGATAATCGTTCTGATAAGACTACTGATAAACCTACTAATGCCAATCCATATGCCAATGTGATACATTGTGACAGGTTCGGCTCATTATGCTAATCCTTATTCTAATCCTCATTCACATACAAAATAAGTCTCGGAGTGGTTCTGATAAGACTATTCTTAATCATGATAATACTAATATTAATAATAAAACTAAAGTTGAAAGTTATGGAAAAGAAACTATTTGCTATTGAATGTGACAATGTTATTCTTGCTGTACGTCCTAACGGTGACACTGTTATAGTGACAGAAGCTACTGAACTTGTTCTTGATAATGCTGTTATGGAGCAACTTGTCAGAAATAGTGGTGCTTATAAGTCATTTGTTGCTACTAAAGATGAGATTGTTGCTGATCTTGAACGTGACAATACTAAGCTTCAAAATAAGATTGTAGGTCTTGAAGAAGAGCTTGAACATACTAAAGCTGATAAAGATAAGCTGCAAAAAGAGCTTGATGATATAGCTGATAGTGCAATAGAACCTATTGCTAAAGGATATGCTGTCAATATAGGCAATATTACTCAAGGAACTTTTGGTTATATTTTCGATATTGATGGTAATTTTATTGCAGATTGTGGAACAGATAAACGTGCTAAACGAGTACAGTATCTGTTACAAAAGAGTAAAGTAAGTCTGGATGTAGTCATGGAGATATTCGGTAATACTGGTGATAAGAAGCGTAGAGCTGATGATGTTCCGGTAAGTGGTGGGATGTGATGAGATTGGGATGAGATTGGGGATGAGATGTGATGAGATTGGGGATGGTTATGGAGATGATTATGTGGATGATTATGTGGATGGTGATGGAAACGGTTATAAAAAAATTAACCGAGTAATTATCCCCATCTCCTTTTTCTCTCCAACTCCATTCTCCTTATTATTTTATTCTTACTGCTTATCATTATCCAAATACTGATTCTAATGCCTAATCTTATCATGTTCATAATACTTCTTATAATGCTCATGATAATCATCTTGGTGATAATGCCCATGATAATGCTGATAAGCATGGACTTCATCATGCCCAAGCTGCGACTGCATTATCTCCATTATAACCAAAAGTTATAACTCCAACGGTTCATTATAACCAAAAGTTATTATAACTATAAGTTATAGCCCATAACCAAAAGTTATAATGGATTCTCTGATAACATCTGTATAATCATTAATACTTATAACTGTATGCCAAATCCTAATAGAAACAAGTTATCGGAGATTATTCTGATAACTGGTGGTATCTGTATGATAATCTTCATAATAACCTTGTGTTGGATTATGTTCTTTAAGTGATATAATGTCAGATTATTATATCATTTGCTGGATATTATAGTGAGAGATAATCTTAATCTTTCACTTTATCCACAACTCATTCACTAACAAAATAAATCTCGGCGAGTTAATGGTGATAACTATATAAATGTTATTGCTGTTGGCGGACCAATTCTATTACTAACTAAATAAATTAATATTGCTATGGCAGAATTGAAAAATGGTAAAGCAGCCGAAAATGCTAAGGAAAATCCTGTTGTTGAAGAAGTAATTGGTGGTGGTGAACCTACTAATGAAGACAAAGGTGTCGTTGTGTCTAAGATTAAGACTAATAAGCAGGTAGTTGCAGAGCTTCTTGCTAAAGGTTGTAATAAGATTGCTGGAATCCGTGTTCGCAGTAGTATTGTTACACCTAAAGACAACTATGTTATGGTTAGTCTACGTCTCGAACGTGGTATTCCTGGATATGTGTCTGATGGCGAAGGTGTATTTACTAAAGGTGAAACTGCTACTGTGTTTGCTTCATCTTATAGTATTGCATCCGTTCTCAAGGATAATGATGAAACAGCTTGGGCTGCTAATCAGCTTATTCAGAATCCTAAAGGTCTTGAGGTGATACTTGCCGGTGCTAAAATTGACCTTGTTCAAGAGGAAGTTGCTGCGGATGAAATCTATAAGAATCCGTTCAGTAGTTCTGATGTTGACGGTCAGCCTCTTGGTCATGATACTATTATCAATCATGTTGTTAAGATTGAGATATGTCAAAAGGCTAAGCAAATGCTGAATATGCTGGCGATGAACATGATGGGAATCGGTGGGTTCTAATGAACAAATATTATGAGAGTTGGTAGACATGGTTCTACTGACTCTTGTGATATGAAACATCACACAGTTCTACCTCGTAGTGCTGATAAGTGTACAGTCACATATATAATATAATTACTGCTACTAATAAAAGTGCTATTCGACTTGGTGGTTTATCTGAATTTAACACTATACCACTAAATAAAAGTACTGTATAATTTGGTAGTTAGAAATAGTATTATTATGTTTGTCATATAAGAGTTGGTAATGCTGCTGCTAATCCAACTAATATTGTTAATATTAAAATAGTTCGAACTATGGTAAAATTGAAAGAGGATGGTACTGCTCCTATAAGTAAGTACGCTGCTAAGAAAGCTGCTCGCGCGACTAAGAAAGAAGATGCTCAACCTAAAGTAGAGGAAACTAAGGTTGAAGAATCTAAAGTTGAAACGAAAGTAGAAGATACTAAGCAAGAAGTTGCTCAACAAGCTGCTCCTGCTGTTGCTACTACTGCTCCTGCTCCTAAGGCTAATGCTGAAAAGGCTAAGTCTAAAACTGTTGTTGGTAAAGAGAAACGTGAGATTAATGTTGATGTTCCTGAACATATCCTTGATATAGCGTATATCCCTAAAGATAATGCTGCTATTCGTAGATATACCAGCCTCAACATTCTTAATCATCTTTCACAAACCGGTGTTATCCGTAAAGATGGTAAGGGTAACTTTGTGAAGTTTCTTTGGAATAAATTCAGAGTTAGTTCTGACGGTATTATCAAAGAATACTCTTATCGTGAACAGTTCTTTCTAACTGCTCTTATTAGTGCATTTAGTCAATTCGCTTCTAATGCGCAAGAAACTATTGCTACTTTTATGGAGAAAGAAGGGATTGAGGAGATTAAATAAGTAGTGGTGCGCCCCGTAGAGGATGTGTAGGAATATAATCCTATTCATCCTCTGCCTAATAAGCCAAACATTATGTCTAAAATTACATATATTAAAACTAAAGACAAACATGAAGATACATCTATCGAACAAGGTGTAGACGTTCATGCTGAACTACTTAATAATGATATTGATGAACTTGCTAAAGCCGAAGAGCAAGACATTGATGATAATTATGACTTCGGCGAAGACGATTTTGGTTATTTAAAATAATAAGGAGATAAAGATATGAAATATAAAATAGTAGATATTGAAGGAATTGGTAAAGGTCTTATGATTAAGCTTGAACGTGATGGTGGTAAAGATTTGATTGAACAACTCAAAGCTGCCGTTGGTGCTGCTATGGAAGCTGACGCCAAATCAGAAGAAGAACGTGACCGTGAACGTGCTCATGAGCATATTATTGACCTTATCGAAACAGCAGTTAAGGCTGCTAAAGAAAACAATATATCAATTGCAGATTTTCTTGCTCGTCAGAAAGATGATGCAATTAAAGATGATGATATTGAATGTTTCTGTCCTACTTGTATGATAAAGTCTATTGAGACTATTACTCCGGACGATATTGCTAAGTATGGCAAAGAAACTGTTGTTCTTGTTTGTGAAACTGTCAATGCAGTTATGAAGAGCCAACTTGCTGCACTTGATAAAAGATATGCTGACAAAATGCGTTCTATTGAAGATAACAAAGAACGCGCAGGTAAATCTTATGAAGATATGTCGCGTGAGGAACTTATTGCGGAGTTGACGAAGCATAAGAAATAAGAGCTTTTTATCCTGTAATAATTAAACATGATGTAGTAGTGTTGCTTGTGAAAGTAGCACTACTAATTTTAACTCACATACTGATGATGGACGAAATGAAGTCCGAAACTATAATATTATAGTCTATGTGTGAAACAAAACTTTTCAAACTCAACTTTAGAATATGCCTTATATTACTTGTGAAAGTAGTATAAGGCTTTATTGTTTAGAACTTATTGTTAAACTTAAAATATAAATGTGATATGGATAATATTGCTGATATTGAAGCATATCTTACTGAAGAAAGATTTATAGAAGATAATGCTTTATTTAAACGTGGTCAACGAGTACACACATGGTTGAATGATAAACTTGTTGTTGGTGTTATTGTTGATATAGATACTGATGGTGAAGAACATATAGTTTATGATATAAATGTTGGTGCAAAAGTGTTGCACTTCATTCCAGAGTATATGCTGATAACGGACAGTATCACAGCCGTAGATGCGGTTCTTTTGCCCGCCATGCCATTTTGATATATCAGATGATTAATTGTATTAGTCAGACAGAAAGTGTCAAATTGAGCCTTAAAATGCCTGTTTAATTATATAATATTATATTTTATGGATAATGTAGAATCTTATTTTCTTAGTGCTATTGATAGAATACTTGGTAAAGGTATTATTCGTAAGAATAGCGGTGCTGCGGATGTAGTTAATATGCTACATATTCGTTATGGTGTTTGTGTAGAAATAATGTGGTATCCTAATATTGGCAAATGGTGTCCTAATGTTAGAACTATTGCATTTGAACCTCGTAATGTTGATAAGAGAGAACTTACTAACAATATAAGTCTTCTTGCTGAACTTTATAAGAGTTTTAGAGATGATAATTATTATAAAGCTCTTAATGCTGGTATTCGTATTGCAGAGTTATATGTGATTAAACAACTTATTTATCGTAAAGATGAACAAATGAATAGTTTAATCCATGACCAAGTTAAATACGAACGCATTACTGAACTTCTTGATAAATGTGATAATAGTTATATTCGTTTAGGACTTGAAGATAGAATTGATGACCAAGTTACTCAAGAATATCTTGATGGTTCTATATACGAACATTTAACCAAATTCATTAATACTTATGGGTACACGACGACCATCAATGAAATATAGAGATAACATCAATGGTGTTCATGTCTATGATGTTGTAAGAATTGGGCGAGGTTATTTCAAAGATAAACTTGCTATTTGTACTTGGGTAGATTTCTTAAAGCGAGAACTAAAACTTAAAGTTATTGATAATGGTATTAATATTACTCTTAATAAGAATAGTGTTGATTTCTGTTATCATAATACTAAGACTGTTGCTAAACAATGGTTTGACGTTATAAAACATAACTGTGCCAAGAATGCAAAGAATTGGTCAGATATTAAATATATCCGAGAACATTGGACTGATTTGCTTGCTATGAATAATTATTCTGCAAGAGCTATTGCTAAAATTGCTGAAGTTCATAGAAGAGATGACGATGCTTATTTAGAATGGCTTGAATACTATCGTAGACCTCTTGATGTTATATTTGCTTATCCTGATGTTGAGTTTTGTGATATTCTTATTAAAGATTTAGCAAGACATGAATGTAAGGAGTTTAGAGAAGATATTGTTAGAAAAATACATAGTGCTGCATGGAAAATTTAATTTGGATTATTCTTCTTGTTATAGCGTTGTTGATTGTTGATATTGTTATGCTAAGACAACGTGTATATAAGTTACAAGAACAACTTAATGAAGCTCTAAAGAGTCAAGCTAATCTTAAACAACAAGTTATTAAATTTTCTGATAATGTTCTTAAAAGTGCTGAACATATAAATACTTTAACTGATAATGTTAAGAGAATTGTTGATGTAGTTCATGAACATATTATTGGTAGTAATGGTAAGTGAGCTGGTATAGGTTGTATTCATCCTCATCCTCTACGGGCGGCGGAGGCACGTAGTGCCGACCATATTAATACAAATCATTATGGACGAGATTATCTTGTTAATTATATGTATTCTTCTTATTCTTGCTATTCATGTTATAGAAGAATTTAAGTTCATTAAGTATGTTACTCTTAATAGAGCTATTATTGCTGATTGTATAATTTGTGCTATTTATTTATTACTTAATATATTTATATAAATAATAATATGGAAAATAAAGCTAAAGCTGGTATTATTGAAATATTAGATAATAACTCTAAGATTATAGGATATATTGCTGTTGATGCTCAAACTGCAGCTGATGTACTTGGTATTATGGGTGAATCTATTACTAAATTAACTAATGGTAATATTACTATTGACCTTAATACTGCTGATTTAGACGATGACAAAATGTCTGTCGCTCGTCGTTTGCTTAATAAATGTAGTCGTCTTTATAATGATATGATAGACGAAAATAAAGTTTAAATTACAAATCATTAAACGTGTAAAGTATGGGAAAATATGATGAAGCGGTTGTAGTTAAAGAACTGGGTAGAAACCCTGCTATAACCTTCAACGGTAAAACGATTAGTATTGTGAAAAACACAAGTCTTATTGGTAATAGTTTTTGGGGAAGAATTGATTTCCTTACCAAATACTGTGGTTATACGCTTGTTCAAGTGGACTTGGATGAACAACGAGCTGCTAAAATTGCTGAACAAGAAGCAAAGAAAGCTGCTAAAGCTGCTGCTAAGGCTGAACGAAGAAAAGGTAAAGTAGACCTTATTGGTGCTGTTCGGTCGAATCTTACTAAAGGTAAATTTAACAGAAAGTAGTATGTTATGCCTACCTTTAAAGTGTCTTTTGGACTTAGTGTTAAATCTAAGAGACAGAAAGTAAGTAGCAAATATATTGTTGTAGAGACTAAATGTGATGGTATATTATGTATAGATAAAGAGGGAGTTTATAGAGTTAAATACAAGGATAAAATGTATCCTCTTACTACTGAATCTTACGAGACGCGAAATAAACGAGTTATATATGCTCGATGGCTTGATACTTATGGTCATAGAATTAAGATTATTCGTGACAGAGATAGTAGAAAAGCTACTGATATTAAACATTATTGCGCTATTGCTCCCGGTCTGTTAGCTCGTGGTAAACTTGTTAAAACAGCATTTAGTCCTATTATGTTCCATGTCGTAACGTGTTATAACGTTGCTGATGTTGAGGGTATGTCTCTTGCTTTTAATGAGTGGAGAGATTATGATGAAAGAATTAAAAATGGTGAACTTGATATTGAAAATGAATTGTAATGAATGTATATGGTGAAAATAACAAGAGTAATGTTACTTTTACCAATGACCAAGCTGATGCAGTTGATGACTTGATTAGTTTCATAGCTGCTCCGTGGTCTGATACTGATTATGTTCATGCACTTTGTGGAGCTGGTGGTACTGGTAAAACTTTTGTTACTAAATATGTGATTCAGAATTGCAAATTTAGTTCAAGTGTTATTGCTTGTGCTGCACCAACTCACAAGGCGTGTAGAGTATTCAGTAATGCTATTGGTGGTAAATCTGTCGATACTATTCAATCTATGTTTGGTTTTAGACTTGATGTAGATATAGAAGATTTCGACCCTGAGAAACCAGCTTTTAATCCTATTGGTAATATTAAGATTCTTGATAAAGAAATAAGAGTTCTTATCATAGATGAATCTTCTATGCTTAATGGAAAGCTGGTTAACTATATTAATAAACTTTGTAAGAAACATCATATTAAGATTATTTATATTGGAGATGCAAGTCAGCTACCTCCAGTTAATGAAAAAGTTAGTCGTGCGTTTACTATCGCAACTCGTGTTAACTATCTTAATGAGACTGTTCGACAAGGTGATAATAATCCTATTAGTAATCTTCTTGATATTCTTCGTAATGATATTAGTCGTGGTCGATATGATATGCTTAATTATATAGCTAATCCTAAAAATAAAAGCCAGTATAATGAGCGTGGTTGTGGATATACTGTTTGTAGTCCTCAAGAATTTGATTATCATATCGAACAAGCATTTACTAATGAAGAATATACTAAGAATGTTGATATGTATAAGATTATTGCTTATACTAATGCTTGTGTTACACAATGGAATAACTATGTTAGAAAGTCCATTATAAAAGGTGCTGATAAGAATATTATTACAAAGAATGACCTTATAATGTCTTATGCTACTATTGTTGATGATTTTAGTGATATTATTATAAATAATAGTGAAGAGTATATTATACATGATATAACTGATTTTCAAGACCCGACTCATGACTTTAAATGTTTCATGGTTAAATTTCAAGCTATTCATGGTGGTAAGATAACTCAACCTCTTTGTATTATTGACCACGAAGATAGATTCACTATTAATCTTTATTTTAATAAGCTTAATAATCTTATCAATGATGCCAAAACCGCTAATGGTTCTACTCGTGCTTCTAAGTGGAAAGAATATTATAGATTTAAACGGAAATATCTACTTGCTAATAATATACTTAATTCTTATGGTAAAGTATTGTTTTCTCGTGATATTGATTATGGATTTGCTATAACTTCTCATAAAAGTCAAGGCTCAACTTATAATACAGTATTTGTTGATGTTAATGATATGGTTTATGATAAGTATGGACATCCATATACAAATCAAGATGAACTACTTCGTAGATTGTATGTTGCTTGTAGTAGACCGTCAACCGAATTATTTTTGTGTTATGGGAGATAAAATTGATGAAGCTCGTAAATTTGCTATTAAACATAAAGGCAAACCTTGCAAATTTAACAAAGCAACTAACGGTAAAGAACAAGGACGTGTTGTAGGATATAATACGAGAAATGGTCTTATTATTGTTAGAGTTCATAAGGATTTTGAATGGTGTAGAATGGATGAGCCGGAAGATATTCTTGTTTATACAAGATTTAGAATAGATAGATATTCATTCTATTATGTACATCCTGAAAATCTTATTATAAATGAACGTAGCTTGTCAAAATTGTCCAGCAAGACTTCTAAACGAAGATAAAGTTATATTTAACGATATAGGAAATAGTATTGCAAATGCTATATTTGTGATTCCACAACATAATGAGGGTGTAGTCAACGATATTATTAGAATTTATAATCGTGCATCTAATAAAGTATTTGAAGAACATTGTCTACTTTCCTATGCTGTTAAATGTAAACTTGGTAACGATTATAAAGTGTTTGATAGTTCGGTTATTCAATGTAAACGTATCTTCTTTGAAGTTTGGCGTTTTGGTTATTATCGACATACATTTGTATTTGGAGATGCATATAGATTATTTTATGATGTTAAACCTAATACTAATGATGTCGATTTTGTATTGGATAATCTTGATTATCATTTACACTTTTATCCTTCTCTTGGAATTAAACACTATAATGTGGATAAATATAATAGTTTACTTAGGCGTTTGTCTAATGATATTGTAACTTATAATGTTTAGAATAACAATGAAATAGTGATCGATTGTAGAGCTGCGGATGTTGAGATACTTCCTAATTTCTTTAGTGTTACGTTTATTAGTCTTAATGATTATCTGAAAGTATTTGCAGATTGTGTTAATGATAAAGGTAAGCCTATACCGTTGGTTCAAAAATTAACTGTTGCTGAAATTAAACGTAGACTTAATACTGTCAAATGTGATGCATTTTATATTACTGATAAAGATGATAGTCAACTATTGTCTCTTGTTGGTTATATTAATGGTATGAGACATAAAGGTGTTAATGTATATACTTATAATGGACTTAGCTATGATAATCTTATGGTAGCTGGGTTTCTTATGAATGTTGCTCACTTTGATAATACTAAAGATTTAATTAGGTATCTATATACTCTTAGTAAGAAGATTATATCTCTTCAAGATGATAAGGAAAAACTATATAATGATTATCAGATTAATACTGTTAGACGTTTTAAACTTCCTTATGTTGATGTTGATGTTATGCGAATATTCGCTCTTAATAAAGCTGGAGTTAGAATTGATAAAGATACCGGTGAACGAAAAGCTACACCAAAAGGTCTTAAACAAACTTCTATAAATCTTCAATGGTTTGAATTACTGGAATATGAACTTCCTCCTATTTGTGAAAAGGATGCAGAACTTTATTATGATAATCTATTGTATAAAGGACTACCTCCTGATAAGCTTAATAAACTTATTGATAAGTGGGATAGATATATGTTAGATGAATATATTCCACCTATGATGCATTATAATAAAAATGATGTGTTTATTGTATGTGAAATTGTTCGTCTTAATCCAGAAGAAGTTAAATCACGATATTCTGTTAGTAGTGTTTATAATGTAAACGTACTTAATAGTAGTCGTAGTAATATGGCTGATATATTGTTTGAAAAGTTCTATTCTGAACGTAGTGGTCTACCACCTGAAAAATGGAAAGGTAAACGCACTGAACGTACAGGTATGAATCTTGGTAAGATAATATTCCCATGTGTAGAATTTAAGACTCCCGAACTTCAGAAACTTCTTGCTGAAATTAAAAAGACTACTATTTATAGAGTAAGTAAAGAAGAATTTAATAAAGAAGTTAAGATTGGTAATATAGTTTATAGTCTTGGTACAGGTGGTTTGCATAGTAGAGATATTCCTATGGAAATATGGAGTACTACTCCGTATGATGGTGGGACTATTGTCTCTGCATCTCCTACGGGGGAACAGAAAAATGCTAATCCTTTTACTATATTTCATTTTGATGTTGCCAGTTATTATCCAAGTATTATGGCAGAGTATGAAGTCGCTCCTGCTCATATGCTTAAGAAGATTTTTGCTGGTCTTATTCGTTGGATGAAAGATACGAGAGTTAAAGTTAAACATAGTCTTGATGATATTGTTGATGGTATTCCTCGTGATGTACTTGCTCTTGTATTGAAGATTGTGATAAATTCTATCTATGGTAAATTTGGTTTTGAAAAAGGAGATTTGTATGACAGACGAGCTGTACTTGAAGTGACAATTAATGGTCAGCTTATGTTGCTTATGCTTTGTGAACAACTTGAACTTAATGGTATTCATATTATTAGTGCTAATACTGATGGTATCATGGTTAAAGTTTATGATAAAGATATAAGTAAATATGAGTGTATAACTCAATGGTGGCAAGAAAAGACGAAGATGAGTGCAGATACAGATGTAGTTCATTGTCTTATTGCTCGTGATGTTAATAATTATATTTGTCAGTTCCGTACAAAGAAAGGTCTTAAACTTGAATATAAAGGTGCTCTTAATCCTCTTATGTATGCGGTTGATTTACAGAAAGGATATGATATGCCTATTGTTGCTCAAGCGGTTAGTGATTACTTTCTTAAGAATGTTCCTGTTATGGATACACTTCGTAAAGCTACTAATATTCTTGACTTTTGTAAGACACAGAACGTTGGACGTCAATTTCATGTCGAACAAACATTTGTTAACAATCAGCAAGTTCAACAAGTTGTATGTCAAAGATATGTTAGGTTTTATATATCCAATACTGGCTGCATAATTGAGAAAGTTCATAATGATACTGCTTCTCGTTCTCGTATGGCTGCTGGTTCGTCTGTTACTGTTATAAATACTCTTGATGATGTTGATATTTCTCTTCGTAATATTAATTATAAGTATTATTATGAAGAAGCTATGAAGATTATTAATCCTATCAAACTTGGTATTAGTCCTAAAGGAAAAGGTAGAACTCGCATCAAGAAAGCTTATGGACAATTTAATAGTCTTTTTGACGATGCTGCTTTTGAAGAGGAATATGCTGATGCTTATGTTGATGAAAATATAGATTATTATGAAGACGATTGAGTCAATGTATGAGACGTTAGCTGATAAGTGGGGACGAGAGAACAAAGGTCATGGTACAATTCATTGTGTTAGACCTATGGAATACGCCAAACTAATCGTGGTGATATTAAAGAAGATGATGGCTAAGAATCCTGAACTAAAAGTTTTTATATGTGTTGATACATATGAAACTCGAAGGACTATTATAGAAGCTCTCACAAGTAATGAAATAAATCAAGAACATATTACTGTACTAAGTGAAACTTATGTTAATGCTCGGTATAGATATGTGTATAATCTGGCAATTTTTGTTGGTCTTGAACGTTATAGTAATTATGTTAATTGTGTAGGAACTACTTCTGATTTTCATCTATTTATTATTACTAAAGATGTTATCGACTCTAATAACCTAATGGATATATATAAGCACTATCCTGCTGTTAATGTAGAACTAAGTGCGAATGATATTAATGCTGTTAATTTGAGTTCCCCCGTAGAGGAACGAAGAGTAGGTTGCCTACTTCCTGTTGCTGATAAAGAAGAATATAATAAATATACTGATTTTATAACTCAATGCTTTAATATATTTGGGGATTTTGATGCTATTACAAAAGCAAGAGTTGGAGATAGTAAAACTGGTGTTAGTGCTGCTGAATTTCGTAATCAGCTTGCGCTAAATAATGGTTGGTCTGCCGAACTTGATATGACTATTGGATTTAATCGTCAGATTGATGAATGTTATAATCCTAATATTCTATTGGATAAGGCTACACTTTGTTATGAAATTATTCGTAAACGAAGTAATCTTGTTACAGATAATGATGTTAAACTTAATGCTATTCTTGATATTATCAAGGAAAATGCTGGCAAACAAATAATGATTATATCTAAGCGTGGAGAGTTTGCTGCTCGTGTTACTGCTTATCTTGAAGAAAATGGTATAGATTGTGGTGATTATCATGATGCTATTGAACCAAGAGTTCTTGTAGATGAAAATGGGATTCCCGTTTTATACAAGTCCGGTGCTAACAAAGGCAAGCCGAGAATCGTCAAATCTAAGGCGATTTCCAGCGCGAATGAGCGACTTTTTCAGCAAGGACAATTAAAAGTATTATCCGTGAAAAATAGTTCGTCAGATGAGCTGCAAATAGCCGTAGACGTTTGGATTTTGACAAGTCCTTTATGTGATGAAGTTACAGCTCTTAAATACCGTTTTAATAAAGTTCTTTTTAATGGTGCACCACATATTATATATAAAGTGTTCTTACAGGGAACAATTGAAGAAACGAAGCTATTACAGAGCAAGCCTAACCGATTCACAACTATTACTACTAAAACGGTAGATACTGATATTTTTAATGAAAATAATTGTGGAATTATTTGTCAGTAATAGAATAAGATTTATATTTGTGGTGTAATCAAAACGAGAGGTCTTTGAATTAATGGACGAGAACAAAGAACAAAAGACAGAAGTTGTTGCAAGTGAACATTCCGTTGCAACAACAAGAAAAGATGTGAATAAACAATCTGTTGTACATAACGTTCATACTCTTAATCGGGTTAATCTTTTAGACCCGAATCAACTTGAAGCTGCGAAAGTATTTATGCTACAAGTTGCAAGAAGTAAGAAAGGTGGTATTGCGAGTGTAGAAGATGGACTTGCTGTTCTAATGAGAGCACAAGACCTTAATCTACCTTTTAGTACTTGTCTTGAACACGTGCACGTTATTAATGGTAAAACTGGTGTTGATATTCACATTATTAAATCGTTATTATCAAAGGCAGGACTAACATGGGAATGTACAAAAGATTATAGTCCTCTGTATGAATATACAGATGGTTTTAACGTTTATGTTGAGGATAAACTTCCTGATTATTGTATTAAATGCAGTAATCGTAAAGAAGCTGAAAAGAAACAATTAGAGAGTAAAGACACAGATATTATGTATGTTTATCCAACTCTTTATTT
>ENA-OZBF01000183-OZBF01000183.1-human-gut-metagenome-genome-assembly--contig:-NODE-183-length-32668-cov-10.855763_pt1 | contig 32668 bp, 47 predicted proteins | sample MGYA00243980_ERZ653522 | MGnify/ENA primary metagenome ERZ653522 (study PRJEB26926, sample SAMN06165106) | human gut metagenome | biome: ENVO:00009003; feature: ENVO:2100002; material: ENVO:00002003...
CAGCCTGTATGTTATGTACCTTACGCTATAACCCATGAAATTAGCTATGTCCTCCCATGACTTGCAAAGTAAATAGCGTTGTTCAAGCAATATTCTGTGCGAATAGTCTTCAAGGCTGTTGACTACATCGCTTATTTCTTTTTTGATAGTTACAAGATCATTAAGCTGCCGCTTGATATCTGCCTCTGCGTCCGCTATTTTTATGCAGTAAATTTCAAGGCGACCTTCATTATTTCCGCCATTTACATGCTCTGACACTAAATTACTTGACATTTTAGCAGCGAGATTGCGCCACATCTCTATCTGCTCGTATTTGCTCGTGATTTGCTGGTCGATTTTATTCGCCCGCGAAAGCCAGCTTTTTACATTCATATTTTTTCCTTTTATCGGACAAACATCCTCAGTTGTCCGTTTGACTCTTCCCCTTTTAAGCGATTACAGGCAATCCTATACCACTCCTTGTTTTTCTCAAAACCTATGTAGCTACGTCCATTTTTCATGGCGGCAACTGCCGTTGTTCCGCTACCTATGAACGGGTCTAATATAATGTCACCTGGTTGCGAGGCGTGTAGTATGTGACGTTCTACAAGCTCTAACGGCTTTATTGTGGGGTGTGAATATTTCTCCTTATCCGCTTTATTTGTTGAACTGTTGTACCATTTGCTTTTTAATTCATATCCTTCATTTAACTTTACTCCCGACTCTCTGAAATGCAGACATATTTCAATATCTTCCAAATACCGTTGATTGCAAGTCGGAATGGGATTATTTTTCGTCCACACAAGCAACGTGTAGTTATAATTTTTAAAAAAATTTAAAACATCCCGCATTTGCAAACGACTGCACCAGATGAATATATTTGTTTTTTTGCATACTCGAATAAAATCGTGGAATATAGAATAAGCAACACCATTACTTATTTCTTTTAGCGACTCTTTCATTTTCTTCGCCCGTTGACCTAATTTTTTTAAAACGGAAACTCCACCTTGCATATACAGATATGGAATATCTGTGTATATCATGTCTACGCTTTTATCCGGGATTTCCTTAATAAGTTCAAAAGCATCGCCCAAAAGTATTTTATTTAATAGCATAGTATTTCTATTTTTTCTCCCTGTTTTATTCTTTGCCGTTTAGTATTTGAAAATTCGTAAACAAACCTCGTCAATCTATCCCGTCGCAATGCCCATATTTTTCAAACATTAATTCCTTAGCGTACTTGACGCTGTTTCTGTCATATTCTTCGGACGTGCAGGGCAATTTCGTATACGGGTCTTCCTTAAGCCCGTACCTTTCTATCATTTTGTCGAAAAATTCTCTTGGGGCGTCTATGCCGCTGAAAATCAAATTTTCCAAAAAATCAACCGCAATCCTTTGTTCCTTTTCCGTTAATGTCGTTCTACGCTTCATTTGCTTTACGCTCCTCTATATTTTCAATACCAAAATGTACCTTTATCAACTCAATTACAAGATTATATTCTTTCCCAAATTTACTGTCCCCGTGTTTGCATTTAACAGCCTCTGAGAAATCCTCCATAGTCCCTAAAAAACAACCGCATGATATTTTGATGCCGCCGTTTTTCGTTTGATGAATAACGCCGTTTCCGCTTTTCGTCATATAGATATAACATTTAACCGGCATTTCAATCTTCGGGCGCGTTTTGCGTACCTCTATCGTCTTTTTGCCGCTTGCGATTGCTTCACACGCTTCAGGCGGAGTGCTGATTAAAATTGCTTTCATCTACATCACCGCCTTCACGTACTTAATAGCCTCGAGGTACTCTTTTCTGTACTTTTTGTTTCTTGCATGCGTTTCGTTTACTTTTTTCTCAAAATCCGCTATCGTTCCGAAAAAGCAGCCGCACCGGACATAGATGTCTGTCGCGGTTTTGAAAAAATACGTACAGCCGAGACGTGAACCTATACGGTCAATTTTTAAAAATCGGAGCGTCGTTTCGGACATGCCTTCATATTTTATCCCCTCGCCGAAGCTACACCTCTCGCCGAAGCTACACCACTCGCCGAAGCTGCACCCCTCGCCGAAGCTACACCTCTTGCCGAAGCTACACTTCTCGCCGAAGCTACACCTCTCGCTAAATTCCTTAATTAGAGAGTAATCTCCGCTCGGACATATCAAGCGTCCGTTTTTGTCCCTTTCAAAATTTTTTAAATCTTCGATTGTGTATATTTTCATTTTCAAATCTCCTTTTCAAACATGCTTATCTGTCCTTTTAGTTGTGATGTTTTTTTGCCGCCATAAAGCCACCATTCATATACTTCCTCTCCTGAGTGCCATTTGTAATTTACACCTCTATTCAAATCAATCATTTTTTGAAAGGCACGTATATACGCTTCTTTTATTTGAGGATAATCCAACGCCTCCTTCTCCCTCTCTTTACATGTCGCCATAGGACATAAGACGCATCCTAAACGCTTGTATTTACCACCATTTTCGACATACAAATCACTTTGCTTTATATTTTCAACACGTGAAAATTCCCAAATATCAGAAGTACTCCAATCAACTATTGGATTTAAGAGAGTTTTTGACGTGCGATAGCATTGCTCTATTATCCTGCGATTGTCAGTATTGTCGAGGTTTAATACCAATCCACCTTTTGGGCTTTTTTTAATGTCACTCCCTTGAATGTTTTTAATGGTAGACTTACCCAAAATCTTAACCACGTCATTATTGGCAGCTCGACTTACGCTCTCGGCTTTTCTGACGCCGGTGACACATATTCGTCCGCGTCCATTATTTTCCTTAAGCTCCTCGCAGCAATATCGTACAATCCTTGTAGGTGGTATTTTCTTTTTGATAATAAGCGACCACATTGTTATTTGCTTCCCGTTTTCATCGCGAGGCTTGTCCACGATAACATTCGGGTCGTCAAGTATTTCGCGAACAACGCTTGGGTGGTCTACGCTCGTGAGGTTGTAATGCAGCTCATGCCTCACGCCCGCCATTTCGCATAAACGGCGAACGACCTTGCTATCCTTGCCCCCGCTGTAACATACAAACAACGGATCGTTTGAAATCTCTGCCAGCTTTAAACGCTCAATAGCAGTCTTCACTTTATTAACCTTTCCAAACAAAGTATGTTCGATTAAAGACATAGCCGCTCACCTACTCCTTATTCTCTCGCGCAGCTCTTCCACGCTCTCTCCCGCTCCCGCTTTAATCCCGCGCTGTTCCATTACCTCTCTCAACAGCTCGGGCACCGAAAGCAGCTGCTTATACCTGCCATACGACAGCCCCAGCTTTCCCGCTTCCGTCGTAAGCTCGTCCAATTTCGTGTGCGTCCTCTTGACTTTTCCACTGTACAGCCGCGACGCTGTCAAGCTGTTTGTTATTGTCTTTTTGCGCATAAATTTCTACCTCGATAAAATTTTGCAATTTCTTGGAATACCGGGTATATCTGTTGAGGAACTACAGCGTTGCCTAAGCATCTAAGTCTGTCCACCCTGTGGGAAATCCCATAAGCCACTCTACCCACGTCGGGTTCAATTTCCCACCATTCCCTGCCTGCATTCCTTGTCGTTCCGCTTCTGTAATTATTCCGTTCTCTTCTGCTTTCTTCAATTTCTGCCGTGCACCCGTACACCCCCAGCTCGTTGCCTGCGGCGTCGGAAATACTGCAACCCACTCGCTTAGATTGCATCCCGCTTTCTTGTACTCGCCTTGCGTTCTGCGTAAACCTACTTTGCGCAAACTCTCTTCGCTGTATCGAATGCGTATGGCATCGCTTGCAAGCGGTGTAGGAAACAATGAACACTCTGTCCCTCCGGTGCGGCGCTCCGACGTCACAAGCTCCCCATATTCCCCATCCGACGCTATACCCCAACGCGGCAAGGTCGGTAAGTATTCGCTTGAAGTATCTTTGATTAGCTCTGCCAAACAAACCGGGTGTATTTTCACCGACAAACCAGCGCGGGCGAATCTCTCCGATAACTCTTGCCACTTCTCCCCAGAGGTCACGCTCATCACTATCGCCGAGACCTTTTCCCGCAAGGCTGTAAGGCTGGCACGGAAATCCCGCTGACAATACCGTGACTGTCTTTCTGTCGATTCCAAGCTCGGCAAGCCGCTCATTTGTAATTGTTCGTATGTCATGTAAATTCGGCACTCCTTTGAAATTTTTGGCAAGCACCTTGCTTGCGTACTCGTCTATTTCGCATTGGGCGATTGTTTTAAACCCAGCCCATTCCGCCGCAAGGTCTATCCCGCCTATCCCGGTGCACAGACTCATGTGTGTCAGCTCCATGTTTGTCCCCTAATTTTACTCCGCACAGATTCTATTATGCCGCTTATTGTTTGAGGTGTTCTTCCTATTTCCCTTGCTACTTCGCTTTTTTTATATCCAGCAAGCAAAAGGTCAATAACTGCCCGCTCCCTGTCTGTGCAATTCTCCTTGATTTTTTCTACTAAACATTTTGCCTCTATTGCTTCGTCGATGTCCTCAAATTCAGGCGCCAATATATCTGCCCTCTCTACTGTGCATTCTTTTTTTGCGTTTTGAAATTTTATTCGTTTCAAAACAAAATACTTGATATTGGTATATGCGTATGTATCCCATTTCCCGACCTGAGGGTCATATCGTTCTACGCACTTGCACATGTAAAGCAACGCGGATTGACGCATGTCATTGTCATAAGCCCTGCCGTAATGCTTAAGCACGTCATTTACTATCCATTGTGATTTTTCCACAACTTGTCTTTGTTCATTGGTCATTCCACATCCAGGACCTCCTCGTTCACTGTTTTCTCGGAAATGACCACTCCCTCACTCGCTTTAACCTTGCGATTAAACCTCCTCCGCAATGTCAAAGTATCCCTTGTTTACAGCCCTGTTCAAACTTCTTCCTTTCGCCGCATCGTCCGTCCCATGTTGCATATCAAGTCGCACAATAATGTCTATGAGTTTATCGTTAGTAACCTTGCGCCCATTTAGTTGACAATGCTTTATGAATTTCCAAAAATAGTGCTGCAACCCCTCGCTTACTCCGTTATTATCCAGCACCTCCTGATAACTTTCCAATCCCTCACGCGCGCACGCGCACGCGGTTGATGTGTTATTTATTTCTTTTTTTTCATACTTACTTACTTTATATTCTGTTTCTATTTCTTGGGGGGTTTTTGGGGGTTTTTGAAAACCCCCGTCGGGGGTTATTTGGGGTTTTTTAGAGGGGTTTTCTTCTCCCAAACAGGAGTTTTTCTTCGGTCTCCCCCCTTTTTTTCCGTGCTCCGCGCCTAAATATCCGAACTCTCTTCCTCTTTCTCCGGCTTCCACACTTTTGTCATATCGAGCCTTAGCATTATCAAAAGCCATTCTGTTGCTCATGAATGCTAATAGCGTTGTGGGCTTGACTTTCTCCGAATCTGGCTCGACATCGTAAAACATGTAGTCAAAGATTGCTTCATATATTTCAACTCTTTCGGCAACCTTTAAGCGCTTGCTACCCTCGTATATACTGCGAAAGAATGAACAGGTTTCTCTTATCAATCCCATTCCTGCGTCGCCTCCTTAAAAAGGCAAATCGTCATATTCGTCTTCTGCTGGCGGCAACTCGTCAATAGACATAATATCGCTTGTCTTTTTTACGCCTTTTTTCTTTGCCTCTCCGTCGCTTTCGACTGTTCCGGCAAATTCAAAATCTTCTACATTAAGCTCCCATATAGTGCGCTTTTCTCCGTCATCGCCCGTGTACTGTCGGCTCTGCATTGCGCCTACCGCCATTATCTGACTTCCTTTTTTCGTATGCTTTTGCAATAGCTCTGCCTTTTCTCTCCACGCGGTGCAGAGAAAAAAATCCGTCGAATAATTTCCGTCCTTATCTCTCGTCTTTCCTCTCGACGCCAGGCGAAACTTGCAATACTCAATCCCGCTCGTGGTCTCGCGCATTTCTACGTCAGTGGTCAAACGACCTAAAACTGTAATTTTATTCATGATAGTTCCTTATAATGCTACTTGTGATATCCTGTATTTCTACAAGGTCTCGGGGGCTTGTCCCTGTTGCCTCCAGATACTTCTTTACGTCCCACAAAGTTTTAAGCCCGAACCTGCGGCACACTGCACAAAAACTTAAAAACTCTGAGTATGTCATTTTTCCTCTCCCAATAGTTCCAATACGTATTGCCCTGCTTCTTCCGGCGCGCAAAAAAGAAATACCGCGCCATAACGCTCTTCCATCGTACGCATGGCTTTTCCGAGCGGCTCTCCCTTTACGAAAGTTCGAGGTTCGCCTTTCTTTTTCCCATAGCGAAATTTCGGCGATTCCCACAAATGCAGGTCTTCAGGGCATGTTATAGACTTTCCGTTACATTCGTTTTGCTGGATAAGCACATACAACTGCGTTCCTGTTTCTTGCGCCCTTTTAAGTTCTTCCCGAAAACGTCCGTGCTGCTCACCGCAAATATTACTTGCTATCTCTACTATATCTTGCTTAACGTCAATACTCACGCGGCGGTCGGTAGGCAACGTATAATCTCCGACATATACCTTGTCTCGAATTATCTTGATACCGTGTTTTCGCATAAAATCCTCTATATTCTTGTGCTTGCCGCGCTGCTCCCGCGTATCCTGCATTATGTGAGTGATTTTCATAATTCCGATTCTGCTTCCGTCTTGTCAAAAACGCGTACATACGCTTTCTTATGAACTAACTTCGAGTATTTTTCGTATATTCCAGGCTGTTCCTTTTTTAATCGTGAGCTGTCAACCTGTATGCTTGTCGTTGCCTGAACATAACTCACTTTAACCAATCCATTCGGCGACATCCATGAGCTTCTGCCTTGCGCCTCGAAAGCAGCGCACAGTATATCCCTCAACGCCCGCGCTTCCGTCATGACGGCTTCTTCCTGCCGTTTTAATATAAGTAACTGCATTTCGGCTTTCTCGGCTTTAAGGGCTAATTCTGCGTCTAAAACGAGAAGCGGTCTCTGATAGCGCTCTCCTCTGAACTCCGCTTCAAGCAGTTTTTCTATCTCCGAGTCGGGAATGCGTTCTAGTTCGATTAGGCTCATTTTCTGCGCTTGCTTGTCGTAATGCCAACAGTAAAATTTCGCCGCGCCTTTCCAGTTAATCTGCTTACCGTTTACAGCCTCATCGCCCAGCTTCCGCGCCATATAGTCCAATAGCGATACTTGCCATGACACACTCTCCTTGTGTAGTGCAGATGTAGTCTTATGGTCGCCCATTATCGGCGCTCCATTTTTTAAGTATCCGAGCAAATCGCATGTTCCCGCTATAATTAAGTCTTTGCTATACTCATAGGCAAGCATTTGTTCCGCCACCGCGCAATCAAGGTTCTTCTTCGCCCATTCTGCAAATTCTTCCCCTGCCGGCGTTATGGGGGTATACGCAGGCTTGTTTACATAATTCTCGATGTCCTTATGTATGGCTCTGCCGTATTCTGCCGCTTCCGCCAATTTAGCGTCGCTTACCCCGTCATAGTTCGGCGACAGCCCATGCTTAGCCAGGAGTTCCGTAACGGAGATGTGCGCGATATCTCCGTTTACTGCATAACAATGAGTGGCTTTATCAAAGGTTATCCTCATTTTGCTTCACCTCTCTCGACTTCACTCTGTCCCGTAACGCTTCCATTTGCTCAAAAGCAGCTCCGAGCCGTATTTCTCCGCTTGAGTAGCGTGCCTCTATCTCTTTCAGTTCTTGCAATTCCTCATCGGTCGCTCCGAATTTTTTTAACTCCCAATATGTTAACGTCTCGACCTCGCCCATTACGCCGCTTCCCCCTCATCTTTTTGCGGCTCTTCCTTTTTAGTCGCATTTCTGCCTAATGCCGCTTCTTTTGCCGTTATCACAAATTCAGCCTGTTGGTATGTAAGTTCTTCAAGGCTTTTTACCTTGAATTTTGACTGTATTCCCGACAATTTCACGTCCAGCTCTTTCATCCGCGCCAGTTGCTTTGGCGTACAAGGTTCGCCAAACTCCATTGGCAAGTCCTCTCCGGCGTAGATGTAAAGTCCAAGCCCGAACATGGCTATATTCTTGACAAGGCAGCGCATAATCGTCTTGTTCACGTCAAACGCCGTAGCTGCTTCAACCTTTTTTTCGTATGCTCTTTCGCCCTTTCCCACCATGTAAGTATAGGCATCTTTTTTCATTGCCTTGTTTGCTCCGTCCATTACAGGCAGCCACATTTCATGTGTTTGTCCGAGCGCAGTAATTGACGTCCAGCACATGTATCCCATATCATTCCCGCAGTCCATATACGGACGGAGTATGCCGTTCTCGTCGGGGAATTTAATGATGTCGTATGTCGCGTCGGGGCAAATACGCTTAAACTCCTGCCAAGCCCATGCCCAGCTTAAATATGTAAGGTCGTTTTTTAGTTCGGTGTGGTCGTTCACATTCATTTGAACGAGCTTGTTAAAAAGTTCTTCGGGTGTCTGTGGACTTTTAGTTGTCGCTACTGCCATGTTTCGTTTCTCCTTTGGCGCCTCGCGCCCTTGATTTTTCGCTTTATTCCGCAAGACTGTAAATTGCGATTTTCACAGTCTGATTGTACCTGTTTTTGCGTTTCTTCAGCTCGGTCTTTATGTCATACCCGCGCTTCTTCAGCTCGGATATTCGCGACGCAAGCCGCATTACTCCTAAATCCTGTAGCGCGTCAAACTGACTTATGCGCCCATAGTCTTTCATGTACTCAAGCACCATTTCACATTGTGTGGGATTACTGTTGTTTCGCATTTCCGTTCCCCTGTTCTCTATGACGCCTTATTTTGTCCTCGAGCAAGTCCGCTAGTAATTTGTTCGCTTCCTCTACTCTGCCGTTCTTATAAACCGTTACGGCGTTTTTCTCGCACAAAAGCTCAATTGCCGTGCGTTTTGCAGCGTCTACCATGTCTTTACAGCGACATGCTATAAAGCTGTCACTTCCAGTCGGGTATCCTTTGCGGAGTTCGTCGTAAAACTCATTCATTAACTTCGGCATGTATTCCCGCGTCGTCTCGTCAAACATTCCGTATGCCGCTTCGTTCAGCTCCACCCGCGCACGGTCTTTCGCCCTCTTTTCCTCTTTAAGCTCCTCTATTATTTTTGCTCGGAGCGTTTCGTATTCTTCTTTACTTATCATGGATTTCTTCCTTTTCGCCCATTTTTTCTTCTCCTTTTACTTGACTTTTGGAAGAAATGCGGCTATTATTTTTATGTAATATTTTGTAGGGATTGACACTCCCTTACTTAGCCGCTCTCCCCCCTCTTACTGGAGCGGCTATTCTCTTGCCGAAAAAAGCTCACTCCAATGAATTGCGCTATTGGGAAATACGCTCGAATTGTTTTTCAATCCTACATATTGTGGTTTATACTCAAATTACACTTTATATAGTTTTTTTGTTAGCACTGTGTTATCATATTGTTGCATAAGGAGTTAATATTATGGGTAAAAATCTTTTCCCCCAACGCGGTCTGCGCATTGACGACGAACTTTATCTCAAACTTCGTAAGCTGGCAGCTGACGAAAATCGCTCTTTCAACAACTACGTCTACACACTATTGCAGCGTTTTGTTGCCGATTATGAAACCGCTAACGGCGTTATTGATGTCGATACTGACGTGCTTTATGAATAAGTATCAGTACATACTCGTTAAAGCTGACTCCATATCTGACAGCTTCGGTCATTAGCTGTTCCTTTAATTCTGACGGTAGCCGTAGGCTTACCGTTTCTTTTTGTGCTTTTATCATTATTCCCCATAAAGTGCCGCCGTCAAATCCACGACCGTCGTCGGTGCGCCGAGTTCGGTCATGGCTGCTGCTACTTTTTTTAATGTTTTCGCTGTTGGCGTATAATTAATGCCTAATTTTGATATCGCTTGAGTTGAAACGCCTAAATGTTGAGCTACTGTTTTTACCATCAGCCCACGACGTTTCAAATACTCGCACATTGTCATGCTTTATCCTCCTTGTCTTATTACTTAATCAAGCACCACACTCGTCTGTGGTTTATTCGATATTACCACATTGTTCTGTGCTTGTCAACTAATTTGGGCGCAAAAAGTTGAAGTTTTCTGTGTTTTTTTTATAATAGATTTTAGAGGTCGTCCACTTATGAATCTAGATTTATGGAAGCAAAGAAAAAAGGAATTGCATTTAAATTATGGAGAAATAGCCAAATCAGCAGGGGTTTCGAAAAGAACTGTTGAGGATATTTTTCGAGGATTTACGCCAACCCCCCGCATAGACACCGTTCAAGCTATTGAAAAAGCACTTGGAATAACAGACAGCGGGTTGTGGACTGCCGAAGATTACTCCGACGGAGATATTTTCAGCTTAAAAAAAATAAGCGTCACCCCCATTGAGGATGAGCTGCTTTATAAATTTAAAGAAATCGGTAACTGCGTCGGCGAAAAAGGGCAAACCCTTTTACTCGAATTTGCAGATATAATTTTAAATGTGTTAAAAAAATAAAAAACGAAAATGCTTGCCAAGATAAATTTATCAACACATTAACATGTTTTTGTTAAGTTACCGCAAAAATGCGGAATAACTTAAGGAGGTAGTCACTATGACTACGGAAAAGCTGTTAAAAGAACTATTAGGCAAGCTCGAGGGGTTGGAAAAGCAAATTGGCACAAATTCTACCTCGCAAACACAAGATTGGGCAGAAAACAGGTTTTTGAAATTCACCGAAAAGGAGATTTTACAAATGCCTAAAAAAATCAGAATAGTAATCCGTGAATGCGACTGCACGGTTTACGCCCGAAAAAGAACAACAGGGAGGTATAAATGTTCATACGAAATTCAATTTAATAGAAAAGGTTACCATATTTCCGCATCTGGCAGAACAAAAGAAGAAGCAAAAGCGCGTTTTATCGCAAAAGCAAAGGCTCTTGATATTCAACAAGGGAACGGCGCCATTTCTGTTCCAACGAACTTTGATAAATTTGCAAATTACTGGTTTGAAAATTTTCATAAACGCAAAGTTGGAGCGAATACGTTTGAGCACGACATAAAGCTTTACAAGAGGCACATAAAAGAGCGCTTCGCAAAGTTTCCAGTAAATTACATAAATGCTGCTATGCTTCAATCATTTTTAGATGATTTTTCAGACCGCCCCAAAACGACAAAAGACTTGTTTTCGCTGCTTAACCAAATATTAAATATGGCAGTCAAGCACGGATTGATAAGATTAAACCCTATAAGTATTTGCATCATCAAAAATTATGAACAAAATCACGGGTCGTTAATCGATAAAGACGAGGAGTATAAGCTTCTTAACACTTATAAGGGGACTGAATGGGAATTGCCGTTTGCTATTGCTATTTATACCGGGCTGCGCCCTAATGAATACGCATCAGCGATTATTGAAAATGATTTTATTAAAGCAGTAAACAGCAAGCGGCATAACAGTAACGGCAAGATTGAATATAAATATATTCCCATTACGCCAATGCTTCGTCCGTATTTGAAAGGTATAAACGAGCTGCCTGCAACGCCTAACTTGCAGAATTTAACCCGGCGGCTTAAAAAAGTGCTTCCCAATCACAAATTATATGATTTGCGCACCACTTTTCAAACGCGTTGCACAGAGTGTGGAATTACTGACAGTGTTATCGGTGTATGGATGGGCAATTCCATAGGCAAATTAAAAGAAGCTTATACAGATTTTTCAAAAAGCTTTTTATTAAAAGAAGCGGAGAAATTTCTCTATTGAATACCCTAAAATACCCTATATTTTCAATAGCATGTTAATGTTCTAACATGCGAAAAGTGCCCCAAATAGGGCAAAAACAGTGATAAAACACCCAAATTTTCATTATTTTACCCTATTTAGGAGCACAAATTTAGGTTCGAGTCCCATCATCTCCACCAAAAAATGAGGTAAAATCAGTGATTTTATCTCTTTTTTTATCGTTTTTTGCCCTATTTTCTAAAATTTAGGGTCAATATTTAAGATGTACCCTAAATGTACCCTAAATTTTTAAAACTTTCAAAAATCTGTTTCTGAACAAAAAATTAAAACAAAGCCGCCCGATTTTAAGTCGGGCGGTTCTGCTGTGCATATATTTGTAATTTCAAGCAGCCTTTTCCTTTTCCAAAAATTTTTGGATGAAATCAAGGCGTCTTTTCATTTTGTCCTGCAACGTGTATTTTACGAAATTCGCACCGTCTGTCATTCCGGTAAACGCGCTTGAGGCAATTCTAAATAGTTTGGCAAGCGTGCTTACTATAACACCTAACCCAATCACTTGATTAGTGAAAAACAGTGTGCTGAACGCAAAGGACATGGCTACAATCATTGTTAATTTTTGTATAACCATCTTGCTGATTGCCTTGCCCTCATTTCCGTACAAATCGTCATCGTCATTTGAATTAAGGTCTACGCCGCTGAATATCGTGCTTGTTTTTATCGGAACATATCTTATCCAGCGGCTGCCCACCTTTATATGTTTACCAGCGACTTTAAAACAATGTATATCACGGTCCGCCGTTTCAAGTTTTTCTGCCCAATACTTTTTTTTGTTAATCCGGGCAAACATCATACGTCTTTGAAGATAAGCAGTGTATGCAGATAACTTCTTCTCGTCGTTCCGCTGTTTTACATAATCCTCAAATTTCGTCATGAGGTCGTGCGAAACAAGCCCCTCATGTGCTCCCTTTATTTTTGCCTGAACCTCTTTAACATCCTGATTAGCGTTAATCTCCCTTTCACGCGAATACGCTCTTGCGGATAAGGCTACAAATATGACGGATAAAACGGTAAGCCCCAATTCCACCCAATAAGACGTATCTTTAAAAACACTTGGGTCAAACCCTGCGTGCACATAATCCATCAATACCTCTGAGGCGGTAATGAATATTAAAAGGCATATCAGGAAGAATTGTTTTAAATTAAATTTAGATTTATCAATATTCATCTATGCCACCTTACCGTTTTGCAAAAACCTCGCGTGAGTATAGCACATTGAATACAATGCCTATACAGAAGCTGATACTAATCCATCCTAACGTTGCCGACAGCTTTACTAATTGAGCCTCGAGCGCGTTAAACGCAGTCAAAGCGGCTATTAGGAATAATAGCGGCATAATGCTGTTCAGTACCGCCTCTATAGTCCGTATATTCTTTATTTCACGCTCTAAAGCTTTCAGCTCGGTCTTGTCCTGTTTTGTCTTTAAATCTGCAAGCATTATATTGCACTGCGATTTCATGTCTGACAGCTTTCTGTCGACAAACAGCTTTTTAATAACCCAAAAAAGGAAAAGCAAAAGCAAAATTCCGGTTATTCCTATCTTAAATCCGACAGCAGCCTTTGTGTCCCCTATGTTGCTATATTGAATAATGACGAGGATGATAGGAATCACAGCCGAAAACAACGCGTGTAAAATAAAAAAGATTAATCTCTTTTTTGTTACTTTCATTTAAGCCCTCCGAAATTCACTGAGGCTTGCGCCGGAGCAGCTTCTTCCTCGACAGCTAACGGCTGCAATACTACCGTCATTACCTCGTCAGGCTCTTGCGGCTTGTATTCTCCTTCTAAGCCTTTTATCGCGTCCGCCAGCTCGGCTACTTCCTCTTTTGTCAAAGCCTTTAGTTTCGCTATTCCCTTGCCCATAGGCACAAGTAAGCTTTTTAATGAATTAGTAATTTTTTCTATCTTCTCCATACGTGCGTCTAATTCTTTTGTAAGCTTCTTCAATGACTTTTCCGTGACGGCAGTGACGTCAATATTAAGCGTTTTTCCGGCAAGCTTTTCCGAGACCTTTTGGCTCAGATTGTCCACGTTAAAAGTGGCGTCCAGCATTTTATTGTTTTTGTTTACCAATTTGCCGATTATAGCCCGTACAATCGTGTAGATTATAAGCCCCGCGCCACTGGCACCGCCGAGAGCTGCGACATATGGCGATATCAATTCCCAAACATAATCCATTTTTCATCTCCTTAAACAAGTGTAGGGTCGTAGTTCTTTTCAATCGCGGTTATTCTTTCAGAAAGGTTGTTGATAACTCCGATTGCTTTGTTGTATGCGTTTATTAACCGCTCGTTTTCTTTTTTTAATTCAGTCATTTGCGCATTTTGTGCAGACTTGTGTTTGTCAAAATCGCCCAGCACACGGTTAAATTCTAACCACAAATCTTTTTCCGTCTTCTCTCTTTTGCTCTTGTCGGTCATTACGAGAGTTTGAGTTTCGGTAAATACTATATTCGCTTGGGCAATCTGCTTTTCTATTTCGGCAATTCTTTCAAATGCGCTTTTGTCGGTCATGCCGCCCGATACCTGCCACTGGTTTTGTCTTAAATGAAAATAGGCGGTCACTTTCAGCGGCTCGCACACCCAAGCATGGACAACAATTTCGTCATTTACTTCAGTCACTATAAGGCTGACATATTGCTCTTTATTAAGCAGTTCAGGGGGGAGTTTTACCCTCCCACCCTTTATTACCGATTTATACTCAATGTTGTCTTCGCCCCTAAAAAGAGCTATATATGCACCTTTTTGGGGCAATAAAAAAGACACCTCAAAAGTGTCCCTTATATCTAACATGATTGGAGTTCTGTCAATTAAAACTCCTTTTTCACTCCCCATTAAAAGTTCATATTTCATTTAACTACCCTGCCTTTCTCTCGGCTTTCCCTCCAACTCTCGAATGTCACCATGAATGCGCCTAAATTCCGCTTTTTTCTCCTCTATATTCGGTATTTCAACGCCCGCCATGACTTGCAGCAAATCTTCGTTTAACGAAGTGAGTTGTCTTTTAAGCTTTGAAATGTTTGTCTTTCTTTCAAATTCTTCCTTATTCTTTAAATATATAGGGTCTATATTCATTTTTCTGCTCCTTTATTTTTATTCTTTTATACTCTCGGAGAAAATCTCAGAGTGAAGCTGCATAATATGTCTTCGGTTATATTCGAATTAGAGTCTGCGACGTTCAATTCTGTATCACCAACAAAAACAATGCGAGGGCGATTACTTGTTAATCCCGAACAATCCTTTAACAGCACATACTTGCCCGTGTAGCCTCCCACGTTTATATCTGTAGCCGATGTCAATGTCAAATCGAAATTATAATCACCACCATTATTCGTTGAATATACGTCAAAAATTGAGTCAACGTCATTAAGAGAGTGGTTCATAAAGTCCAACATTGCGCCTATGTAATCAGTTGCTATGCCTCCGCCGCCGCTTATAGTCACTTGCCCTACTATTCTGTCTTCGTAGAATGTGTAGGAATTAACAATATAATTGCCTAAGCCGCCTCCCGTTATTGTTCCGTCTATTGCTCCAGTCAATGTGGTGATAAGTTTTCTTGTAGAATCACCACCGCCGCCATCACCACCACCGCCGCCATCGTCTATGGTATCTGTCGTTATAATATCTCCGTTATCGCCTACGACAAGGAATTGCCCTGCTAATCCTGCCCCCAGATTTTTGTCCAGCTTGTTGGGGACATTGTTTATATTCACAATCTGTTGAGAGGATAAGGCGTCTTGCTTTTCCGATAATTCTTGTTCTACTTCATATACCTGCGCCTCTGTCGCTATAGAAGTGCCGGAGTTCGTCGCCTTCGTCGTCTTGTTCGGAACAACCGGTGAGGTCGTGAATGTTTTCGTACCGCCTATGGTCTGATTGCCCGAAGTCTGCACGGAGTTGACAATACGCGAATCGTTTCCTTGTGCAACCGTATCTGATGTAGTGCCGAAATTTTTATTAAACGCTGTATTTTTGTGAAAAGCAGGCTCTGCGCCTACGTCCTCCGCGCTTAGAATTACAGTCCCTGTCTTGCCGTTGACGCTGACTACCGCATCGGAATTTTTTATACTCTCCCAACCGCTGCCCGTTGACAACAGCCAGTCGCCAACGTTAAACGTTTCGCCTGCAAAAGTACCAGCCGTCTGCGTTATGTAATATATCCCCTCATTGGCGGTGTAACCTGTTATAGGGGCGGTATCATTCGTCAGGGTAATCGTGTTTGTCGTTGCGCCTATTCGAGCTTTGGCGTCGTCAGTAAGCGTTGCGACTGCCGTGTTCGCGTTCCATGTGCCGCCGTATAGCATTTGCCCGAGAATATGGTCGGGCAGCTGTGACGTGGGGACTTTCCCTGTACCGTCAAGCGACGCTATCCCGTTAGCTTGCCCTTTGCTGGCAAGAATTGAATTTATTGCCGCGACAAGGTTTGTTTTATCCGTTGTATCGAGGTTGTTGAGATTACCTATTAAAGATATCACCTCGCTTACGTCTCCCGACACGTAGGGCAAGCTCGACCAGTTATTTTCACCGTCTCCTATTTTGAATTTAATCTTACCATCGGTCGTCATTTCTACGCCCGGTCTGCCAAAATCCAAAACAATGTCATTTGCCGCCCACTCCGCCGTAGTGCCTCTTTTCAATAAAATTTTCATATATATTCTCCTTGAAAATATTGTGTTTAATCTGCTGTTGACGGGAATCCGTCGTCTACTACGAAGTAAGTTTTCCTTAATTCGTCCACCGCTTCCCATAATTGCTCAATCGCTATGGTATTAGCATTTATCTGTGCCGCTTCTTGACTTTTTAAATCAACATCGATTTCCCCGTCTGTCTCTCCCCCCTCATCAACCGTTGTCCGATATAGATTTGTCGGCATACGGGCGGAAAGTAGTCCGGTTGAGGTTATTTCTGAATAATTTAAGAAAAACTCCAAATTGCCTACAATATCCGTAAACGGCTTGGGCAGCGGACATTCAAATAAGAGATAATCATATCCGTCAAGCTTTACCGTTTCTACAAAAAGCAAGTTGTAAAATGTTGCTCCCGCCTGCTGTCTTTGTCCCCTGCTGTCGGTTATTACTGCTGCAACCGTACACAGCGGAGTTGACCCTGCGTCCCTGTTTTGCGTAACGGGGACGTAAGCTTGTAATCCTACGAATCTATAGCTTCCTTTGTATAAACGCGTGCTGTTAATAACCTGAGCTGTCCCGCTCACATCGAGTTTCAACGCAAGTTTTCGTAATTGTTGTTCCATATTTCTGCTCCTTTTTGGGATTAAAAAACACGAGTCGTTCTCGTGTGTTTTATGGGTTTGTTGTATAAGTCACATTAACTTTTGAACGTCGATACTCCGACGGGCTGTCACTTGCGCTTGTCTGATTATGGAATCTATACCATTCATTTGTATCGGCTAGCTTGAGGCGTATATACAACACGTTATTCTGTATGAAATTAACAACGGCGGAGACATTTTCGGCGTCGTCGTTAAATCGGTATCCCTCCATGCTGACGTCTATAAGTTCTATTATCTCAATGCCGTCCAGCGGCGTTCCAGCTAATGGAATACTGATATATTCCAGCTGTTCTGCTTCGCTTGGAGCAGGAGGACGAGAGCTGCCATAAGGCGGAGGCGCAACCTGCATTTGAAAACTGGTAACGTCAAAAACAATACCTGTATACGGAAATGTCACCGTCTCCTCTACAGGGTCAGTCGGTAAGCCGCCGCTAGCGCCGTCTATAAATTCTGGATAAATCCACCAGCTTTGAAGCTTGTCTACGTCCGCCAGCTTAGAAACGTTCTTAACAATGTAGGCATACCTGCTGCCCTGTTGGTTTTCCTGATACAATGCTATTGCCTGTACTTGACTTAGGTCTAGTCCATCGGGTGGCGTAATTCTCAACTCGATTGCTTCCTGTCCGTCGTCAAGCAAGTCGTAAACGACGTTGTCGGCAACTACGTTTGCGCCTGAAAGGTTTATGTTTTCATTGAACAAGCTTTGAGGTTCACTTAGCAACAGCATTTTAAGCTCGCTTTCTTTCTGTCCGAAAAGATTTGGAAAGGTTATAAAATCCTCAACATCAGCTTCGCTTGCCTTATGCAAAAAGTTTATCTGATAATTGAAAGATATTGCTTCCCGCGCGTCCTTGTCCAACGCAATTCCAACGTTATCGTTACCCCCGCCGGCAACCGTCTGCCTGACCGTCGGCTTATCTGTTCCCATTATTGCCGTTTGTGCTTCTTCAAACGTCCAATCTGTCTTATTGAACAGCCTGAACTCGAATAAGTCTGCGCGTCCCATCACGTCGCAATATCTGAGCGGCTGCATAGATAAATATGACGCGTCGGCTGTATCGTCGGGCAGAGGCGTTAATTTCCCCGTTTCAAGCAAACTGTTTACCGCGTCTATAATCTCGTTTATTGTGGAGTTGTCTCCATTCGGCACCTGTCCCTCGACTGGCGTATCTACGAAGTCACCCGCCTTGAAATTGTCTGCCATGTCCCACTCAAATATGATTCCGTCGTGCGTTGGAAAATGTAGTAAAGGCACTGTGCAGTCCGAGTGATCGCTGGGGTCTTTAGGGTGTATTTCGTTGGGGTCTGTTCTATCGATTAAACTGGACGGAAATAGCTGATTGTTTGGAATCACAAAGCCAGAAGCATTGGTATGTAATCGCAATTTATCCGCTTTGAAACGTGTCCATGCGTAATTGGGTAGAACTGGCGGGTTGTTCGGGTCGTCCGGTTTATTAAACACAAGCCACTTTATAAAATTACGCCAATAAAGAGGACTTAAAAAGCGCGGCGGCTTTGCTTCCGTGTTTCTCTGCGTGGATAATGTGAAAAAGTCCATTAAACGCACCTCGCGTCTTATTTTCGACCTCTCACTTACCTCATAAAAGCGCGGCTCACTTGGTATAGTCACTATGTTTGCCAGCTGGTTGAAATTCTTGCTGTATGTGACCTTTTGAAAAATAGCGTCGGGATAGCATTCGTTTTCCGTTTCAGTAACATAATAAGCCTCTCCGTTTATCGTGACCATGTCGCCGCTTTCTTTTTCGTTTTCGGGCATTGCATATTCTTGTCGCTGGTAAATTCCGTTCCCGACGCGGATGAGCTTGCCAAATAGATTTTGCGAAAACCTTTCACTGTCCACAATCTTATCCTGCTGCCCGAAAAACTGCTCATGGTGCGGATATTTCTCAAAAGTAGAATTTCGCACAAATGCCGCAAAATCCGGGCGGAATTGAGTAAAGCGCACAGTATCCTGTGTGTGGAATTTGACATGAAACATAAGGTTGTTGAATTTTATGTTGTCTATATTTCCTATGTCAGTGCCCTGCCACACAAGTTGCAATATGCGTTTTAAAGCCATAATCTGATCGCCGCTATTTACTCCCGGCGGCACAAAATTAAGCCCCTGTATCTTATTGTCGCCCAAAACGTAGTACAATGCCGCTCCCTTTGACGGATATACGTCGTAAGGATTTGCATTGCTTAAAATGTCGTATATGGACTTTTCAAACACCATATCCAACGCCGAGCGCGTGTCCCAGTTCCCATCAGGGAGCTGCAGGGAGATATCAAACTCCTCAATTGCAAGCACGGAATAAGAAAGCTGTATCTCCGCAGTATTGTTGCTTATTAAAAACGACGGGTCACTCGTTTTTGCGACTACCCACTCGTCTACGATATTTTGGGGGCTGAATAAATTCGTGACGTAGCTTTCGTATTGCGTAAAGTATTCCGACAAATTCCGGCTGTTGAATACCGTTATTTTGCCGCTATTATCCGTTTTTGTACGCGTCCCGCCAAGCTGTCTGAATTTTAAAATAAACCTGTCAGTCTCGTCGTCCGCAAACTCCAAATACGGTATCGCATGTATGTAATAGCCGATTTGTAGCAAGACTTCCCATAGATTTTTTTGCTCGAATATTGTTTCATGCGCAATAGCTGTTTTAAGGCGGTTGTTCCATTCGTTATCCACGATTATGGCGTGTTCCAGCGACGGCTGGGTATTTCCCATGCTTCCGAACTCGTCAAGACTTTGAACGCGGTTGTCCAAAATGTGAGTATCCAAAGTGAGCAATGCTTTTCTCAGCAAATTGTAGCAGGAATATTTCTCGCCCGAAGCTATTAGCGGTCCGCCTATCGTAGTAACCGACATGTCTTTGTATTCAAACGACGTTGTTATTCTGACCGTTGACGAGTCAACTACGGGCGTTGCGCTTGTATATATGTCCCACCAGTAATACGTAACCGTTCCTATTAAAACAGGAATAATTTCACTTCCTCCTGTCATAGTCGCCTCGTAATACTCCAACATTGTATTAGCATTTACAGGATTAGCAGCGCAAGTTATTGTAAATCTGTATCCCTTGCCTGCCTCTATTTCCGCCGCTGTAAGAGCAGGGATGTTCAGCGTTATTGTTTTTGAATTTATACCCTGCTGCACCTGCGCCAATGCCAAACCGGTAGTGTAATAATCCGACCAATCGCCTGCTTCGCTTGTAGTTTTATCCGCGTAACTTCTGCGTGAACTTTTAATCCTCCTCAAATAAGCCGTTCCATTATTGGCATAATATACGGCGTTATCTGCGTTGGGAATTGACGTAGGTCCGCTGTAAAAAACTGCATATTCAATTTCCGTGCCCGGTACGTCTACGTATGGTCCGTCCCAATTCTCGCCGAACTCTGTCCTGTGTGTTTCTATACGACGCACTGTCGTCTTGACGTTCATTTCAAAGAGATTTTGAAATTGCGTTCCCGTTGACGTGGCGGCTTTGCAATATAACGTAGGAGTTGTGAACGTAATAGTTAGCGGGACTGCCGCGTTCTGAACTGCCAAAAGATTAGATATCTCTTCCGTATTACTCCATTCGTATTGATAGTTGTTTTTAAAGATTGGCATTTTTAATTCCTTTTAACTTGATTTTTGTAGCAACTTCTTGTATAATTTCAACATCATTTAGTGGTTGAGGTGCTTTCATGAAAAAAATAACCAAAAAGCAAATCGCGCTAATTCTCATGATGATTATTTGCGCGCTACTTTTTTTATTTTTTTTTGTAATAGGAATTATTGGTTTGGTCAATTTTTTCAAAAATAACGGAAAAATATCCGAACCAATAATTATCAGACAAATATTTGTGTATTTGTATTTTTGTTTGTTGTTCGGTTTAATAATTTGGCTTGCCGTTTTGTCTTTCAAAAATAATGTACTTTACTCTTATAAAAGACGAATCACCTTAATTGTTCTTGTACTTACTTGTGCAATTTTTCTTATTATAAGCATTTGGCACATGACTGATAACTTAATACACCAAACTATTCCTGCCTTAAAAGAACTTAAACAGAATTACCCAAACAATCCCCTAATAACCGAAATCAAAAAAACAATTTCTATCAACATTTGTTATCAAGTAATTCTCTTTATTTTTTATAGTTTCTTTTTATTATTATCAATACCCTTCATGCGTAAGCTAAACGATAATTCCACCGCTACCATATAAAGGATATTTAAAGTCTTCCGACAACCTTTCGGCAGAAGAAGATCCCGCAGGCGGTGAAATAGATACGTCGGCTATCTTGTCGCTGCTTTGCGTGGTTTTGTAGTTGAGGGAAACGTCCTTTAATTCGTATGTCAGCGCTATATTATCTACGTGCATGCCCTGCGCAACCACGCTTGCCTCTATCAGATAAATCCTGTGGCAGCATATTTCTGCCATGCCGACGTATTCCTCTACGTCGTCATGTTCTACGACAAAATCCCACTTGCGAGGCGTATCTGAATAATCCGCTGTAATATACCGCTCCAGCCTGAATTTTGTTTTTGGCTGAAAAGCATTTCGCGTAGAAATAGGCATGCCCTCAAGGATAATCTCGCCGGTGTCCATTGTCTCGTCTAATCTGTCCTCGATATAAACCGGCGCGACCAAATATTTCGTATATTCTGTTGACTTAACTCCGTTCTCCCATAAAAATACTCTCCAATAATACATTTATCTGACTCTCCCTGTAAATACAGAATAATTTGCCCGCGCAAGGTTGTATGCCTGATTGTTGTTGTCGGTAAAGCGTTGGTATTGGTAATCCCGCTCCCTTTCCGCATATTTAAAGCCCAGATTGACGCCCGAGCTTGCAGCTCCCACAACCGCGCCGATGACAACTCCCGGAACTCCGAATACTGCGCCCGCGCCTGCTCCGCCAAGTGCCCCCTGTCCTAAGCTTAATACGTCCGTAACCTGTTCGATTCGCCTGTTGACTACTGCTTGGTAATTTGCGTCGCCATTCTTCCTGCCAATATCTGAAATGTAATAATTCGCGAATTGTTTAGCCGTCTGTGTCGCCAAATTTACGGCAGATTGCAGCGCAAAAAACTGTGTCGGCGTTGTTGCCTGCTTGACCTTGTTCTTGATTGTCTGATTTAAATGAAATATTTTGTATAGCGCGGAGTTTTTCCCTCCAGGCTGTTTTTGTCCGCTGTTACCCGTCGTGCCGGTATTCTCATCGGTTATTTTACCGCCGTCTACAACGGTTATTCTCAAGTTATGCAGAGCCATAATTCACCCCTTTAGGAGTAAGCTTCAAAGTGTGCGTTTCGTTACCCGTGTCTGATGTAACAATAATCTGGTGATCTTGTATAACTACGTCGTGCACATAGGTCTTGTCCGCTCTCTTTATAGTCATTGAAAATACCTGATTGTTGTTGCCCTGCTCGGAAAATGCTTTGTTCGATACGTAATTTATGAAAGCATTATTGTAACCATCAAAAACCAGCACCCAACCATTTGCCCGCGCAAGGTTAATTTCACCGGTGTTATAGGGCGCGTTCATGAATGGAACCGCCTTTTGCGTCATAATGCTTGCTGTAGAAAGGCTTGTAAGGGGTACTGTGGCGGTTTTATTCTCATCTCCGTCCAACCACTCGAAACTCACGGTATAGTCGCTATAACTGACAACGTCGGGGTACAGCAACAGACTTACGGTCACTTCGCACACCGCCATTTCGCCGCAAGCCGTTCCCGTCTGGATATCCACGACATTGGGACCGTTGAAGATTATGACCGCTTGACGCGTCTCGCGCGTGTCTGCTTCGCCCGCTTTGGGCGGAATACCGAACTTGACCGGAAAGCGCAAGCCGCTTGTCGCAACATTGCAGTCCTCTATCAAGTCCTCAAGCAGCTTAACTTTGTCCGACTGTATCCAATATTCCATTGTCGGTGTAAGCACGCAAACGTCTACGTCCTTAGAAAAAAGACGCTCGATTTCGCCGCGCACGACGGAACAAAAACCCCTGTCCAGTGCCGCAAGAGCGTTTGTCTCCGCTCCCTCTTTTATTTTTTGTGCTATTATAGCCGCAGTGGATACAGGTCTATGCTTGAAAGTGAAATACTCTACGTTAAGAATGTCCTGTATAGTTCTCCCCTGCCAATCCGGCGGTGCAGACGGGTCTGTAATGACGGTATTCACGTCCTCGTCGTCCAGAATGCTTTTTATAATCGTAAGTACCCCATCGGCTGTGATTTTTATTTTCTCCACTTACTTTTACTCCTTGTAGTCCACTTTCTTTTTCCATGCCTCTTGTTTTTTCGTATATGAGACCGGTGGCGGCGCATTCCTTGATTTCGTACTTTGAAAGTCGGGATTAAACATGATGTTTTCCAAAACGGCTTTCATCGCAGAAAGCTTTTTATACGAAGTGTTTAGGTCTGCTATCTGATCTAACGTCGAATAGGGCAAATATAGATTTGTGTTGTGCCTTATGCCCTTGACAACGGTCGGCATGCTGTTAAAAAACGTCTCGATAATGCCTTTTATTTCGTTTGTACGTCGCAAAATATTTTCATGCTTGCCTTTTACTGTAAGTTCGCCATCACCTGTTACGGTGCCGTTAAAGACGCCTTTGAGGTATTGTAATACGCGACGCTCGGTGTCGGCGAAAGAGTAAACGTTTTGCAACGGAGCTTTTTCGTCAAATTGCGGAAAGACGTTTGCAAGTTGGGGGTTTGCAAACAAATCCCGCATTTTAAATCTGTTGCTATATTTCACACCTTTGTTCATAGCAGCTTCCGTATAGGGAGATAAACGGTGGCTAAATTTTTCATACTTTTTTTACAAACCCGTTGCGCTCCGCTTTCCTCAACTATCCACGGCTCGTCATCTATCACGAGAATATCTCCGGCGTCCGGTTCATTTGGGTCGTCCTTGACCGGCTTCCAGCTTCCGTAAAATTTGATTGTCATAGAAGAATTGTCTACTAAAAGCCCGCCCACAGGCTGCTCAGTGCCGCCCTGCATGTCGTCCGCTTCTGTCCATGCAATACTCCCGCGCGTGCGGTAATAATTTTTTTGAAAAATCATGACAGTATCGTCCATCTCGAAATTTTCCGTCGGAGTGAAACGCTTATATATCCGGGCGGGCGGATTGGTCTGACTTCCGTAAATCGGCGGCAGCCACATGTCACATCCCCTCCTTAAAGTTAATTAAGCGCTTGCCGGGTATGTCGCCATTGAATAACAGCCCGAGAGATTGCAGGATGTCGAGAGATTTCGGCGATATATGCCTGAACTCCTTTCGGAGCTGCTTGTGATATATGCTAGTGTTGCTGTCAATGTCAATACCGTTAAAGTCACGCACGTCAAAGTTTTTAACTTTGTATTGCGCCTGAAAAAGCAATGCTTTTTCAAACTCTTTCCGCGCCGCATATCTGCGTGGAAAACGCAATGAACGCGATTGAGCTATTAGCCAACAGCTATATTCGTAATTGAACGGCGCAAGCCTAGCTATAACTCCATACAGGTCGTCGCTTAACTCCTCGATAAACTCCAACAGCTGCTTGGGATTATGACCGGCATATATCGTTATTCCATAATCCTCAAGCTTATCTACTGTCAAAAAATAGCGAGAAATCATCGCGTCGTATATCATGTATTGAGTCGAACATGGATATTTCGCGGTGTCACCCAGCGTTTTAAAATCATCCGGATCGTTATAAATCGGAATGTCGCTTTGCTTCACTTTTTGCCTCCTGTCGGCTCTCCAACCGAATTAAGCCGTCGCATAATTTTTTTGTCGTATCTTTCCTTGGCTTCTTTAGCCCATTGTTGAGTCGTGAAATTGGGGTCTTGCGCTTTTCTCTCTTTAAACCCCGGCAATGCAGTTTGGTTTGTGGAACCGAGCGTTTTCATCATAATACCGCGTTCCGCAAGATAGCCCGCAGTATTCTGCGCCGGAGCGCCTAATGCGTTTCTTGTGCTGACTACGCGACCAAGTGTTTTGTATGTTTTCCCGCTTTTGGGGTGCGTGACGGTAGGCGTCACGATATCACCAGCGCGAACATTTTCTCCCGCGAGATAATTGTAAACTTTACCGCCGCCGTTATGTCCGTATAGGATTCCGACTTGACGTTGATTTTTTTGCCCCACTCGGCTTGTCGGTCTGTCTGTGGGCTTGCCGACAACCTCTCCAAACGCGTTTAATCTTTGAAATTGCACAGCCTAATCCTCCCAATTCTTTTATTGGCTGCCCCTGTCCGATTTGAACGAACACACTCCGGGTCAAAGCCGGTTGCCCTACCCTGTTAGGCTAAGGGGCAATAAACGAGAGAGCGGAGTTATCCGCCCTCTCTTACGGTTATTCTACCAATCCCCGTTGGCATTGCGAATAATATCGCTATCCAAAATCTCAGCTGCTTTATTCGATTTTGCTGCACTTCCTCTACTTTTCTTTCGCGACGCAGGAATATATTCCGCTGCAAATCCCTTTTCGACAAGTTCACTGCCACGCTCATCGTCCACTTCTATGAAAGAGCCGATTGTGCGAATTTCTTTAGTCAACCTGTCGCTAAATGATTTTAATATCTTAACAACCATGAAAGTTCCCTTAAACTTCGGGCAATCCCGCCGTCAACGTCTGATTGCCGTCAGCCGTAGTAGTAAGGGTAGAGTCCGCTCCAACCATAGGGTCGTTGTCAAAGTTCAAGTTGGGGAGTACCAATTTTCCGGCGATAGCCTTGCGTATAGTTGTGACCGAAGCAAGTGCGGTTGCAGCGTCCGTCCAGCCAGTCCCACTGAACACTGCCTTAATCGAGTTACCAGACAAGCAACGTACGCCCATATTGACTTTAGGTTGAACGATAACTCCCTGTACATCTGGATCGTCCACCGTCTTGAACGATGTCGGACGTATTCCGCGCAACGTGGTATTCGCCGGACAGATAAGGCATGAAATTTGAGAAAGCAAGGTGATTGTAGCCGCGTCGGTAGTGGAGTCAAGCCCCATATAATACCACGTAGCGTCTTTAATCTGTTGCAAGACCTGATAAACAGGTATTCCGTCTATCCAGCCGACGAAGCCCTTTTCGTAGTCTGCAACCGTTTTCTTTTCGTTTGTAAATGCATTCATGCCGCCGCCGGCAACCATTCTTGCCGCAATATCGCTGGCATGGTTAGTTGCAGGCAAGGACAGGTATACGAGGAATGTAGTGTCCCAGATAAAGGCTTGCCGCTCGTCGGCGGGGTAATAACCTGCGTATAGCTTGCTGTCTCCATTTGATACCTTTGCGTTTGCAAGCTTAAATTTAAGCAACGCTCCCGATTTGTCCGAAGAATCGTATGCAAAAGTTTCAATCGCCGCAGCAACTTCAGCGGCTGTAGGAGTGGCACTGAAGCTATCCATAAAGAATTGATAAATTTGAGTTGCAAAAGTATACCCGTTGATGTTGATTGCGATGTCCTGTTCGATTTGCGCGCGGCAAATTTGCTCAAACCCCTCATCGAGATTAGCTGCGCCTACACCCTCAACCTCGTCTTCGGATATAGCTATATTCTCGTCGTAACGTTTCAAGATGTCTATCGAGAAACGCTTAGACAGCACGTGTCTGCGCTGCCCGGTGCTCGCGTCGGGCAAGTTCTTTTGATTTGCCCAATAACCGTTGGACGACGCGCCTCTCATGCGGAAACGACCGTTAAGCGGAATTGGTACAAAGATATCCACCATCGACGCATTGGTCTGTTCCGGGCGGACAAATCTGTCTGTGATGCCAAAACCGTCCTTATGTATGACGTCTTGGTACAAATTTTTGTAAACCGTACGGCTTACAAGTCTTGCAACCTGCTGATTGCTTAAGTTAAAAAGTCCCATAATTTTTTATCTCCTTTTAGTTTTTAATAATTTTTTCGCATGTGCGGAATGTCTGAAAGGTCATCGTCGTAGAGTGGATTGACTTTGCCGAAACCTGCAGGCTTACCCGCCAGTCCGAATGCTCCCTCCACCTTTGCTTTGAGCTGTTTGATTTCGGCTTCCAATGCCATGTTTTTAGCGTTAAGCCCGTCTATAATCTCCTGATAATCCACAGGTGGCGGGTCGCTGTCTTCGTTTGAAAGCGTAGATGTCGTCATATCGTCCGTCGGCTCATCGGAAGTCTGCTTCCCTTGCGTCATAGACGGAATAGGGTCAGTATCTGGTGCAGTTTCTGCATTTGGCACGACTTCGGGCTCGGTCTCTTTTACTATCTCATCAGTTTTCTGGTCGTCCTCGACAGCCTTTTTAAGTTCTTTCTCGTCTTCTTCTACTTCCTCGCTGGGCCCCCCTGTCTCTTTGTCCTCCTCGATATCCTCGATTACGTCTTCAGCCTTTTCCATCACTTCGTCATCTGCGACCTCGTCGGCGGCTTTCGCTTCGGAATTAGCTTTGTTTTTGGAATTCTCCACTTCGGGCGAGACTTCGGCAGATAAAGCTTCTTTTAACTTCTCCGTTTCCGCTTTAGTCAGCGATTTTATCGCCGCTAAAATCTCATTAAGTTTCATTTCTCAAATCTCCTAAATTTTTATTACTACCCGCTTCGGCTAAATCCACATCAAAAAAGCCGCTTTTCAGCGGCTCTTCGGATTGAATTAGCGGTTGCGTTTGTATTTGTTGTTGTTGTGCTTGCACTTCACGTTTTTGCTCCTCTATATACGCGGCAAGTTCGTTGACCTCTTTTATCGAGCAAGTGCCAAGTATTTTTTCTGCAAGCATTTTGGCTTGCACCTGTCCTTTTTCGTAAAGTTCACTGTATAGCTTAATTGTATCGGTGCGCGACGCTTGGCTTTCAGGCATGATGTTTATTTCTGCCGACGTTAGTCCGTAATAGTGAAAATAAATATCCACAAGCTCCTGCAAAGGTTCGCGGATAATATCTATTTTTTCGTTTATAAACGCGTCGGTCTTGGTGCGTTCATACTCGATTTCTGTCGCAGTCTTTTGCGTCGTACCGTCAGACAGCCATGCGGCTATGGTTGAGCTTGAAAGATTAAGTGCAAAAGCTGTATCGTTGAGTATGTTTTGCTTTTGCGTCTTGATTTCCTCTGCCCTTAACGGCGGCTGTATGGCTAACGGCTTGCCGTCCTTTGCATCTCCTAAAGTATTGTCGTAGTAGGAAAACACAAGGGGGTCAAGAGCTTTTTTACGAGCGTCAGGGTCATTGGGGTTCGTTTGCCCCTCGTCTATCATCACCCGAGAACGAGCCACATATACCTCGAGCCTTTCAAAAAATTTGAGTTGGTCATAAGCATAACTTTCGTTCATCAAAAGATCGGCTATCGGCTGTCCAAACGGCAATTTAGGAAATGCAGGAATATCTCGAGTAAATTTTAACAGCCGGACGCCGAGATCTTCGTCAAAAGGAAGTAAGGTGCACTTGTCGTATATGACCGAGCGTTCTCCATCGCTTCGCGCTCCGTTCCACCTTTCATTAAGAGAAAATGAGTCATAACCGTCTAGTTGTATATCCCCATAGTCGCGTTCTATCATTTTGCGGATATCCGACGGGATATCTTTCCACAAAATACTATCCGACGGTGCCGGCGTGGTCTCGTTTGTCATATTTGTGGACGTTTTGTAAAATGTGTAATGCACCATAGGATAACGCTTCTGTTTCCCATTTTCAATTGTGTATCTAAAAAATCGCTCCTCGCAAAGGTAGTACTCGCTTACCGCGCTTATAGTGTCATGATAGGTTGCAACGAAACATTTTACGCGTTCAATGTCTCCGTAAGCGTCTGTTTCTATAAAGAATCTGTCCATCGGCACCGTCTCAAAGCGCAATGTGTTGGTGCCGTCGTTATTTATCTTCAAAAGACCTGTCCCACCGGCAATGGCATATCCGTATACTTCCTTAACGCATTTGGCAAGTCCTGATTTTTTAAAACATTTGGATGAGATAAACTCCGCCGTTTCTGCGTTCTGGGTGTTAAATACTATAGACTTTGAAAAAAGCGTATTGAGAATACCATTGCCAATACGCTGTAAAAATAAAGACGGCAGCACGCCGTATTCTATGTTGTGAAAGCCTTGCAGCCACCCCTTGTACATAAGTATACGCGGACGGATGTAACTCGCATAAAATTGGTAATATCTATCTGAAGCAAGCAGATATGTATTGTCATATTGCGCAAGCCTGAAGCTTTCAGTAGTAAGTTCACTTCCTGCAAATAATCCAAGTCCGATTGGCAATTTATCTTGGTTTTCCATTACGCCCTCCGTATTATAAGCTCGTCCAGATATTTAAGAAATTGCGGATTCCTCTTTATATCCTCAACGCACTCGACATCGAGATCGAAGTCTGGATGCTTTGCGTAAATTCGATCCAACCGCTCGGCTATATATATCCGCTCGGAATTTTTTTCCAGCACATCCCCGATTTTAATGTTTACAACCTCTATTATTTTGCGGACGCGCCGCTTGGTGAAATGTACGGCGGGATCTATTTGCACGACTTCCGGAGCGGGATAATTAAACTCTATGGATAACCCCGGATAGGACTCTTCCACCCAAGCCCTTATTTCGTCCTCCGCTGCCTTGTACTCTTTTCCCGTGTTTATATACTCTCTTAACTTCATATCTTTAAATTTCTCCATTAGGACTTTCTTTTTGTAACTTTTCCAGAAACACGTTTGCGGAATAATCGATGTCGTATCTTGCTTTACGCTCGGGGAACGTAAGGTTATAAGGATTTCGCAATATCGTCATTACGGCATATTGCAAGCTGTCCGGTCTGTCGTTAGGCACCGTCGGGTCAAGCTTGCCGTTTTCCAAAAGCCTGCACGCTTTTAATTGATCACACAACACCCTGTTTGAGTACTGCGGAGAATAATTATCAACATTTACGATCCTTAGCGTTCCGTTTGCAAAAGCTGTATTGACTATCCCGTATTGCTTTTCTTTCTCCATTTTGTCAGTATATGGAAGCAACGCCACATTGCGCCAACGCATATAGTTCTTGTCTGTCTTTTTAAGCACCACCATCTGTTGGTACATTCCTCCTGCACAATCAAACACAATTATTACCGGCAATTGGTGTTCTCGATTGAAATGCTCGTTGATGTAGTCCAAGTATTTTATAACTATTGCGCAACGCTCCGTAAGCGCGGGCTTTTCCGGCAATTCCTTGCAGGATATATATAGCCCCTCCTGTGCTCTCAGCAGCCCATTGTTATGCACAGTTACACAGTCACCCGCCAAAGCATCCCTTCGTTCAGCGTCGTCTATGCCTATCACTATTGACCGAATAAGCGCGGCTCCGCCCAGCTTGCCGTCGTTGGCAATAAACCACTCACGAGGAATATAATGCTCACTCTCAATAAATGAGTGGAAACAATTTTCCCAGCCAGCGACGTCAAGGTCTCCCTCGTAAATCTGAGCATATGAAACAGGGTCATCCCTCTGCATGGCGTATATTTCATCCAACAAATCTTGGGGCAACCATTCGAGTATGTCTCGATAAGTTGGCTTTAACACTATCCAGTTAGGGTCGTTTAACTTCTGTTTATAGTATTCATAAAACCACATCGCACGCCTGTCCGGATTGCCTGCAAGTATAACCTTTCTATGCCCTGCTTTCATCTGCCGTAAAAACGTCGAAAGACAGTTGTCTAAGATTTTTTTACCATGCAACTTTTGAACTTCGTCCATAACAAAAAGGCTAATCGGTCTGATTAGCTTTTTTGACTTTGTTCTATTTACGTCGTCCAATCTGTTAGACTGAACTGCATAAGTCTTGATTATGTTGTGACGCCCTTTCTTGTATATCTCAGTTGCTCCGAACACCCATGAATTGTCCTCGTTAAGCCCATGCGCCTCTATAAACGCCTGGAATTCGGCAAGAACGCCGTCGCCGGCGTTGGTAAAGCTATCAATGCCTACGCCTACATCATAATCCCTGTAACGTTCATAGTAGAGATAAATAAGCAATCCGAGATTGGTTGATTTTCCGGAGGCTCTCGGAGAAAAAAGCAGGACTTTTTGCGACCCCTCTGTTTCTATATCGTATACTGTTTCGTAAACCTCTGACAATTCAAGGTCAATCTCCATACAAAACCGCCTCTTAAATCTCGTTATCTCTTTTTAACGCCGTACCGTCCACGATTACAGGGTCTTTCTCGGATATTTCGGGTTTGCGCTTGGATTTGTCTCCGAAAGTGATGTTTATTTTCGTTTCCTCACTTGCGCCGAGATTTAATTTCTCAGGTGCTTTGTAGCCTAAAATTTCGCTTGCAGTTTTAATCGCGCTTACGGCTACGCTGCGGGCTTTGGAGTCCAGACTCTCCATTACGATCTTGCCCTTAGACGTCACTTTTACCGGAGCATCCCTGCACTCGTCGGCAATACGTTTTAAATCCCGAATCATGTCCGCTTTCTCCCAAATGACCTTGTCGCAAAGCTCTGTCTTCAATTCTTTACACCTTGAGTGTACCTTGATATTGTTTAACAGCCGACTGGCAATTTCGTCTATGCTCTTGTCCGTCTTGTTTCCTCGTCCATATGCCGTTATATACGATTGACGTTGACTTTTTCCCTCTACGGCATAAGCTCGGCAAAAGGCTTCCTGTTTAGGCGTTAATTTGTTTTTATCATTCATGTTTTTTTCCATTAAAAAAGCAAGGACGCGCTTTTATCCTTGCTTTGTAATTTTTATATTTAATTATAGTTGCTCAAAATGCTTATTTTTTATAATGGCTTAACCACATTTTTGTGGCAACACAAGTTGACAGCGATATAAAGTGATCTATTAAATCATTATCTGCCGCGCGCATAAAATCACCACGCGCCTCTGCATTTTCAAAACTGTCAAGAAACTCTGTTAGTTCCATATTAGTTTTTATTTCTTTTAGCTGCATAAAACTAACTCCTCTTTATCTTATTGCCTTTCTCAGCATCGTATTGCGTATTTATTATTAAGGCATTGTCCCAGTCGCCACATCTCGCCGCCGCCCAATCAAACACGCTTTCTTGGTTGTACTCCACAGCAATGCGCATAGCTTCGTTAATGTTGTCCGTATGAAAAGATATCTCAGGTACGCCTGCATATACACCGCCATGTGCTCTTGAACCTGTGCGTTTTATCATTTCCACAACCTTGTCATCATACTCGGCATCCGTATATGTATCACCTGTCTGTTGAAAAGATACTTGATATCCGCTTTCATATGATACCGCTTCTCCGGTCTCAAGGTCATAAGTGCCGTCCGGTTTATTTTTAAGAGCTAATAGCTTTGCCTTTTGTCCTTTTATTTTATGCTTTTTCGGCTCCGTTGTCAACCCTTCGGAATTAGATGTATCCATTAAGTCTGCGCTTTTCTTAAACACCCCTGTTTGTCCTTTATTTGTAAACTTTCCGTCTTCGTCACGCGGATGTTTACTCTCGTCAAATTCACTTGAGCCGCCGTCCAAAATTGAGTTGCTTTTCTTGAAACTATCCATTTTATCTCTTTCTTCTACTTTGTTATCGAATTGGTTTTGACCATAAAACCATTATAACGTATATCATATTTTACAGTAACATTCAACCACATTTTTTAACTTTTTTTAACATTTAAGGATCCAACTTTGATTTTATATGCAGTCTGACATATTCTAAAGCCTCTGGGTGCAGCCTGTATGTTATGTACCTTACGCTATAACCCATGAAATTAGCTATGTCCTCC
>ENA-OZBF01000192-OZBF01000192.1-human-gut-metagenome-genome-assembly--contig:-NODE-192-length-31456-cov-5.962931_pt1 | contig 31456 bp, 28 predicted proteins | sample MGYA00243980_ERZ653522 | MGnify/ENA primary metagenome ERZ653522 (study PRJEB26926, sample SAMN06165106) | human gut metagenome | biome: ENVO:00009003; feature: ENVO:2100002; material: ENVO:00002003...
ATCTACACCCTAGAGTTCGTCGGCAGCGTCAGATGTGTATAAGAGACAGGCAGCCACGCCATCCGCGTGGCCATTGACGAGGCGGTGAAGTGCAAGGAGAACAACGAGACCAAGAACATCGTCATCGGCCTGACCGGTACCGGCTACTTCGACATGGTGGCCTACGGCAAGTACAACGATGGCGAGATGCGCGACGTCATCCCCACGGACGAGGACCTGCAGCGGGGCTTCGCCACCATCCCCAGCTTCCCCGGCAACGAGTAAGCACATAGGAATACAGGAAAAAGACCGCCTTTCGGCGGTCTTTTTTATCTGCGGCAGGCGAATTTTCCTCCGGTACTTGACAAACTGCCCGGTTTTGCTATAATAGTCAGGTATCTTGTCCGCGAGCGTGCTGGAATCGGCAGACAGGCAAGCTTGAGGTGCTTGTGTCCGTAAGGTCGTGTGGGTTCAAGTCCCATCGCTCGCACCAAAAAAGAAGAGACACACGTTTGTGTGCCTCTTCTTTTTTGGTGCGGCACTTTTGCTGTGCAAAAGTGGTCGCCTGCGGGCGGATGACTGAACGCGAGTGGGGAAACCCGCAAAGGTTTCCCCCTCACACTCCCCCTTCCCTGCGGTATGTGGAAGTACGGACAACAAAACCTGTGGGCAGTCACAGAAAAGCCACCCTAAAGGGTGGCTTTTCTTTTTGGCGCGGGCGATAGGGACAGCGTATTTGACAATGGCGGCAGTTCCCTGTACAATGGCAGAAAATACCGCGAGGGAGGGCTATCATGGAATTCTGGAAGATGAACGGGGCAGGCAATGATTTTATCGTGGTGGACGACCGTCGGAACGCCATCCCCGAGAACAGGTGGCCGGAGATCGTCCGCGTCCTGTGCGAGAGGCATATGTCCATCGGCGCAGACGGCTTCATGGTGGTGAAGCCCCCCACCTGTGGCGGCGACTACAAAATGCTGTTCTTCAACTCCGACGGCTCCACGGGTGAGATGTGCGGCAACGGCGCGCGGTGCATCTGCCGCTACGGCTATGAAAACGGCCTGGCCGGCGAAACACAGCGGGTAGAGACCACCGCCGGTCTTGTGACGGGCTGGCGAATGGGCAAACGGCTATACCGTATACGGCTCAACGATCCCTGCCATCTGCGGCTGGACGGCAGGTTGGAGGTGGACGGCATCACCTATGACTGCGCCTATGTGGAGCTGGGCGACCCCGGCATCCCCCACGCGGCAGTACCCATCGCCGGCTTGAGAGACTATGACACGGCGGCACTGCTCCGGCTGGGCCGGACCCTGCGGCATTATCCGGATTTCCCCAAGGGCGCCAACGTGAACTTTTATGAGATCATCGGCCCGGACCATGTGTACGAGCGCACCTATGAGCGCGGGGTGGAGGATTTTACCTACGCCTGCGGCACGGGCACCGGCTCCGTGGTGACGGTGCTGACGCTGCTGGGAAAGGTCTCCGGCAAGCATGTACGGGTAGACATGACCGGCGGCACGCTGTATGTGGACGCGGAACGGAACGCGGCCGGCCGCGTCACCGACCTGTATCTGACCGGCCCCACCAACGTGGTCTGCAAGGGCGAGATCACCGACGAAAACCTGGTCCTGTAAAAAGGAGCCGTCCCCGGTGGGGACGGCTCCTTCATCGTATCAGTCCGCCGTGGACAGGTGCAGATGCTCGCCGCGCTGGTCCATGGGGATATACGCCTCATGGGTGGTGACGGCACGGTAGGCCGGGCGCATGATCCTGTGGCAGGTGACCACCTCCTCGATGCGGTTGGCGCACCAGCCGGCAATACGGGCGGAGGCGAACAGCGGCGTGAACACCTCCTCAGGGATGCCCAGCATGGCATACACCAGGCCGGAGTACATATCCACATTGGCACACATGGGCGTGTCGCTGTGCTTGCGTTCCATGACCATGGGCAGGCCCAGCTCCTCCACCTTCTGCAGCAGGGCGAAGTCGTCGGCGTAGCCCTTCAGCTCCGCCATGCGCTGGGCGTACTTCTTCAGCAGCACGGCGCGGGGATCAGACATGGTGTACACCGCGTGGCCCAGGCCGTAGATCTTGCCGGACCGATCGCCCGCCTGGCCGTCCAGCAGCTTGCTCAGATAGTCCTTGATGGAGCCGTCGTCGTGGGGATCCACATTCTCCTTGATATAGCGGAACATCTCCATGACCTTGGCGTTGGCGCCGCCGTGGAGGGGCCCCTTCAGGGAGCCGACAGCCCCGGCAATGGCGCTGTAGGTGTCCGTGCCGCTGGAGGACATGGCGCGGCAGACGAAGGTAGAGTTGTTGCCGCCGCCGTGCTCCGCGTGGACCATGAGCATCATGTCCAGCAGATGGGCCTCTTCATCGGTGTAGCTCTTGTCCGGGCGCATCATGCGGAGGAAGTTCTCCGCCGTGGACAGCTCCGGCACCGGGAAATGGATATGCAGGGAGTCGCCGTGGAAGTAGTGGCGCTGCACCGCATAGGCATTGGCCACAATGGACGGGAAATAGCCAACGAGCTTGACGGACTGCAGCAGCATATTGTCGATGGAGGTGTTGTCCGGGTCCGGATCGTAGGAATACAGGCTCAGCACGCTGCGGGCCAGTTCGTTCATGATATTGTGGCTGGGGTGCCGCATGATCATGCCCTCGGTAAAGCCCTCGGGCAGCTTGCGGGCCTGGTTCATGATCTTGTCGAAGTAGGCCAGCTCGCTCTTGGAGGGCAGATAACCCATCAGCAGCAGGTAGGCTACCTCCTCGAAGCCAAAGGTGCCGGCCTTGCGGTGGGCCTCCACGATGTCGGTGAGCTCGATGCCGCGGTAGTACAGCTTGCCGGGGGCGGGAACACGCTGACCGTCCTGCATCAGATAGCCCTGAACACTGCCCACCTTGGACACACCCACCAAAACGCCCGTGCCATCGTTATTCCGCAGGCCCAGCTTTATATCGCCCCGGTAGTGATCCGGACTGATGGCGTACTGCTCCTGGATGCTGCGGCTCAGAGGATTGGTATACTGTTTTAAAATCGTGGTGTCTTTCTCGGTCATATCGGTTTCTCCTTTCGCCGCAGGGCGGTACGTTGCTTCATGGGTGATTATACGTCCGCCGCTTTCATTTTGCAAGAGCAAAATTTCAAAATTTCAAAATTTTTTATTTTAACGCAAATTTATCCGTCAGTACTCAAGCTTTTTGCAAAATACAAATTTCAAACTTGCAATTTTCTTGATTTTCCTCTTGCATTTTCTCAGCATCGTGCTATACTGACTTCATTATTGCACGGGCCGCCTGTGCCCGACACTCTGATTTCCCGAAAGGGGTGCTATCCTATGATCAAGCTGCACGATCTTCCCGTCCTCTGGACCGGCGGTGCCGTCCGTGAGGCCACACCCGCCATGGCGGCAGCCCGGGAGAAGACCATGGCCTGCCGCATCCTCCGCGCCCACAACACCGGCAGCGGCGACGGCCTGCTGCACCTGACGTTCGACAGTCTCATCTCCCATGATATCACCTATGTGGGCGTCATCCAGACCGCCAAGGCCAGCGGTCTGACGGAGTTCCCGGTGCCCTATGTGCTCACCAACTGCCACAACAGCCTGTGCGCCGTGGGCGGCACCATCAATGCCGACGACCATGCCTTCGGCCTGTCGGCGGCGGTAAAATACGGCGGCGACTATGTGCCCGCCAACCAGGCGGTCATCCACCAGTATGCCCGGGAAATGCTGGCCGGCTGCGGTAAAATGGTGCTGGGCTCCGACAGCCACACCCGCTACGGCGCGCTGGGCACCCTGGGCGTAGGCGAGGGCGGCGGTGAGATCGTCAAGCAGCTGCTGCGTAACACCTACGACCTGGCAGCGCCCCAGGTGATCCTGGTGCACGTCACCGGCAGGCCCCGCCACGGCGTGGGCCCCCACGATGTGGCCATCGCCCTGTGCGGCGCGGTGTATAAAAATGGTTTTGTGAAAAACAAGGTGCTGGAGTTCGTGGGTGACGGCATCGGCCGTCTCAGCATGGACTACCGCATCGGCATCGACGCGATGACCACCGAAACGGCCTGCCTGACCTCCATCTGGGAGACGGACGGCGCCGTGCAGGACTATCTGGCGCTGCACGGCCGGGCGGGGGACTACGCACCCCTGCATCCCGAGGACGGCGCGTACTATGACGGCCTTATCGAGCTGGACCTGTCCGCCATCGAGCCCATGGCCGCCCTGCCCTTCCACCCCTCCGAGGCGGTGACGCTGCGGGAACTGATCGCCGACCCCGGCGACATCCTGCGTGAGGTAGAGAAGCGGGCCGCCGACCAGTTCGGCGGCAAGGTGCAGCTGCATCTCACCGACAAGGTAAAGGGCGGCAAGCTCCATGTAGAGCAGGGCGTCATCGCCGGATGTGCCGGCGGCCTGTATGACAACATCGCCGAGGCGGCTGCCATCCTGGACGGCTGCGACGTGGGCAGCGGGAATTTTGACTTCTCCGTGTATCCCCCCTCCGTCCCCGTGGAGCTGGAGCTGGTGGAAAACGGCGTGTCCGCCCGGCTGCTGCGCGCCGGCGCGGTGTGCAAGCCCTGTTTCTGCGGCCCCTGCTTCGGCGCAGGCGATGTGCCCGCCAACGATGCCCTGTCCATCCGTCACACCACCCGGAATTTTCCCAACCGCGAGGGCTCCAAGCCCGGCGACGGCCAGCTGTCCGGCGTAATCCTGATGGACGCCCGCTCCATTGCCGCCACCGCGCGGAACCACGGTGTGCTCACTTCTGCGGCGGATGTAGACTACGACGCTCCCTCTCCCGCGGAGCGCCGGTTCGACGCCTCCGTGTACGACAAGCGGGTCTACCGCGGCTTCGGCCACCCCCAGCCGGACGCCCCGCTGCAATACGGTCCCAACATCGCCGAATGGCCCGCCATCCCCGCCCTATCCGATGATCTGCTCCTACAGGTGGCCTCCGTTCTGCGGGATGAGGTCACCACCACAGACGAGCTCATCCCCTCCGGCGAGACGTCCTCCTACCGTTCCAACCCCATGAAGCTGGCGCAGTTCACCCTGTCCCGCCGCGACCCGGACTATGTGCCCCGGGCCAAGGCCGCGGCGGCGCTGGAAAGCGCCCGGACCGCAGGTGAGGTACCGGCGGCGCTGGCGGATACGCTGCACGCATTGGGTCTGGATACGCGCAGTCTCTCCCGGCTGCACATCGGCTCCGTTATCTTTGCCAACAAACCCGGCGACGGCTCTGCCCGGGAGCAGGCGGCCTCCTGTCAGCGGGTGCTGGGCGGCAGCGCCAACATCTGCTACGAATTCGCCACCAAGCGCTATCGCTCCAACTGCGTCAACTGGGGCCTGCTGCCTTTTACACTGGCGGCGGACGACAGCTTTGACGGCGCACCCGGCGACTTTATCTACGTCCCGGAGGTGCGGGAGAAGGTGGCCCGGGGCGACGAGGAATTCCCCGCGGTACTGCTGCATGACGGCAGGAAAACGGACCTCCTCCTCTATCTGAAAAACACCAACGCGGAGGAGCGCGAGCTGCTGCTGCGCGGGTGCCTCATCAACTATTACGCGGCAAAGGCGGTGAACTGAATGGAAAAAATCAAAATGCCTGTCCCCATCGCCGAACTGGACGGCGATGAGATGACCCATGTGCTGTGGGGCATGATAAAGGGCACACTTATTAAGCCCTTCGTGGACCTGAATACCGAATACTACGACCTGTCCCTGCCCCACCGGGAGGAGACGGCAGATGCCGTCACCGCACAGGCAGCGGAGGCCATCAAGCGCCTGAAGATCGGCGTGAAGTGCGCCACCATCACCCCCAACCTGCAGCGGCAGGAGGAGTACGGCCTGACCCAGCTGTGGAAGTCCCCCAACGCCACCATCCGGGCGGCGCTGGACGGCACCGTGTTCCGCGCACCCATCCTGCTGAAGCGGGTCAAGCCTGTGGTGACCTGCTGGGAGAAGCCTGTCACCATCGCCCGCCACGCCTACGGCGACCTGTACAAGGCGGTGGAATACCGTGTCCCCGGCGCAGGCAAAGCCGAGCTGGTGTTCACCGATGAAAGCGGCCGGGAGCTGAGCCGCCAGACGGTGTTCGACTTCAAGGGCCCCGGCGTGGTGCAGGCCATGCACAACCGGGACGCCTCCATTCTCTCCTTCGCCCGCTGCTGCTTCACCTATGCCCTGTCCGTGGGGCAGGACGTGTGGTTCGGCGCCAAGGACACCATCTCCAAGGACTATGACCAGACCTTCAAGCTGCTGTTCCAGCAGGTCTATGACGAGGAATTCAAGGCCGCCTTTGAACAGGCGGGACTTCACTACCGCTATGCGCTCATCGACGATATCGCGGCCAAGGTCCTCCGCAGCAAGGGCGGCATCGTCTGGGCCTGCAAGAACTACGACGGCGACGTGATGAGCGACCTGGTCGCTGCGGCCTCCGGCTCCCTGCCCATGATGACCAGCGTGCTGGTGTCCCCGGACGGCTGCTTCGAGTATGAGGCCGCCCACGGCACCGTCACCGACCACTTCTACCGCTGGCGGAAGGGAGAAAAGGTATCCACGAACCCCCTGGCCACCATGTTCGCCTGGGCCGGCGCCCTGCGGAAGCGAGGCGAGCTGGACGGCAACGCCGACCTGGTGCACTTTGCCGGCTGCCTGGAGCAGGCGGGGCTGGATATATTCGAGGCCGGCCACTTTACCGAGGACCTGACCATGCTGTGCGACCCGTCGGAATACACCGACAAGCCGGACAACGACACGCTGCTGGGTCTGATCCGTGCGCGGCTGGAAACGCTGCTGACAGAGTAACATGACTGTGCCGCGGACATGACGTCCGCGGCACTTTTCCCTCCGGTCATATTGACATATCCCCTACACATCTGTATAATAAAACATAACCAAAAATACAGGGAGGTTCTATCACAGGATGGACACAGCCGGCAGCGACTCTTGCCCTGAACGAGATCAGAACAACAGAGAATGACGTGAGACATGACCTGTGCGCGAGGCACACAGGCCGTGTCTTTTGCGCTTTTTACATCGCGCAAAAAGCGAGAGGAGGCGCTCCGCAAAAGCAGCGGAGCCCGGGAAAGGAGACAGAATTTGGATACCTCAATAGGTTGGTTATTGCTTTTACAGGTGGTGCTTATCGCCCTGAACGCCGTGTTCGCCTGCGCGGAGATCGCTGTGCTGTCGGTAAACGAGGTAAAGCTGAGCAAAATGGTGTCGGAGGGCAGCCGGAAGGCCAAGCGGCTCAGCCGGCTGACGGCCCAGCCGGCCAGGTTCCTGGCCACTATTCAAGTGGCCATCACCCTGGCGGGCTTTCTGGGCAGCGCCTTCGCGGCGGAGAATTTCTCCGATCCGCTGGTGGACTGGCTGGTGGGGCTGGGCGTAACGATCCCGCCCGCCACGCTGAACACCCTCGCCGTGATCCTGATCACGCTGATCCTGTCCTTCTTCACGCTGGTGTTCGGCGAGCTGGTTCCCAAGCGGATCGCCATGAAGCAGTCAGAGAAGGTTGCGCTGAACATCTCCGGGCTCATCACTGTCATCTCCAAGCTGTTCGCGCCCATCGTGTGGCTGCTGAGCGCGTCTACCAACGGCATACTGCGGCTGCTGGGCATTGATCCCAACGAGGCCGAGGAGCAGGTGGGCGAGGAGGACATCCGCATGATGGTGGACGCCAGCAGCGAGCACGGCGGCATCGACCATGAGGAAAAGGAGTTCATCCAGAATGTCTTTGAGTTTGATGACCTGACCGCCGAGGAGATCGCCACCCACCGCACGGACGTGGATCTGCTATGGCTGGACGACACCATGGATGATTGGGCCGAGACCATCCACAACACGCGGCACACCCGCTACCCCGTGTGCGAGGACAGTGCGGACAATGTGGTGGGCATTCTGAACGCCAAGGAGTACTTCCGTCTGGCGGATAAAAACCGGGAGAGCGTAATGGCCGGCGCCGTCCGCACGCCGTACTTCGTGCCGGAGACCATTAAGGCCGACGCCCTGTTCCGCAACATGAAGCGTACCGGCAATCCCCTGGCCGTGGTGCTGGACGAGTACGGCGGCATGGTGGGCATCGTGACGCTGAACGACCTGGTTGAGGAGCTGGTGGGCGACCTGGGCAGCGACGACAGCAACATCCTGGACGATGATGAGCCCCGCATCGAAAAGCGGGAGGATGGCTCCCTGGTCATCACCGGCAACGTAGAGCTGGACGATCTGGAGGACGCACTTGGCATCGAGCTGGACCAGGAGGAGCATGACACCCTGACCGGCCTGGTGTTCGACGCGCTAGGCATGATACCCGACGACGGCCCGCAGGACATTACGCTGGAGGCTGAGGGGATGCGGATCCATGTGACCTCCATTCTGGACCATCAGGTGAATGCGGCGGAGGTAACGCTGCTTCCTCAAACAGAGGACGCGGACGAGGCGAAAGAATAAAAAAGCAAAAAGGAGCACCCGGCCGGGTGCTCCTTTTTTATCACAGCTTACTCGCCCATATACAGGCGGAAATACAGGCCATTCATGCCGGTGCCGTCCAGCATAGCGATCATAACCGGGCCGTCCTCCTGCTCAATGAAACCACCGGCATACTGGATATTGTTGCTGAACAGGCCCATAATATATACCTCCTGTACCAGCGTCCGCTGCACGGCCGCCGATCACATGATCGCAGTCAGTTGGCCTTGTGCTCCTGCTTGTGCTCCTGCTTGGGCTCCTGCTTGGCCGTGCCGGAGAATGCCTTGATCTCCACACCGCCGCGGATGACCGCGCCCTTGACCACCGCCAGAGTGCCCGTCACCAGGCCGCCGCTGATCTGAGCCTTCTCCTCCAGGGTGGTGCCGCCGGTGATCTCCAGATCGCCGTTGACCTTACCGGCGCACAGCAGCTCCTTTGCGTTGATGTTACCCGTCACCTGAGAATCCTCGCTGACGGTAACGGTGCCCGTGACCTTTACATCACCGGTCAGCGTACAGCCGATGAGGTTCAGGCTGCCGGCGGTGATATTGCTCTGGATGACCGAGCGCAGCGTCACCGTGCCGGTGGTAATGACCTCGCCCTTGAATGCCCCGGCGATCTCCACATCGCCGTCGGAGCGCAGTGTGCCCTCCAGTGAAGTACCCGCAGCCAGATAGCTGGCGGCCTTGGCCTTCACCACAGGCTGTACCGGTGCCTGCACCGGCGCGGTCTTTACCGGCTCCGGCTTTGCGACAGGCTTTTTGCCGCCGGCGGCCAGCACCTTGTCATCCTCGCTGCCCACGCCGAACAGTTCAAACATCGTCCGTTTCATTTCATCGCGCATAACAATACCCTCCCAATGGTTTTTGTTGCTTCTCTTTCCTGTTCATCTATCTATGTACCCGGCCGGGGACCTTCGCGGCCTCCTCATAGTGGAAGCCCATCAGCCGCCCGGGAATATAGATCCATGGCCGATGCAGTGTTTCGTTATAGTTGCCGGCGGCCTGCCGGTAAATGCTCTCGCTGCGCCGCAGGACCTCCGCCACATCAGCATTGCCCGCAGCCTCTGCCGCCCGCTTTTCAAAAGCGGCCAGCTGGCACCGGGCGCTCTCTACCATGCTCCGGTGCTGACGCAGCAGACGGCGGACCTCCCAGAACCACAGGACGACAAGCGCTGAAGTGCTGGCGATCGCCACGAGCCAGATGACCCATTTCATACGCAAACGCCCCCTTCCGCAGGGCACAGCGCCCCCTGCTGTGGATATCGTAACAGATACGGGAAGGATTGCGTCCGCGTATGCCGCGAAATGCACATACACGTCCGCGAAATGTAAAATTTGCGGTGACAATTCCATTTTCTTATGATAAAATAAAGCCGCGGAAGCACAAGAAAAGCACAAGGAGGCGGCGCCATGTATATCGCAGTATGTGATGATCAGATCGAGGAACTGGAAAAGCTCACGGCGCTTTTGCAGGCCTGGCAGTCTGACCTGCACTCCGATGTCCGCTTTCAGACCTTCCGCAGCGGCGGCCAGCTGCTGGACGCTGCCCGCGCCGAGCGCTTCACCCTGTATCTGCTGGACGTGCTGATGCCCGGCATGACCGGCATGGACGCCGCACGGGAGATCCGTTCCTTCGACGCAGCGGCGGACATTATCTTTCTCACCACCTCTCCCGGCTTCGCCTACGAAAGCTACGGCGTCCGGGCGGCGGAGTATCTGCTCAAGCCCATCAATGCCAAGCTGCTCTATCCGGTGCTGGACAAGCTGTATCTGCGGGAGCAGAAGCCGCAGGACGGCCTGACCGTCAAATCCAACGGTATGCTGGTGCGCCTGCCCTTTTCCCAGCTGAGCTATGTGGAGGTCAACGGCAAACACCTGTTCTTCAACATGGCCGACGGCACCGTCTATGAGGTGGCGGCCTCCATGCGCGAGTATGAAGGGGCGCTGCTGGCCCGCCCGGAGTTCATGCGGGTCCACCGGTCCTACATCGTCAATATGCTCCAGGCCGAAAAGCTCTCCCCCGCCGGGGTCATCACCTTCAGCGGCCATAACGTACCCGTGTCCCGCCTGCTGTACGGCCAGCTGCAAAAGGACTATCTGGCCCTGCTGTTTTCCGGGAGGGACGCATAATATGTTTGATTTATCTATGCAGTCCGCGCTGGATATATTCTGCTATGTGCTGGTGCTGATCTATGGACTGGCGCTCAGCGCGGATATCTCCACCGGCGGCCATGTCTCCCGACAGCAGAAGTGCCTGCTGACGCTGCTGTGCCTGCTGTTCCTGCTGGTACAGGGACTGGGGCTGGTGCTTTTGGGCGAACGAACGGTAAAGCAGCTCTACCCGCTGGTCACCCATGTGCCGTTGGTGCTGATCCTGATTTTGTTTATGAAAAAATCGGTGGGCGTAGCCATTGTCAGCACCTGCACCGCGTATCTGTGCTGCCAACCGCCCCGCTGGGGACGCATCGCCGTGGAGGCGCTGACGCAGAGCACGCTGGCCGCCGAGCTGGTCTATATCCTGCTGATGCCGGTGATGTATTATCTCCTGCGCCGCTTTTTCGTGGCCGCGGCCTATAACACCATGACCTCCTCAACGGCGACGCTGCTGCTGTTCGGCAGCCTGCCCGTCACCTATTATATTTTCGACTATGCCACCACGATCTACTCCGATGCACTCTATTCCGGCATTCAGGCGCTGAATGAATTTCTGCCCACAGTGCTGATAACATTCTATGTACTGTTTCTGCCCGCCTTTCACCTGCAGTCACAGCGGCGCGCCGACGCGGAGATGCAGCGCTCCATGCTGGAGGCGGAGCTGGAGCAGTCCCAGTCTGAGATGGACTCCCTTCACCGGCTGGAGACCCAGACCGCCGTCTATCAGCACGATATGCGCCACCACCTGAATATGCTGGACGGTCTGCTGTCCGCGGGACGGCCGGACGAGGCGACAGCGTATATCAAAAATGTCCAGGCGGATATCGAGGCCATCACGCCCCGCCGCTTCTGCGAAAACCATCTGGTGAACCTGCTGTGCTCCTCCTTCACCGACAAAGCCCAGCGGCAGGGCGCCGTGCTGACCGTGGATGCCTCACTGCCCAACGATGTAGCCATTTCGGACACGGAGCTGTGCTCCCTGCTGAGCAACGGTCTGGAAAACGCCCTGCACGCCGTGGCGGACCTGCCCGCCGACCGGAAGCAGATCTCCCTGTACTGCGGTGTGCGGCAGAACAAGCTTCTTATTGAGATACGCAATCCCTGCGCCGGACCGATAGCCATGCGGGACGGCCTGCCTGTCAGTGACCGGGAAGGACACGGCTACGGATGCCGCAGCATCCAGGCCATCGCCCAGCGCAACGGCGGCCTGTGCGTGTTTTCCGCCCAGCAGGGCCAGTTTCTGCTGCAGATCATGCTTCCGGTGCTGGAGACGTAAGAAAACTTTTGTTTGAAGGAGCCGCCTTGGGCGGTTTCTTTCTTTTTATCCGATATCCTCGATATACTATCACGCCTTGGACAAAATGCGGCGGTTCTCACCTTGTTTTTCCGTCATTCCCGTGCTATAATTTCTGCAAATACCAGAGATAAGCCCGGCCGGGCGCAAAGGAGAGATACACAATGGCGACATTTACCGTAAACGGCCGCACCGTCACTGTGGAGAAGAACCAGAAGCTCCTCCGCTACCTCCGTGATGAGCTGCACCTGACCTCCGTCAAGGACGGATGCAGCGAGGGTGCCTGCGGCACCTGCCACGTCCTCATCGACGGCAAGCCCACCAAGGCCTGCATCCCCCAGACGGACAAGCTGGAGGGCAAGACCATCCTCACGGTAGAGGGGCTCAGCGACTGGGAAAAGCAGGTCTACACCTTCGCCTTCGGCGAGGCCGGCGCGGTGCAGTGCGGCTTCTGCATTCCCGGCATGGTCATCTCTGCCAAGGGGCTGCTGGACGTGAACCCCGATCCCACCCGCGAGGAGGCCGCCTTCGCCATCCGCAACAATATCTGCCGCTGCACCGGTTACGTGAAGATCATCGACGGCATCCTGCTGGCGGCTAAGATATTCCGCGAGGGCAAGCTGCCCGCCCCCTCCGCCGACGACTGGCAGATGGGCAGCCGCGTCCACCGACTGGACGTGGAGGAAAAGGTCCTGGGCTATGGCCAGTATCCCGATGACATTTATGTGGACGGTATGTGCTACGGCGGTGCGGTCCGCAGCCAGTATGCCCGCGCCCGCGTTCTCTCTATCGACACCAGCGAGGCCGAGGCGCTGCCCGGCGTGATCTGCGTGGCCACGCAGAAGGATATTCCCGGCAAGGTGAACGTAGGCCATCTGAAGAAGGATCAGCCCACCCTGATCGGCGTAGGCGAGCTGGTACACTACCTGGGCGACAGTGTGGCACTGATCTGCGCCGTGGATCAGGAGACGGTGGAGGCCGCCAAGAAGCTGGTGAAGGTGGAGTACGAAGTCCTGCCCGCCGTCCACAACCCCGCCGAGGCCGCCGCCCCCGGCGCGCCGCTGGTGTTCGACGAGGAGGAGAGCAACGTCCAGGCCTACAAGCACGTCTCCCGCGGCGATTCCGAGGGTGCTATCAAAAACGCCAAATATGTGCTGACCGAGCACTTCTCCACCCCGTGGACGGAGCACGCCTTCCTGGAGCCGGAGTGCTGCGTGGCGCTGCCGCTGGACAACGGCGGCGTAAAGCTGCTGACCACTGACCAGAGTGCCCACACCACCATGCATGAGTGCGCGTCCATGCTGGGCGTGGACTACGACCACTGCCAGGTGCAGAACTGCCTGGTGGGCGGCGGCTTCGGCGGCAAGGAGGATATGTCCGTCCAGCACCACGCCGCGCTGCTGTGTTACCTGAGCCGCCGGCCCGTCAAGTTCAAGCTCAGCCGCCAGGAGTCCATCCTCGTCCATCCCAAGCGCCACAGCATGGACATGGACTTCACCATGGGCTGCGACGAAAACGGCATCATTCAGGGTGTCAAGGCCAGCGTGGTGTCCGACACCGGCGCGTTTGCCTCTCTGGGCGGCCCCGTGCTGGAGCGCGCCTGCACCCACGCCGCCGGTCCCTACGCCTACGAGAACTTCGAGATCGAGGGCCGCGCCTACTACACCAACAACCCCCCCGCCGGCGCCTTCCGGGGCTTCGGCGTCACCCAGACCTGCTTCTGCACCGAGACGCTGCTGAACCAGATGGCCGACCTGGTGGGCATCTCCCCCTGGGAGATCCGCTACCGCAACGCCATTCGCCCCGGCGGTGTGCTGCCCAACGGCCAGATCGTGGATGACTCCACCGGTCTGGTAGAGACGCTGGAGGCCATCAAGCCCGCCTATGACGAGGCGGTGAAAAACGGCGATCCGGTGGGTATCGCCTGCGCCATGAAGAACGCCGGCGTAGGCGTAGGCATTCCCGACTGGGGCCGCTGCAAGCTCATCGCGGAGGACGATGGCAAGGTGCACATCTACTCCGGCGCCAGCTGCATCGGTCAGGGCCTGGGCACCGTGCTGGTGCAGGTGGTGGTCACCAACACCGGGCTGCATCGGGACGATATCGTCTATGAGCGCAGCAACACCTGGATCGCCCCCGACTCCGGCGACACCTCCGGCTCCCGCCAGACCCTTGTCACCGGCGAGGCCACCCGCCGCGCCTGCGAAAAGCTGAAGGCGGAGCTGGACGCCGGCAAATCCCTTGCCGACCTGAAGGGCACGGAGTTCTACGGCGAGTATCTGGCCAAGACCGACCCGCTGGGCGCCGACGTACCCAACCCCGTCAGCCACGTGGCCTACGGCTACGCCACCCAGATGTGTATTCTGGATAAGGAGACGGGCCGCATCAAGAAGATGGTGGCCGCCCATGACGTGGGCAAGGCCGTGAACCCCCTGAGCGTGGAGGGTCAGATCGAGGGCGGCGTGGTCATGTCCATGGGCTACGCTTTGACGGAGAAATACCCCATCGATGAGAACTGCAAGCCCACCGCCAAATACGGTATGCTGGGCCTGTTCCGCGCCAATCAGATCCCCCCGGAGATCCAGGCCATCGTGGTGGAGAAGCCCGGCCTGAATGTGGCCGGCGGCGCCATCGGCATCGGTGAGATCACCTCCATCCCCACCGCCCCTGCCATTGCCGACGCCTATTACCGCCTCACCGGCGAACGGGAATTCAGTCTGCCGCTGAAGAACACCCCCTACGCACCCAAGAAATAAACGTAAAAGAGCACCCCAAAGGGGTGCTCTTTTCATATCTGTCTGTCCTCCTGTACCGCGGCCAGCGCCTCCACCGTATCCACATCCCGCAGCTCCGCCGCGGACGTCTCATACAGCAGCAGCGCGTCCGGGTGTGCGCGGATGACCACGTTGCCGCCCACATCGCCCTCCAGCGCCATCAGCTCCGGGAAAAACTTCCGGGGAAAGATGCACGGGTTGCCCCGCACGCCGTTATGGGCCAGGCCCACGATATGGTCCGGATGCGTCCGGAAATATTCGATCTCCCGCCGCACCGTCTCCTGCTCCAGAAGCGGCTGATCCGCCACCTGATACAAAATAGCGTCGCAGCCCGCCATGGCCTCGGTGCCCAGACGCACCGTGCGGCTCAGGCCGTCCTCCGGACGGTCGTTCCGCACCACCGTGAAGCCGAATTCCTCTGCCAGCGCCGCGGCGGCATCGTACTGCGTCACCACCGTCACCTGCGCGAATTCCTCCGCCGGCACCGCCTCCAGCGAACGGCGCAGCAGACTTTTTCCGTCCACCACAGCCTCCAGCTTATTGCGCCCGAAGCGGCTGCCGCTGCCCGCCGCCATGACCAGGCAACCGATCCGCAGCTCCGCCATGCAAACCACCCTCTTTCGTGTGTTCCAGTGTATCAGCTTCAGTATGCCCCGTCAAGCTTCGCCGTATCGTTATTCCGAAAATAAAATCACGCTTTCGCTGTACATTTCCCCTGTCCCGTGCTATAATTTTCGTGAATATGTATCATTAGCAAAAAATATAGACGACATTTCCAAGTTTTGCAACAGGAGGCTGCCTACTATGAGTAAGGTGGGAAAGAGCGAGATCCGTGTGGACGCCTTTGACAAGGCCACCGGGCGGACAAAATACTACGAGGACCGTATGCCTGCGGGCGCGCTGTATGCCCGCATCAAGCACGCCACTATCGCCCACGGCTACGTCAAGTCCATTGACACGTCCGCGGCTGAGGCGATCGAGGGCGTGGTGAAGGTGCTGACCTGCTTCGACGTGCCGGAGCACTGCTTCCCCACGGCGGGTCATCCCTGGTCCATGGATCCCGGCCATCAGGACGTGGCCGACCGCAACCTGCTGAACCGTCATGTGCGCTACTACGGCGATGATATCGCCGTGGTCATCGCCGAGGATGAGGTGTCCGCCATGCAGGGCGTCCGCGCCCTGAAGGTGGAGTACGAGGAGCTGCCCTTCGTGCTGGACGTGCAGAAGGCCATGGAGCCCGGCGCGCCCCAACTTCATGAGGGATATTCCAACAACATCCTCAAGCACTCCGATATCCGCAAGGGCGACTATCAGGCTGCCATTCAGGAGCCGGGGCTCATCAAGGTGGAGGGCTGGTACGACACGCCTACCGTGCAGCACAGCCACATCGAGAACCACGGCTGCTTTGCCTATGAGGAAAACGGCCGTATCGTCGTGGTGGCGTCCACCCAGATCCCCCATATCATCCGCCGCATCGTGGGCCAGGCCCTGGGCCGTCCCTGGGCGGACATTCAGATCATCAAGCCCTACATCGGCGGCGGCTTCGGCAACAAGCAGGACGCCCTGTATGAGCCCCTGTGCGCCTGGTGCACCACGCAGGTGGGCGGCCGCTGCGTCCGTATCGACTGCACCCGGGAGGAGACGTTCGTCTCTAACCGCGTGCGCCACGCCATCCGCTTCCACATCGTCACCTGGCTGCACAAGGACGGCTCCATTGCCGCACGGAAAGTGGAGTGCTTCTCCAACCAGGGCGCTTACGCCTCCCACGGTCACTCCATCGTGGCCAAGGCCATGGGCTCCTTCCCCCAGATCTACCCCTGCGACAACTTCGAGGGCGACGCCTGGACGGTATACACCAACCGCCCGGTGGCCGGCGCCATGCGCGGTTACGGCATGCCTCAGGCCTCCTTTGCCGACGATGCCAACATTGACGAGTGCGCCAAGGCTGTTGGCATGGATCCGCTGGAGTACCGCATGAAGTACATCATGCCCAAGGGCTTCCACGACGGCTTCTCCGGCAACACCAACTACTACGACTCCTTCCGCGACTGTCTGGAAAAGGGCAAGGAATACATAGAGTACGACAAAAAGAAGGCCGAGTATGCCAAGGATACCGGCAACATCCGCCGGGGTATCGGCGTGGCGGCGTTCTGGTACAACACCGCCGTCTATCCCATCTCGCTGGAGACCTCCAGCAACCGTATGCTGCTGAATTTGGACGGCACCGTCACCATGCAGTGCGGCGAGACGGAGATCGGCCAGGGCGCTGATACCGCTTACGCCCAGATGACCGCCGAGGCCGTGGGCCTGAAGAGCTACCGGGACGTCCGCGTGGTCTCCTGCCAGGATACGGATATCACGCCCACCGGCCTGGGCGCTTACGCCAGCCGCCAGACCTATGTGGCCGGCTTCTCCATCCGGCAGACCGCCACCCTGCTGCGGCAGAAGATCCTGGCCTACGCCACCAAGCTGACCCGCCAGGCCGTGGATAATATGGACATCGTGGACGGCAATATCGTCCGCAAGCAGGATGGCGCGGTGCTCATGAGCCTGAGTGAACTGGCCATGACCGCCCAGTACAACGCGGCGGACAGCGAGCATATCACCGCCGAATCCACCTACACCATCCGCAACAACGCCTACTCCTTCGGCTGTACCTTCGCCGATGTGGAGGTAGACATCGCCCTGTGCAAGGTCAAGCTGAACAAGATCATCAACGTTCACGACTGCGGCAGTCTTATCAATCCCGCCCTGGCGGAGGCCCAGGTCCACGGCGGTATGTCCATGGCCATCGGCTACGGTATGAGCGAGCAGCTGCTGTTCGATGAAAAGACCGGCAAGCCCCTGAACAACAATCTGCTGGACTACAAGCTGTCCACCTTTATGGATCACCCCCATCTGGAGGCACAGTTCGTGGAGAATCCCGAGCCCACCTCCCCCTTCGGCACCAAGGCGCTGGGTGAGCCGCCGGCCTGCTCCGGCGCGCCGGCCATCCGCAACGCCATTCTCAACGCCACCGGCGTGGCCATCGACTGCACACCCATCACGCCCCACGTGCTGTTCGCCGAGTTCAGCAAGGCGGGCCTGATCCACGACAGCTGGAATGAAAAGGAGGGCAAATAAACCATGTATGATATGAAAGCCTTATACGAGGCCTCCAGCGTGGAAAACGCGGTGGCCCTCCGTCTGGAGCATCCGGAAGCCCAGATCATCGCCGGCGGCAGCGACGTACTGGTGCAGATGCGCGAGGGCAAGCGCGCCGGTGCGGAGCTGATCTCCATCTACGGGCTGGACGAGCTGCGCGGCATCACCATTGACGCCGACGAGAACATCCGCATCGGCAGTCTGACCAGCTTCTCCCACATTACCCGCGACCCCATCATCCAGCAGTATATCAACGTGCTGGGTGAGGCCGTGGATATGGTGGGCGGCCCCCAGATCCGCAACATCGGCACCATCGGCGGCAACACCTGCAACGGCGTGACCTCCGCCGACTCCTCCTCCACCCTCCACGCATGGGATGCCATCGTGGAGCTGACCGGTAAAAACGGCGTCCGCCGCCTGCCCATCCATGAGTTCTATATCAAGGCCGGTAAGGTGGACATCCGCGCAGAGGACGGTGAAATTCAGACCGCCATCCTTATCCCCAAAGAGAGCTATGACCGCTGCTATGGCCACTACATCAAGTACGCCATGCGGAACGCCATGGACATCGCCACCCTGGGGTGCAGCGTCAACGTCCGGCTCAGCGAGGACAAGAAGACCATTGAGCGTGCCCGCATCGCCTACGGCGTAGCCGGCCCCGTGCCCCTGCGGTGTGCCAGCGCTGAAGCGGCAGCCCAGGGCAAGCCCCTGACCGAGGAGACGGTGGAGACTTTTGCCCACGCCATCCTGGACGATATCAACCCCCGTGACAGCTGGCGCGCCAGCAAGGCCTTCCGGCAGCACATCGCCGTGGAGATCGCCAAGCGCTGTCTCGTAAAATCCATTGAGCTGGCAGGAGGTGAGCTGGCATGAGCAAGCAGTATAAGCTGATCCGCTGCAATATCAACGGCAAGGACGTAGAGAAGATGGTGGACGTTCGCGCCAGCCTGACCGATATGCTCCGCAATGACTATCACCTGACCTCCGTGAAAAAGGGCTGCGAGGTAGGCGAGTGCGGTGCCTGCACCGTCCTCATCGACGGCGAGACGTTCAACTCCTGCATCTATCTGGCCGTGTGGGCCGACGGCAAACACATCCGCACACTGGAGGGCTTGCTCAGCCCCGACGGTGAGCCCAGCGACATCCAGCAGGCCTTTATGGAGGAGTCCGCCATCCAGTGCGGTTTCTGCACCCCCGGCTTTTTGATGACTGCCGTGGAGATCCTGGACAGCGGCAAGCTCTACTCCGATGCGGAGCTCCGCAAGCTGCTCTCCGGTCACCTGTGCCGCTGCACCGGATATGAGAACATTCTCAAAGCGGTGAAAAAGACCATGTACCGCCGCCTGGGTATGGAAATGCCCACCATTTGATGCCCGCAAAAAGGCCGCCCGGATGGGCGGCCTTTTTTATTTCTCTGTGCAGAAGCCGAACAATTCCCGAAACAGCTCCTGTCCGTAGGCATCCAGCTTTCGGCAGTACGCGTCATAGGCCTCCATGATCTGTCGGGCCTCGTCGGTAAGCTGCGCGCCGCCGCCGCCGGAACCACCGATGGTGGACCGGAGCAGTTTGCAGCCGAAGCCCTGCTCCGCCGCCCGGACGATGCTCCACGCCTTGGAATACGCCATGTTCATGGAGGCCGCGGCCGCGCGCAGGGAATGGTTCTGCGCCACCGCGCCCAACAGCCGGTGAACACCGGGACCGTAGCACTTTTCCTCCGCGAACAGGCGGGCGGTGATATGGACGATGATGTTGTCGTTCACTGAAGCACCTTCTTTCCTTTCGTGGGTCCATTTTACCAGACCTGCGTCCCCCCGTCAACGGGGCTTTGTTGACAACCCTCTCTCGTTGTGTTATTGTACGGATAACGAAAATACGAGGTGATACTATGCTGGTTTTGATACGCGGCGCAGGCGACATTGCCACCGGCATCGCTTTGCGGCTGTACCGCGCCGGGATGCAGGTGGTCATGACCGACCTGCCCCGCCCCACCGCCATACGGCGGACGGTGTGCTTCTCCCCCGCCATCACCGACGGCGAAACGGTGGTAGAGGATGTGCGGGCCGTCCGCGCCGACAGTCCGGCGCAGGCGCTGTCCCTGCTGGCGCAGGGTGCGGTACCCGTCCTCCCCGACCCGGAGTGCCTGTGCCGTGAGCAGCTGCACCCGGATGCCCTGGTGGACGCCATACTGGCCAAGCGCAATCTGGGCACCCGCATCACCGACGCCCCCGTGGTGGTAGGCATCGGGCCCGGCTTCACCGCCGGAGAGGACTGCCACGCGGTAGTGGAGACCATGCGCGGCCACACCCTGGGGCGCGCCATCTATCAGGGCAGCGCCCTGCCCAACACCAACATCCCCGGCCTCATCGGCGGCTACGCCGGCGAGCGCGTGCTCCGCGCCCCGGCGGACGGTGTCTTCACCCGGATACTGGACATCGGCGACGAGGTCCAGCCCGGTGACATCGCCGGGACCGTGAACGGCCAGCCCATGAAATGCACCATCGGCGGCGTGGTGCGGGGTATCCTGCCCAGCGGCACGCCGGTACACCGGGGGATGAAATCCGGCGACGTGGACCCACGGTGCCAACCGGAATACTGCACCACTGCCTCAGACAAGGCGCTGGCCGTTGGCGGCGGCGCGCTGGAGGCCATACTGCACCTGACCGGTGCACTGCGATAGGAGACAAATCATGGAAGAACAGAACATCAAACTGACAAAGCTGACCAAGTGCGCCGGCTGCGGCGCCAAGGTGGGCGCGGGCGTACTGGCCCAACTGCTGGAGGGCATCCGCGTGCACCACGACCCCAATTTGCTGGTGGGCTTCGACAAGAGCGACGACGCCTCCGTGTATAAGATCAGCGACGAGCTGGCCCTGGTGCAGACGGTGGACTTCTTCCCCCCCATCGCCGACGACCCCTACCTGTTCGGCCAGATCGCCGCCACCAACGCCCTCAGCGACGTGTATGCCATGGGCGGCGAGCCGAAGCTGTGTCTGAACATCATGGCCGTGCCGGAGGATATGCCGAAGGAGGCCGTGCATGACATCCTTCGGGGCGGCTATGACAAGGTCTACGAGGCCGGGGCCCTGATCACCGGCGGTCACAGCATCCTGGACGAGGAGCCGAAATACGGCCTGGCCGTGACCGGCTTTGTTCACCCGGACAAAATGCTCACCAATTCCGCCGCGCGGCCCGGCGACGTGCTGGTGCTTACCAAGCCCATCGGCATCGGCGTGCTGACCAGCGCCGGGAAGGCCGACCTGCTGACGAAAGAGACGGTGGACTTCATGAACCGGATGATGACCACCCTGAACAAGGCCGCCCGGGACGTGATGGTCCGCTATCGGGTCCACGCCTGCACCGACGTGACCGGCTTCGGTCTGATGGGCCACGGCTTCGAGATGGCCCAGGGCAGCGACGTGGCACTGCATATCGACGTGTCCGCCATCGACCTGATCCCGGAGGCACTGGAATTCGCCCGGATGGGCGTGCTGCCCGCCGGTATGTACCGCAACCGCAGCTTCGCTGAAGCCGGTGTGGACGTGGGCACCACCGAGCTGGCCGTACAGGACCTGCTGTTCGACCCCCAGACCTCCGGCGGCCTGCTGATGGCCGTAGACCCTGCGGACGCGGACGCGCTGCTGGCGGAGCTGACACCGGTAGTGCCCAGCGCCCAGCGCATCGGCACCGTGGGCGAATATCACGGCGGCAAGCGTATTCTTCTGCGATAACCAAAAACCGGGCGGCAGTGCCGCCCGGTTTAATTCATGCCAAGGCCCGTATGGCCGCCAGTGCCGCGTCCACGTCCGCTTCCGTGCTGGCCCAGCCCAGCGAAAACCGCACAGTGCCCTGGGGAAACGTCCCCAGTGTTTTGTGGGCCGAGGGCGCACAGTGCAGGCCGCAGCGGGTCAGGATGCCGTACTGCGCTTCCAGCGCATAGGCCATCTCGGCGTTGTCGCGGCGCAGGAAGTCCACGGAGATAACGCCCACCCGACGGTCCATATTCCGGGGGCCCACCAGTCGGACCCCGGAAATATCCGCAAGACCGTCCAGAAACCGGGCGCACAGCGCCCTCTCGTGCTGCCGCAGAACGTCCACGCCCGTCTCCTCAATAAAGCGCAGGGCCGCCTCCCAGCCGTAGCAGCCGGGGAGATTGGCCGTGCCGGACTCAAACCGGTCCGGCAGATAGGGGGGCAGGTACTCGCTGTCCGAGGCACTGCCGGTGCCGCCGGCGATCAGGGGCGTCAGCTTTTGGGCGAAATCGTCCCGCAGCAGCAGCGCACCCACGCCGCCGGGGCCCAGCAGCCCCTTGTGGCCCGGTACCGCCATGGCACTGAGGCCGAAAGCCTGAAAGTCCACAGGGAGGTGTCCCGCCGTCTGGGCGGCGTCCAGCGCAAAGGGCACGCCCTTTTCCGCGCAGATACGGCCGATAGCCGCCGCGTCCTGTACCGCGCCGCAGACATTGGAGCCGTGGGCCATGATGACCAGTCTCGTATTCTCCCGGAACAGCCCCGGCAGGGCGTCCAGATCTGCAAAACCCTCGGCGTCACAGGGAACGCGGCTGACCGCCACTCCCGGCAGGCGCAGCAGCGGCCGCATGACCGCGTTGTGCTCCATGCTGCTGACGATGCAGTGGTCGCCGGGACGCAGAAGACCGGAGATGATCATATTCAGCCCCGCCGTAGCACCCGGCGTCAGGATAACGTGGGTAGGCGGCTCCGGGAAATCGAACAGCCGGGCCAGCCGCTGCCGCAGCGTCAGCGTCACCAGCCCCGCCTCCTGGGCGGCGGTATACACGGAACGGTTCACGTTGGCTCCCACGCAGTCCAGGTAGTATTTCATCCGGTCACTGACCCCTGCCGGCTTGGGGAACGACGTGGCGGCGTTGTCAAGATAAATGGCCTCCATGCAGGCACCTCCTCACAGCTCATGACCCATCATACCACAGAAAGTGAAGTTTGTCACGGTCTTGACTTTTCCGGTACAGTGTCGTATAATGGCATCGCTATTCTTCAAAAGAAATAACGCAAAGGAGAGACACATCACATGAAAAAAGTAAGTTGGATCGTGGTCATCGCCGGCGCGGTGGTCGGTCTGGCCGCTGTGGTGCTGACCCATCTGGGCAACCCCGCCAACATGGGCTTCTGCATCGCCTGCTTCCTGCGGGACATCACCGGCGCGGTGGGTATGCACGGCGCAGCCAAAGTACAGTATGTCCGGCCGGAGATCATCGGTCTGGTGCTGGGCGCGTTCATCATGTCCGTGGCCACAAAGGAGTTCCGGGCCAAGGCCGGCTCCTCCCCCGCCACACGCTTCGTGCTGGGTGCCTTCGTCATGATCGGCGCACTGGCCTTCCTGGGCTGCCCCCTGCGGATGGTCCTGCGTATCGGCGGCGGCGACCTGAACGCCGTGGTGGGCCTGGTGGGCTTCACCCTGGGCATCTTCATCGGCATCCAGTTCCTCAAGCGCGGCTTCTCCCTGAAGCGTGCCTATCCCGTTGGGAAGGGCGAGGGCGGCGTGCTGCCCATCGTGATGACCGGCCTGCTGATCCTGGTCATCGCCGTACCCAGCCTGTTCAAGTTCAGTGAGGAGGGCCCCGGCTCCAAGCACGCGCCCATGCTGGCTGCACTGCTGATCGCCGTGGTGGTGGGCGCTCTGGCCCAGCGCGCCCGCCTGTGCATGGTGGGCGGCATCCGCGACGCCATGCTGTTCAGAGATTTTAAGCTGCTGTACGGCTTCGCGGCCATCTTCGTGGTCGTCCTGGCGGGCAGCCTCATCACCGGCAGCTTCAAGCTGGGCTTTACGCTGCAGCCCATCGCCCACAGCAGCCAGCTGTGGAACCTGCTGGGCATGGTCCTGGTGGGCTGGGGCAGCGTGCTGCTGGGCGGCTGCCCGCTGCGTCAGCTGATCCTGGCCGGCGAGGGCAACGGTGACAGCGCCGTGACCGTGTTCGGCATGATTGTGGGCGCGGCCTTTGCCCACAACTTCGGTCTGGCCGGCAACGCCGACGCCATGAACGAGGCCAAGGAGATCGTGGTGGGCGGCATTTCCAACAACGGCAAGGTAGCCGTGTGTCTGGGTATCCTCATCATGCTGGGTGTGTCCCTGTGGAATATGCCCAAGGCTGTCAGCGCGCCTGTTGAGGCCGCCAAGTAAAGGAGGAACATCACAATGACTGTTGACGCAAGAGGTTATTCCTGCCCCATGCCCGTGGTGATGGTGCAGAAGGCCGTAAAGGCCGACGCCCCCGCCGCCCTGGAGGTGCTGGTGGACAACCAGTGCTCTGTGGAGAATGTCACCCGCTTCGCCGAGAGCAGCGGCTACAAGGTAGCCGTGGCGCCGGAGGGTCAGGACTTCCGTCTGTCCCTGTCCAAATGAGCCGCTATATCGCCACGTTCCACACCCATCTGTCCGCCCTGCTGACCTGCCAGCGCCTGACGGCGGCGGGGGTCCGGGCCCGGATGATGCCGGTGCCCCGCAAGCTCAGCGCCTCCTGCGGCACCTGCGTGGACTACGAGGCGGCGGAGCCGCTGCTGGAGCAGATGGACACCGATGTGGAGCGCGTGTTCGCCGTGGAGGGCGAGATATACACCCTGCTGTTGGAAAACGAATGAAAAGAAGTGACCGCTTCCGCGGTCACTTCTTTTCATTCCCGGCCCTCGGGCCGTAGCGCCTATTTCTTGTTTTTACGGGCCAGACGGGCGATGTCGCCCACACCGTCCAGAATGACGTTGGGCTGATAGGCATACGTCTCCACCGTTTGACGGGTGGACACACCGGAGAGCACCAGCACCGTGGACATACCGCTTTCCAGTCCGGAGATAACGTCGGTATCCATGCGGTCGCCCACCATCACCGCGTCGGCGGAGTGGCAGTGCAGCAGCCGCAGGCCGGTCCGCATCATCAGGGGATTGGGCTTGCCGCAGAAATAGGCCTGCTTGCCGGTGGCCATTTCAATGGGGGCCACCAGAGCGCGGCAGGCCGGAGCAATGCCGCTTTCGATGGGGCCGGACACGTCTGAGTTGGCGCCGATGAGCTTGGCACCGGCCATGACCAGGTTCACCGCCTTGGTCAGCGTATCCAGGGAATAGGTGCGGCCCTCGCCCACCACCACGTAGTCCGGGTTCACGTCATTCATGGTGAGGCCCGCGTCGTACAGGGCGTTCAGCAGCCCCGCCTCACCGATGGCGAACACGGAGCAGCCGGGAGCCTGGTCCTTCAGGAAGGCCGCCGTGGCCAGGGCACTGGTATAGAAATGCTCCTCCGGCACATCCAGTCCCATCCGGGCCAGCTTCTGCTGCAGCTCACGGGGCGTGTAGCCGCTGTTGTTGGTCAGGAACAGGTACTCCTTGCTCTCCTCATGCAGCCACTGGATGAAGTCCGCCACGCCGGGCAGGATCCGGTTCCCGTGGTAGATGACGCCGTCCATGTCGCAGATAAAGCCTGTTTTCTGGTTGAAGTCGATAAAGTCTTTCGGCATAATGGCCCCTCCCGTCTGTTGCTGCTCCCAGTATACCACAGCGCGGCGGCGCTTTCCATAAGGAGAACGTAAAATTTCACCGCTTTCCGGCATAAAAAGGCCCGCTTTGCAGCAGGCCTTTTCGATGTACTTACTTGCTCAGGTACTCGTCGATGGACTTTGCGCCCAGCTTGCCGGCACCCATGGCCAGAATGACGGTGGCCGCGCCGGTCACAGCGTCGCCGCCGGCATACACCGCCTGACGGGAGGTCAGGCCCTCCTCGTTGACGATGATGCCGCCCTTCTTGTTGACCTCAAGTCCCTTGGTGGTGGACTTGATCAGCGGGTTGGGGCTGGTGCCCAGGGACATGATGACGGCGTCCACGCTCAGGTCGAACTCGCTGCCCTTCTTCTCCACGGGGCGGCGGCGGCCGGAGGCGTCCGGCTCGCCCAGTTCCATTTCGATGCAGGTCATAGACTTGACGCAGTCCTGCTCGTCGCCGTTGATCTGGACGGGGTTGTTCAGCGTCTTGAAGATGACGCCCTCCTCGATGGCGTGCTCCACCTCCTCGTGACGGGCGGGCAGCTCCTCCATGCCGCGGCGGTACACCACGTACACCTCAGCGCCCAGCCGCTTGGAGCAGCGGGCGGCGTCCATAGCCACGTTGCCGCCGCCCACCACGGCCACGGTCTTGCCCTTCAGGTCCATGATGGGGGTGTCGCTGTCCTCGCGGTAGGCCTTCATCAGGTTGATACGGGTCAGGAACTCGTTGGCGGAATAGACGCCCTTCAGGTTCTCGCCGGGGATGTTCATAAACATGGGCAGACCCGCGCCGGAGCCGATGAACACCGCCTCGAAGCCGTACTCCTCCATCAGCTCGTCGATGGTGATGGTGCGGCCAACCACGGTGTTGGTCTCCACCTTGACACCCATGGCCTTCAGTCCGTCCACTTCCTTCTGGACGATGGCCTTGGGCAGACGGAACTCGGGAATGCCGTACACCAGCACGCCGCCGGCCAGGTGCAGCGCCTCGAACACCGTGACCTCATAGCCCTTCTTGGCCAGGTCGCCGGCGCAGGTCAGACCCGCGGGGCCGGAACCGATCACAGCCACCTTGTGGCCGTTGGGGGCGGGGACCGCCGCGGCCTCGGTGCTGTGGGCGTTGTGCCAGTCAGCCACAAAGCGCTCCAGCCGGCCGATGCCCACGGGGTCGCCCTTCTTGCCGCGGACGCAGTGCATCTCGCACTGGCTCTCCTGGGGACACACGCGGCCGCACACAGCGGGCAGAGAGCTGGTCTGGTGGATGACCTGATAGGCGCCCTCATAATCCTTTTCCACGATCTTCTGGATGAATTCGGGGATACGCACGTTCACGGGACAGCCGTCCACGCAGGGGTGGTTCTTGCAGTTCAGGCAGCGGGCCGCCTCGTCCAGCGCCTGCTCCTCGGTGTAGCCCAGGGCCACCTCCAGGAAGTTTTTGTTGCGGACATTGGGGTCCTGGGAGGGCATTTCGTTCTTGTCCAAACGCATATTGATCTTAGCAGCCATCTTACTTTACCTCCTGCTTGAACAGATTGCAGACTTCCTCGTGCTTACGCACCTCGAAGTCGTGGTACATCTGGTTGCGCTTCACCGCCAGATCCCAGTCCACCTTCTGGCCGTCGAAATCGGGGCCGTCCACGCAGGCGAACTTCGTCTCGCCGCCCACGGTCAGGCGGCAGCCGCCGCACATACCGGTGCCGTCGATCATGATGGGGCTCATGGAGACGGTGGTGGGCATATTGTAGGGCGCGGTGGTCTTACAGACGAACTTCATCATGACCATGGGGCCGATGGCGAAGATCTCGTCGTACACATTGCCCTCGTCCAGCAGTTCCTTCAGCGCCTCGGTGACCAGACCCTTGCGGCCGTAGGAGCCGTCGTCGGTGCAGACCTTCAGCACGGAGGAGACCGCCTTGAACTTATCCTCCAGAATGACCACGTCCTTGCTCTTGAAGCCGACCACCGCGTGGACCTCGGCGCCGCAGTCGTGAAATTTCTTCAGCACAGGATACGCGATGGCGCAGCCCACGCCGCCGCCGACCACGCAGACCTTCTTCTTGCCCTCGGTCTCAGTGGGCTTGCCCAGGGGACCCACGAAATCATGCAGGCACTCGCCCTGCTGCTTGTGGCTCAGCTTCTCGGTGGTGGCGCCCACGGTCTGGACGATGATGGTCACGGTGCCCTTCTCGCGGTCATAATCATGGATAGTGATGGGGATACGCTCGCCGTTCTCATCCACGCGCAGGATGATGAACTGGCCCGGCTCTGCCTTTTTGGCCACCATGGGTGCCTCGATCTCATAGAGGATCACAGTGGGCTTGAGCGCTTCTTTCTTGACGATACGGTACATACATCACGGCTCCTTCACTTTGTATTTTGCGGCGGAACAGCCGCCGTCGGTTTCCGTTCTTTCTATTGTATCATTCCACAGAGAAACCGTCAATTATCAGATATTCTAAATCCCGGAAACAAATGGAAAAAACCGCCGCCATACACGGGTATGGCGGCGGTTTTTATGGCTTGTCAGCTGGTCACACGGACGGTGCAGGATATCTCGGTGCTGCCGATCTTGATGGTCAGCGTCGTGGTACCCCGGCCAATGGGCTTGATGGTGCCGTCAGAGGTGACGGTGGCGATGGAGCTGCTGCCGCCGGACCAGGTGGCGGTCATGGTCGTACCCTCCACAGTGAACTGGCTGGCCGGCTCCTTGAGGCTCATGGAGATATCGAACGCGCCGTCCACCGGGTTGATATAGGTGTCATACACGCTCTTCAGCTTCAGCTTGCTGACATCCACGCTGCCGGTGCTGGGCTTGTTGCTGTTATCGGGCTTGGTGGTCGTGCTGTTGTTGTCAGGCGTATCGGTGCCGTTATCCGGCGCGTCGCTCTCATCCTTGACGGTGACGGTGCAGGTGACGGACTCGCCGTTCACCTCGGCGGTAATGACCGCGTTGCCCTTGGTCAGCGCCGTCACCTCACCGGCGGAGTTGACGCTGGCCACGGTGGGTGCGCTGCTGCTCCAGGCCGCGGTATCCTCCGTGCCGTTGACCTTCAGCTCGTCCTTGTCGCCCACGTTCAGCACCAGAACGGTGCGGTTCAGGGAGATCGTGGGCGTGACGGGCGTGTTGTCAGGCTTGTCGATGGTGTCGTCGGGCTTGTCCACATCGGTAATGGGGGGCTTCTCGCCAGTGATGGCCTCCTTGATCTGGTCGCCGAAGATCAGCCACACCACCAGCGCCGCCAGCAGGATCAGAACAATGACGGCCACGGGGCCCAGGACGCTGGGCGTTTTGCGGCGGCGGCTCTCGGCGGCGCGGCGGCCACGGCTCTTCCGCAGCTTACCGCTGTAATAGGCCTCGTCTTCCTCGCAGAAGGGGCAGGTCTTATAGCTATCGGAGAACATCTCTCCGCACTTGGGACATTTGATCAGACTCATTATAGAAAACCTCCATACCGGGCATTGGATTTACATAATACATATCATACTCATTTTTGTGCCGCCCGTCAACTGCATTTCGAGGAAATTCATCCTTTTTTTACAACACTTCACGCCGGCACTTGCTTTTCCCGGCCGTGCTTCTTATAATAGAGCCAGAGAAATGCGGGGAGGCGCAACTATGAACACCATTTTCATCGGCATCGCCGGCGGCACCGGCAGCGGCAAGACCACGCTCACCGAGCACCTGGCTGCACGCTTCGGCAGCGACATCAGTGTGGTACACCACGACAACTACTACAAGCGGCAGGACAGGCCCTTCGCCGAGCGCTGCCTGCAAAACTACGACCATCCCGACGCCTTCGACACCGACCTGATGATCGAGGACCTGAAGGCGCTGAAGCGGGGCGAGACCATCCACTGCCCCGTGTACGACTACGCCATCCACAACCGTACCGACGAGACGGTGGAGATCAAGCCCACCAAGGTGGTCATTGTGGAGGGTATCCTGATCTTCCAGAACAAGGCGCTGCGTGACCTGTTGGACATCAAGATCTTTGTGGAAACAGACGCCGACGTGCGTATCCTGCGCCGCGCCCTGCGGGACGTGGAGGAACGCGGACGGTCGCTGGAGTCCGTGGTAAATCAGTACCTGACCACCGTGAAGCCCATGCACGAACAGTTTGTGGAACCCACCCGGAAGTTTGCGGACATCATCGTGCTGGAGGGCGGACACAACCTGGTGGCGCTGGATATGATCATGCAGCGCATCGCCGGACATATCAAGGAGAACTGACATGGCAAAGGTCCTACGGCATATATTGGCTGTCCTCTGCCTGCTGGCGGCGGTGTTCTTCCTGCTGCCGCTGGGCATAGGTATCCTGCACTTCGGCATGGTCTGGCCGGCGGCGCTGCTATTGCTGTGCGCCGCGTGGCTCACATGGCCGGACTTCTTCCGCCGCTTGCTGCGGCCAAAATGGCTTCGCGCGCTGGTGGGCTGCGTGATCGCCGTGTGTATGACGGCCATTCTGGTAACGCTGGGTAAAATGGCCATGGCCGCCGCGGACCGGCCCGCCGACGGACAGGACTGCACCGTGGTGGTGCTGGGCTGCCAGGTGTTCCCGGACGGCCACCCCAGCCTGATGCTGCGGGGCCGCATCAACGCGGCCTATGACTATCTGACCGCGCACCCGGACGCCCTGTGCATCGCCTCCGGCGGGCAGAACGGCAGCGAGCCCATCAGCGAGGCACAGTGTATCCGCGACACGCTGGTGTCCATGGGTATCGCGCCGGAGCGTATCCTGCTGGAAGACCAGTCCGCCTCCACCGAAGAGAACCTGGCCTTCTCCGCCGCGCTGCTGCGGGAGAAGGGCCTGTCCACGGACGTGGCCATCGCCTCGGACAACTTCCACCAGCTCCGCGCCGCCATCTGGGCGCAGCGCAGCGGCCTGACACCGTATTCCGACGGCTGCGCCAGCCCCTGGTTCCTGACCGCCGGCTACTGGGCGCGGGAGACAGCGGCACTGCTGTACATGGTGGTCACCGGCGGATGAACGGGCGTTTCCCGGGATTTCGCGAGTTAGTGTATGCTAACTAAAAACCTTGAATTTCCACGGAAAATGGGGTTGATTTTTTCATTTTTCATGGTACAATGTGTTTACAATCTTAATGGAGGTACTTACTATGGCTTATCAGATCGGTTCTGCTTGCGTGAGCTGCGGCGCTTGCGCTGATGCTTGCCCCGTGGGCGCTATCTCTCAGGGTGATGATCGTTACGTCATCGACGCCGGCGCTTGCCTGGACTGCGGTTCCTGCGCTGACACCTGTCCCAACGGCGCTATCAGCCCCGCTGAGTAATTGAACCAAGCACAACGATGAGGAAAAGTGACCGGCACCGCCGGTCACTTTTTTGTTGTATCCCCCCGGGTTTTGTATTACAATGGTGTCATCATGGTATCAACATGGTATCAACGCAGTGTCACCATGATATCATCCGCCGATAAGGGCAGACACCCCTTTGTCAACGGATAGTACAACTATGTGCAGAGGAGGAAGCGGCATGGAGCACTGGGATGAGCTGTGGCCGGGCGGTTTTCGCTTCCGCTTTGACGACAACGTGTTCAAGCCCTCCACCGACACGTTCCTGCTGGGGGACTTTGCCGAAGTGCGGCGTGGTGAGCGCGTCTGTGACCTGGGCGCTGGGATCGGCCTGCTGGGCCTCCTGCTGCTGGCGCGGCAGCAGGAACTGCACATCACCAACATTGATATCGACAGTGCCGCCTGTGCGCTGGCGGAAGAAAACGCCGCCGTCAATGGTCTGGAGGACCGCGTTGCCGTGCTGCGGGCCGACCTGCGGGATCGGACAGCTCTGCCAAAAGCCGGGAGTTTCGACCTGTGCGTGGCCAATCCGCCCTATTTCCCGCCCCACACAGGACGGGTGGCGGAGGGAAGCCGGGGCACGGCCCGGTCCGAAACCGCCTGCGCCTTTGACCAGTTGTGTGCTGCGGCAGCGTATCTGCTCCGCAGCGGTGGACGGTTCTGCCTGGTCCACCGGGCGGAACGGACGGCGGAGCTGATGGACGTCCTGCGCCGCCACCGGCTGGAGCCGAAGGTGCTGCGCTTCGTGCAGAAGGACGCGCAGACGCCGCCGCGGCTGGTGCTGCTGTCCTGCCGCCGTCACGGCGGGGCCGGACTGGCGGTGCAC
>ENA-OZBF01000247-OZBF01000247.1-human-gut-metagenome-genome-assembly--contig:-NODE-247-length-27425-cov-5.529521_pt1 | contig 27425 bp, 22 predicted proteins | sample MGYA00243980_ERZ653522 | MGnify/ENA primary metagenome ERZ653522 (study PRJEB26926, sample SAMN06165106) | human gut metagenome | biome: ENVO:00009003; feature: ENVO:2100002; material: ENVO:00002003...
GGGGTTCGGGGCTGTCCCCGTAGGCTTTTCGGCGGGTTGCCCTGTGGCAACACTTCGCCCATGCTTGCTCTCCTTACGCGACCTTTGTGACGCTAATGACGCTGATGACGCTGTTTGTGAGATATCCCATTTGAAAAGCTGGGTTATGTCAATTTCAGCGTCATTAGCGTCATCTGCGTCATTTCCGTCATGGGAGAACTTCATCTGCCGCGCCTGCGAGGTGCGGTGGGTTTCATAGCGGATACCTCTTGGGGTGAATACGGTATCGTAATGTTCCACGATTTTCCGGGTCAGTTGGTGGGGCAAAACGCCTTCAATATCGGCTGCAGAAAGCAGTTCGGTGGCTGTGCCCTGCCATGTTCCGACACTATTGATGTAGTCAGCTACTTTCCAAAGGTAACTCGGCACAGCCTTAGCGACAATTTGTTCGGTGCTTTCTTCCTCATCAAGAATCCAAACGCAGTTTTCTTCGTGCAGACGCAGTGTTTTGTTGTCCATATCGCGCCCGGTCACCAAAATGCTGGCGGTCTGGCTCATACGCTTGCGCTGCATGACCCAGCTGGTATCGGACGCACCCATCAAGCCATTGGAACCTGCAATCTGCTGGAACGGATCGTCTGCGGCTTGTTTGCGCAGATGGTGGATCAGCAAAATGCAGACATTGTACTTATCAGCCAGTGCTTTCAAGGCGCTGATTTCCTTGTAATCACTGGCATACATACTGTTGTTCTGGTCGCTGGAACGCACCTTTTGCAAGGTGTCAATGACGATCAGCCCAGTGTCCGGGTGTTGATAGAGGAAACTTGTGAGCTGTTCTTCCAGCCCCTGCCCGATGCTGCCGCATTCCGTTTGCATGACCAGCCGTTCGGGGGCTTCTTCGCTGCCCACAAGCTGGAGAAGGCGCTTCTGCAGGCGGTTAAAGGTGTCCTCAAGCGAGAGATAAAGCACGGTGTGCGGCTCTATTTCGCGCCCCCACATAGGCTTGCCCTGCGCCACCTGCAAGCACAGCCACAAGGTCAGCCAGCTTTTGCCCGCTTTGCTGGGGCCGGCAAACAGCGCCAGCCCGGCTGGGAGCAAGTCGGGAATGATCCACTTGACAGGCGGCAGCGGCGTGGAGAGGAGTTCTTCGGCGGAGATCGTTTTCGGAAGTTTTTCATAATTCATTCGCATCGTCCTTTCTGTTTTGGTATATATCTATTATCTCATACTATCGTCGTTTTGTGTGTAGTAAGTTTTATTCTACAGTGTTAAGTTGTACGGCTCACGCCGCCCCACAGCCCCACAAACGCGCCAAACGGCGGGCTTGCGGGTGATGTCGCGTCCGTGTGCGACGCGGGGCATCTGCCCCACACAAGGCGGATTTGGGCGGTTACTGTGAGTGAATCAGAACTGATTCACTTTTATGCCTTGTTCTCTAAAAAGTGAATCAAATCTGATTCACTCTCCGGGCGGGCCTCTTGCCAAAAGCAAGATTTTCTCCTACGCGCTCACGCGGGTCTGACCGCACGGACTTTTCAGAACATAATTGATCACATTGATTTTGGGGATTTTGTAGGCGTTTCCCAGCCGGATGCAGCTGATTTCGCCCTCCCCCAGCAGGTCATAGGCCGCGTGGCGGCTGATGCCCAGCATGGCTTGCAGATCCTTAACCGTTACAATGTCTGGGTATTCTGCAAACATGAGCTTGTACATTTCTCTGATTTCTTTACAATCCATTCGATCACCATCCTTATAATTAGCTTTCGCATATTTGCGATGTGAATATAGGATACTGCGCTTTTATGCGAATGTCAATAGTTTTCGCAAAATTGTTATTTTTTTCTTGCGCTTTTATGTTATGGTGTGGTACAATAAGGAAAATCCTGCAAAGAGAGTGAACTGAAATGAACATCGGAGAGAAAATCAAGCGCATCCGCCAGCACCGCCGCATGACCCAGAAAGAGTTGGGCGAGTTGGTCGACCTCAGCGCAAACCGCATTGCGCAATACGAGATGGGTTACCGCGTACCAAAAAAGCCCCTGCTAAATCAGATAGCAGAGGCTTTGCGTGTTTCCCCGTTGGCACTTTCCGATGGCGGAAACGGCCCGGCAAACGATATTCTGGAGCAGCTTTTCTGGCTGGACGAGGAGCAGCCCGGCGTTATCAAGCTAGTCCCCACCGAGCGCGGCACAGCACGGTATAATGCCAACCCAAACCTTGCGCTGCACTATGATGACAACGATAACTGGCCGCCGCGCTCCCCCGTGGCCATGTGGTTTGATGATACGATTTTGGATGATTTTCTGAAGGATTGGGCTGCGGTTCAGAAGAAGTTGTATGCTGGGGAGATTACACAGGCTGAGTATTTTGAGTGGAAGGTTATGTGGCCTGATTGTGATAATCTACACATATGAAAACAGTTTTTCTATCTACACCATTTTTCCTATGTCACAAAGAACATAGTTGCTCATAGGATTGCGCATACAAAAAGGAGTCTTTTAAATGAGTTTGGGTTTATATGTTTCCAGCTTCTACTTTTTCCAATCAGGCAAGAATAGCTGTTATTTAGGGCTGAACTCCCCTGTTCAATACAATGATACGCAATACTCCCAGGCAATAGATTTTTTTGAAGCCTTTTTTGCTGTTCGCCGCACAATGGAAACGCTTGAATCCGAAAAGAAGTTATATTATATTGAAACAAACCCTAATTGGCGCGGAGAAACCGACAAATTCTCTTACATTGCTGCTTGCATACATTCGGGAAATTATGGGATAGAAAGCGACATATACGATGCAACATCTCACGAACGAGTTGGTTCAATTGAAAAGAATCAAGCAGGAATGGTTCCTTTCTTTGTATTTGTTGCTATTCCCAAAAAAGAGACGTCAACAGAACCCATTAACAAGGGCTTAATCCTTTTCCAATCTATGGGGATATACGGTACCAAATCTATCACCTGTAAGATGATAAATGAGTTTGCAAAAGATAAAATGAACGCAACTTTTCACACGTGTAATGTATCTCCCAGTGAATTCTTAAAAGCCTTCTTTGATTTAGGTACACTCAAACGGTTGAAATTGACCCGTAATCGCATCTCAGAAGACAACAGCGACCAATTGAGCGGGATTTCTTACGCCAAGGAAGAGCGAGTCTTGTCCTCCTTTCTCGGAAGAGCAGCCAATACTTTTATTGAGCGTTTAATCCATTTCGGTTTAGACAAGTCTGCGATTTTTGAATTAGAAAACGGCATATCTTACGACAATGTTACTGCAACAATAGACATCGGAGATGGTAAAGAAAGAACTGTTAATCTGCATAAATACGATAATCTGAGCATTCTTGAATACATACCCAGCCAATACGAAAAAGAGAACGGTCATGCTGACGAGAATACCATCATTTCGTACTTATGTGCACGCGCGACAGAATACATTGAAAAAATGGATATGACTATTCATGTGATATCAAGACGCTAACGGAGGAGCTATCATGAGCGAAACACATTTTTGTGGTGCCTTGATTCTTGCAATCACATTCTTACTGATTATACGCTATTCTTTGCGAAAGAAAAATTCTTTTCTGAACATCCGTGAAATTGTCTGTGATTACTGGAAAATGCTTTTTTCTTTACGCCATCGCGTAATTTTTATGGCAACACCAATTAGCTTTGGAATCGGTCTGACGTTAATTTCCCCAATTAGCACGAGTGTTCTGGAAACGGTATGTACGGCAATTTCAATTTTGCTTGGATTATTATTTGCCACATTAGGTGCAATCGCCAGTGGAAACGAGAAAAAGGAAAAGAATTATCCTGCCTACGATACAGTGTTCAACGAGACAATCAACACCATACTATATTTATCTTGCTTGTCCATTACGGATTTAGTAGTTCTTTTTATGGGACTAGCACTTGTGCCTTTATATGGAGCTTTGCAGCAAAACTGTATTGCTATACTACATTTTATCGGCAGCGTTACAGTATACTCTTTAACATTTTCGATTTTTTTGAATTGCTTGATTGTAATCAAGCGAATAGCGCGATTACTTACAATATAGTGTAACCTATAACTCGTTCGAAATTAGAGAATATTACCGTGTACCCAAAAGCCTCTGCCAAATCAAATAGCAGAGGCTTTGCGTGTTTCCACAGTTCCACTTTCCGATAGCTATAATGGTCTGAAACGATATTGGGGAACCGCTTCTTTGATTGGACGGGTAGCGGTCCCCGCTACCAAGCTGATACCCGCTGAATATGACACAGCACAGTATGAAACCAATCAAAATCGTACTATGACGATAATGACAATTGACCATCGTGTTCCACAGTGGTTATCTAGTTCGATAATACTATTTCAGGCGATTTTCTGAAGGATTGGGTTGCGGTTCAGAAAAAGTTGTATGCAAGAGAGACTATGCAGCTAGGTCTCTTAGTTTACATAGTGGTAAGAGGCTTATCACATCATATTGAATTCATTATGTTCAGTAGGCTCTGGTAGCTGTCAACATCATGGTATACGACATGGCTGGTAGACATCTCGTTGAACAATTTCTTGGCGCAGGAAATTTTTGCCTGCTCGATGGGTCGCAGTTCCAGTGTTTCCATCGTGCCTTTGGTTTCTGCCACAAAGAAAATGTGCTTGACGGTGCCTTCGTAGAATGCGATTGCCCAGTCCGGCGAATAGTTGCCTACCGGCGTGGGAATCTGGAAGGTTCGGGGCAGCTTGGCGTAGACACAAACTTCCTCCGCAGCATCCAAATCTTCGGCAAACTTACGCTCAATACTTTTTTCGGCCGAGCCATCAGTAAACACATAGTCTTGAATTGCCTTCTTGGCAAGAAACGCCTTATCAAAGCTTTGGGTGGCCTTTTCTGCCGTAAAGATAGAGCTGTCGTATTCTCCCTCAATGGTATTGTAGGAGATATGCTCCACAATCATAGTGGCCTTCTGCTCATTGATCAGCCGGATCACTTTGGAAATAAACTCCTCCGGGTTGTTCTTGAACATATAGAGCTTGTCGGCGCGGATACCTTGCAGGATGGCAGATGCCGATTTGCGTGTGAGCTTTGCGCCATCGGCAATTTTGCCAATCAGGTCATATTTGATCTGGCTTGTTTCTGCGTGCTTGAGGGTTTGTGTCCGGGTCTTTTCGCCCGTAAAAGAATCGCCGCGGTCAATTTCGTACTCATTCATGTTCGCCTTTTGGCGTCCAATGGTAGTCGTGTACTGCAGCTCCGAAACAAACAGCTTTTCATCAATGTGGGCAATGGCCTTGCGAATCAGCTCGGCGCTGTCGAACTCCACCGTGTAGGCATACTTGTGGTTAATTTCACGCCACAAAGCCTGAAACTCTTTCTTGGCAAAATTCTCATTCAGCGGATTCTCTTTCACTTTCGATTCATGACCATCGGTGAACATATCCTTAAGAACGCTGTCATCGTAAACCGCCTGAACAAGCGTATGAATCCCTTCGGACATAGGTTTCAGCTCATCGGGCAGTTCCGCGACCTGATTCATTGCGACATCTCGGCGATACTTGTCCGTGACTCTGCGCTTCATATCCACATAGCCGTTCTGAATCAGATAGAACTCGATAGCATCAGCCTTTTCACGGTCAATCAGGGTAGGTACGTCGTTTACCTTAACATACTTGCCCTTGAAGTACTCACTCGTAGCAACCGTGGGTCGGTCATAAAGCACCGTTTTAATATCCGATTGCAAATCTGCAACGAAGGTCTTGTAGCTCTCGCTGGCAACAACCGTCAGTGTGTTGATTTCATGCACGCTGTCCCCGCAGCTCTGCACATCCATACGGTTGCCGTTTTGGTTGACGCAAAGACGCAGACCGCGACCGACTTCCTGCCGCTTTGCGGTATTGCTGTCAGAATGCTTCAAAGTGCAGATTTGGAACACATTCGGGTTGTCCCAACCCTCGCGCAGAGCAGAGTGGGAGAAAATGAACCGCGTGGGCTCCTCAAAGGACAGCAGTCGTTCCTTATTTTTAAGAATCAGGTCATATGCTGAAACGTCTTTTTCATCAAAGCCCTCTTTGTTTGCCTTACTGTCAATGCTGCGCCCGGTTTTCTTATCAATGCTGAAATATCCCTTGTGTACACGGCTGACATCGCTGCAGGTAGATCTCAAATATTTCTGGTACGGCGTATCGAGCAGAGTTGCATACTCGTTCAGAACGCTGATGTACTCCTGCTCAAACATCTGACCGTACTCGCCCAGAACCTCGTTGCCGTCAGCATCATACTGGCGGTATTTGGCGACCTCGTCAATAAAGAACAGGGACAGGCACTTGATGCCCATGTTGTACAGCTTTTCTTCTTTTTCAAAATGCGACAAAATCGTTTCACGAATCTGAATGCGGCGCATATCCTTTTCGGAAACATCGCCCACCACATCGCCGGCCTTGATAACCTCACCGTTGGTAAAGGTCACGGTGCTGCGCAGCGGGTCAATTTCGGAAATCGTATAGCCCTTGTACTGCTCCATTTCCTGTGAAACATAGTAGAGATCATCGCCGACACCAAGAATACGGGTTTCACGGTTGATGGACTTGTTGTAGGCAATTTCCAGTTCAATTTTTGCCATCGGCGGCTTTTTGCTGGAAAGTACGATTTGCTCCAGATATAAATAGCTGTCCGTTCCGCGGAAGTTCTTGACCTCGAAGCCCTTGACCTCAATTTTCTTGACCAGCCGTTTGTTGAAGGCATCCAACGCATCCAACACATACACCAGATTGTGCCGTTTGGCGTGGGTGGCAGAATAGTTGAGCGCGAACAACGGGTTGAAATTTTTCAACGCCTTTTGCGTTACATCACCGCCCATTTTCTGCGGCTCGTCCAAGATGATGATAGGGCGGTTTGCTTTGATAACATCAATCGGGCGGCGAGAGCCGAACTATCACGTTTCGAGTAAATGATGCGCGCTTCTTTGCTGCGTCCGTCCTCTTTCAGAGAGGATGCAAACGCCTGTGTGTTGATGATCATCACATTGATGCCGGAGTTGGAAGAAAAGTTGTCCAGCTGGTTCAGGTTGGAGCTGTTATAAACGAAGAAACGTGCTTTCTTTCCGTAATACTCCATAAAATGGTCGGTGGTGATCTCAAAGGATTTTTTCACGCCCTCACGGATTGCAATCGAGGGAACGACCACAATAAACTTACTCCAGCCGTATTTCTTGTTCAACTCGAACATGGTTTTGATGTAGACATAGGTTTTGCCGGTGCCGGTTTCCATCTCAATGTCCAAGCTGCAGCGCCCCATGTCATTTACCAACTCCGGGGAGAGCTTGATGTTGTTCTGGCTTTGCAGCGTGTGGATGTTTTGCAAAAGCTGCTCATCGGACAGCGCAACAGCCTCATTTTTATAACCGGAATCGCGCAGCAAATCCTCTAATTCCATTTGTTCAGGATTATCGGCGAATGGTAAAAAGCTCAGCTGCTGCGGTTTTTGGTTCAAGGTGCCAGTGTCGCGGATATAAGACACGCCGCTGCTGTACGGCTGCCCCGCAAAGACGTTGACCACGGCGTCCACTGCATCGGTCTGATATTGTTGTATTTTGAAATTGAACTTCATGGTTTCACCTTATCAATATATTAGATTTTAAGACAATATCGGGCGAAATACCGTTGGCTTTAAGCAATTCTTGAACACCCATATGTGTAAGTTCAGATTTAACAAAAGGACTTATGATAACCTCTTCCAGAATTTCAGAAATAGGAAAATTTTTAAATTCAATTTGAGGTTTAATTAGTGTTTCACTAATTATAAATTCCCTCGAGCATGAATCGTCGAGATATTCAGATTCAAATGGCAATGCAATTCTATATTCCTGTTCATATGCAAACGCTTTATCTTTCTGAAGAAGGCAGTATTGTAATATATTGTAATATATCATCAATTTATTAAAGTCACTAGACATGAAATTAACCATATGCGGCATCTGTTGGTCATCTCCGTAATGCACCTGACCTCTGATAATATTCGTGAGTCCTTGTGGAAGATGTTCATCTCGAAATGAATAAAAAAATTCAAACAATTTTTGACTGTTGAATTTCATGCAGCAACCTTCAGGCGCATACATTTTCCACATTGCAATGTTATCTCGAGCATTAGATAATGATAGAACATAATAATTTGTGTCAGATAATAAAGGAGATATTAAAATCTTGTCGCCTAAATAACCCACAGTCTTAGATTTACTGATTTTTCCACTTTCAATATTTTGAACAGCAGTTAATAATTCTTCTCTTTCATTAATAGTCGGATTTCCTTGAATGTACTTTTTCAATTTTTCTGTTGCAAAAAATAACTCCTGCATATCATTTAAAAAACGATAATCCGTTAATCGAATTGTTTTATTTTGCAGAATTGCATGTAAAGTATTTAACGATGTATAGTGATAAAGCTGCTCAGCTTCGTATTTAATGCTTGTCGTCATCACAGCACCTTCCTTACGGTGTCGGGGCTGTAGGTGGCGAAAATCTGGTCGAAATTGGTGGCTACGCTGTCGCTTGCCATAGAGCTGTCGCGCATGACAAAGTAGTACGGCTTCTGTTTGGCGATGGTAGTGATAACTTCCTCATCAATGTTTTTGTCAAAGCAAGCAATCAAATACCCATCCTCAACGTCAAAGTAAGAATAACTCCTCATTCCTACTTCCACACTCCTAACTTGAATTTTGCTGCTAAGCAAAATTCCGAGGTCCAGCATTACTTGGAACAGCAGATCCTCCGGCGTTCTGTCCTCTTTGATGTTATCCTCAAGGCGGGAGAACATATTGACCTCATACTCCGCAGGGTTATAGTAGACATCCTTCATGTTGGAGGTGTCGCACTTCAGAACACGGAAACCGGTGTCGAGTTTGGAATTAGGAGTTGGGAGTGAGGAATTGTCAGCATCATTCCTAATTTTTTGCCCGGCACGACGGATACGCTCTTTTCCAATTTCGCAGATGTTCCGATAGCCTGCTTTGTAGGCTTCACTCTTTTCGTCTGTTTCTTCCGGTAACTGTACCATAATAAATCTACGATTGCCACCATCTTCATAATTCTGCTGCATAACAGCTTGAGCTGTAGTTGCTGAGCCAGAAAAGAAATCAAGAATAATATCCTCATCTTTACTGGAAAAGATAGTTATACCGGCAACGAGTTCTTGGACTAATGATACAGGCTTCGGATAGCTAAAGTACTTATCGAGGTCTAACGCCTGTAGGTCTTTAATTCCATTAGCAGAAAGATGCTTGAGGATAGAATAAAACTTGGAGGAATCCGCTTTGATATTTCTCAATTTACCGACAATATTCATTCCATTCGGCTTGGGAATAAGTATATACTCGCCCTTTTTCAAGCCGAGATTGATTTCATCCAATTTGGATTGCCCCTTACATTCCAGAATTTCCTCGTAATGGCAGTTGCCATACTTGCCAAATTCTTTGCGAAGCCAATCCTCTTGAATCCAATACTTCTCTCCATCTTTTTCCACGATTTTGCCACGGATATCTTTTGGTTTACCAAGAGGCGAGAATTGTGTTATGTCTTTTGCATACACAAAAAGATAGTCATGTCCCTTTATGACTTGCTTTGCCATTCCACCGCCCTCTGCACGAATAACAATAAACTCCGCAACTTTATTGGACTCACCAAATACTTCTTCACAGAGCTTTTTAGTGTTTGTTTGTTCGTTATCGTCGATACTTATGAAGATTGCACCATCTGGAGTGAGCAAATCTTTTGCCAACTTCAATCTCGGATAAATCATATTCAGCCAATCGGTATGGAAACGCCCGTTTGCTTCAGTATTCTTTTCTAATGCGCCGACAATCTGGTTTCCATCAGCGTCATAATTTCCGCTGATGCCGTTCCATTCCTCACTCCTAATTCCAAATTCATCATTATAGACAAAGTCATTGCCCGTATTGTATGGCGGGTCAATATAAATCATCTTGATTTTACCAAGATAGGTTTCCTGCAACAGCTTCAGCACTTCAAGGTTGTCACCCTCAATATAGAGGTTTTCGGTGGTATCAAAATCCACGCTGCCGGTGCTACAATAAGGTTTTCCCTCACTGTCTGCCCCGGTGGGAACTGTTTCATCTTCACGAACAGGGCGCAGCGTCTTGTTGATGGGTGCATTGGCAAGCAGAACGGACTTCTTTTTATCCGGCCAAGTGAACTGATAGCGTTCCTCGTTGCCGTCCACCACCGTGCAGGAAATCTCCTGCATCAGCACATCCTTATCAATCGCCCGCACAACCTCGCCGTTATCGTTGACTGTTTCCGTCACGGCATTGGGAAACATCGCCGCCAACTTCTTGAAATTCTCATCAGCCTTGTTCGCTGTTTGCATTCTCAGTTTGTCCATCCGTACCTTTCTCCTCTGCATATTTGTAAAATTTATAAATCGGAAACCCCTTAAAAAGATTTAACCTATCCTCTTCTAAAGTGTCAAAAATTTTACGTGCTTCTTCCTGCTCATCGAGCAGGAGAAATGCCCCCAGACGCTGAAACTCATCTTTTGCTGTTGTGGCAATTGTGTATAGCTCTTGCTTTTCTGAGAATTCAAGTGGACGTTCCCGGAGTTCAATTTGCAATCTATTCAATGTAACAATTTCACTTGACAGGAAATCCGTATGTTGTCCTAGCCAAACATTCATTTGCCTTGCTGCATTCAATAGCTCTGGATTTGGTGCCTTATCATATGCATTCAGCATACTCAGCATGCAGTTGTTGCTAAGCTCAAAATGCGTTGTTGATGGTGGAATAATCTTGAAGTTCTCAACAACTTTTTCTAAATCCAAATTATCCAACGTGAGATAGTCGTCAGGTCGCATCATCATAAATTGTGAGACCTCCACCGGTTCCATCCCCTCGGGTGCCCATTTCACATCGAAACGATTTCCAAAAAAGTCATATATACGGTATCCCCCGTTTGCTTTGATATAAACAACCGCCACTGTTAAATTTGCTATTTTAATTTTTTGTCCCGGATTTTTTTCATCGATTTCTCCGCGGATAATCCGATGGTCACCAATCGAATTAACAATTCGCATGAGATTGTCTATGTCATCACTTGTGCATTTGCTAAGTTTCAAATCCTTTTTCACATTCATAGAGTCCAATACCTCTTTTATGTGTTTCCGGTTACTTAGCATTTCAGGGAAATTGTACGCTTCCATCCGATCAAGCTCACTCTGCGGAAATTTCGCAGGAAATTCTGCGTCTCCAAAATTGAATGCTTCATTGTCGACCAATGCAATAATAAATTCCAGTGCTTCTATCTGCTCCGTTAGAGTCCCTGTAAGGTTAATGTTAAGATGAATTTTTATAGATGAATCCACTTTATCAACATTAGGCGCAATGATTTTCACACTACTCCCTATCTGCTGTTCAATTGTATCTGCTGTTGCAATGGTCTTGACTTTGTCGTAATAAATATGTCCTTTAACAGAAATTGGAATGTTGGTATCCTTGCTTGTGGTTATATTTGTTATTTCATCAAAATACTCAATCGGAATCGGCGCGGTTCCGCCCTTAATATTAGCATACAGTGTTAATGACTTACCATCAATGATTTTTGGCAAAAGTCTAGTATCTGGGCAAGCGCCAAGACCTGTATAACTAAAGCTTATATTTTCCAGTAACCCCTTCTTAATCAAATCATCAACGTTGGGTAAATCTTTTCCCGCAAAGCTGACCTGCTTTTTCGATTCTTCGTAAAAATTTAGAAACAGTTCTGTTTTTCGTGCATTATCAGCTGGAAATTTATGGAATTTCACGGAGATTGTCCGCCGACTTTTTTTCTCGTCCAAGAGCTTTTTGACCATTACTGGTAGCAAGCTCACATAATATATCTGTAACACATCACCTGTATCTTTGTTCAAATAGACCACAAAGAATACAGTTCCACCATTCATCATATATGCACGGAGATCATCACAACTTATGGGGTACGAAATTGTTCGTTTTGCATCGCGTGTGCGAACAGCCTTACCTTTAACTTGCGCTGCGACTTTTTTAATATTCTTCTTTGTTTTCTTTTTATCCTCATGTATATATATGTGTCCATCCCAGCACGGTTCTCTATCCCCACTGTTAATAAAACTGCTCAGCAAATCTGTTTTCGCAATTTCCTTTTCAATTGCACTTGTCGCAAGTTTCTCTAAATCCATGTATTTTCTCCTGATTTTGTCGCAACTTTCTTATTTGTTGCACCAACTCAAACTTCTTTTTCGGCTGTTTTTCGGCCCGTGCCTGCTTTTCCAGCTTGGCGATTTCCTTTTCAATCTTCTGTCGGCGATCATCGGCGGCAATCTGCTCATCCAGAGTGTTGCCGTCTGCAATGCTCACCTCACCGATGTCCACTACGATGTTTTCCCAAACTTTATCAAGGGTCAACCCCCGCAGCTCTAGGGTGCAGCTTTCGGTGGGCTTCCAGTCCGTCTGCATCAGTTTGGTGCGGTAGACAGCCAGCTTACTTTGCCCTTCAAATTCCAGCACAAACAGAATATTCTGCGGAATCAGCTTCGATAAAGCGGCAATCGTTTTCTCGTCAAAGTCTTTTTTCTTCAACGCCACAAGCAGGACAAAGAAACTGCCGACTTCTTCTCCGGCAGGGATGTTGATTCGGCTCGGAGAAATTTCGTTTACAATTACGATGCGGGATATATCTGCATCGACTTTGTCTTTGGCCGCTGTATTCATCTGAAATTTGGCATAAATCGCCTTTTTAGGCAGCTGCTTATTCATTTCAGTTGACTTTGGAAGTCCGAGCATGGTATCACCTCACCGCACGACTAAAAAGCATATCAGCTCAAAGTCGTCAAGTCCTTTGATTTCGTTTGTCAGGAAGCTGATCTGCCCGCCGCCCAAGAAGCTGTCAATATCGCTCTCGTCCTTTACCTCGATGATTGAGGCAATGGCGTCGCCAAGCAGTTTGGAAAGGCGGGACATATTTTTGCCGTCGCGGGTTTCTTTGTTAAACGGCTTATAGGCTGCGGGGATTGGCTCTGTCTGCCCTTTGCAGAGAAAACGCATTCTATCCAGCATCTGCTTCGGGGAAAGATGGTTACAGACAACCTCGCCGTCATCCCCGATATAAACCATATAGAAGGGATGCAGCCGGTTCTGGTTGTCGATGTTTACGCTGTTGGAGCGATTCTTCAAAACGAAAATGACACCGGCAGGCGCGTCCTCACCGGCAGGAACAACCGAGTGCAGACCGAAGGGTGTTTTTTCGATGTCCGGGTGGTTCTTGACATATTCCAGCAAGTCCAGACGGAACTCGTTGAGCCCTAAATCCATAATGGAAATGCCGGTGGTCATATCCTCAATATCGACAACCTCGTCCTGCAGGCGCTTCAGCTGCGCTTTTCGGTATTCGAGATCGGTCTTTTCGTCATTGCTGAGCAGGTTATCGTCACCCGTGGCGGTCATATCCACGATTTTCATACGGGTCTCAACTCTGGCTTTCAGGTTGATATAATCGTCAAGGGTCACATCAGGCCAGAAATTCACAAGCTGAATAACCTTGTTGCGGCTTCCGATACGGTCAATACGCCCGAAACGCTGAATGATACGAACCGGATTCCAGTGAATGTCATAGTTGACAAGATAGTCGCAGTCCTGCAAGTTCTGACCTTCAGAAATGCAGTCGGTGGCAATCAGAATGTCGATTTTCGTATTGTCGCCGGGCATCAGCAGCTCTTTGTCCTTGGATATAGGAGAGAAGCATGTCAGAACTGTGTTTAAGTCAGACCGCAATCTCGGGCAGGTAGTGCGCCCCTCCACATTGCCGGTGATCATGGCGGTATTCAGACCAAATTTTTCTTTTACAAAGGGACCGACATTATTGTACAGGTATTCTGCCGTATCAGAAAACGCCGTGAAAATGATAATTTTCTCGTTTCCGGGATTGATAGGCGCAGTAATTTTATTGTTGATCACACGGAAAAGCTCACGCAGTTTCAAGTCGTGCTCCGGCGTGATGTCGCGCACCATGTAGGTAAGAAGATCCAGAACTTCGGCATCCTTTTGCAGTTCCTTGCGCCACGACTCATAGTCCATATCCGCAAGGTCGATTTTGACCTTTTTGCCAAACGCGAACAAATCATCGGTATCTTGATCGTCGCCATCAAACTCGTTCACATTGGAAATGTCCGTCAAATTCAATGTGGTGCCCGTGTGGTGGTTAAAACGGTTGATGGTGTCGATTGTGCTGTCGATAAGCCCCTTGATTCGTTCCAGCGTTAAATTGAACGAATAGACAGAGCTTTCCATACGTTTCATCAGGTTGATGGCCATCAATCACCGGATGCCCTGCTCGCGGCTGGCCTGCGTAAAGCCCACATTGACAGTGTTGTCGCCGTAAAGCTCCGCGTATTTTTCCATTCTACTCGGCAGAATAAAGTGGGAGGGCGTGTAAATCGTAAGATTCAGAAGCATCAGCTGCTCGAAAATCTCGTTGTAGTTGATGGCATCCTTCAAATCCGTCAGATGCGGACGCAGCGAGATAGGCTTTAGGCGCGTGGGGAATGTGCCGATGTCGCTTGTGTCATAGTATTTCTGAATGTGCTTGCGGGAACGGGCAATCGTGACACTGTCCAGCAGCTCAAAAAAGTCGAAGTCCAACATTTTGAGCAGGTTTTCGGTTGTGCGGTCGCAAGGCTCCCACTTGCTCCATGTATTAAATGCCCGCTGCGCATTTCTGAAAATTTCGTCAATCGAACGGCTGGTATTGAGTTTTTCGTCAATATAATCGGTGTGTCCTTCGTAAGCCAAGGCAAGCTGATTTTTCAGGTCATTGAAGCGGTTATTGACCGGCGTGGCGGAGAGCATCAGCACCTTTGTTTTCACGCCTGCACGGATGACCTTTTTCATTAAGGTTACATAGCGATTGTCCTTAGTTTCTTCATCCGGGTTTTCAATCAGCTTGCCACCATTGCGGAAGTTGTGGGATTCATCAATCACGACAAGATCGTAGTTGCCCCAATTCAATCTGCTAAGATCCAGACCGTTTGAGTTGCCGTGGGTGCGGTTCAGGTCGGTGTGGTAAAGCACATCGTAGCGGAGTCTATCGGCAGCAATCGGGTTGTTGACATAGTTGTCCTTATAGGTGTTCCAGTTGTTCGTCAGCTTCTTGGGGCAAAGCACCAGAACGGATTTGTTGCGGTTTTCGTAGTATTTTATAACCGCAAGCGCTGTAAAAGTTTTGCCAAGACCAACGCTGTCTGCAAGAATACAGCCGTTGTATTTTTCGAGTTTGTTTATAATGGCGAGAGCGGCATCCTTTTGGAAGTTGTAGAGCATCCCCCAAATCTTACTTTCCTTGAAGCCGGTTGCCTCGTTTGGCAAAACATCCTCGGACACATCTTCCAAAAACTCGCTGAAAATATTGTAGAGAGTCACAAAGTAGATAAAGTCGGGCGAGTTCTCATTATAGGCAGCCGTGATGCTGTCGATCACCTCATCTGTGACGACCTGAAGCACCTTGCTGTCGTTCCAGATTTCATTGAAGTCAGCAAGCAAAGTGCGGGCAAGGGACTCGTCCTTTACAATTGTGGTGCTGATTACATTGCCTTTTTCGCAACCAAGTTCAACCGTAGTAAAGTTGTTGATGGGGGTATAGCCTACGCCGTCAACTACAATTTGTCCCTGAATAGATTTGTCACTGACATTTGATTTGAAAGTGACCTTCTGCCTGATCCACTCTGCACATTCTCGTGCAATAGCTTTTTGGGTCAATTCATTGCGGAGCTTAATTTCAAATTCAGTACCGTAAAGATTTCGTTCACGGGTTAAGCGCGGAATGTAAAATTCACGGCGTTCTTTTTTGGCCTTTTCTGTCACGAAAGTCGGAGATGTAAAAATAAAGCGGAGTTCCTCAATCTGTGATAGCTGCTCCTTCAACTCTTGAAAGGCATAGATAGAGAAACAAGCCGCTGCAATGGATAGTTTGCTGCCTTGCTTGATTTCCACGGACAAATCGTCTTTTAGAGTCTTTGTAGTATTGTTTATAAGCTCCATTTTTCTACACCCATCCTAATTATGGCAAAGTTTGTGTCACATAAAGCATACTCTACTCAGCTTATGCGTCATAAAACTCCATGATTTCATCGGGCGTACAGTTAAGTGCCTTGCAAATGTTACCGATAATTTCGGTAGTTATATTTTCATCTCTTGCAAGTTTCATCATCTGATAATGCGTAATGTGTGCCGCTTCTTGCAAGTCTTTTTTTCTCATCTTCTTGTCGATTAAGATTTTCCAAAGTTTATTGTATCTGACAGCCATAGCGATTCTCCTTCGGCAATATACTATCATTCAAAGATAAAGAACAACCAATTTAACATATTATAGCATACTTTCCCTGAAAAATCATAAAAAAAGACGGAAATTCAAACTTATTTGCGGAAAATCAAGCCACAGCGTTGAGCATTTATAGTTAAAAAGCAATTGAAACGCATAAAAAAGGTCAAGATGTATTTTTATTGGTTGTTATGGGGCAAGATATGAAGAATTCAAAAGTCAGACGGTTTGATATCATTGCAAGGAAGATGAAAAGCCCACAGGCTAGATCTTATATCCAGCCTGTGGGCCTTGTGTATGATTTGTCCTTTATCTTGTCCTGCGGCTTGCCCCGAAGCTTATGCCCAAGTCTATTGAATAAGATACCCATAATGGCGCATCTGGCGGCGGATAAGGGCTTCACAGCGGTCGCAAATTTCTTGGCTATAGGCGGTTCGATAGCTGTCGATGAGCACCTTTACATCGTTTGTGCTAAAGTTGAAGTGAAGCTGTATGCCGTATAATTCCTCAGCAGCATCTAACTGTTCGTCAAAACATCTCGAAAAAGGCTTGGCTTCAACGGTTTTTAGACAATCCTCTAAGCTTCTTTCCATGGGAAAATCCATATTGGTATCTGCCAAAAGAGACAAGCCGTTATCAAATAATGGGCATAGCGCATAGATGTCGTCTGCGGCGTTGTATTGAACGGCAATATTATTGGTGTGGCGATCTTCGTTTAGGAAGAACGCATCAATCTCCAACATTGAGGTCAGATATCGCCCGAACTCTTGCAGCCCGGTTGTTTGTTCAACAAAGTTTACCAGAAATTTTATCTGGTTCTTGATTTCCCCTTGATGAGCTGTATCTACTGCAAGACTCCCGCCGGTAAATTTCCGATACAGCTTTTCCAACGGAATAAGATCATAGCCATCCGCGAGAAAATCAGCGCTTTTACAGCCACTGTAAACTCGGTCTTTGTATTTGATTTGCGAGTACTCATAAACGACAAAGGGGTACTTAATGGTTGACTTTGCCAGCATGGCAGAAACAATCGTTTCCGCCAGCCCCTCATAACCCATGTGGTCAGCCTTGTACCAATACCCGTCACATTTCCATTTTAACTGATTTCCCTTGGATGTATGGTTCAGCGTTTCCTGCGGCTCAAGCCTGCTTAAATCAATCATTTCCATAGACCCCTCCTTACGCAGCGATGTTACGGATCATCTGCACCCACTGGTTGTCCCCAGCCATGCGCCCATTGGTCTTTTCAATAATCAGCAGCGGATCATAGAAAGAAACGTCCATCTCCCGAAGAATGCCTTTCAGACCGGCTCGGCTGGCGGGTAGGCATCTTTCTTTCAAAAACTCCTCGAAATCTGCCCAAGACGGATTTTCTACAACGCCAAACGCCCGCAAAGGGATTCGGTCGGTGTAGTTCTTCATGCGGACAACTTCGTGCTTGAAATCAATGTCGATGACCGTACATAGCTGCTGACCATTCATGAAGTTCATCCGCATGGTGAAATCCGGGTTCTTGCTGAAATGCTCGGCGTTATAGATATACTTATATATGGTCTGGCGCGACACGCCGAACCGTTTTGCAATCTCGGTGTTGCTGATGCCTTTTCTATGCAGTTCCAAAACCTCTACGGTCTGATCGGGGGTGAGCTGCGCCTTGCGACCCGCATTGCGCGGATTTGGATTATTGATTTTCAGCATCTTTGCAAGTTCTCGCAATTCATCCAAATCAGATGTGCCAAAAATCCCTTTTATTTGCTGTTGGTAATCGCTCGGCATCCAGTATCCCTCCCAAGTCGTTTTCTACTATTACTATATCGTGATTTGGGGAAAATGTCAACAAATTAAAATATTTACAGCTTCAAGAATATCAGTCTTGTACGAATTACATTCTATTTCAATTATTTCTGTCCCTTATTCTTTGCGTCCAACTTTGGGCCTTTCTCTTTTGAATGTGGATACCCCTGTTTGACAGCTTTGACCATAATATGCTGATTTATAAAATATAAGCCTGTTGTATTTGGCTAGCTAATTTACCAGACAGTGTCTAGCAAATTGAGTTCTGCGTAAAAGCTGAATATGCCTTGGGAGATTTGTCTAACTAGATTTTGGGGCTTGCATATCTCAGATATCCAATTTTCCAGTCAGTGACTGGAAAATTGAAATGGGAACCATATCAGACCGATGGAAGCAGTCTTAAAGTGTTAGCGTTCACATGAGGTCGAATAGTCATCTTATGGGCTTTGCTATAACACTGATATAAATTGATACCAGTTATAGTGATTTTTCATAATCCGAGTAACCACACATAGGCGTAAAATTGGCAGATACATTATCAAGTGAAGCATGTCTGAAAATTGAATGATGTGGCGGCAGATAGTGACTGCCGATTTTGCTCAACAATTTCTTTGCTGTCCTATATGTGTTCAACGGTCTTAAATTCGTAGAGCGTGCTAAATGGCGGTGTCAATTAATCAGTATAGAAAGATCAAACAACATCTTCTACTTTAATTGTGTTGTTTTTGGGAAGGTCTTGCTTTAATATTTCTTTATAATAAACTGCAGATAATCTTTCGGCTCTTTCGTTAATCATACCTTCATCCCAATCTTTATTCACTTCTATAAATCTTTTTATCCATATATACTGAGATTTTTGATAACAAGGGATTTTTTCCACATAACTTTTTTGCCCGGCAGAACTATTTACTTTCCCTTCCAAAAGGATCAGGTTCCCAATATTTAAAGTGCGATCACCAGTTGTTTCCGAGAGAATATGTTCTATACTTCCATCGTCTTCGAAAATGTCTTTTCCACTAAAATAGCAATTTAATTTACAAATTGCATATTTGCATTTAACATTTGCTGGATCATCTTTCTTTGTGAAAAACAGTTCTTTGAATTTTGCTGAAAACACATCATAACTTGGATATAATTTACCGAGAGGAACAATCAATTTCTCATCAATTATCTTGCTTGCTTCTGATTTGTTGGTGCATTTCCGCAACGCAATAGCAAAGCGAGAATAGATCTTTTCCAAATTGTTTGTTCGCATGGAACACACTGCTGTAAATGCAAAATGAAAATTTTCGATTGCCAATATGGCTTTTTTAAATTGATCGGTAGATACTAAATTACGTCCTTTTATATCATACAACGCCAAAAGTGCTATCCTTGTTTGGACTACATTAAATGTTTTATTTAGGGTGTTCAATGATTGGACTAGCCAAAAATACTCTCGACGATTGTCGTAATCTTCTCTTTTTGGATTTGTGATCTTCATGTAATTTTTGGAATTTAAAAGGAAATCTTCCAAAAAGTTACGATAAGAGGCCTCATTTGGATGGATGGTTTTATTGAAACTATCATAAAGCATACTTGCATTACACTTCTTGTACTTGGATATCCAATAGTGCCTGAAAAATGTAGCCATCCCAACAGTTTCCGAACTTGAATTCAAAGTCATCTTAATATCATTCCAAGATTCTTCAGCAAATGTTCCGCTAACGCCATCTTTTAATATCTCGAATATTTTATTCTTTATCAAATCAATATACGCCAGCCTTTTTCCTTTGGCATTTAATATGGCAAATATCCTATTTGCTTGATCCTTATCTGCTGCCGCAATTGATATAAATGTACAGTCCAAAACTTGATCTCGTAATGCCTTCAAAATATCCACGTATGAGAGTGAGTTGACTATATCATCGCCTGTTCGCTTTTTTAATAATTTTTTTAACGAATTTTCAGCTGTTTGTTGCAAAAAGAATTCATATGTTTCTTGTATACAATTTTCTTCCTCCGTGCTTGGCACTGTCGGAATTTGTTTTTCGCGGTCTTGAATATAGTATACAAAATAAGGATAACTGCTTTTGCTTTGTAAAACGCGTACTTTTTCACCATTGTCATCCGTTGTCGTAATGTAATTGAATAATTGCTTACTAAGAGTGTCTTCTCCTAATTCACGAAATCGATCAGACAACACAGAAAACAAAATGGTTATAGTTGTTAAGCGCTGCTGTCCATCTACCACTTCTATTGGCTTATCGGGCTTCTCTGCAAAATTTCCCACAAAAAGCATTGTTCCCAAAAAATATTGATCGTCGTTAATTACTCCGCTTGATACTACTAAGTTGTTAATCATATCTTCAAAGAATTCTTGATAATTCTTCTTGTCCCAAGAATATTCTCTTTGAAATCGTGGAATCACAAACTGACATCCGGATTTTAATAAACTACGTATATTTTTTTCATCTGGTTTGAAATTCATATCTTGCCTCCGTCATATACTTATAAATTTATAACATTTTTAAAATTAGAGCAAGTATTTGTAAAAGTGACAATCATTCAAACTATAATTTTGTGGCGGAATAGAACTTTGACCTTTGATCAAAACTACACAACGGAACAATATGACAGTGAATAAATGTAATAAGTTCCGGCTTTATCTGGCAATCCCTCTTATCGATTTTTCCTGGGGGAATTGGTGGCAAGCAATTCAGCAGAAAATATAGTATGGATTATATTGGAAAGTTGAGATGATATCAAAGCTGAAATGCAGCTGGAAATAGACTTCCATTAGGCGAGCTCATAAATCCGTCGGGCTGCCTCGAACCTTATTTGACCATACTTTTCCCTTAAAATGTGCCTTGCTTTAAGGGAAAAGCAGGACGGTCAAGGGATTATGTTTTGAAAAGCTGGATGTTTGAGAATGGAAAGTACGTACAGCGGCACTGCTACCTTAAAGTGGATGTTCCGCAGATTTTGCTGTAGCACTGATACAAATTGATACTAATTAGTATCAATCAACTTTTGATATTCGGCCATGATTTTTCTTGCCCTGCCGCGCGTGGTGTCCTCAAAGGTCTCATCTTCGCTGAAGCGCAGCCAGAAAGGGTCTTCCATCAGGCAGGCATTGGTACGCTTTACGATTTCCCATGCGTTGTAGTCTGGCAGACCCATCATCTCCAGAATCTCCTTGCAGTCCATCCGATTCCGGGGAAAGATGCGCTTCTTTGCCCAGACGACCACATCGACCAAAGACACCTTGCGACGGTTGCCGATAAAGAGGTTCAAGGGAAGGTTGTATTGCAGCACACCCTCATTGGCACAGAGATACTGCCCATCTTCGCTCAGATGAGCAATTTCCCGCTCATCAAACATCTGCTTCAGGTAAGCCATAAAGACACCTCTCAAACTTTGGAGTTCAGGTATTCAACGAGTTCATAGACTGTCGTCAAAGGGTTGCTTTGGCGTGAAATTGGTTCAACGCCTTGGTTTCGGATTTGTTCAGAGCGATTCTTAGCTCGTTGAACTGCCACGGTCTGCAAAGGCTTTAATGTATCGAAGAAATCCCTGTTTTTCTCGTAGTCGGGAAGTCTGCCCGGCTGCTTCAGCAATCGGATCAATGCCTGACAATCCTCAACTTCCGTTTGCTGGTTGGAGAAGTGCAACAGAAACCACAACTCAAAGGACGGATTGGAATAGGCCAAGCGGTAGCCCTCTTTAGTTGCGGATTGCTTGGCACGCAGAAGTACCTCATTGGAATTATCGTCACGGTCAAATACGCACCAGATTGAATCGCCATCATCGGGATAGTAAGGATTATTGCCCATGGTAGCTTTGGCTTTCTGCACAAGCCTGTCAGCAGACTTATACTGGGAAGAAATCGGGATGATGTCGATGTTGCAGCCCCGACTACGGAAACGCTTGAAATACCGGATCTCGGTTTCACTGCCTTCGCAGATAAGGTATACGACCGGATTCCGCTTTCTATTTCGGGCTGGTTTTCGGCTAATTTCCTTTATTCGTCCCATGTTGCATTCCCTCCAATGAACGGAATCGCCCCATACCGGCCTTGCAGGTATCCTTTGGCGATGTTTTCGCCTTTTCGCGGGGAGAAGTCTGTCAAGGCATAGACGTCGGTCTGCATGGTTTTTTCGTTCTTCTCTGCAAACCAGATCTGATCCCGGCGCAGCAGGGTCAGATCCAAAAGCCCGGTATCATGGGTGGTGAAGATAAGCTGTGCGTGGTTGGTGTTGATGGCAGCATCCTGTACCATCTCAATCAGATGCCGGGTCAGAAGTGGATGCATACTGGACTCAATCTCATCCACAACCAGCACTGCGCCGGATTCCAAAGCGGCCAACCACATCCCGATGCGGGAAAAGAAACGCTGTGTGCCGACTGATTCCAGCCCCAGAGGAAGCCAGAATCCCTTGGAAGCACCATCTTCTGAATCTATCGTGTGCAGCGCCGAGATGATTGGCTCATCCTTGGTGCCGGTAACACGGATGTCTTTGATGCCGAGGTCTGCATGTAGCATTTCATGCAGGACGCGATTCTTCTCGGAGCCGCCCTGCCGGATGGCGGACAAGGTTGCATCCAATCGCATTTCAGTTCCCATGAAGCCGGTCAGCTTTTCAAAGAACCACAGATAGGCTTTCTCGGTTTGGGGGCAGTTCCACTCGTTGGAACTGGACAGGTAAAGACGATTTTCTGCTGTGCGTCCGGCAAGAGTAAGCTGCTCCTGAACATTCTCGCGGAACCGATAACTATTGCCTTCCCTGGAAAAGACCAGCGCCTCCCTGTCATTGGGCCAATGATAGAGATATTCGTTCAGTATTCCGGTCTTATTAAAGGAGAAACCATAGGCATACTTGATGCCGTTGTAGAAGTAGATGACCTCAAAACTGGTCGGTTCTGAATCTTGATCAGTTAAGGCAAACGGCTCCTGTGGCAGAGTTTCTCCTTTCAACAGCTTGGCATACCGGCCGCAGACCATCTCACGCATGAGCAGGAGTGCATGGAGAACATTACTCTTTCCGGCTGCATTTGCGCCATACAGGGCAAGAACAGGCACAAGCTGTTTTTTGCCATCTGACGAAATCAGGCAGTCCAACAAACTTTTATCCGTGGACGCTTTCATGCTGATGATGGCGGTGTCCTTGATGGAACGGTGGTTTGTGACCGAAAATTGAAGAAGCATCGCAAATCCTCCCAAGTACTTTCTGCGTTCAGTATACTCTATTTGAGGGAGAAAATCAATTTTTAACTTCAATATTTGCAAAAAATATTCAAAATCAGAACATAAAATTTGATTCAGATGTTTTTGATGTTGGAACAATATCGTGACAGAAGGTTGAAATCGCCCTGTGTATACTCTTTTTCTTACCCGAACCCGACAAATTTTCTGAGCTTTCAGACACATTATCTATCTTTGCTTGAATTACTGATTTCCTTGATGGCGGCATAGTGTTTTCCACATTTTCGGCTGATCTCGTTGAAAAAATCGGATGTCACAAATTCCAGCAGCCATACTTTGGGAATCATATACTTGGGTGTCTGCAAGATGGTTTTCAGCAAGCCCTTGCTGCACCATTTCAGAATGGTGTGGCGTTGGTAGCCTGTCACCTCGCAGACTTGCGCAACGGTCAGTACATCCGGGTAATTTGCCAGCTGCTGCTCGTACCATTCCTTGGCCAGCAGCCGTTCCTCGCCCGTATAGTTCAGCTTGCGCTCCAACGATGCGGCAGGTTTCTTGTGTTTGGGATAGTTGTAATACCACCCGCTGGGCGGGGTGTAGCGCATCGGGTCGGACTCTCGGCGGTAGAGATACTCGGCAACATCTTTCTTGGCGATTTTATAGCAGCGTGTTTTCTTTCCGTTGTTTTTGCAGGGAACAAGCCCGCTTTGCAGGAGATAAAGCGAAGTGCGCGTTCCGATATGGCATGCAATGCGGAAATCGTTGCGGCTCATCGGGTCCGGATAGGGCGTTAGGATTTCTTCGATTTTTTCTTTCAAAGAGTCGTTGCTTACAGTTTCTTTCTTCATTTCGGGTTCTCCTTGTTTGTAAAGTGGAACCCGAAAAATCACTACTTCATTTTTTTTGCTTCTTGCATTTTTTCTCATTCGTGTCCGCAAGACCGCACTATTATCTGGCTTTTGGGGCAGGGCTTATCTTGCATCTTATCTTGCATTTCTCCCCAAAAGCCGCCATTTTTGCCCCAAAACAGGCGATTTTGCTTCTTTTCGTACCTACATTGTTTTTTGCTGGTTTATCAGTGCTTTCTCCACAAACATCGCCCAAAATCAGCGGACAAACCAGCCTGCATCAGCCTTGGTTATCACCATATTGCCTTTTCAAAGATTAACTCGAAATCAATTTGACAGCAATGTCACGTGGGTTCGAATCCCACCGTCTGCGCCAAGGGCAGCACCTTGCGGGGTGCTGCTTTTTATTTTTGCGGCAAACTATGCAAGAGCTGCAAGGTGGGATTCGAACAGCCCGTGCCCGGCGCTTTGCGTCCCGCCGGGCTGCAACAGTCCTGCGGACTGTTGCAAGGGCGCGGGAGAATCCGCGCGTCTGCGCCAAGTATCACTACTCAATTCTACATTGGGTAGTGATTTTTTATTGCTAGTTTGCAAAATTCCGTTAGAAGCATATATTGTTTCAGGTGTATTCTGGTACAAATGATACCAACTATCTAATTGGGGTGGTATAGGAATCAATTTAGTCCGGTTGATAATTTCAAAAACATGTACTGTTGAAGCCTTGCTTATGAGGTTCATTTCTCCTATTCGTCCCGGAAGAACGTGCTCTCGTAAGCTCACGCAGAAACCTGCGGTCAGCTTCACTTACAGAGTGGCATAAATTCCTCTTTTGAATAGTCTTTTAAGCGGATTTCTCCATCCGCTTTTTTGCCGTACCATTTTTTCTGAAACCACAAACAAACGAGCCCGCAGAATCTTTGATGTGTAATTCTGCGGGCTCGTTTCTATTTCTTTGGGAGGCTAACTAAGTGACATTGCTGTGCAGGGGTGTGCTTTTTATTATGCCGGGGCGGGCTGTTCGGCCGCCGGGGCTTCGGTCGCAGCCGGCTCTGCGGTCGGCTCGGGCACGGCCGTCGGTTCCGGTGTGGCGGTGGGGGCTTCGGTAGGTACAACCGTCGGCTCCGGCGTGGCGGCGGGCTCTGCCGTCGGTTCGGCGGTGGCCTCCGGTGCGGGGGTCGGCGTTTCCTCAATCACCGGCTCCGGTGTGGGGGTGGCCTCGACGTAATTGACGTTTTCCTCGGAAGAACTGCTGTCCTCGATATACTCAGATTCAGAGGAGACCGGTTCCTCGGTGCTGGCGGTGGAACTGACGACCGGCACCGTGTAGGTGACGGCGTCCTTGTCGCCTGTGTGCTTGGGGATGGTGGTCAGCGCCGGGCGGTCATCCTCCGTGATATAGCTGTGGGTGCGGATATAGTTGAACAGTGCATCCATCGCGCTGCGGGTCAGGTGGATGCCGTCGCTCGTCTCCACATAGCCGCTCTTGGCGTAGCCGGTGGCGGCGTCCTTCAGTACCTCGGCGCTGTTCAGGAACTTCCAGCCCTTCTCCTGGCACATTTCCACCAGGGCCTTGTTGTACTCGTCCACCTGGGTCTGGGTTAGGCTCTGGTTGGAGTGCTGCTGCCCGATGGGCGGGATGGAGTTGACGAGGATATCCACGCTGGGGTAGGCCGCAACAACGGTCTCGATGCCCGCCTGATAATTCTTGACGAAATCCGCTGCTTTGTAGCTGGGATTCAGGTCGTTGGTGCCAAAAGTCAAAATGACCCGGCGGGGCTGCAATTTTGCCACCGCCTGGGACATTGTCACATAGCTTGATGAGGTGCTCAGCTGCACGCAGGCAAAAGTGGCCAGGTTGCGGGCACTCATGCCCACAGAACCGATGGCGTTATCGTAGGAGCAATAGTCGAACATACGGTACATACGCGCCGTGTTGCTGTCGCCCAAAAACAGTGTCTCGTCTATGTAGCTTTCGCCTGCGTCGGCGCTTTCCTCCAAAATCGTGGAGGTGTACGCCTGGGTGTCGATGGTGTTTTCCTCTTTATTATAGCCGCTCTCGGTCACCATGGATGCACTGTCCACCGTGGAGGTGCTTTCCCCATCCGCTTTGCCGAGGTCCAGCCCGCCGATGAGCGCCAGCGCCACGCCGATGCTGACCAGCAGCATTACGCTGCACAGGGCCAGCACCAGATACATTTTGCTGCGCATATCCAGCGGCCGCTTTTTGGATTTTGACTTGGTTTTGCCTGCCATGAAAGATTCCTTTCGCGTTGGGACGTGTAGCATTTACAGAATATATAACTCAATTTTACTACAAATCCACTGTAAAAGGAAGTCTTTTCGTGATTTTTACATAATTTTCCAGCAAAAACAAAAACCCCGCCGAAGCGGGGGTAAACAGAAATGGAGGATGGCGTTGTTTATTAAGGCCTTTCCCCAAGGGGAAAGGCTTAAAATTTACTCCTTCGGCAGCAGATGCGCCTTTTCCAGCGCGGGGCGCAGGGCGATGTACAGGATGACTGCGCAGACGGTGGAGAGCAGCGAGTTGACCAGCGTGACGCCGCTGGTGATCTTGGTCACGACGGAGACAAACTCTGCAGGCTGGCCAAAGATGTACAGGTTGCGGAAATAGCCGACGAACGGATCGGTAAACACGTTGACCAGCAGGCCGCTGAACGCAGATGCCGTGACGGCGGCCACATACTTGACCTTGTTGTCTGTGGGGAAGGTCTTGAGGTGGATGACCTTGTGGGCCACCGCACCGCAGACCAGGCCGATAATAAATTTCAGGATAAAGCTGGTGATGGCGTAGCCAGGGTCACCGGCCACGATATCTGCCAGCGCCAGGCCGATGGCACCGGCCAGACCGCCGGAAACGCCGTCCAGCAGCATGGCGGTCAGCGCCGTGAAGGTGTTGCCCAGGTGGAAGCTGGACCCGGTGCCGAACACATTCGGGATGCGGAAAAACTCATAGGCGACAAAGCTCAGGGCAGCCATGATGCCGATGATGCTGATTTTCTGGACGGTGAACTTGGTTTTGGTCAGCGCTGCGATCAGCAGTGTCAGGGCTACTACGACAAAAAACAGCAGCCAAATCGTTGCGGTAGACATGATTCTTAACTCCCTCTAATTTTCTTATTGACATTTTCCTTCCGGGAAGGTATGTTTTTATTATACAAATTTCTGGTTCCAAATAAATGCCCAGTTTTTGAATTTTTTATAGGGCCAGATGAAGGAGCAAACGATGATCGAACTGGACCTGTCTCTTATACACATCTGACGCTGCCGACGAACTCTAGGGTGTAGA
>ENA-OZBF01000291-OZBF01000291.1-human-gut-metagenome-genome-assembly--contig:-NODE-291-length-25211-cov-5.398116_pt1 | contig 25211 bp, 34 predicted proteins | sample MGYA00243980_ERZ653522 | MGnify/ENA primary metagenome ERZ653522 (study PRJEB26926, sample SAMN06165106) | human gut metagenome | biome: ENVO:00009003; feature: ENVO:2100002; material: ENVO:00002003...
GAGATCTAGTACGGTCTCGTGGGCTCGGAGATGTGTATAAGAGACAGCCCCTTGCAGGGCGTGATCCAGAACGGCAAGAAGTACACGGCGGAGGAAGCACAGAAAGCCCTCGACGGCCTGTGCGTTGCCTGCTGGAAGGAACGAAAGAAGGCGCAGAATGAAGATGCAACGACCTGACCTCGGCAGCACCGTCTACTATGTGCGCTACGTCTGGACGCAGGGCTATTCCTCCGCACAGTACGAGGTGCAGCGCGGACTATACGCCGCCAACTATGCGGGCCCGCCGTTTCAACTGTGGATCCGTTTTCCCGGCGGTTCTGCCGTCTGGGTACACGAGAGCGCCCTCGGCCGGCAAGTGTTCACAGACCGCGACGAGGCACAGGCAGTGGCGGACGAATGGACGCGCCGTCTCCGCGAAAGTTGGCGGACGCTATGATCGAGATACAGTTCACGGACGGACGGTTCTCCCGCGAGCGCGACGGCCTGTTCCTGTGCCTCAAAATGCGCCCTACCAGCGAGTCGGCGGCATATAGGCTGTTGGATATGCTGGACGGTGAAAAACCCTTCACAGCGGCTTGCAAGCGGCTAACGGAGCGGCGCAGCCTATCGGCGAACGCCTATTGCTGGGTTTTGTGCGAGAAGATTGCCGTCGAGATCAGCACCGAGAACGCCCCGGTCGCCAAGGAGGACGTATACCGCGAGGCGATCCGGCGCGTCGGCGCGTTTGAGATTCGGCTCGTTTCCGCTGCTGCTGTCGAGTTTTCCTGCAAGCATTGGGAGCGGATCGGCGTCGGCTGGATCGCTGAACCGCTCGGCCACCGCACCGGCGACGACTACGACGAGGTTTGCTTCTACTACGGATCCAGCACCTACGACCGCGCCGAGATGGGGCGGCTCCTCGACGATCTGATCGAGGACGCCGAAGCCCTCGGCATCGAGACAAAATCCCCGGAGGAGGTGGATCGGCTTTTGAGCCTGTGGCAATGCGAAGATGCTACTTGTGCGGCAAAGTGAGACACCTCGAACGGCATCACATTTTCGGAGGGGCGAACCGTTCCCTCTCCGAGCGCTACGGCCTCGTTGTGGATCTGTGCCATAACTGCCACAACGAGCCGCCGGACGGCGTACACTTCAACCCCGACCGTATGCAGCTATTGCACGAGCTCGGCGAGCAGAAATACCTCGACGAGACCGGCGACACGGTCGAGGGTTTTATAGCCAAGTTCGGGACGAATTATCTCCCGACAGAAAGGACAGAAAATGCTTAACGTAATTGCGATTATGGGGCGGCTCTCCCGCGACCCGGAGCTTCGGCAGACCACGACCGGGAAAAGCGTCGCCTCGTTTACGATCGCCTGCTCGCGCGGACGCAAGGACGCCAACGGGAAGGATCTCGTCGACTGGATCCCGGTCGTGGCGTGGGAGCATACGGCGGAGTTTGTGTGCAAGTATTTCGAGAAGGGCAGCCTGATCGCCATTGACGGACGCCTGCAATCCCGCACCTACAAGGACAGGGACGGCAACAACCGCACCGCGATCGAGATCGTCGCCAACAATGCCAACTTTGCCGGATCCAAGAGCAGCGGCAGCGGGTCGAACTCCGTCCCGGCGGGCGGCTCCTACAATGAGCCGACGGTGCGGTACGACGAGATCGAGGACGAGGGCGACTTGCCGTTCTAAAGGAGGTACAGTATGCAGATTGACGAATATCCTGTACCGAACGAATGCGCGAGAGCACAGGTCTATCTTCTCCTCCCTGTTCTTGCCGTGGACGACGACCGCATAAGCGACGGCGAGGTTCTGCTGCTTGCCGAGATCATGGCACTTGCAAACAATACCGGCTACTGCTACGCATCGAACGCCTACTTGATGAAGAAGCGCCGGATCTCTCAATCGACGCTCACAAGCAGGCTCGGCAACCTCAAGAAGCACGGCTACATAAAGGTCGAGCTCATCAAAGACGACAAAGGCTGCGTCAAGGAGCGGCGGATCTATCCGTACTGCCTCGACTTTACACCCTATACCGAGCAGCCGAGGGAGGTATGCCGAGAATCTGGCATAGGGTATGCCGAAAATTTGACAACACCTATGCCGAAATCTCGGCAGGAGAATAATATAAACACTAATAATATAAGTAAGAATAAGAGAGAGAGCACACGCGAAGCTCGACCGAACTCGATCGAAGATGTCCGCGCCTATTGCAGAGAGCGCAACAACCGTGTAAACGTCGAGAAGTGGTATGCGTACTACGAGTCTATTGGTTGGAAGGTTGGCCGCAATCCTATGAAGGACTGGAAAGCGGCTGTCCGAAAATGGGAAGCAGACGACGGTTGCGGCCCGCGCCCGAAGGGAGGCACACAGAGCAATGGTACAAGCATTACAGACGGTTTTGTCTAAGGCTGGGATCCAACCCCGGCACGACATGACGGACGAAGAATGGAAGCACCACCTCATTGACCGCATGAACAGCGCCCCCGGTACGCTGGGCGACGGCATAGACTGCCCGAAATGCCTCAATCGCGGCTACTACTACCGCTACGACGAGGAGAACGCCGGGCCCGTGATGGTCAACTGCGACTGCATGGCTCGGCGAAAGGCTCGCCGCCGTCTGGATCGGAGCGGTCTCGGCTCGGCTATGCGGCGCATGACCTTCGACACCTACCAGACGCCGGAGGAGTGGAACCGACAGATCCTCACCGTCGCCAAAAAGTACGCGGCAGCCCCGGCGGGCTGGTTCTTTGCGGGCGGGCAGCCGGGCGCAGGCAAGACGCACATCTGCACGGCGATTCTGCAAGAGCTGTCCCTGTACTACCCTGTACGGTATATGCTGTGGAGAGACGAGAGCGCCCGGATCAAGGCAGCGCTCAATGAGCCGGAGGGCGTCGCTCTTATGAGCGATCTAAAATCCGTGCCGGTGCTCTATATCGACGACCTGTTCAAGGGCGCGGAGAAGCCAACGCAGGGAGACTTGAATATTGCCTTCGAGCTGCTCAACCACCGCTACAACAACGAGAGCCTCTACACGATCATATCGACCGAGAAGCTCCTCGACGATCTGATCCGCATTGACGAGGCGATCGGTTCCCGCATTGCGGAGCGCAGCAAGGGACACAGGATCCAGCTTAACCCGGATCCTTCCCGGAATTGGAGGACGAAATGAAGTTCAAGGCAAAAGCCAAGAGAGCCGGGCTCGACGAGAGCGAGACGCGAGACTTGCGCCTGCTCGCGCGGGCGCTCGGGATCAGGATCCGCTCGGTCGAAGTTATCCCGGCGGAAAAACAAACAGAACCGAAAAGGAGGAAAGTTTTCAACTATGACGAGTAAGCCTGTTAAATATGCGTACACGCTGCACAATCCGCGCAGCGTACCGAACGGGACGATCGACGGCGTCGTCGATATGCTCCCGGACATTTCCTCGGAGACGTGGGAGGTTTGTTTCGACACCGTCGAGGCAGCCGTAGAGGACGCGCGGCTCGTCTGGCGCGACAACCACGGCTACTATCCCACGCCCGGCGAATACGTCGCCGTCGCCCCCTATACGCCATGGGATCCAGACGTCGGCGAGCATTGGCTCCTCGACGATCTTTGCTCCGCCGCGTATGAGGCGGCAGACGACGCCGCTGACGACTGGGTCGAGGAGCTGGGCAAAGTTACTCGGGAGGATCTGCAAGAGCTTCACAGCGGCTTGCAATCCGTCCTCCGCGAGTGGCTGAAAAAGCACGACCTCGAGCCGCACTTCGGCACGGTCGACACGGCAAAGGCTGCCTACTGCCAGCTGTGGGAAGGAGCAGGCGCATGAAGTTTCACTCGGGCCCGCGCTTTGGGCTGACCGAGGAGGAACAGCTCACGATCTACGGCATCTGCACGAGCTACAAGCGCCTATCCCCGGAGACACAGCGGATCATCGACGACGCCGTCCAGAGTTGCGGCGGTATCTACGCGACGGCGCTCTTTGAGGCGATCACGACGAGAGAGACCGTCCCGAGCGTCGCGTATCGCACCTACGGCACGAACTGCCCGATCGACCCGTCCGGGCTTGCAAAGAGGGTCAAGGCCGTATACAAGACCCTCGCAAAAACGCTCCCGGTCTGGCAACTCGCCAACGGAGACCCCCCTAGTTTATGATACCATAATCGGGCGGGGAAGTTTATAGGCGTTTTCTTCTTCGTTCCTCTCTCCTTACCCTCGGCACGTCAAACGCGCCGGGGGTTTGGTTTTTATATGCGCGGTGCGCCTGCATGAGGGCGACCGTACGCCACTACAAACGCGAGGAGGGCAAACCATGGAACCGAAAAAGAGCACAGTCTCCGTGCTGGGCGAGGAGTACACGATCCACTATCTCAACCCGGAGGACGACGCGACGCTGAACCACTGTCAAGGCTACACGGACGAGAGCACGCACGAGATCGTTGTGCGGCGCGACATTGCAGACCGTGACGACCCGATGAACGTCTCCGACTGGGCGGCAATCCGCAAGGCAACGACCCGGCACGAGATTGTTCACGCCTTTTTCTTCGAGTCCGGCCTCGGCTGTGAGAGCGACTACGCACAGAATGAGGAGCTCGTAGACTGGATCGCCCGGCAGGGGCCGAAGCTCTATCGCGCATGGGCGGAGGCTGGGGCGCTGTGAGCAAAGCCAAGCCGACCGGCAAGAAAGCCGGGAAGCCTGTCCGGGACTGGATCGCCATTCGGAACGAGTACACCTCGACGGACATCGGGCTCCGAGGGCTGGCCGAAAAACACGATATTCCATTGACGACACTCCGAGACCGTTCAAGGCGCGAAAAGTGGCCGGATTTGAGGGCGGAACAACACCACAAAATCGCCACAAAAACGTCACAGAAAACGGCGGAGATCGTAGCGGACGACGAGGCGGGACGAGTAGCCCGCCTTTTGCGTATTGCAGATCAGCTCATGGACAAGACCGAGCAGGCGCTCAAGGAACTGGATCAGCAGGCCGTGAAACACGTCGAGAAGGTCAAGACGTCCATCTCCGAGAAGGACGACGACGGCAAGCCGATCCGCCGGGAAGTGGAGCGCGAGATCGTCAGCCTCGAAACGATAGGCTCGATCGTCGACCGGCGCGGCTTGCAGCAGATCGCCAACAGCGCAAAGGCGATCAAGGACATTCTCTCTGCTACCGAGGCGGAGAACGACTCCGGCTCGCTGGACGATCTGATCGCCGCACTGCGTGAGATTGGGGGCGGTGGCGAGTGAGAATCGGCTACACTAAGAAGCAGGCGGCGCTTCTCCGGCTCTTTGCGCAGGGCAAGCTCCACCGCTATACGATTCTCTCCGGCTCTGTCCGTTCCGGCAAGACGTGGATCTCGCTCGTGATCTGGGCGTTCTGGGTGGCTACGCGCCCCAAGGACGGCGTCTACATGATGTGCGGCAAAACGATCGAGGCTCTCGATCGAAACTGCCTGCGCCCCTTGCAAGCCCTTGTGGGGCGGCGAAACTTCGTCTATAACGCAAAGGCAAAGCGCGGGACGCTGTTCGGGAGGACGGTCTATTTCGAGGGCTGCAACGACGTCCGCGCGGAGAACAAGATCCGAGGCCTGACACTGTTCGGCGCGTACTGCGACGAGCTGACCCTGTTCACCGAGGACTTCTTCGCGCAGCTGCTCGCCCGCCTGTCCGCACCCGGCGCGAAGCTGATCGCCACGACCAACCCGGACACGCCGATGCACTGGCTCTACAAGAACTACATCAACCGGCCAAAGACCGCGCAGCCGATCGACCTCGGCGTCTACACGTTCCTGCTCGACGACAACACGACACTCGACCCAGAGTACGTCGAGGAGATCAAGAAAGACTACGAGGGCGTATTCTATCAGCGCATGATCCTCGGGCTGTGGGTCGTGGCAGAGGGCGCGATCTACCGCGTCTATTCTGACCACCGGGAGAAATGTTCCGTACACCTTGCCCCGCTGGACGCCGACGGCAACGAGATCCGGGACGATGGGTGCGCGGACTACGACTACATACAGCTCGGCCTCGACTTCGGCGGCAATGGATCCGCGCACTCCATCACGGCGACCGGGCTCAAATACGACTACTCGAAGATAACCGCCCTCGCCTCGCGCAGGCTCCCCGCCAAGGACACGAACCCGATCCAGCTCTACGAATGGGTCGAGGGCTTCGTCCGCTACGTCCGGAAAACGTACTGCCGAGGATCGCGGACGATCCGGGCACTCTACGCCGACAGCGCCGAGCAGACCCTCAAGAATGGGCTCAAGGATCGGCTCGACTTTCCCGTCAAGGACTCGCTCAAGCGGGAGATCGTCGACCGAATCCGCACGACGACGGCGCTCATGAGCTCCGGGCGGTTCTTCATTATCCCGGAGGACTGCGAGACGCTGGACGCCGCGCTGCAAACCGCCGTCTGGAACGAGAAGAAGCTCGGCCACGACGAGCGCCTCGACAACGGCACAAGCGACATCGACTCCCTCGACAGCTTCGAGTATAGCTTCGAGAAAGACCTCAAGAAATACGCGAGGAGCGTTGCATAATGTTTATCGACAGACTGATTCAGACCATCGGGAGGCTATTCGGAATGTATACACAACGGACGGCGGCGGCAGACTGCCGCAACACGGCGATTTCTGACCGCATGGCGAACGCTATTACAGCATGGTATCGCCTGCTCTACGGCGAGGACGTACACGACGGCTACCCTACGAGCAAGACCCGCGCCGCGATTTTTATCACAAACTTCGCGGCAACACTCGCCACGGAGGAACTCGAGATCAGCACCGGCACAGGAGCGCGGGCGGACTATGTCAAGCGACAAGTCTCCCACTATGTTCTGCCGGAGCTGCACAACAACGTGCAGACGGCAGCAGCGGGCGGCGAGGTCGTACTCAAGCCGTTTATTCACAACGGCCGGATTCTGTGCGACGCCGTCACCGCCGACCGCTTCTACCCGACGCGGATCAACGCCGCGAAAGAGGTCGAAGCCTGCTACTTCACCGACTACGCGACCTACAACGGCCGCGACGTCGTGCGTGTGGAGTTCCACGATATGAGATCCGACGGCTATTATATCCACAACGAGGCGTACTACGACGAGCGCGGAACGATGAAGGGCAGTTTCAACTATCACCTCGTCCCGGAGTGGGCAGATCTCGAGGAGGACACGAAGATCGAGGGGCTCGACCGCCCGCTGTTCGCTGTCCTCAAAATGCCCATGGCGAACACCGTCGATAACACCTCTCGGCTCCCTGTCTCTATGTATGCAAACTCTATGAACGCTTTCGAGGAGCTCGACCGCATCTACACGGAGTTCCTCTACGAGATCCACACCGGCAAGCGCAAGCGGATCGTCTCGCCTGACGCGCTCTCCGCGACGCTCCCGGGCTCGCCGAACTTCCGCCCGGTTCCGTACAAGGATCTGACGACGGATCTCTACCTCGTGCTCGACACCGGCGAGAGCGGGAAGCCCTTCGACGACTACACACCGGAGATCCGCGTTGAGGCCTATCAAAAGGCAATCGACGTGCAGCTCCGCCTCATTGAGCGGCAATGCGGGTTTACCGAGGGCACGTTCACCCTCGACGTGCGCACCGGGCGCATGACCGCGACACAGGTCACGAGCGACGACCGGGACACCTACTCGACGATCAAGTCGATACAGGATCGCGGGCTGAAACAGGGGCTCGAGGACGTAATCTACATCTACAACGTCTACGCCACCCTCGGCGACCTTGCCCCGGCGGGCGACGTGGAGCCGTCCGTCGCGTTCGGCGACAGTGTGTTCGAGGACACCGGGACGGAGTTCGGACGCCGAAAACAACTCGTCGACGGCGGCTATCTCAAGCCGGAGAAGCTGATCTCGTGGTATTTCGGGTGCAGCGACGAGGAAGCTCTCGCATATATGCCGGAGCCGGAGGCGGGGATCACGTTCGGATTGGAGGAGTAAACCATGCTCACGCCGGAGCAGCTCGCGCAGATTGCGGACAAAGCGACGATCCGCAAGCTCTACGACCAACTCCAAGAAGACATAATCGCGGATATGGCTCGGCGGCTCTCGAAGATGGATTTCGGGTCATACACGACCATGTGGGAGCTGCAAAAGCTCGAAGCGATCAACGCGGAGCGGGACTACATCGTACAGCGCCTCGCGGAGACGACCGGCAAGAGCAAGAGCGAGATCATAGCCATATTAAACACAGGCTGCTCGACCGCGCTTGGCTCCGACGATAAGGTCTACCGCCTCGCCGGATATAATCCTCTCCCCCTCGCCAAAAGCCCCGCTCTGCAAGCCCTGATCTGGGCGGGCTACAAAAAGACCCTCGGCACGTTCCAGAACCTCACGCGCACGACCGCCAACACTGCGACGCGGCAGTTTGAGGGCGCTCTCGACCGTGCCTATATGCAAGTAACGTCCGGCGGCATGAGTTATCAGCAGGCAGTCAAGGGCGCAGTCCTTGACCTTGCCAAGAACGGCCTCGCCGCCGTACAATATCCGACCGGGCACGTCGACTACATGGACGTCGCCGTCCGCCGGGCTGTTCTGACCGGCGTCAATCAGACTGCGCTCAAGATCCAAGACGCGCGGGCGGACGAGTTTGGCTGCGATCTCGTCGAGGTATCGGCGCATTACGGCGCACGACCTACGCACGCGGAATGGCAGGGGCGCATATACTCCCGCTCCGGCAAGAGCCGGAAATACAAGGACTTCGTCGAGACGACCGGCTACGGATCAGGAGACGGCCTCGGCGGGTGGAATTGCCGCCACTCTTTCGGGCCGTTTTTCGAGGGAATCTCCAAGCCCACATACACGGAGAAAGACCTCCGCGAGATCAACTCCAAGGAGGTAGAATACAACGGGCAAAAAATGAGCCTATACGACGCCTCACAGAAGCAGCGAGCGAACGAGCGGCAGATCCGCGCTCTCAAGCGGGAGCAGGCAGGACTCGAGGGTGCAGGGCAAGACGCCTCCGAAGTCAAAGCCAAGATCCGGGACGCGCAGGCAAAGCAGCGAGATTTCTGCTCGCAGACAGGGCTCCGGCGCGACTACTTCCGCGAACGTGGCGGTAAACAGAACCAGCAGCGCAGCCCAAACCCGGAGCGGATCACCATTGCACAGTCCCGCCCTACATATTCCGAAGCGCTCCAAAAGCTCAATTTTGCCGACGGCGTAAAGGAAAGCGACCGCAAGAGCATTTACAAGGAGCTGTCCGTTCTGCCTGCCGCACAGAGGGAGCTTGCCGAGACACAGATCAGCCGCGTGTCTGTGAGCGCTGACAAAACCGGCAGCTATTACAACCCCTTCACGAAGGAAATCGTCGTCTCCGAATCCAGAAAAGCCGGAGACGTTATACACGAGTACGGTCACGCGCTGGAACGTGCCTGCAAGGTCTGGAAAGACCCGGAATATATTTCCGTCCGTGCCGATGGCATTGACCTTGCAGATTTGAGCAAAGTAGTGTATGATGAAACCACCTTCACCGCACCGATTCACCGCCTGAACAGCGAAAAATTCATATCCGAGTATCAAGGGCGGCTTTATAGGCGCGGTAACTCGGGCGCAACCGAAATTGATCTTTCCGCACTAAAAGACTATTTCAGCGAGGGCTACCGTGCGTACTATACGGAGCCGTGGCTGCTGAAAAAAAAGGATCCCAAACTGTACGCATATATAGAGGGCTTGCCAAAATGACAAAAGACGAATACATGAATCTACATCATTCCGGGAAGATGCTGGAAGCAATCAAAGCCGACCCGGCCCTGCGAGCTGACAAGGACTGCTTGCGGGCGTTAAATGTACAAGCCGAGGAAGAAGAAAAGGCATGGCAGATTGAGCACTTCGGCCATTACGACCCCGACCTTCTTTTTGACCCCCTGCCGCGAGACCCGAACAACCGATAAGTAAAACCCGCCAACGGAGACCCCCCTATAATATGCTACCCTATGAGCAGACCGCAAAAGGTCTGCTCTTTTTTATTTCCTCCGCCCTCGGGAGGCTTAAACGAGAGGGACGGCGCACCGGGGAGAGGCCCCGGATATACAAGCCAAATCGACGCCGGAGAAGGAGAAAAGCTATGGCCGACTATTCGTTTTTGAAACCCCTGTTCGGTGCCGACGGATCTAAAGCCGTGACCTACGATCAGTTCACGGAGGCGCTCGACGCGCAGAAAGAGATCAAGATCGGCAACCTTGCCGACGGTTCGTACGTTGCGAAAGGCAAGTTCGACGCGGTCGTGACGGAACGCGACACGCTGAAAAGCGGCAAGGAAGAAGCCGACAAAAAGCTCGCCGGTTATGATCCCGAGTGGAAAACCAAGGCGGAGGCAGCACAGGCCGAGGCCGACGCCAAAGTCAACGCGATTCTCCTCAAGAACGCAGCGCTCGGCGCTCTCAAGAGCGCAGGGTGCAAAGACCCTGATCTCGCATTTATGGCGCTTGACGCCTCCAAGCTCAAGCTCGACGGCGAGAACGTGATCGGCCTGACCGATCAGATCGAGGCCTCCAAGAAGGCGCACCCGTCCCTCTATGACGTCGAGGGGGACGAGAAGCAGACGCAGCAGCGCGGCAACTTCCGCGTTACGACCGGATCGACCGGCAGAACGCAGCCTCGCGGCAGCGACAAAGAGGTTCTCGATTCCATCTACACGAACAATCCGTTCTACAAGAAATAACACAAGGAGTGTTAGTAAATGGCATTGCTTATCAATGAACAGAACGTAGACGAGCGCTACTCTCCTATTTTGGAGCCCAACCTGTTCTACGATTCTATTTTCGTGCCCGGCGTGACCTGCAACAACGAGTACCAGCTCGGCGCAGCCGGTTCCATCATGGTGCACAAGCTCAAGACTTCCGCCGTTGAGCCCGGCAAACCTGGTCGTAAATTCACCGGTGAGGGGACGAGCGACGAGCTGATCCAGATCCTGCTGAACAACAACTTCCAGAAATGCAAGGAAATCCACAACATTCAGGCGGCACAGGTCGGGATCTTTCTCGGCAACGAGAACCTCTCCCTCGCCATTCAGGAATGCAGCGAAGGCCGTCAGATTTCCGGCATTGCTTGCCTCGTTAACGAGGGCACGGCTACCACCGCGACGGAGGCTGTCGACAACCCCAAGGCGGACGCCGTAAGCACCCGCGCAGAGTTGACGAAGGCGAAAGGCCGTGCAAACGTCGTCCTCTGCTCCCCGGACTACTACGCGAAGATTTTGAATCTCGCCGGGGCCGAATTTACTCCGAACACGAACGAGCGGATCACCCTGTCCGGCTCTGTCGGTCAGTGGCTCGGCATGACCTTTATCGAGTGCGGCGCTCTGGCCGAGGCCTCCGGCAAGTACTACGATCACACTGGTACGCTTAAGACGGTTGACTTCTCGAAGGTCGACTACATCATGTACAACTGGAAGGCTCTGTCCATGATCGACAGCTTCGAGTGCACCCGTTTGATCGACACCGAGGAGTTCGTCGGTTGCAAGGCACAGGTCGAGATGAATACCGGCTACCGCGTCACCAACAAGGCGCTCGTCCGCGTCCGCAAGCACGTCGCAGCCTAAGCCGAGAGGAGGCTCTCTATGTACAGCACCTACGAGCAGTACCAGAGCGCAGGCGGCAAGCTCACCGAGGAGCAGTACACGATCTACGCGACGAAAGCCGCGAGCCTGATCGACTACAAGACGCTCCACCGCGCAGACTCCGCACCGCCCGAAATAAGGGCTTCTCTGGGGCTTGCAGAGTGTGAGCTGATAGAGATCCTCGACGGCTATAAAAACGTCGTAGGCGGGCTTGCAAGTGAGTCCATCGACGGCTATTCGTACACCGTCAAAGCAGACCCCGCCGGGGCACAGAGCCGAGCGATCGACGACGTGCTCCGCCGGTATCTGTTCCGCCCTGATCTGGGCGTCAATCTGTTGTGCAGGGGGCTGGACGCATGACGACCAACACCGACGCGACGATCTACAACGTCGTGCAGGCGCAGGACGGCAGCGTCCGAGCCTTCCGGCACTACTTGCCCGCCATCCATTGGTATGGCAGACCGGCGGCACAGGCTGACGGCTCCGGCACATCAAGAGCCGACGCCTACTCCGTGCGGATTCCTGACCCTGACGGCTACGTCCCGCCGCGCGTTTGGCGCGAGCTCTCCGATGAGGAGCGGCTCACCTGCTGGACGGTGCAGCCGGACGACCTGATCGTCAAGGGCAAGGCAGACACCGAGATCAGCGACGAGGACGGACACCGCCTCGAGGAGCTCCCCCGACTCTACGACGAGGTTTGCAAGGTGCGTTTTGCCCACGACAACACCGGGACGAACGTCCCGCACATCTACGCGGGGGGTATCTGATGGCAGCGCCTACCGTCAACGCCGCGCCGGACACCGAGATCACCGTCAAGGCAAACGGCACGACGACAAAGGCTACGCTCCGATGGAGTAAGTCCATGCCGAGGGAACGGACGGCACAGTTCCAGCAGGCGCAGGCCATGCTCGACAGCGAGGTCATGCGCGTGATGGAGCCCTATATGCCGCTCGACACCGGCATGATGATCGCGAGTATGCAGTCTGCCACGCACCCCGGCTCCGGCGAGATCCACGTCAACACCCCCTACGCCGCGAAGGTCAACTACGTTTCCGGCATCATGGGCAAGAACGGCCCCAACCGTGGGCGGCGGTTCTTCGACCGCATGAAGGCCGACAAGCTGGCCTATTTCAAGGCGTTCATTGCTAAAGCGTTAGGAGCAAATAGCAAATGATCGAAGCAGTACGCGACTATTTCCTGTCGTGCCCCGCGATCAAGCGCAGGGCGAAGATCTTCGGCGTGAACTACCTCGGCCTCGACGCACTGGACTACACCGTCGAGAGCGTTCCGGGGAATCCGATCGTCAAGCGCTACACCAACGGCGCGGCGATCCGGGCGAAACAGTTTGTTATTGCCTCGCGCGAGCTGCACTCCGTAGATGTTAAGACGCAGGCGCGGAACGTCGAGACGTTCGACGCCGTGTGCGCGTGGGTCGAGGAGCAGAACGCCGAAGGCAATTTTCCGAAGATCAGCGAGGGACAGCCCCTCGAAGTCGTCGTCAACTCCTCCGCCTATCTGCTGGGCGTAGACGGCAAGACGGCGCGTTATCAAATCCAAGTCCAGTTAAACTATTTTACGGAGGGATCCACATGAAACAGGTTATCCGCAACATGATCGCGGACTACCTCAAGCCCGCCGACGGCGAGGGCTTCGTCTTGATGGGAACCGGCTTTAACACGTTGGACGAAAGTCCCAACGCGCAGACCGACGAAAAGACCTACATCAATCAGGCGTCGAGCTCTACCTCCATCAAGGGCTACAAGCCGGAGTTTGCTTACGACTCCGACTTTATCGAGGATGAGGCCGCGATCTCCGATCTCTACACGATCGGCCGCAATCGTCTGACCGGCGAGGACGCGCAGCGCGAATACGTCCGCGTGGAGCTGTTCAAGCCCAAGGAAACAAATGGCTATCCCGCCCGCAAGTTCACCGTCTCCGTCGAGGTCTCCGACCTTGCGACCGGCGACGGCGGCGAGGTGACGAACGTCTCCGGCACGCTGCACCAGATCGGCGAGTTCGTCGAGGGCTTCTTCGACACGCAGACCAAGGCCTTCACCGCTGCAAACGCAGGCTAAAACACAGGGAGGATATAAAATGCTGGTAAATCTGAACACGATCGAGCTTGACTTCGACTACTTCGACGCAGATCAGGGCCCCTCTTACATCGAGGGCGCCGAGAATATTGCCAAGATCTGCACAGACATGGAGGGCAAGAGAACCGCCGAGGAGATCCGCGCGGGCTACACCAAAGCCGCAAACGCGACGTCGGAAATGCTCGACGCCATTTTCGGCGCGGGAACCGGCGAGAAGGTCATGCAGGGCAAGAAAAGCCTCAAGCTCTGCATTGATATTATCAACGGCCTGCGCGAGTCCGTCGACAAGCAGGCGGCAGAGCTTGCCGCTGTGCAGGCCAAGTACACCCCGAACCGCCTTGCACGGAGGGCTGCTAAATCGTGAATCTGATTCTCGACGATCTGCCGGACACACTGGACGGCGTCGAGATTCAGACGGATTTCCGCTACTGGATCCTGTTTGAGCAGCTCATGCTCGACGAGGATCTGTCACCCCTGCAAAAGGGCGTCAACGCTCTAAACCTGATCTACAAAGGGACGCCAACCGCCACGCAAGGCACCGCGTTGGCGTCCCTTCTGTGGTTTTTCAGGTGCGGGAAGGACGAGGAGCGGCGGAGCCGGAGATCAGCGCGGAGCGGCGCAAGCCCCCGCCGCCTGTACGACTACGATCAGGACGCCGAGAGGATCTTCGCGTCGTTCTGGGCGGTCTACGGGCTCGACCTGAACGCCGTTTCCTATCTGCATTGGTGGAAATTCCGGGCTATGTTCGACGCCCTACCCGACGACTCCGCGATCATGCGGGCGATCTATTGGCGGAGCGTTGACACGAGCAAGCTCAAGGGAGAGGAAAAGAAAAACGCCGACAAGAAGAAGAAATACTACGCGCTGCGAGACTCCCGCGCAGAACTGCAAGGCGACGCTGTCGCCGCTGCGCTTATGCGCGGAGAGGATCCGGCCGCACTCTTGAAGGCGAAGTGATCCATACATGGCAGACGGTACTCTGCTGTTTGACACATCTATCAGCGGCGACGGCTTTAACAAAGATCTGGGCAAGCTCGGCAAAATTGCCGCGAAAGGCGTTGCGGCATCTGTGGCCGCCGCGACGACCGCTATCGGATTCTTTGCAAAGTACACCGTAAAATCTGGCGCGGAGTTCGACACCGCAATGTCTCAAGTCGCCGCCTCTATGGGCGTTACCGTGGATCAGATCCCGGAGATCTCGGCGAGGGCGAAAGAACTCGGCGCAGCCACAAAATTTACCTCGACGCAGGCCGCCGAGGGCTTCAACATTCTGGCCATGGCCGGGCAGAGAGTGGACGATCAGCTCTCCACGATCGGGCCTGTGCTGGATCTGGCATCGGCTGGCGCTATGGATATGGCCGACGCCGCGACCTACGTCACCGGCGCTCTGTCTGGCTTCTCTGCCCCGGCGAGCGAGGCGACGCACTACGCGAACCTGTTCGCCAAGGGCGCGACCCTTGCGAATACCTCCGTCGCCGGTCTGGGCGAGGCTGTGAGTGGATCCGCCGCTGCTGCGTCCAAGTATGGGCAGACCGTGGACTCGTCCACGCTGTCCCTGTTACGCCTGGCAAAAGCCAACATCACCGGCAGCGAGGCCTCGACCGCGTACAACCGCTTGATGGTCGACCTGTACACAGCATCGGGCGACGCAAAGAAGCAGCTCGACGCGCTGGGCGTGTCCTGCTACGATCAGGCAGGCAACGCCCGCGATCTGAACGACGTCGTGAACGAGCTCGGCGCGGCTATGTCCGGCATGACCGACGAGCAACGCGCCGCCGCCGAGAACACGATCTTCTCGATGTACGGTATGTCCGCTTTTGACAATATGCTCAAGGCGGACGTTGACACCTGCAACGAGTGGGCGGAAGCTCTCGCCGGTGCGGACTCCGAGTTCGACGGCCTCGGCTCTGCCGCTGGGCAGGCACAGACACAGCTCGACAACCTCGAGGGCGACGTCACGCTGTTGTCGTCTGCCTTCGACGGCCTCGCGCAATCCATCTACGCAGAGGCGCAGGGCAGTCTCCGCGAGTTTGTACAGCTCGGCACGGACTGCATCACGCAGATGCAAGAGGGGTTCGAGTCCGGCGGCGTTGACGGCCTCATGGACGCGCTCGGCTCTTGCCTGTCGATGGTCGTCGGGCGAGTGGCTGAACTTGCCCCAACGGTAGTACAACTCGCTGTGGGCGTCTTGCAAGCCCTCGGAGAGGGGCTCGCCGCGAACGCTGGGCTCATTGCACAATCGGCGGTCTCCATCGTTCAGACGCTCGCACAGGGCGTCTCCGGGCTGGCCTCCTTCCTGTTCACTGCTGGGCTTGACCTGATCGGACAGCTCGCACAGGGCGCAGGCTCCGCGATCCCGCAATTTCTCTCGACCGTGCTCCCGCAAGTGTTGCAGTTCACGAGCAACCTCCGGGCGAATTTCGGGCAGTTCGTGGACGCAGGCATAAACCTGTTACTCTCGATCGTCGACGGAATTGTAGCCTCCATCCCGACTTTGCTCGAAACGATCCCTCAAATCGTTATCAACATAGCGGGGCTCATCAACGACAACGCGCCGAAGCTGCTGCTCGCGGGTGCTCAAATTATCATCAAGCTGCTGGCCGGTATCGTCCAGAACGTCCCAAATATTATCGCGGCGCTGCCTTCGATTATCGAGGCGATCGTCGCCGTGTTTCAGGCGTTCAACTGGATCAGCCTCGGCAAGAACATCATCGACCTTTTGCGCCGTGGTATTACTGGCATGGTCGGCGCGGTCAAGGGCGCAGGGCAGACCATTTTTAACACCGTGCGCGATAAGATCGCCGAGTTGCCCTCGGCTCTGCTGAACCTCGGCAGCAACGCGATCTCGAGCCTCGCCTCTGGCGTTCGAGCTATGATTTCGAGCGCATCGTCGGCCGGTACAGGCGTTTTCTCTGCGATCCGCTCCGCTATCGCACAGTTGCCCGGTACGCTGTTGAGCCTCGGCTCTAGCGCAATGAGTGGGCTGCTCGGCGCGATCAGCGCGGCGATCGGGGCGATCGGCTCGGCCGGTGCTTCGATTCTGAATGCGCTCGTGAGCTCCCTGCTCAATATGCCGTCCCGCTTGATGCAGCTTGCGACGCAGGCCTGCACGAGCTTTAAGAGCGCTTTTACACAAGTGCAATGGTCGAGCATCGGCGGCAACATTATCCGGGGCATTATCTCCGGCATCGGCTCGGCGATTGGGAGCCTCGTCTCCGCTGCGACGAACGCTGCAAAAAAGGCTTTCGACGCCGCCAAGAACGCGCTCGGCATTCACTCTCCCTCGAAGAAATTCGCGTGGATCGGTGAAATGTCCGTCGCAGGCTGGGAGAAGGGCTGGGACGACAGCTACGGCGAGTTCCTCTCCAACGCTAACGACGATATGTCCGCATTTGTGGCAGACGCGCAGAACGTGATCGGCGGCTTCAACGCGGGCGCAGGCGGCAACGCTGCCACCGGCAGGCTCGCAGCGGCGGGCGGGGGCGGTACTGTCGTTATCTACCAGACAAACACCGTCAACACGCACGACAGCTACACGCCGTCGGAAGTGACCCGCAAGCTCGAGGATCTGTCCGACAAACTCAAGTGGAGGCTCTGACCCGATGGATAAAAAAACGAAAATCACCTACAAGAGCGACCTCGGCGAGATCCTGTTCTCCGTGTCGTCTCCGTTCTGGGTGAGCGAGATCAAAGGCGCGAGCGGCCTCCCGGTCGACGTTGCCGTCTCTGCTGGGTACAAGCAGCAGGGCGGCTCCGTAGCGAGTCAGACTGTGAAGCAGCGCTCGATCACGATCAACGGCTCCGTGCTGCGCTCGGTCGCAGTCAACCGTCGGAAGATGCTCGACGTCATGGCTCCCCTGCACAAGGGGACACTGATCGTCGAGCAGAACGGCGAGAGCTGGTATCTCGAAGTGTGGCCGACGCAGGCTCCCGACTTCGACGACGGAGAAGGGGCACAGGCGTTCCAGTTCTCCGCCGTTGCCCCGTTTCCATATTGGCGAACGACCGCCACCGCGCGGACGATAGTCGGCGGCCTGCAAGCACTGTTCAAGACGCCGTTCTTTACAGGCGGAAAGTGGTATATCTCGAAATACTCCGACACCTACCTGACGAACATCCGCAACACCGGCAACGTCAAGATCCCGATCAAGGCTGTGTTCAAAGCTGTGACGGACTGCACCGAGCCGGAACTGTACCACGTCGGCGACCGTACCTACATACGGATCCTCGGCACGTTGTACGCCGGACAGACGATCACCGTCAACACCGCATACGGACAGCGCGGGGCGACTCTCACCGATAAGGACGGCACGACCTCCGACGCCTTCCATCGGCTTGACATCGACTCCGATCTCGAACTCGGACTTGACCCGGGCGACAACATACTGCGCTATACAGCGCGGAGCAACCGCGAGGGACTCCGGCTGTATGTAGTGGCCGAGGAGGGCGTCGCGAATGGCATTTGAAATCTGGAAAGACGGCTCCCGCGTTGGACTGTTGGAAGGCTACGACTCGATCCAGTGGCTCACATACTCTCGTGACTCTGGCGAGTTTCAGATCACGATCACCGATCCGGCGGTCGCCGCGTTGGTGCAGAAAGGATCGACGATCCTCAACACGGACACGACGGAGCTCGGCTCCGTCGAATACCTCAAGCCGAAGGTCGATTCCTCCGGCTGTCTGACCGTAGAGGCTCGCGGCTACAACTCCGTAACCATGCTCGACCGCCGCGTCGTGATGGGCACTGTCAACATCTCGAACATCGAGGCGGCTATGATTAAGCTCTACACCGACAACCGGCGCGGGCTGTCTCTGCTGCCTCCTGTCTCCAACGGGTACGAGGAGAAAACCGACTCACAAATCACATGGAACTCGGTGCTCGACGCATGGAAGAAGCTCGCAGAGCTGGCCGGGGTCGGCTTCGGCTCCACCTTCGACAGACATACCGGGCAGAACGCGCTCAAGATCTACAAAGGTGTCGACCGTTCGGACGATCGCAGCGCGAACTATACCGGCGTTTTCGGCGACCGTGCCGGGAATCTGACCGAGATCTCTTTCACCGACGATGCGAGCAACTACAAGAACGTAGCGATCGTCGGCGGCGCTGGCGAGGGCGCGGATCGTGTCGTGCGGATCGTTGGATCCGCCTCCGGCGACGATCGGCGGGAGCTGTGGGTCGACGCCAAAGACTTGCAAAAGACCTACCAGATCGCCACACCGAAGGGCACATACGACGCGCAGGGCAACCCGGAGTACGACTACACCGACGCGACCTACACGGCGGCAGAATACGCCGCTCTGCTGGATCAGCGCGGCGTCGAGAAGCTGCTCGAACGTCTGAACACGCAAAGCATCTCGTGCTCTGTCGTAGACGGGCCGATGCGCTTCGGCGTGAACTATAACCTCGAGGATCGAGTCCCGGTCGTTTGCAAAGACTTCCTCGGCTTGCGATTGAGCGCCCGCGTCTCCGGCGTTAAACTCGTGTACGAGGACAACACGCGGCAAGTCTACCCGATCCTGTCCGACTTTGAACCGTTGAGGAGTTGATCTATTATGTTATGTTTTCCCCTCGATAATACCGAGTACGAGGCGGAGGGACTCGGCCTCGAACACGTCACGCGCTCGCGCGGCGTGTTTGCCGCCGACGACAACCTCCGCGTAAGCGCAGGCGGCGGAATGAACGTCACGATCTCGCCCGGCGTCTGCTTTTTGAAGATGAGCGAATACTGGGGCGTGACTGCCCTGCAAAAAACGGCGCTCTCGCTGCCGATCCAGACAGCGGACGGAGCACTCACCCGCAAGGACGTCGTCGTCGCACGGATCGACAAAGTTGCAAACCTCGCCGAGATCGTCGTCAAGCCCGGAACCCCTGCAAGCTCGCCGGAGCTGCCCGCTATTGTGCGGGACGACGACTACGACGAGATTTATCTCGCATCCGTCACGGTCGGAGCCGGTGTCGTGGAGATCACGAACGCCGCGATCTCCGACTTGCGGCTCGACGAGACCGTGTGCGGCTTGATGGTAGACACCGCCGCCAAGATCCCGACGCAGGCGCTCGCCGATCAGTGGGCGGCGTTCTGGGCGTACATCACCGCCGACGCACAGGCGGAGGGCGAGGCTGCGAAAAAGCTCTACGCCGCCCTGTACGACGAAATGAAGGACTTGATCGCCGACGCGCCCGCCGCAAAGTTGCAGCTTGAGATCGACGACTTGCAAAAGCAAATCGACATTATGACCCACAAGTATGCCGTCCCCGCGTGGACTGGTAATTGCTATACCGGCTACGCGGTTATGGAGCCGTAAGGCTATAACGAAAGGAGCTATCCCATGAAAGGCTATCCTAAAACATTGCAGACCAAAGAGGATCTCTTGCACCTGATCGCGCTCGCGCAGACCCCGAACAGCGGGATCACAAAGGCGGAGATCGAGTCCTCGATCTCCCGCATCGACTACGGCGCGAATCTGCACGTCCCGATCAAATCAGCGGACGGCAAGAGCTGCACCTTGCCCTACTGCCCGGAGGCTGCCGTCGGGCAGATCGTGACCGCCTCCGGCGCGAAGATTGCCTCCGTGAACCACACGAAGGACGAGAAAGGCGAGCCGGACGAAACGACCGTCGAGTTGAGCAAGGCTCCCGGCGACGTCGCCGAGCTGCTGATCCCCGCGCCTGTCACCGCCGCCGCCCGCATGGGGCTGTCCGCCGCCGACCTCGAAGCAATTAAAGGAGTTGTGAACGCATTATGAGCAGATATATCGTTGAAAGTCTGACCGACCCCCGCGCCAAGATCACGGCGCAGACGTGGGGCAACGTTACCGACATCGTCGCGCCGGTCAAGCAGTTTTTGCAGGCGTCCGCCTTGCAGCAGCTCACGATCTCGCCGGACGTGCTGATTGCCATGACCGGCGGCGGCGTGTTCAAGACAACGACCACGATTTTGACCGTCGCAGATCTCGACACCGGCTCCGCCTTCGTGTTCGGCCGCGACTACTACGTCTACTGCTGCGACCACGGCGACGGCATCTCTGACGAAGTGTACAAGATCAGCCTCAACAGCACATACCCGGCAGGCTATGCCGCAGCGACCTCCCGCAAGATCGGCGGCTTCCATTACGGACAGGTGCGCAACAGCGCCACGATCGCGGACGTGTCGATCGGCATTGTGCCGCGCAGCGTGTGGACTACGTTCTGGCGTCCGAAGTGCGACCCGGAGGGTATGGTCTACCTGACCGGCGGTATCTGGGCAGATATTTACCTGTCCAGCGACGACGGCAACGGCGGTCTGCGCAGCGTCTACAACGCAACGCCGATCACCGGCACGGATGGGCTGAACTGGTACACCGCGCTCGAGAAGCTGCGCCGCAGCGGTAAGCGTATGCCGTCCTATGCCGAGTTCTGTATGGCCGCCGAGGGCTCCCCCGAGGGACTCGACAGCAGCAACGATCAGGCATGGAGCGCCACGACCAACAGCGGACGCCACGCGACCGGCACGATCGCAAAGGCGACGTCCCTCATCGGCTGCCGCGACCTCGTCGGCAACGTCCGGAAATGGATGGACGAGCTGTGCCTCGATCCGACCGCGAGCTCGTGGGGCTGGAAAGACGTCCTCGGCGCGGACTACGGCGACGCCTATATTCCGAGCGATACCGCGCTGCACGCGCTCTTCTGTGGCGGCAACTGGGATAACGGTGTACACGCTGGTTCCCGCGCTGCCGATGCGAGCCGCTACCCGTGGGACGCCAGCGCGTACGTGGGCGTCTGGGGCGTCTGTGACTCTCTGTAATCTGTCTATGCCCGCCTGAAAAGGCGGATTTATAAGATCCTGCACGGCGTCGACTTCGTCGGCCATCGGCATTACCCGGATCACAAGCGTGTGCGCAAGAACTCTATCGAGCGCATGAACCGCCGGATCCGCCGCTACCGAATGCGCGGCGACATGACGGCGCAGCAGCTCCTCGCGAGCTTTACGAGCTGGTCTGGTCACGCCGGGCACGCGGACTCGGCGCACCTGATTCAAACCATGACGCAAAAGGTTATTTCTGCAATATCTGAAAGGATGATCTAATTTATGAAGATCTACGGAATCGACGTCTCCCATCATCAGGGGGCCATTGACTGGGCGAAGACCGCAAGCGAGCTCCGCCGCATGAACAACGGCACGTCTCCCGGCTTCGCGATCCTCCGCGCTGGTTACTCCAACCGCAACGGCAAGGGCGGGCTGTGGGAGGACTCGAAGTTCACTGCCAACGTCGCAGGCTGCGAGAAGAACGGCGTCCCTATGGGCGTCTACTTCTACTGCTACGATCAGTCTCCCGAGGCGGCGCGGATCACCGCAAAGCACGTCGTGAATCTGCTCAAGGGGCACAAGTGGGACTACCCGATCTACTACGACGTCGAGTACGAGCCCTACAACAAGACGTGCGGCAGGGCGCAGAACACGGCGATCATCAAGGCGGCGCTCGAGGTGCTGGAACAGGCGGGCTATTATGCCGCGGTCTACTGTAGCCGAGACTTCTTCCTCAACTACACGAACCTGTCGAGCCTCGCCGGGTTTGATAAGTGGGAGGCTGCCTATACTTCGAGCGACACCGTCGCCGTCGAGAATGGGCTGTGGCAGTACAGCTCTAAAAATGCGCTCGGGATCGCGGGCTTCGGTTCCTCTCTCGACTGCGACGTGTCCTACAAGGACTACCCGGCAATCATGCGCTCGGCTGGGCTCAACGGCTACGAGAAGCAGACCGAGACCCCGGCAGAGGAAACGCCCGCCGCCCGCTTGCAGAAGATTCACATCGGGCCCGTCTCGCAGGGCGACGCCGACGCGATCCTCGCCCTCTGCAAAGAACGCGGACTCACCGACCCCGACAAAAAGCTGTACTCTAGCGAGTGGGTCTAAGCGCCGTGTGCAGGCGTTGCAGTACGCGGGAGTATAAGTTTATGCTCTCGCGCAAGCAACCGTCCTGCGCGGGCTTGCAAGCCGTTCTCCGAGAGGATCCGCAAAGCGCCTACACCGCAAAGGAGTAAAACTATGGACAAAGTCAAAACCTACGCCGTGTTCGTGTGCGGCATCTTCGGCGTTATGTGGGGAAAGCTCGGTGCTCTCGCATGGCTGATCCTCGCGCTGCTGATCTTCAACGTCGCGGACTGGATCACCGGCTCCGCCGCCTCTGCCGTCGAAGGGAAAGGCATTTCCAGCGACGCCGGGCGGCGTGGCATCGTGAAGAAGGTCGGCTACTGGATCGAGGTCGGCGTCTGCCTCGTCGTGGATATGCTGCTCGTCTACGCCCTGCCGGAGCTGTCGATCGGCGCGACCGTCGTCACCTTCACGCACCCGATTGTCGCCCCGATGGTCTGCGTGTGGCTGGATTTGAACGAGATTCTCTCTGTCATTGAGAACCTCGGCCGCATGGGAGCGCCTGTCCCGGAGTGGCTGTCTAAGTTCATTACCGTGCTGAAAAACAAGGTTGACGTCGCCGGAGAAAAAATTTCCGAAGATGAAGATCTGAAATAATGTTCAAGCCCTGCGTGGAGATCTTTCGTACTCCATGCAGGGCTTTTTATACAGGTTTACGTACAGGTTTACGAGAGCTTATAGGGCTTTATAGGTGGTTTTTAACCATTTCGCGAGGCAAAGAAAAAGCTCGGATTCAACGTTTTATCGTCAAAATCCGAGCTTCTGGTGGAGCGGGATACGGGCCTCGAACCCGCTACCTACTGCTTGGGAAGCAGTCACTCTACCGGATGAGCTAATCCCGCATCAGTGACTGCTATTATACCGCAATTCAGGTGGGTTGTCAAGAGGGGCGGGCGGCATATATGCCGCCCCTACTGCGGTGGATTTTGTAGGGGGCGGCGTCCCCGACGCCCCGCGGATGGGCAATCCCTTTATATCATACTGAACAAATCCACCTGGCTGGTCTCGGGCAGATTGCCCAGGGCACCAACGGCGCGGAGCTTGTCAAAGACCGACTGCGCCACACCGCTGGCCTGCTGCAATTCCTCCACCGAGATATACTCTTGGCCGTGCATCGTGGCCTGTTCCAGCGCCACAGCGGCGGCATCGCCCAGGCCGCGGATGGCCGTGAACGGCAGACGGACCTTGCCGTCCTCGACCACGTACTTGCTGGCGTAGCTTTTACCCAGTTCAATGGGCAAAAATTCGCAGCCGCGCTGCAGCATCTCGTTTTCCAGCTGCAAACTGACAAGGGCGTCATCGTCCTTGGCGGTGCGTTCGTCTTTTGGGATCTTCTCGTTGTCCTTCAGGTGCTGCTTCGCCACGCGGACGCCGCCAACGGCGGCCTCGTAGTCGATATCCGCGCCGCGCACCGTGAAGTACACCGCGTAGAAGATGGCCGGATGGTAGACCTTGAACCACATCAAGCGGATGGCCGCCATCAGGTAGGCTACGGCGTGGGCCTTGGGGAACATATACTTGATCTTGCGGCAGGATTCGATATACCAGTCGGGCACGTCGTGCTCGCGCATGGCTTCCTCCCAGCCGGGCTTAAAGCCTCCTTTGGCGACCTTGCCTTTACGCACGGCCTCCATAATGTCAAAGGACATCTTCGGTTCCAGGCCCTTGCGCAGCAGGTACAGCATGATACTGTCACGGCAGCCGATAACCTCCGCGATGGTACATGTGCCCGAACGGATAAGTTCGTCGGCGTTGCCGGTCCAGACGTCGGTGCCGTGGGACAGGCCGGAAATCTGGATAAGCTCGGAGAAATTCTTCGGTTGTGCGTCCAAAAGCATCTGACGCACGAAGTTTGTACCCATCTCCGGAATGCCGAAGGTGCCGGTTTTGGAGCCGATTTGCTCTTCGGTCACGCCCAGCGCTGCCGGGCTGGTCAGCAGGCTGTACACCTTCTCGTCGTTCATCGGGACCGAGTCGATGGGGATGCCGGAGTATTCCTCAAAGAATTTGTAGAAGGTCGGCACATCGTGGCCCAGCTCATCCAGTTTGAGCAGCGTGTCGTGCAGATATTTAAATTCAAAGTGGGTGGTCAGCAGGCCGCCCTTGACATCGTCCGCCGGGTGCTGGATGGCGCAGAAGTCGTAGATATCGAATGTATCCGGCACGACGACCATGCCGCCGGGGTGCTGGCCGGTCGTGCGCTTGACGCCGGTGCAGCCCATGACAAGGCGGTTTTCCTCGGCACGGTTGACGGTCTTGCCGCGCTCCTCGAGGTACTTTTTGACGTAGCCGTAGGCCGTTTTGTCCTGCAAACCGGAGACGGTGCCCGCCTTAAAGACGTTTTCCTTGCCGAACAGTTCCTCGGTATAGCGGTGGACGTGGGACTGGTACATACCCGAGAAGTTCAGGTCGATATCGGGTTCCTTGTCGCCGTAGAAGCCCAGGAAGGTTTCAAAGGGAATGTCGTGGCCTTCGACGATCATTTTTTTGCCGCAGACCGGGCAGTTTTTGTCCGGCAGGTCGAAGCCGTCAAAGTGGATGCCGTCGTTGATCCACTCGCTGTGCTTGCAGTTGGGGCAGAGATAATGCGGCGGCATCGAGTTGACCTCGGAAATGCCGGAGAAGCTGTCTCTTATACACATCTCCGAGCCCACGAGACCGTACTAGAT
>ENA-OZBF01000334-OZBF01000334.1-human-gut-metagenome-genome-assembly--contig:-NODE-334-length-23247-cov-6.238013_pt1 | contig 23247 bp, 19 predicted proteins | sample MGYA00243980_ERZ653522 | MGnify/ENA primary metagenome ERZ653522 (study PRJEB26926, sample SAMN06165106) | human gut metagenome | biome: ENVO:00009003; feature: ENVO:2100002; material: ENVO:00002003...
GCGCAGGCGTCGCGGGTGCGGGGGCCATGGGGGCCGGCGTGGGTACCGGTGCGGGAGATGCCTCCTGCGGGATCGGAGACACTTCACGCCGGGGCGGCGGAGTCGGCGCGGCCGCCGGACGGGCGGCGGGTCTTTCCGCCGGGACGACGCCCTTCTTCAAGGCGTCCTCCAGGGCGGAGACGCGGTCCGCCAGAGCCTCCGTGTCGTTGGAAAGGCTCTCGTCGCACAGACGCAGCAGGCACAGCTCGGCATCCGTTCGCTGGCGGATACTCCGGGGCAGGGCCGCGGCGGTGCGCTGGATGGTATCGGTCATATAGAGCAGGCGGCGCATGGGGACCTCCGCCGTCAGTTCAGAGAGGGTCTTGCGGTCATACAGGCCGCCCAGCAGGGCGGCGCCGCCCTCCGGCGCGGCGGCCAGAACGGTCATATCCCGGCACAGGTCGCTGAGCTCGCCCAGCAGCGCACCCACATCCTTGCCGCCCCGGTACAGCTGGTCCAGCAGCGCCAAAGCGTCGCCCCCCTGACGCGCCAGGAGCAGGCGCATGAGCTGCACCGTCTGGGTACTGCCGGCCAGTCCCAGCGTGTCCAGCACGCTGCGGCCGTCCACGACCGCGCCGGCGGCACGGCACTGGTCCAGCAGGCTGAGCGCGTCGCGCAGCGCACCGTTGGCCATGCGGGCCAGCAGGTCCGCCCCATCCGGGGTCAGGTCGATGGCTTCGGCCTTCGCCACCTTCAGCAGCTGCTGCTCCATATCGTGGGGCAGGATGCGCTTGAAATTGAACCGCTGGCAGCGGGAGAGTATGGTGGCCGGGACCTTCTGGATCTCGGTGGTGGCCAGGATAAACAGCAGGTGGGCGGGCGGCTCCTCCATGATCTTCAGCAGGGCGTTGAAGGCGTCGCGGGAGAGCATATGCACCTCATCGATGATGTAGACGCGCTTTTGCAGCACCGCCGGCGGATAGACGGCCTCCTCCCGCAGGCTGCGGGCGTCGTTGACGCTGCCGTTGGAGGCGGCGTCCAGCTCCGTCACATCCAGCAGTGAGCCGTCGTCAATGCCGCGGCAGGCGGCGCACTGGTTGCAGGGCGCGCCGTCAATGGGGTGCTGGCAGTTGACGGCCTTGGCCAGAATACGGGCACAGGTGGTCTTGCCGGTGCCGCGGGTACCGGTGAACAGGTAGGCGTGGCCCACCTGACCGTCGGCCACCTGGCGCTGGAGCGTATCGGTGATGTGCTGCTGGCCCACCACCTCGGAAAAGGTCTTGGGCCGGTATTTGCGGTACAGCGCCTGGTACATGGGCACACCTCCCTGCCGACAAACAAAATAAACGAGTCCTCCGCCGTGAGCCACAGGGCCGGCACCCTCGCGGCACATGGATGATCCCTCTTAATGCTGCTCGGTTCCCCGCCTGACATGATTCGTGGGTATCCATTGCGCGAGACCGGCCCCGCAGCTCACGGCGGAGGACAAGTTCGTGAGATATATTCTACTACAATTCTTCCGCGATGGCAACTGTTTTTTGCCGCCTGTTTCGCTTTTGCTTTTATTATACCCTCTGTTGACAAGGGCAGAGACGAAAAAAGGCGGCGCTTCAGCGCCGCCTTTTTTTCGGTAAAAGGAGAGAGAAATACAATGGGTGGGTATCCTTTCGGATGAGCGTATCATACACGCATCCGGGGCGGAAGTCAACAGGCTTGATAAAGAATTAACAAATCATTCACAAAGCGCGCCCGCCGTTCACAGATCGTTTACAGAGCCGCCCCCTCTTCCCTATTGACAACAAAAAATATTGGTGCTACCATTTAGCACACTAATAGTTTGTATGCTAAAAATTCAAAAGTAAAGAAGGAGGACCGCCATGAAATTCTGCTTTGACGAGCACCCGGCGCACTTCGGCGCGCTGTTCGGCTACTGCGATCACCAGGTGCATAAGCTGATGGGGCGGATGCTGAAGCGCTACGACGTATCGCCCATGCAGTGCCGGACGCTGATGTTCCTGCACGACGCGGAGGACAGCGTGAACCAGAAAACACTGGAGCGCCACCTGATGATCAAGCCCAGCACGGTGAACGGCATCGTGGACCGGCTGGAGGAGAAGGGGCTGGTATACCGCACCGTCAGCGCCACGGACGGACGGTGCCGCATTCTGGCACTGACAGAGGAGGGCCAGCGGTTCCATGACGATTTCCAGACCGTGCTGCACCAGGTGAACGAACGGCTGGAGCGCGGCTTCACACAGGAGGAAAAGGCGCAGTTCACCGCGTTCCTGCTGCGGGCGGGACGGAACCTGACCGACGAGGAGGAGGAAGCATGATAAAAAAATTGGCGCCCTATACCAAGGGCTACCGCCTGCTGATGCTGTTTGCCATCGCCTGCTCCGCCGGAGAGGCGGTGCTGGAGCTGACGCTGCCCCAGGTGATGAGCGACATCGTGGATATCGGCATCGCCAACGGAGACAGAGGCTATATCCTGATGGCGGGGCTGAAAATGGTCATTATGGCGCTGCTGGCGCTGGGCTGCGGCGTGGGCGCGGCGGCTTTGGCCGCCAAGGCGTCCATGGGCTTCGGCGCGGCGCTGCGGAAGGCGGAGTACGAGCAAGTACAGCGCTTCTCCTTCGCCAACATCGAGCGCTTCTCCACCGCCAGTCTGGTGACGCGGCTGACTAACGACGTGGCCTCGGTACAGATGACCACATTTATGGGGATGCGTATGCTGGTGCGGGCCCCCACCATGCTGGTGACGGCACTGGTGATGGCCCTGATCATCAGCACAAGGCTGAGCCAGGTGTTCCTGGTGGTCATTCCCCTGCTGGTCATCGCGGTGGTCATCGTCATCAAGCGGGTAGGTCCGTTCTTCACCTCTTTGCAGGGGGCCACGGACCAGCTGAACCTGGTGGTGCAGGAGGACCTGAACGCCATCCGCGTGGTGAAATCCTTTGTGCGTGAGGCGCAGGAAAAGGAGAAGTTCACCCAGCGCAGTGAGAAGCTGCGAAGCATGGCCGAGCGCGCCTTCGGCTTTGTGGTGCTGTTCATGCCGGTGATGATGATCCTTATGGGCGGCACCATCACGGCGGTGATGTGGATCGGCGGCCACTACGTGTGGGAGGGCACGCTGCTCTCCGGCGATCTGATCGCGTTCTTTACCTATTTGAGTGAGATACTGATGTCGCTGATGATGGTATCCGTGGTACTGATGATGCTGACCCGGGCCATCGCCTGCGGCAAGCGCATCGCCGAGGTGCTGGAGGAGAAGCCCCGCATCACCGACGAGCAGGCCGACCCGGCGCTGAAGGTGGAGGACGGCTCCATCCGCTTCGACCATGTGTATTTCAAGTACCACGACACGGCGGAGGCCTGGAATCTGGAGGACGTGAGCTTTACCGTACCCAGCGGGGCCACGGTGGGCATTTTAGGCGGCACCGGCAGCGCCAAGACCACGCTGGTGAGCATGATCCCCCGGCTGTACGACGTGAACGGCGGCGCGGTGTATGTGGGCGGCCACAATGTGAAGGACTACACCATGGAGGCGCTGCGGGATGGCTGCGCCATGGTATTGCAGAAGAACACGCTGTTCTCCGGCACCATCCGGGAGAACCTGCGCTGGGGCGACGAGAACGCCAGCGATCAGGAGATCGAGGCGGCCTGCCGTCTGGCCTGCGCCGACGAGTTTATTGAGAAAATGCCGGACGGATACGACACCTATATCGAACAGGGCGGCACCAACGTCTCCGGCGGGCAGAAGCAGCGGCTGTGCATCGCCCGGGCGGTGCTGCGGAAGCCGAAGATACTGATCCTGGACGACTCCACCAGCGCGGTGGACACCGCCACGGACGCGAAGATCCGAGGCGCGCTGAAAACGGCGCTGCCCGGCTGCACCAAGCTCATCATCGCCCAGCGGATCACATCCGTTATGGACGCCGACCTGATACTGGTGATGGACGATGGGCACATCTCCGCCATAGGCACCCATGAGGAGCTGATGGCGCAGAGCGACATTTATCGGGAGGTCTATCGCTCCCAGCAGGAAGGGGTGAGCATCGATGGCTGAACAAAAACGCGGCGGACCGCGCGGCCACGGGCCCCAGGGACACGGTTTCCAGCGGCCCAAGGACTTCAGAGGCACGGTGAGCAAGCTGCTGCGCTATATCGGGCGCTATAAGGCGTCGCTGGTGGTGGTGTTCATCTGCCTGGTGATCAGCTCCGTGGGCTCGGTGATGAGCAGCTATCTGCTCAAGCCTATTATCAACGACTATATTCTGGTAGGCGACTTCGCCGGCCTGCTGAAAATGCTGGCGCTGCTGCTGGGACTGTTCCTGCTGTCGGGCCTGTGCTCCTATGCCTACGCCCGCATCATGGTGCATATCTCCCAGCGGACGGTGGCACAGATGCGGCAGGATCTGTTCGACAAATTGCAGGACCTGCCCCTGCGGTACTTCGACACCCACCAGTCCGGCGACCTGATGAGCCGCTTTACCAACGACATGGACACCGTGTCGGAGATGATCAACTCCAGCTTCGCCAGTGTGGTGTCCTGCGCCTTGACGTTTATCGGCATTGTTGTTATGATGCTGTATATGAACTGGGTGCTGACGCTGATCACCTTTGCCTTTCTGGTGCTGATGCTGCTGGTGGTCAAGGGCGTTGGCGGCAGAAGCCGCGTGAGCTTTCAGGCACAGCAGCAGGCGCTGGGCGCCATGAACGGCTATATCGAGGAGATGGTGGAGGGCCAGAAGGTCATCAAGGTGTTCAACCACGAGAGCAAGGCCATCGCGCAGTTCTCCGGGCTGAACGACAGCTATCGGGACGCCGCCACGGCGGCCCAGACCTACTCCGGCGCCATGATGCCGGCCATGGCCAACCTGTCACGCATCGACTACGCCGTCACCTGCTGCGTGGGCGGACTGCTGGCCATCGGCGGAATGTTCGACGTGGGCTCCCTGGGCGCGTACCTGCTGTATGTGAAGCAGGTGAGCCAGCCCATCTCGCAGATCAGCCAGCAGGTGAACGTGCTGCTGGCGGCGGTGGCCGGCGCGGAGCGCATCTTCGCCGTGATGGAGGCCGAGCCGGAGGTGGACGAGGGCAAGACCGTCATCGTCCGGGTGGAAAAGCGCGGCGATGCGCTGACCGAGACAGACCGCCGCACCGGCTGCTGGGCGTGGAAAAAGCCTGACGGCACACTGGTGGAGCTGAAGGGCGACGTGCGCTTCGACCACGTGACCTTCTCCTATGACGGGGAGAAAACCGTGCTGAACGACGTGTCGCTGTTCGCCAAGCCGGGGCAGAAGATCGCCTTTGTGGGCTCCACCGGCGCGGGCAAGACCACCATCACCAACCTCATCAACCGGTTCTACGATGTGCAGGAGGGCACCATCACCTATGACGGCATCGACGTGAGGGACATCCAGAAGGACTCCCTGCGCCGTTCGCTGGGCATGGTATTGCAGGACACCCATCTGTTCACCGGCACCATCGCGGACAACATCCGCTACGGACGGCTGGACGCCACGGACGAGGAGGTCCGGGCCGCGGCGAAGCTGGCCAACGCCGACAGCTTTATCCGGCACCTGCCCCAGGGGTATGACACGGTGATCACCGGGGACGGCGGCAGCCTGAGCCAGGGCGAGCGCCAGCTGCTGGCCATCGCCCGGGCGGCGGTGTCCGACCCGCCGGTACTGATCCTGGACGAGGCCACCAGTTCCATCGACACGCGGACGGAAAACCTGATCGAACAGGGCATGGACTCGCTGATGGAGGGCCGGACGGTGTTCGTTATCGCACACCGGCTGTCCACCGTGCGGAACAGCCAAGCCATTCTGGTGCTGGAGCACGGACGCATCATTGAGCGCGGCGACCATCAGGAGCTGCTGGCGCAGCAGGGCAAGTATTATCAGCTCTACACCGGCAAGGCGGAGCTGAGCTGAGGTATAAACGAGGAAGAAACCGGAAAAGATCAAAGGAGGATGCACCATGACGGAAAAACAGCTTTGTGATATGGCGGTGGCCATGCTGGAGCGTTCCTATGTACCCTATTCCCACTTCCCGGTGGGCGCGGCGCTGCTGTGCAAGGACGGGACGGTGTTTACCGGCTGCAACGTGGAGAACGCCGCCTACGGCGCCACGATATGCGCCGAACGGACGGCCATGGTCAAGGCGGTCAGTGAGGGACACAGGGACTTCGACACCATCGTGATCGCCGGGCGCAGCGAGGATCACTGCGTGCCCTGCGGCACCTGCCGGCAGGTGATGATGGAGTTCGCACCCGACCTGACGGTGATCTGCCTGAACGGAAAGGGCGAGAGCAAGCGCTTCGCGCTGAAGGAGCTGCTGCCCTACGGCTTTGACCAGAGCTGGCTGTAAAAGCGGCAGAATTTTCATGGAACCAAATCGCACCGCGCTCCGTCTCAATGGACAGAAACCTATTTCAGGAGGAAACTACACGATGAAAAAAATCATTTCCCTTGTGCTCGCCGCCGTGCTGACCCTGAGTCTCGCCGCCTGCGGCACGAAGAACGACAGCAAGGGCGATCAGCCCGCCGCGCCTGCCAGCGCCCTTGACCTGCTGGAGAAGGTGTGGAGCACCTACACCGATGATGAGAAATTCCCCGCCGCCGGCGGCGACTACTCCGAGACGAACAGCAAGGAGGACGCCCCCGGCGTCTATGACCTGACCGACCGCACCGCTGTGGACAGCGCCCTCGGCCTGCCGGAGACGGCCAAGGTGGATCAGGCCGCGTCGCTGGTCCATATGATGAACCAGAACACCTTTACCGCCGCGGCGTACCACTGCACCGATGATGCCGATGCGCTGGCCACCGCCCTGCGGGACAACATCCAGCAGCGGCAGTGGATGTGCGGCTTCCCCGATAAGGTTGCCGTGGCCGTGGTGGGCGAGTATGTGGTGTCCGTGTTCGGTGCCGAGGATCTTGTGAACACCTTTATGTCCCACCTGAACGGCATCTTCGGCGTGCAGCCCGTCTACGACGAGGCCATCCTGTGAAGCGCTGGATAGAGCGAGGCGTATTTCTGCTGGCGGCAGCGGCTATGGTCATAGCTGCTGCCGCCATTCCCACCCGGCGGGTGCAGGAGGATACGCTGCCGGAGGTATATGTGTACCGTGGCTATGCCGCCGCCACCGACGCACCGTGGAGCGAGAAATCACTGGACTTCGCCGTAAAACGGTTTTCTCACCTGTTGGAGGCATATTTCCCCGGGTCGGAACACGTATATATGAGCGTGATCCCAGATAAGGCCGCTTTTATGGAGACGCCGGAGGGCTACACGCCCGCTGGGGCCCAGGAGACGGCGGACTATCTGGCGCAGCGGCTGCCGGTGGAGATCATCGACATCGCGCCGCTGCTGGCGCTGGAGGACTATTACCGTACCGATCCCCACTGGCGGCAGGAGCGTCTTTCCGCCGTGGCGCAGACCATATCGGAGGCCATGGATGCACCTGTGCCGGACATGACAGAGGAGACGCTGTGCGCGCTGGCGGGCGAATTTCACGGCAGCTACTGGGGCAAGACGGCGGAGCCGCTGACGGCGGACGTCCTGTCCTATATCACCTCTCCCCTGCTGGATAGCTGCACGGTGTACGACTATGAGACGGACAGCACCGGCGGCGTATACGACTTTACCGCGGCGGAGAAATCGCCCTATGATCTGTTTCTGGGCGGACCGAAGGCGCTGCTGCGGATCGAAAACCCGGCGGCTAACAATGACCGGACGCTGATCGTGTTCCGGGATTCCTTCGGCAGCAGCCTTGTGCCGCTGCTGGCGGGCAGTTACCGCACCGTATATGTGGTCGATATCCGGTATATGGCCACAGACGCGCTGGCACGGGTGACGGAATTCCCGGAGGGAGCGAATGTACTGCTGCTGTACAGCGTTGCCGTACTGCAAAACAGCATTACGCTTAAGTAAGCAAAAGGCCGGGCGCTTTCAGTGCCCGGCCTTTTGCGGCAGAAAGAACGCCGGAGCAATGCTCCGGCGTTCTGCATTTACTTAGAAGAAGAACTCCTTGATCTGGCCGTACAGGATGAGGACCATGCACAGCGGGGTGATGAACTTGACGCAGACCTTGAAGAAGCCGTAGCTGCCCATGGCATGACCGGACTGCTCCGCCTCTTCCTTGACGAACTCGGGGCCGATCTCCCAGCCAATCATCAGGCACATCAGCAGGGCACCCAGCGGCATCATAACGCCCTCGGACAGTGCATCCCAGAAGTCCAGCCAGTCAGCCGCCCAGTTCTTGGGTTCCGCTATATTCAGTATATTGGCCGGTGCGATACCGCTGGAACCCAGGCAGTCGGCGCAGACCAGGATGCAGCCCAGGCCCACCAGAGCCGCGGCGATCAGGGTGTACTTCTTGCGCTTGTCACCCTTGCCCTCGATACGGGCCTTATCCACGAAGTGGGCCACGATGACCTCCAGCAGGGAGATGGAGGAGGAGATGGCGGCAAACACCACCAGCAGATAGAACAGGATGCCGAAGATGGGACCCAGTGTGCCCATGGAGTGGAACACGTTCTGCATGGTGATAAACAGCAGCTTGGGGCCGCCGATGTTGCCGGCGGGATCCAGCGCGAAGCGGGCGGGCATGACGCACAGACCGGCCATCAGCGCCACCATGGTATCCATGATGATGATCAGCAGGGCGTTCTTCTGCAGGTTCTCCTTCTTATGCAGGTAGGAGCCGTAGGTGATCATGGCGCCCATGCCCAGAGACAGGGAGAAGAACATCTGGCCGCCAGCGGTGGAAACAACGCTAAAGATGCTGGGAGCGCCGGACTGGTAGGAGACGATGGCCTGTGCCACGCCATTGACCATGATGGAGGAAACCTCCACGCCATCAACAACCGCCTTGGCGGGCACATAATAGCCGACATTGGCCGCCCAGCCGGGGGAGAACATGTACTTCAGACCGTCCAGAGCACTGCCGTTAACAACGCCCTCCACGAGAGACCCGTCCGCCTGCAGGATCTGCACGGCCACGTCGGTACCCTCCAGGGTGCAGGCGCGGATGATGCAGATCAGCAGGGCCACGAACAGGGCGGGCATACCCACGGAGCAGACCTTCTCGATGCCGCCGCCGACGCCACCCATAACGATGAGCATGGTCAGCGCCACGAAAATAAGGCCGTAGATAATACCCTCAGCGGGACTGCCCAGGAAGTTGCCGAAAATTTCGCCGCCGGACAGGCCATTGGAGCCGAAGCCGGCACCGAACAGATCGCCGATGTTCAGAACGGTGTACTTGATGCAGTAGCCGCCCAGTGCGCAGTAGAAGAACAGGATGAAGAAGGCGGACAGGATGCCCAGCCAGCCCATCCACTTGAACTTCTTGGACAGAGCCTTGTACGCGCCCACGGCGCCGTGGCCGGTCTTGCGGCCGATGGCCAGCTCGCCCACCATAACGATGAAGCCGCACAGGACCGCCAGGATCAGATAGATGATGAGGAACGTGAAGCCGCCGGAGGCACCCATCTTATTGGGGAAGCCCCAGATGTTGCCCAGGCCGACTGCAGAGCCGACCGCGGCCATCAGGAATCCGAAATTGGATCCAAAGCCTTTTCTTTCTTCCATTGTTTTCTCTCCTTAACAGATTTTTGCCCCTACGTCGCCGCAGAAGCTGATAAACTTTACCGCACCCGTCTATTGACAGGAAACGGCACGGGGCACCGCCATGCCCCGCAGGTATTTCCTCACGGGATAAAATCCCTTCAAGGCTACCTGAAAAAAGTATACAGGAAACTCTTTCCGCCCGCAATTAGCAGTTTTTATAAAAATTGAGCGCCATATTGTACATTTTTAACATTCTATGAACGGATTTTTCCACATATTTTATATGGTTTTTGCTTCTTTTTTACATTGAACCATTCAGTTTTTGGCGGGGTTCCGGGATTTTTGCAACGGACGGTGAATGATTTTCTTTTGAGGAAACCGATTGTGGCTTTATTAACAGGTGGGAGAGGGAACAAAAAAGACCGCCCTCCGGCGGTCTTTTCGATCTGTCAGGAGAGAGGTTGACCGGATGGCGGTCTCGGGAACAACTGAAAACACATCCGCAGAAAAACGCTGCGGACTATGGAAAAAGTATACGGGAAATCGTCGAATGGTTCGATCAGCAATTTTAACGTCTTTTTCTGTTTTAACATTATCTTAACGTTTGCAACGTGGTTTTTGCGGTATTTTTCAGCCTCTCTGTGTTTAAATATATGCAAAGCACAGGTATTTTTCCATGTTTTCCGGCGCAAATATCTTCACTTTCATATTAGGAAACTTTTTCATCGTCGTGTTAAGAGTGCGTTAATTATACGCAGGGAGACGGTGTCCGGACGCAAAAGGCGGGCACTTCCCTTTTTGCGCATTGTGTGGTATACTATGTTTTTATGAGACAAGACACGCAAAGGAGGCGGGACACGTGAGACGAGCAGGCGCAGCGGTGCTGGCGGCGGTATTGGCGCTGACGCTGGCGGGCTGCGGGCGGCAGGACCGTCCGCAAAGCGGGAAACTGAACGTGGTGTGCACGCTGTTCCCCTACTACGACTTTGTGCGGCAGATCGGCGGGGACGCGGTGGACGTACAGCTGCTGGTGCCCGCCGGGCGGGAGACACACAGCTTTGAGCCCACACCGCTGGACGTGATCGCCGTCAGCGAGGCGGAGGTGTTCATCTACAACGGCGGGGAAAGCGAGCTGTGGGTGGAGGACATTCTGGACGCGGCAGGCGAGGCTATCCCCTACCGGCTGGCTATGATGGACTGCGTGGAGACATACCGGGAGGAGTACGCCGAGGGGATGCAGGGCGGCCACGACCACGACCACGATGACCACGACCATGATCACGACGACCATGACGGCCATCTGCACGACGGCCACGAGGAGGACATCGAGTACGACGAGCACATCTGGACATCGCCGGTGAATGCCATGGCCCTGTGCCGGGCCATCTGCGATACGCTGTGTGAGGCCGATCCGGACAATGCCGACGGCTATCGGGCTCGGCTGGCGGACTATCTGGACGAATTGCAGGCGCTGGACGAGACATTCCGGGACATCACGGACCATGCGGCACGGCGGCTGCTGGTGTTCGGCGACCGGTTCCCGCTGCTGTATTTCTGCAGGGAATATGATTTGGATTACCGGGCGGCGTTCCACGGCTGCGCGGGAGACACGGAGCCGTCCCTCGCCACGCTGAAATACCTGATCGACGTGGTGGAGGAGCAGGAGATACCGGTGGTATACACCATCGAGCTGAGCAGCCGGAAAGTGGCGCAGGCCATCGCCGAGACCACCGGGGCGCAGGTGCGGACATTCCACTCCTGCCAGACGGTGAGCCGGGCGGAATTCGACGGCGGAGCCACCTATATCAGTCTGATGACCGCCAACGCGGCGGCACTGAAGGAGGGACTGTCCTGATGGAACAGGAGAAACGCATATTGCTGGACTGCCGGGACGCGGCGCTGGGCTATGAGGGCAAGCCGGTGTGGGAGCACCTGAACTTTCAGGTACGCAGCGGCGACTATGTGTGCATCGTGGGTGAAAACGGCAGCGGCAAGTCCACACTGGTGAAGAGCCTGCTGGGGCTGCTGCACCCCATGGCGGGCGAGATCGTACGTTCGCCCTCCCTGCGCTCCGGCGCCATCGGCTATCTGCCCCAGCAGACAAAGGCGCAGAAGGACTTTCCCGCCACGGTGACGGAGGTAGTGCGCAGCGGCTTTCTCAGCAGCCGGGGAATGCGGTTTTTCTACACGCCGAAGGAGAAGTCCGCGGCGCTGATGCACATGGGCAAGCTGGGCGTGCTGGAGCTGAAGGACCGGTGCTACCGGGAGCTGTCCGGCGGGCAGCAGCAGCGGGTGCTGCTGGCGCGTGCCCTGTGCGCCGCCGGTGAGCTGCTGATCCTGGACGAGCCGGTGACGGGACTGGACCCGGCGGCGGCCCAGGAGCTGTACCGCACGCTGGAATACCTGAACAAGCAGGAGGGCATCGCCATCGTGGCGGTGACACACGATATACGCAGTGCCCTGCGCTACGCCGACCATATTCTGCACGCCGGCCACGGAACGTACTTCTTCGGCACGGCGGCGGACTATCTAACGTCCCCCTGGGGCAAACGGTTCGGAGGTGACGAGGCATGAGCTTACTGCTGGAAATGTTCACGTACCCGTTCATCCTGCGGGCGTTCGTGGTGGGTATCCTGGTGGCGCTGTGCGCGGCGCTGCTGGGCGTACCGCTGGTGCTGAAGCGCTACTCCATGATCGGCGACGGGCTGAGCCATGTGTCCTTCGGCGCATTGAGCATCGCACTGGCCTGCGGCTGGGCGCCGCTGCCGGTGTCTATTCCGGTGGTGGTGCTGGCGGCGCTGGGGCTGCTGCGGATGACGGAGAGAAGCCGGATGGGCGCGGACGCGGCCATCGCGGTGGTCAGCGCGTCGGCGCTGGCCGTGGGCGTGGTGGTCACCAGTCTGACCACCGGCATGACCACGGATGTGGACAGCTTTATGTTCGGCTCCATCCTGGCCATGGACCGGGCGGATGTGGCGCTGAGCGTGGGGCTGTGCGCGGCGGTACTGGTGCTGTATGTGCTGTTTTACCATCGGCTGTTCGCCATCACCTTCGACGAGAGCTTCGCCCGGGCCACCGGGGTGAAGGTGGGGCTGTACAACACCATACTATCCGTGCTGACGGCGCTGACCATCGTGCTGGGCATGCGGATGATGGGCGCGATGCTGATCTCCAGTCTGGTCATCTTCCCGGCGCTGACGGCCATGACGCTGCTGCGGAGCTTCCGGGGCGTGGTCATCTGCGCCGCGGGGCTGAGTGTGGTGTGCTTCTGCGTGGGGCTGACCGGGTCGTACCTGTGGGGCACGCCGGTGGGCGCTACGGTGGTGCTGGTAAATTTGGCGGCGTTTTTGCTGTCGAGAGGCGTTATGAAGCTGAAAAGAGCGTCCTAAGGGCGTTCTTTTCAGCTTTTCGACCTATTTTGCGGGTGCTTTTTGCGGAAAAACCCTTGCGTTTCGTGTGCTTATATGGTATGCTATGTGTATGTAAGGTTAAGGTAAGGTATTGACTGAGTGGACGGGATCGTCCGCTTTTTTTAATGGTCATCGTTCCATGATGACCGGGACGTTCTGTTGGAGGGCTTGCTGTGAAAAAGATCACCGAGGTCGTATGGGCGCTGGCGGAGCCGGCGGTGCAGGCGCAGGGCTGCCGCATCTGGGATGTAGAGTACGTCCGGGAGGCGGGACAGTGGTACCTGCGGCTGTATCTGGACAAGGACGGCGGCGTGGACATTCTGGACTGCGAGGCCATCAGCCGCACGGTCAGCGATCTGCTGGACGAGGCGGACCCCATCGAGAGCAGCTACGTGTTCGAGGTGGGCTCGGCGGGGCTGGAGCGCCAGCTGAAGCGGCCGGGGGATTTTGAGCAGTTCATGGGCAGCCCCGTTCTGGTGAAAACGTACCAGCCCAAGGACGGGCGCAAGGAGTTCGCCGGGACCCTGGCGGGCTATGAAGACGGCGCGGTGCTGCTGGACATGGGCGGCGAGACGGTGCGCTTTGAGAAGAACGAGACGGCGCTGGTGCGCCTGCGGGTAGAATTCTGAGACAACACGACTTGAGATAGAAGGAGAAACGACCATGAAATGTGACGAGATCTTCGCGGCACTGGCTATGCTGGAAAAGGAACGGGGCATTCCCCAGAGCTTTATGATGGGCAAGATCATCCAGGCGCTGACCACCGCCTATAAGCGCGACCACGAGGGCGTGGAGTATGTGGTGGTGGACGTGGATGAGGAGAAGAAGGACCTGAAAATGTACGTCCAGAAGGAGATCGTGGAGGAGGTGGAGAACCCCGCCAGCCAGATCTCGCTGGAGGAGGCCAAGCGCATCTCCGCCAAGAACGAGCTGGGCGGCATGGTGAACTTCCCGGTGGAGTCCGTGGAATTCGGCCGCATCGCCGCCGGCAACGGCAAGCAGGTCATCATCCAGGGCCTGCGGGAAGCCGAGCACGGCATGATCTATGACGAGTGGGGCAGCAAGCAGCATGAGATCCTCACCGGCACCGTCAGCCGGATCGACCCCCGGAACGGCAACGTGATCCTGCGGATCGGCAGCGGCAGCGAGGCCACGGAGGCTGTGCTGACCATGAACGAGCAGGTGCCCGGCGAGGAGCTGCACGAGGGGCAGATGGTGAAGGTGTATCTGGTGGAGGTTCGCCGCAGCACACGCGGGCCGCAGGTGATGATCTCCCGCACCCACCCCGGTCTGGTGAAGCGGCTGTTTGAGCTGGAGGTGCCGGAGATCTACGACGGCACCGTGGAGGTGCGGTCCATCGCCCGGGAGGCGGGCAACCGCACGAAGATCGCCGTGTGGTCCGAGGACCCCAACGTGGACGCCATCGGCGCGTGCGTGGGCCCCAGGGGGCAGCGCGTGAACGCCATCGTGGACGAGCTGCGGGGCGAGAAGATCGACATCGTGAAGTACAGCGAGGACCCGGCGGAGTTTATCGCCGCGGCGCTGGCGCCGGCGGATGTGGTCAGCGTACAGCTGGCCGACGAGGGCAAGGCCTGCCGCGTGACGGTGCCCGCCGACCAGCTGAGTCTGGCCATCGGCAAGGAGGGGCAGAACGCCCGTCTGGCCGCGCGGCTGACCGGCTATAAGATCGACATCAAGGCGGCCAACGCGGAGTAAGCGGCGGCTGCGGAAAGGAACGGCAGCGATGCAGAAGACCCGTAAGATACCCCAGCGGCAATGTGTGGGCTGCCGGGAGATGAAAGACAAAAAGGCGCTGCTGCGTATCGTGAAGACCCCGGAGGGGGAGATACTGCTGGACAGCACCGGAAAGAAGTCCGGCCGGGGCGCGTACGTGTGCCCGGACCCGGAGTGCCTGAAAAAAGCACGGAAAAGCCGTGCGCTGGAGCGCGCCTTCGACACCGCCATACCGGCGGAGGTGTACGACGCGCTGGAAGGGCAGATGGTGGCACTGTGACAGAGCATTTGTTATCCACTTTGGGTCTGGCGCTGCGCGCCGGTGCGGTGGCCGTGGGCGAGGAGCCCGTAGGCGCGGCGGCACGGGCCAAGAAGGCCAGGGTCATCTTTACGGCGCGGGACGCGGCGGCATCCTCGGTGCGGCGGGCGTACAGCTTCGGCCGGGCAGGCAGCTGCCTGTGCCTGCCCTTCCCGGCGGACAAGGAGACCTTCGGCCGGGCGCTGGGCCGGACCAGCGTGGCCATGTGCGCGGTGACGGACATCGGGTTCGCCCAGTCGCTGGTGAAAAAGCTGGCGGCGGTGGAGCCGGAGATCTACGGCGCGGCGGCGGAGGCGCTGGACCTGAAGGCCAAGCGGGCAAGGGAACGGAAGGAAGAGCAATTACAGCACGAGAAGAACCTGCGGCAGGGCAGGCACCGCGTTCACGGCGGCAAGCCGCCGGAGCCGCCCCACGCGTCTCCGGAGCCTCCGGCACCGGAGCACAGGCCCCCCGCGCCGGAACACCGGCGTCCGCCGCGGCGGGAGTATCCGGAGGGACGCCCCGACCGGGTCTATAAGGAACGGAGCGGCCGCCCGCCCAGGGATAAACGGCCGGCAAAGAAGGAGGCCCCCGGCGCACGGTATGAAAACGCGCGGCCGGTAAAGAAGGGCAAGGGAAGCCGGAAAACGACCGGCAGATAACAGGAACACAGCGCGCCGTGAGCGCGGCGCGAGCAACTGAGATGGAGGTGGCTTTATTTGGGTAGTATCGCTAACAAATACAGAGTGCATGAGGTGGCCAAGGACTTCGGCGTGTCCACGAAGGAGATCACGGAGATCCTGACCAAGTACGCCGAAACGCCCAAAAATCATATGCAGGTGCTGGAGGACCGGGAGCTGAGCCTGATCTTTGAGTATCTGACCCAGCACAACCCGGTGAGCAGCATCGCGGTGATCTTCGCCGAGGGCGCCAAGCCGGAGGAGAAGAAGGCGGAGAAGCCCGCCGCCAAGCCGGCGCAGAACGCATCCGCGCCGACACAGGGTCAGGGCCAGAGCGGCAAGCCCCAGCAGGGCGGCGCGCCCAAGGCGGAGCAGCCCAAACAGCCCATGTCCCGCGTGCCCCAGCGGCAGGTGGTGGACACCCGCAAGGCCACCAACGTCAATCTGGACAAGTACGACGAGAAATTGCAGGATATGGCCGACGCCCGCAGCGGCGGCAAGCGGGACCAGCAGGCCCCACAGGGCAAGGAGAAGTTCCGCAGCAATAAGCAGCGGCGGGACAATAACTTCGCCAGCAACAAGCGCAAGCAGGAGGAGGCCGACCGGCTGCGGAAGCTGCGGCTGGAGGTCATCAAGAAGACCCCTGTGACCGTGCAGATCCCCGACGAGATCAGCGTGGGCGAGCTGGCCAGCCGGATGAAGAAGACCGGCGCGGAGGTGGTCAAGTGCCTGATGAAGAACGGCGTGATGGCCTCCCTGAGCCAGATGATCGACTTCGACACCGCCGCCATCATCGCCGAGGAGATGGGCTGCAAGGTAGAGAAGGAGGTCGTCGTCACCATCGAGGAGCGCCTGATCGACGACCATCAGGACAAGGACGAGGACCTGGTGCCCCGGGCACCCGTGGTGGTGGTCATGGGCCACGTGGACCACGGCAAGACCAGCCTGCTGGACTATATCCGCAACGCCCACGTGGCCAGCGGCGAGGCCGGCGGCATCACCCAGCACATCGGCGCCTATCAGGTGCAGATCAATGGCAAGCCCATCACATTTCTGGATACCCCCGGCCATGAAGCCTTTACCTCCATGCGCGCCCGCGGCGCTATGGTGACGGATATCGCCATTCTGGTGGTGGCCGCCGAGGACGGCATCATGCCCCAGACGGTGGAGTCCATCAACCACGCCAAGGCCGCCGGTATCCCCATTATCGTGGCCATCAACAAGATGGATAAGCCCGAGGCCAACCCCGAGCGCATCAAGCAGCAGCTGACCGAGTACGGCCTGGTGTGCGAGGAGTGGGGCGGCGACACCATCGTGTGCCCCATCTCCGCCAAGACCGGCATGGGCGTGGATAATCTGCTGGAGATGCTGACGCTGACCGCCGAGGTGGGCGAGCTGAAGGCCAACCCCAACCGCGCGGCGCAGGGCACCGTGATCGAGGCCCGTCTGGACAAGGGCCGCGGCCCCGTGGCCACCCTGTTGGTACAGAACGGCACGCTGCATCAGGGCGACATCATCATCGCCGGTACCTCTGTGGGCCGCGTGCGTGCCATGGTCAGTGACAAGGGCCAGCGCATCACCGAGGCCGGACCCAGCGTGCCCGTGGAGATCACGGGTCTGAGCGAGGCACCCTCCGCCGGCGCTACCTTCAACGCCGTGGCCGACGAAAAGCTGGCCCGCGAGCTGGTGGAGCAGCGCAAGGCCGAGGAGAAGGCCAAGGCCAACGCCCCTGTGACCAAGGTGTCGCTGGAGGATCTGTTCAGCCAGATCCAGGCCGGTGAGATGAAGAACCTGAACCTGATTGTCAAGGCGGACGTGCAGGGCAGCGTGGAGGCGGTGAAGTCCTCGCTGGAGAAGCTGAGCAACGAGGAGGTCCGCGTGCGCGTGATCCACGGCGGCGTGGGCGCCATCAACGAGAGCGACGTCATGCTGGCGTCCACCTCTCAGGCCATCATCGTGGGCTTTAACGTCCGGCCGGACGCCGCCGCCCGCGAGAGCGCCGCCCGGGCCAACGTGGATATGCGGATGTACCGCGTGATCTACGATGCCATCAACGAGATCGAAGCCGCCATGAAGGGTATGCTGGCCCCCAAGTTCCGCGAGGTGCTGCTGGGCCACGCCGAGGTGCGCCAGACGTACAAGGTGTCCGGCGTGGGCACGGTTGCCGGCTGCTACGTGCAGGATGGCAAGCTGCAGCGCAAGGACTGCCAGGTACGGCTGGTCCGCGACGGCATCGTCATCCACGAGGGCGTGCTGGCCTCCCTGCAGCGGTTCAAGGACTCCGTCAAGGAGGTGCAGGCCGGCTACGAGTGCGGTCTGAGCATCGAGAAGTTCAACGACATCAAGGAAGGCGACATCGTGGAGGCCTTCACCATGGAGCAGATCGAGGTATAACAAACAGCCGATGGGTGGGCGAGCGCCCACCCATCTTTTTCTTGAAAGGAGGAGCGCCCTATGGCCGGAAACCGCATCGGACGCATCAATGAGGAGATACGCAAGGAGCTGAGCGCCCTGCTCCGCACCGTAAAGGACCCGCGGGTATCCGAGGGGATGCTGACCATCACGCGGGTGGACACCACCAGCGACCTGCGGTACGCGCGGGTGTATATCAGCGCGCTGAACTGCGCGGATGAAAAGGGCCTGATGAAGGGGCTGAAGTCTGCGTCCGGATATCTGCGGCACGAGCTGGGCCAGGCCATCGACCTGCGCTACACGCCGGAATTGCAGTTTTTCATGGACGACTCCATCGCCCACGGCGCGCACATTCTGGACCTGCTGAACCACGTGAAGCCCGCCAACCCCGCCAACGCGGACATCGTGCTGCCGGAGGACCGGGAATGAGCGCGCGGCTGACGGTGCAGGAGACGGCGGACTTTCTGCGGACGCTGGACGGCGTGCTGATCCTGACCCACGTGCGCCCGGATGGGGACACGGTGGGCTGCGCCGTTGCACTGTGCCGCGCCCTGCGGGCGCTGGGCCGGACGGCGTATCTGCTGGAAAACCCGGAGATCACGGAGACGTACACGCCCTACGCCGAGGGGCTGTGGGCACCGAAGGGCTATGTGCCGCAGCGCGTGGTATCGGTGGACATCGCGGCGCTGAATTTGCTGCCGGAGAACGCGGTGCCGTATAAAAACGACATCTGTCTGGCCATCGACCACCACGGCTCCCAGGAGTTCTTCGCGGAACGGACGTGCCTGGACGCGGAGGCCGCCGCCTGCGGCGAGATCGTGTATGAGATCGTGGGCAGGCTGACGGACATCACGCCGGAGATGGCGTTGGCGCTGTATGTGGCGGTCTCCACAGACTGCGGGTGCTTCGTCTATGCCAACACCACGGCGCGGACGCACCGCATCGCCGCCGCGCTGATGGAGCGGGGCATCGACGTGGGGCCGGTGAACAAGGCACTGTTCCGCACGAAGTCGCCGGTGCGGCTGGCCATGGAGGCCCGGATGGTGGCGGACATGGAGCTGTACGACAACGGCCGGGTGGTGGTGATGTCCATCCCTCTGGCGCTGTGCCGGGAGCTGGGCGCTGCTGAGTCCGACGTGGAGGAGCTGAGCAGTCTGGCGGCGCTGGTGCAGGGCACCGACTGCGGCATCACGCTGCGGGAGCTGAAGCCGGGACGGGTGAAGCTGTCGCTGCGGACGGGACCGCGGGTGGACGCCAGCGCCGTGTGCCGCGTGCTGGGCGGCGGCGGCCACAGGGGCGCCGCCGGGGCCACGGTGGACGGCACCCTGGACGAGGCGAAGGCGGCCATTCTGGCGGCTTATACGGAGGTCATGGGATAACATGGCCGACGGGATCATCATTATCGACAAGCCCGCGGGATGGACCAGCATGGACGTGTGCGGCAAGCTGCGGGGCATACTGAAAACGAAAAAGGTGGGCCACGCCGGAACGCTGGACCCCATGGCCACCGGCGTACTGCCGGTGTTCGTGGGAAACGCCACGCGGGCGGTGTCCTACGCCGAGGGCGGGGACAAGGAGTACGTCGCGGGGCTGCGGCTGGGGCTGACGACCAACACCCAGGATACCACCGGTGAGGTGGTGGCGGAGCGCCCTGTGTCCGTGACGCGGGCGCAGCTGGAGGACGTGCTGGCGCGGTTCACCGGGGAGATCGACCAGGTGCCGCCCATGTACTCGGCTATCAAGATCAACGGGCAGAAGCTGTATCAGCTGGCCCGGAAGGGGCAGGAAATCGAACGGCCCCCACGGCGGGTGACCATACACGAGCTGGCGCTGCTGGAGCCGGAGGACGGCGACTGGCGGCTGCGGATACGGTGCAGCAAGGGCACGTATGTGCGGGCGCTGTGCCACGACATCGGGCAGGCGCTGGGCTGCGGCGGATGCATGAGCGCTCTGCGGCGGACCATGGCCGCCGGGTTTACACTGGCGGAGAGCCGCAGCATCGAGGACGTACAGGCGCAGGGCGAGGCCCTGCTCTCCCCTACCGACTCGCTGTTCCGGCAGTACCCGGCCTATCACATCGCCGGTGAACGGGACCACAGACGGTGCCTGTGCGGCAATCCGCTGGCGGCGGAGGGCCTGCAGCCGGGGCTGTACCGGGTGTACGGCCCGGATGGGGCGTTTCTGTGCCTGAGCCGCTGGGAAGCGGGTGTTCTGACATCAGAGAAAAACTTTTTCGGAGCGTGAACAACTTGGAAAAGACAGTTATCGCCCTGGGCTTCTTCGACGGCGTGCACCGGGGCCACGGCGCACTGCTGCGGAAGACGGCAGAGCGCGCCCGGGAGCTGGGAGCCGTCCCCGCGGCATTCACCTTTGACCGGCCGCCGAAGGAGGTGGTCACGGGGCAGCCCGTGTACCTGATCAACTCCAACCGGGACCGGCAGGGGCTGATGGAGCGTCTGTACGGCATCGAGCGGGTCATTTTCGCGCCCTTTGACCGGGAGATGATGACCATGCCGTGGGAGGCCTATCTGGAAATGCTGATCGGGACATACGGCGCGGTGCACTTCGTGGCCGGGCACGACCACCGGTTCGGCCATAAAAACGCCGGGAACGTGCAGCTTTTGCAGCAGAAGTGCGCGGAGATGGGCATCGGGTGCGACATCATCCCGCCGGTACAGCGGGAGGGCATCACGGTCAGCTCCACGTACATCCGGACGCTGGTGGAGGCGGGCGACATGGAGCGCGCGGCGGACTTTCTGGGCCACCGGCACTGCCTGAGCCAGACGGTGCAGCACGGACAGCGGATCGGGCGGACCATCGGCATCCCCACGGTAAACCTGGCGGTGCCGGAGCACGTGCTGGCCCCGGCGCACGGGGTGTACGTGACGGAGGTATTTCTGCCGGACGGACGGCGGTGCGCCGGCGTGACCAACGTGGGCACGCGGCCCACGGTGTCCGACAGCGATCGGGTGTCCGTGGAGACGTACCTGCTGGGCTTCGAGGGCGACCTGTACGGGCAGGAGCTCCGGGTGGAGTTCTGCCGCCGGCTGCGGGGCGAGCAGAGGTTCGACACGCTGGAGGCGCTGCGGCAGGAGATACAGCGGAACATTCAACAGGCAGAAGCCTATTTTGAGGCATGAGAAAAGGCACCCCTGACGGGGTGCCTTTTCTGTTATTTCACACGGCGCCGGGGTAAGACACCGCGGAAAACGGTGTCAGTCCTCGCGCTTTTTGCCCACAAACGCCACGCCGGCGGCGGAGGTCAGCGCCATGCCGACATACAGAGCAATGCCCGCGTCGAAGGTCTTGGGGCTGCCCTTGGTGTCGGTGGTCTTGGTGTCGGTGGTGGGGTAGTAGTAGTAACGAGAAGGAACGGTGTAGCCGTTAACATCGTCGTTGGTCACGCGCGTACCATTGACAGAAACAGCACTGCCCCTGACAACGACCTTTACACCCGGGTTAACACCAGTCAACTGGGCATCATTGCCCTCGACAATAGTAATAGAGCCGTCTGTATTCGCCGCACTTACAACAGCGGATGTTCCAACCACATATTCACCATTGTTTCTCTGGGCCACAGGCTGAGAATCCACAAAGTCGCTCACATCACTGGAGAAAGTACCGCCGGTGACAGACACGCGCTCAGCTGCCCCTTCACCTTCGGGCTTGACGACGCTGATGGCATCCGCTTCAGAAGTAAACGTTCCGCCTTCCACGCTGATAGCAGAGGTGTTTGTCAGTGCGGGATAGGCTGCTTCGCTGTCAAACACGATTGCGGAGCAAGGAACTACGACACGAGAATCTCCAACTTTACCGGTCGCATTGCCGGTCGTGTTGATAGTTGCATTGCTTACGGAGACGCTACCTGCACGTGCAACGATACCAGCGCCGCCGGTGATATTGAATGTACCGCCAGTCACCTTGATCGTATCTTTCCACGGAGCATAAATACCGCATGCAACATAAGTCGGGGTCTTGATCTGCCCGTTGAACGTACCACCAGAAATGTTGATCGTATTGCCAACAGTCCTCTCGGCTCCAGCTTCATTCGTGCGGTTTCCATTGCCTGCAACTACGGCATTATCGGAAGCGCTGAAAATACCATCTTCGATATTGATCGTTGCACCAGTGGCATAGCCTGTAATAACGGCACCCTCTACAGATTCAATGATAGCCGTCTTTATCGTTGTTTTCGAGTTATCACCTACGCCTACAGCGGTATTGCCGGTAGAAATAATCTTACCGCCACCCTTGGTGTCTGTAATCGTCAGAATACCGTTGTTCTTAATTACCTTACCAGCGGAAGTAATGCTAAGGCCATTCAAATCCAGCGTAACCGTCTTATCTGCCGGGATAGTCAGCATGCTCGTCAACGTGATGTTCGCGCCCAGCTTGATCTCGCCGCCATTGCTAACAGCAGTGGTCAGTTCCGCCTCTGTCTTGACCTCTGTTGCATCCGCCCAGCTCACGCTGCACAGTGCCAGGGCCATGACCAGGGCCAGAATGGTTGCTAATACTTTTTTCATTGTTCATTCCCCTTATGGTAGTAGATTTCCGCAGGTGCGCTCGTTTTAATGGTTATTAAAACGCAAATGCAGAGGTACCTCTGCGGATAGTCAAATTATAGCACAGTTACACCGTTTGTCCAGCCTTTTTATGGAAATTTTACACATTTTTCTGTTAACGGGAATAAAAACAGGAAAATTTGGCAGGAAATGGAAGTTGGGGCGGAGAAAATGCCGCCTGCGGCGGGGCGAGGGCGTTTTTTGACGCTGCGGGGCGTCGGGGACGCCGCCCCCTACAGGGGGAAGGCTTTGGGGGTCAGACCTTCAGATCAGTGGCGGCGGCGCGGGTGTGCTCGCGCATGGCCTGTTTGGCGGCCGCGTCATCCTGCCGGTGGATAGCGCTCAGTATCTCCCGGTGGCGCGCCAGAATACGGCGTTCCAGGGCCAGACACGCGCTGTCGTTCAGCGTCTCCATCTTTTTCAGCAGGGTGTGCTGCTCCACCTGGCCCAGGACATCGGTGACGATCATGGCCACCTGGTTGCCGGTGGCGCGGGAGAGCAGACTGTGGAAACGGACGTCCAGCTCAGCAAAGCGGCGGTAATCGCCCAGGGCCTGCTCCGCCTGTCTCTTATACACCTCTGACGCTGCC
>ENA-OZBF01000347-OZBF01000347.1-human-gut-metagenome-genome-assembly--contig:-NODE-347-length-22564-cov-4.217868_pt1 | contig 22564 bp, 7 predicted proteins | sample MGYA00243980_ERZ653522 | MGnify/ENA primary metagenome ERZ653522 (study PRJEB26926, sample SAMN06165106) | human gut metagenome | biome: ENVO:00009003; feature: ENVO:2100002; material: ENVO:00002003...
TAGTACGGTCTCGTGGGCTCGGAGATGTGTATAAGAGACAGTGTCCACCCTCACCACGTAGATGTCGGGTGCCCAAGCAGACGTGTCGATGTTCCCACCACGGTGCTGGCGATACAGGATTTGCCCGTTGCAAGCCGTGACACTGGCATAGCGGATGTCTTCGCTGCAAGAAAGATGGAGCCTGTCACAGAAGGGGTTGGGATGTATGCGTAAGTTTGGGGACGTACTTTCTTCCACACGGTCGGGGCTTCCCTTTTCCATGTCGAACTGGTAGGTGCCCGATTGCAGTTCTATCACGGCCTTTCCGTCTACTATGCCTTTGAAGTCCACGCCTTCTGCTTCTTTCAGGTCTTTTCCACTTTCAGTGATGTTGTCTGTCTTTTCCATTAGGGGCAGATAGAGTGTGGCTGTAGTGTTGGCCGGTACGGTGGCCGTATAGCTGATGCGTCCGTCCTCTTTGTATTGCCATTCACTGCTGATACGCCCGTATCCGGACAGATGAGATGCCTTGGCCTGCGTGATGCGTTTTTGTCCGGTGGGGAATGCCGTCCTGAAGTCCGGAGTGGGTTGCAGGATGATGTGTTTGAATCCGGGTTGTGTTTCGTCTGCCTCGATGCCGCCCACGTAACGGAACATCCATTCCGACACCACACCGTAGGAGTAATGGTTGAAGGAGTTCATGATCCACGGGTGCTTGTTGAACCCGCCTTCCTTGGTGTAGGAGTCCCAACGTTCCCAAATAGTCGTGGCTCCTTGGTCTACGCTGTACAGCCACGATGGGTTCTCGCGTTGCAGCAGCAGGTCGTAGGCCAAGTCATCCATGCCTTCCGCGCTGAGTGTCTGGTTTAGGATGCTCGTGCCGAGGAATCCGGTGCTCAGTTTGTAACCGTTGTCTGTGATTTTTTTGCGCAGCACTTCGCGGGCTTTCCCTATGGCGGTTTCGGGTAACAGGCCGAACTTCAAGGCCATCAGGTAAGAGGCTTGCGTGGATATGTTGGGCAGGCCGTCGGAATTGAGATACCTGCGTTGGAATTCTTCCTTGATGTTTTCGTAGAGAGTGCTGTATTTCAGTGAATCCAAATAGAAACGGTCGGCCTGTGCCTCGCTCAGCACTCCTGAAATCTTGCTCATCAGTTGGGCCACGTAGGCATAATAGCATACACTGACGTAGCGTCCGTCCGTGGTCTCGTAAGAGAGCCAGTCGCCTGTGGCCGTACCGGCACCGTTGTACTTGAAGCCTCCTCCGCTTTGTGTGGAGAGCCAATCCATGTAGAGGCTCATGGAAGCGTAGCTTTCGCTCAGTACACTTTGGTCGTCGGTCATGAGATAGACGGTCCAAGGTACGATGACTCCGGCATCGGCCCATCCTGAGTTACCGAAGCCCCAGAAGTTGCAGAACGGTGCGATTTCCGGATATGCCCCGTCTTCGCGTTGGCTTTGGCGCAGGTCATTCAACCATTTACGGTAGAAGGCACGTGTGTCCGTATTATAGGAAGCCGCGCGTGCGAACACTTGTGTGTCGCCCGTCCAACCGAGGCGTTCGTCGCGTTGCGGGCAGTCGGTGGGCACGCTCAGGAAATTGTCGCGTTGGCTCCAGATGATGTTGCTGTAAAGTTGGTTTATGTCCGGATGGCTAGTTTCAAAAGTAGCCAGTTCTTCGAGGTCGGAACCGACGAATTCTCCCGTAAGTTTACTGATTTCCACATCCGAGGTGGTTGTTACTTCGCAGTAACGGAAGCCGAAGAAAGTGGTGGAGGGTTGGAATGTCTCGCCCTCTTCCGTTCCTTTCAGCGTGTAGTGGAGTGTGGCTTCCGCCGTGCGGAGATTGTAGGTGTAGAGGCTTCCGCCCGGTCCGTCATTGGCGCGGTCGGCTGCTCCCGTGTCGTTCAGCATTTCCCCGAACTTGAAGCGGAGCTTCGTGCCGCGTTCTCCTTTGGTCGTGAACCGTATCCATCCCGTCATGTTTTGTCCGAGGTCGAAAAGGGCGGTTTCACCGGCTTTCAGCCGGAGGGTTTCCGTGCCTTCCAATGTACGGACCACATTGATAGTGCCGTAAGTGGTGCCGGAGGCTTTCGTGCCTTCATATACGGTGATGGTCTGGGGCGTGCGGCGCAAGAAGTCGCGCACCTTGACCGTGGGGCTGCGGAAGGCTGTGATTTCTCCGTTGAATTCTGTGTTTTCAGCTGTGGCGAACCATTCGGAGGTATCATATTCCGGCATGCTCCAGTCGCTTTCGCGGCGTGCGTCATACGTCTCGCCGTTGTAGATGTCTCCTGAAATGACGGGGCCGCAGTAAGAACAGCTCCAGTCCGTTCCGGTTACGATGTTTTCTATCGTGCCGTCTTCGTATTCAAGCCTTAGTTTGGCGATGAACCCGAGCGAGGGGGAACCGTACATGCCATGTGCGATGGCTCCGCCCCACCAGCCGTTACTCACTTGTGCGCCGACTGCGTTTTCGCCTTCTTGTATAAGAGGGGTCACATCGTAGGTCATGTAGTTGATTTCTTTCCGGTAGTCGGTCCAGCCCGGTTTCAGTTCATCATACATGGTCGTACCGTCTTGTCCGACGCGCTTTCCGTTAATGAACAAATCGAATACCCCAAGAGCGGATGCGTAGATTTTAGCCGATTTCACCGTGCTTTTTGCAGTGAAAGCCTTGCGGAAAAGAGGGATGCCCTTTTCTGTACCGGTCTGCATGGCACAAGTCTCTTCGTAAGTGGAGTGTACGCACAGCATTTTGCTGCCTTTCTTCGTTATCACGGTACCGTCGCTGAATGCCATTCCGGCTCCTTCGAAATCTTCGGAGAAAGTCACGGTACCTTGCGTGCCGTCCTCTTCGTCGTAGGTGGTCACTTTGATGTTGTCATAATACGCCATCTCGTCCATGGTCAAGTCGTGGTAGGTGCAGAAGCCAATCAGGCCGTTTTTCAACCGGCCGGACGTGTCGGTATAGGTGTCCACAAGTGTCCCGTCGATATAGGTCTCCACAGTCGTGCCATTCACCTTGAGGGTCAGATGGTGGAGCGAGCCGGTGAGTTCGGCCTTAGTGAAAAACTTGCCTAAATCGGCATCGTTGGAGCTGAACGCACCGTTTGTTTTCACGTGGCGGCGCAAGAACGGTGTTTCTTTGTCGCGCACATTGATGCCCCACAGGTGGAAATTGTCCGTGTCGTAGCCTGAAAAGATTATGCCTGCGTTGTCACGCTCGATGAGGAAATCCAAATCGAGTGCATATACCGTTGGAGTGTTCATGGGATTGTACCAGGAATAGGAGGCTTCGATGAACAGGCGTCTGTCCTTGATTTGTCCTGTGGTAAAAGGGTTGTTTTCGTCCGAGAAGTCTTCGTGAAGCAATATTTTTGGACTCTCTCCCTCTAAATCGGTTACGGTAAAGTTGTCGAAATAAGCACGTTCCGTATCATTGTAATTGTTTAGGGCGCGGTCCTGGCGGATGCCCACCGTGCCGTATCCGTAATCTCCACCGTCGGGATTCGTTCGGGTGTCAATCAATACGTCGTCGATGTACGTACGCGCCACGTCACCGTCCACTTCGATGCGCAGATGGTAGGACTTATGCAGTTGCACGTCGATGAACGGGCGAAGGTCTATCTCTGCCAGGCAGGTCGCGTCCGCGAGGTCGGGGCCGCGCCAGATGTGTGGGCGGAAACGGGGATAACCGGCTTCGAGGTTCACTTGCCACATATGGTAATGGCTGTGCTCGGCATTCGAGGCAAAGATGATTCCTGCAGAAAGGTTGTCGATTTCGAAATCCGCCTCTACGGAATAGTGCGTGATGGCATTTTCGGATGTAGCCAGTGGCGTGTCGGTCGCTTTGATCCAACGTGCGCCATCCCATCCGCTGCCGAGCAGTCCGGTTTCAAAATATGCTTCTTCGGACGAAGTGGATTCACGTCCTTTGTTGTCCCATACGGTCACAGTCCAATAGTAACGGGTGGAAGGAGACAATGGGTTGCCGTCATAAGGCACGTCTATCTGGCAATCGGATTCGATTCGGCCGGAGGTCCATACCTGTTCGCTGTGGGCGGCATCGGTGAATACGGAGATTTCATAGGCAGTTTGCCAGATGCCCCGTTCATTGTCTGCGTCCATCATCCAACTGAACATAGGTTTTTCCACATCGATACCTACAGGGTTTTTCACGGCTTCCGTACGTAGTCTTTCCACTTCCATGGCATAGGTGGAGTGCATGCCCAAAAGGCCGATGGCACACCATAAAACGGTATGGCGGAACAACGAAAAAGATCGTGTGCGGTCTTGCATTCGGTTCATTGTCGGGCGTTTTGGGGTATGCTCCGGAAAGAATGTGCCGGGAGATGTCCGGCGTTGGTCTTTGTCTTGTTTCATGATATCATTATATCTAAAAATGTTTTCGGGGGCAAAGCTAATGGAATCCGGGCAAAGACAGGTGTAACAGATTGCCAAAAGGGTGGAAAATCGCGGCAAGGCGTATTTTTCAAGGGAGATACGCACTTGTCATGCCCGATTTCCCATGTCCGGCCTGTCTTGGAACTGGCTAGGCGTTTGGCCGTATTCCTCCTTGAAACACTTGGCAAAATACTTCGGGTCGTTGAAGCCTACGGCATAGGCCACTTCGGACACGGTCATGTCGGCTTGCCGTAGCAGGCGGCAAGCCGACCGGAGACGGATATTCTTTACGAAATCCATCGGGGTAAGCCCGGTCATGGCTTTGAGTTTGCGGTTCATGGTTGATTTGGACAGCTTGGCTTCTGCGGCGAGGCAGTCCAGATTGAAGTCGCTGTCCGTGAAATGGCTTTCTACGGTCTTCACCATGTTTTCCAGAAAGGTCTTGTCCCGGTTCTGGTAAGGTAGGACATCGCAGTCTGTATCCGGTGCGTGAAGGAACTGTCGGCTGCGTTGGCGGTATTGCAGGAGCAGGTTGTCGATGCGGGTGGTGAGTACGCGAATGTCAAAAGGTTTGGTCAGGTAACCGTCCGCTCCGGCTTCGTAGCAGGCCGCATGGGTGTCGTCCGTGGCTTGTGCCGTGAGGATGATGACGGGAATATGGCTAGTGGACAGGTCGTTCTTCACCTCTCGGCAGAGTGTCAGTCCGTCTGTGCCAGGCATCTTCAGGTCACACACCATCAGGTCTATATTTTGGTCTTGGAGCCGAGAGAATGCCAGTCTTGCGTCGTGGGCTGTTATGATGTGGTAGCGTTGTCCGATTAAACGCCCGATGGAATCGGTGATTTCAGCGTTGTCGTCCACGATAAGTATGGTCGGACACAGCCTTGCGGACGGAGAATGTGCGAGTCCGTCGGTTGACGGTCGTGTTGTATCGGTATCCGGATGGTTCACCATCGGTGGCTGGCAGATTTCTTCTGGTTGGTAGGCAGTTTCTTCTAACGGCAGATCGATGGTAAAACGGCTGCCTTTGCCTGGTGTGCTTTGCAAGTCCAATGTGCCGTGGTGCAGGTAGACTAAATCTCGTGTCAGGGACAGCCCGATGCCATTCGATTCGGTTCCGTTGGCTTGAGGGGAGCGGTAGAATCGGGTGAATACTTTGGTTTGTTCTTGGGCGGAGATGCCGATGCCTTCATCCCATACTTCCAACCGTAAGTGCTTGCCATCGTCTTTCTTTGCAGCACGTAGCCGTATGCCGACGTTATGGCGGGATGGTGTGTACTTGACGGCATTGGAAAGAAGATTGAATACCATTTCTTCCAATTTGTCCGCATCGTAGAAACCGTAAATGTCCTCAGGGAAGATGTCCAGGTTAAAGTCAATCTCTTTTTTGCGGGCCAGTAATGTGAAGTCCGTTTGTGCAATGTGGCGTATAAAAGCCGCCACATCACCGTAGCTTGCCTGCAAGGACAGGCTTTTCTGTTCGGCTTTCCGGAAGTCGAGTACTTGACGGATGAGCTTTTTCAGGCGGAGGATATTGTCGCGCAGGCCACGGGTTATAGGGGAACCGGAGGGGCTGTTTTGTTCGATTTCATCGGTCAGGCAGGACAGGACGGTGAGCGGAGTGAGCAGTTCGTGGGAAACGTTGGTGAAGTATTCCAACTTTGTCCGGGCGATTTCTTCGCGTAACAGTTGTGCGTTCTTTTTGCGCAGGTGTTTGGCGTAAAGACGGAAACCGCATATGCACAAGACAAGAAACATGACGGCATAGGCTGTATAAGCTGTCCAGGTTTCAAACCATCGGGGGCGTTTGACAACGGTATAAATGGTGCTTGGACCTGTAGTGTGCCCGTTTTCGTCCATGCCCCAAACCTCTAATGTATAGGTTCCTTTAGGCAGGCGGTCGTAGAAAGCCGTGTGTACACCGGCTCTGAGTTGTATGGGGTTCCGGTCCAGGTCGGCAAGCCGGTATGCTATGCGGATGTTTCCGGAAGAAGAATATGTAAGGGAGGAAAAACGGAATTCGATGCGGGAGGCTTCCGGTGGCAAGACAATCAGCCCGCCGTTCCATGAAAATCCTTCGCAAGGGTCGGTCTGCATGTTTCTGTCTTCGATACGTAAGTCCGTGAGAAATATCTTGTCCGGCTTTACTTCCGGTTGCGGTTTGTCGGTACGTATGGTGATGAATCCTCCGTGGCCTCCGGCGTATAACAGTTTTTTATGTCCTGTACACGACGCGTTGTTACGGAAGGCAAATACGGGAACATGCTTGTCTTGTGTGTTGTAAGTATGCCGGGTACGCTTCTCTGGGTTATACCGGATGACGGCACTCGGCGTGACAAGCCATAAGTCTTTACCGATGGCTTCCAAATGGAGTACCGGGGACATGTCTGGCAAACCGGACAAGGTGTGGTTCGACCATTTGGAAGCCTTTGGATAGAAACTGTAGAGGCAGCCCAGTTCCGTAGCCATCCAGATGTGTCCGGTGCTGTCGCAGCAAAGGTGCCGGATGCGGTCGTGCGGGGACAAGGGTAGTTTATAGCGGGTTGTGGGGCGGATTCCTGTGGGATAGGTATGCATGCAAGAGAGCCTGCCGGTAGCATCGCTTATCCATAGCCGGCCTTGTTGGTCTTCGCAAAGGGCATTGACGTTTCCGGGGAGGTTTGTGACTGCGGCGAGAGGATGGCCGTCCGGTTTGAATACGAACAGTTTCCTTTCTGTCATGACCCATAAACGGCCTGCCGGGTCTTCAAGCATTCCGGTGACATGGCCGGTTTCTGCCCCGTCGTGGGCTAAAAGCAGCGTATCGGTGAAGCGAATGTCCATACCCTGACGTTGTGCCCGGAACACGGTCGGGACAAAAGCCGAGGCGATCCATACCGTGTTGGGAAACCGGGAACGGGCGATGAGATTGACTTCCACATTCCTCTTTTGGGAATAGGGATGGAGGTTGTAGGTCCCGCTATCCGGGGCGTACAGCCCGATGCCGTTGCGTTCTTGATTGAACCATAGTACACCGCCCTCATCTTCGTACATGCAGTTGATGTTGGTATCAAATCCTAATGTTTCTTTGATGAAAGGCAAACTGTGCCCCGATAGCTCTTCCGGACAGAAAGATATATGGTAGCCTGCGTCGAATGCTCCTAACCAAAGGTCTCCTTCCCGGTCTCTCAATAGAGTGGAAAACATCCGGTTGCGGTCGAAAGGGACAGATGCGGACGAGAAATGCAATATGCCGTCTGTGGGACGGTTGAATATGTGCAAAGCATTATAGGAAAGCATCCAGAGTTGTCCGTTGTGCCCGTCTTGTTCTATATCGAAGAAAATGTCGTCTGCCACGTCCTGGTGTTCGTACATGTCCGCGCCGTTCCGTTCGGGATAAAAACGGAAAAGCCCGTCGCCCCATGTGCCTAACCAATAATGTTCGTCGCGATCTTGAAACAAGACAAAAGGTATGTTGGCGTTTCCTATGGCCGGATAGCCGGTGAAATGGTCTTTTTCAGCATCCCATCGGAACAAACCTTTGCCCCAGGTCAATATCCATAAATGTTGGGCGTGGTCTTCATAGATGGAGGTGACGGCGGCTTTCAGGTCATATCGTCGAAGGATATGCAATTGTTCGTCGCATCGGTACAAGGCTTGTGCCGTGGCAATCCATAACTGCTGTTTTTTGTCAGTGTACACATATTTGATTTCCGTATGACAGAACGCTCCATTCAGGACGGGCATCCATTTCCATGTTTGTTTGTCGAACAGGTTCAGTCCGTTTTGTGTACCGATGAATACGCGGTGTTCCGTGTCGGTAATCAACGTAATGGAGTTGTCCGTCAGTAGGTCGGGATGTAAGGGATCAGATTTGAACACTATGGTTTCGTATCCGTCATAACGTGCTACACCATGGGTTGTGCCAATCCATATCATGCCTTCGCGGTCTTGATGAAGGGAGGTGATTTCTCTTGAGGGAAGCGAAGAGGCAAACGGAAGGGGTGTGGCCGAGTAATCCCGTGCGTGCAGGGTAAAGAACGAAAGGAACAATCCGGACCACAGGAGCGTGAGGAATATGGAATCGCGGCTTTTCATGTAGGATTAATTTGTACAAAGTTACGAAAAGAAATGGGATGGGACGCATTTTTGATGAAAATATGTTCCTTTATTTTTTATATGTCAATACCACGCTAATCAGGCGTGGTATTGGCTAAAGGTATTTTGTTTAATAGATGTCTTCCCCGATACCGCCGGGACCGCAGATGCTTATGGGAACGAGTTCCATGTAATCTAAAGAGAAGCCTCCGCTGGTGGCACTGGACAGCACGGAACGTAAGCGTATCGTATGGTGCCGGTTGGGTTGTACCTGCACTTGGCAGATTTTCCGCCGCAACAAATCATTCTGATTGTAAAAGATGACGCATTTGGACGGGTCATAAGCCGGAGTTGTGGTAGTGCCGCTTCCCCCGAAGTAGTAGTATACTCCCTTGGGTGCACTATAATAACCATTGTTTTTCATTGTCCGGGCGTTTTCCTGCAGTTCTTCTTCCGTATAAATTCCTGCAGCACCGTCTTTTTCGCTTCTTACACCGTTCCATCCGTTGTAAAGTCCCCCAATATTAGGTGCATCAGCTTTATCGCGCATGTCTATCGGGAGCCCCTGTGGTACTCCGTCTACATAAACCTGTCCGATGCCACGGCTTCCCAACGCGCAGTATCCGAGACGAAGTTCGTATTCTCCGGGCGGTACGCATGGCAGTCTGAACGTCACGTCATAGCTCGTGCCCAATACGGCGATGTCGTCTCCTTGGTAATTGGACCAATAGATGATTGGCCGTTTTACGATGAACATGGTGTTCTCGCTGAATGACATGTTTTTCAAGTAGCCGGGAGGAAGGTAATAGTTGAAGCCTCCACCTTCCGTCCCGTCTTCGCTGTTGTCACCGCTGTTGTACTCCTTAAGAGGATTGCCGCACAACCGCATGTTGTTGTTCGTCAGTTCCGGCCATAAGAGTTCAAAATCTATGCGCATCCGGGTATTCATGACGGTGTTGCGCATGACAGGGTCGTAAGCTACCACGTCGTCGATGTAATAGTAAGCCACGTTCAAAGAGTAGTTCTCTTGTTCCGGAACGGTCAGATGGGCACCCCGGATCCGTTCGTAATTGTTGTATTGGGAAGCATGGCAATGATTGACATAAAATTCGGAGGGATATTCGACAGCCGGGTCTACCGGACGGTACACCTTTTCCAATTTGATGGTGGAGAAGTCGAGCAGCGTGCTGACCCAGTCCGTCGGGTCGGCGTATGCGGTGTGGATGCCGATGGTGTTTACCAGTTTGGCCGTACTGCTGAACAGGCGGTCGATGATGTGGTAGGAGAGGAACATGTTCAGAGGGTTGTACTTGTGGGTCAATGAACCTTTGTTCCAGTACATTTCTTTATATGTCTTGTCAGAACCCGGAACGGTCTGGTTCAGGCCGAAGATGGCTTCTGCATCTGCCCCGCTGTATTTCTCTGCGGCCAACTCGTAAAGGGCATCAATTTTTTCGTCCATGGTCATGCTTTCGTTGAAGCGGTCGGGGTATTTCCCGTACAGGTCTTTGTCCGGCACGATGAGAAGGGTGAAGCCGCTGTACCGGTGGTCCGGAAGTTTGGCCACGTAGTCTTCATTTCCGATGCGCATGCTTTGGGTAAAAGGGGCATACTTCCCTTTTTTCTGTTCGTATTCTTCGTCCCGGTAACGGTATAAGGAATCTATCAGTCCCGTCCGTCTGAGGGCTTCGTAATAAATCTGGAAATCCTCGTGATGTTCGTCCAACAGAGTGGAACCTAAACTGGTGCTGGGTACCAGGACACGGTCAACCGGATGTACCACGCCGTTTTCCACGGAGTCGTTTTTCAATTCGTTGATGATGGCGGCCCGGCGGTTGACGATGGTCAAGGCCATTTGGTTGGCATCCAACGTATCTCCCTTGCTTTCGAAGATGAGTGGTAAGTCCAGTTCGTTGTTTTCCTGTTGCGTTTCGGGCAAGTCGTAAGTGTACATGATTCTTTCTATGATGCACGCCCTCAACAGCGTATCGCAGAATGAAGCGGGAATGTCTTCCACAGATGCATATCCTTTCTCTTTCAGGAAAGCTTCCACGCCCGCATTGGTCGCGGGAAAGAAGGTGCGTGAGCCACGGCTTCCTAAAAAGTCCATTTTTCCGGCTCGTTCCGCAATGCGTTTGAAAAGACAGAAGTTCTCATGTTCGATGAGAAAATCACTCATCATTTCTCCCGTGAAGGTGTAATAGCTTTCTGCCGGCATGTCATCGTTGCAACCGGTGAACAAGTTTGCCTGTCCTGCCAGAAGCAGGACAGTGCAAACGAATTTAGAGAGTTTTGACAGACGTTTCATGGTCTCAAAAAATGGAATCAGGTTAATAATATGGTTTTGTTTCTTTTCTGGCTATTTTACGTCGAGGCTGACGGAAGCCTTTTTTAGTCCCGTGCCCTTTACGGTTAGGGTGAGGCCGCCTTTTTCCCGTCCGCTTTTCACGACGGCCATGGCACGGCCTTTCCAAGCCTTGCGTTCCGGAGCGGTGTAAGCCGTGCAATCTTTTAAATCGGCACTGCATGTCGCCAACAGTGTACCGGGCCCTTGGAGTTCGAATGCCAACAGATTGTCGGCATTGGGTACCACCCGTCCTTTCTTGTCCGTAATTTCAGCCACGACATAAACCAATGACTCGCCATCGGCCGAGATTTCCGTGCGGTCGGCCGTCAACCGGATGCGTGCCGGTTTTCCGGCTGTTTCCAAAGTACGTGATTCTTTCTCCTGCCCGTTTTCTACGCCTGCGACGCGAAGGGTACCCGGGGCGTAAGGCAAGGTGAAGATGGCTTTGAATTCTTCTTCCCGGGTCGTAGCCTTTTCACCGATGAGTTTGTCGTTCAAGTACAAACGTACGGATGGGTAACGGGAGTAAATCTCCACGTCGATATTCTTTCCCTCATGTCCGGGCCAGTTCCAATTCTCCCATGTGGGCCAAACGGACCATTGGGTTTCCTTGATTTCCCCGTAGTAACCCGTAGGTTCCTTTACGGAGAGGAACAGTTTGTTGCGTTCGGGGAAGAAGAGCATCTCGCGGTAGTAGGATATGGGTTTACGCCATCCAGTAAGGTCGATGTCACCGCAATAGGCACCGTGCCACGGGAATTGGTTACGTTGGTAGTGTTCGCCTTCGGTCTCTCCTTTATAGAAGAAGCGTCCGATACCCGATTCGCCGAGGTAGTCGATAGCTGTCCATACAAAGTCTCCTATGATATAAGAGTAGTCGTTGACGCGTGACCAGTTGGCGAATGCGTCGCGCGGATAAGATTCTGTCTGCATCATGATGCGTGAAGGGACACGCTTGTGGTCCGACGGGCCTTTGTGCATCATGTAGTTGTAGCCTACGATGTCATGTGCGGCAGCCAACGGGTCGTAGATTTCCCAGTCGCTGTCCCATGCCGCAAGGGCAGATGTCACCGGACGGCTCGGGTCGAGACTGCGTACATGGCCTGCCAAGGCGTATGCCGTAAGGACGGCTTCGGGCGTTTTGCGCTCGATGATTTCGTTTCCGATGCTCCAACAGAAGATGGACGGGTGGTTGCGGTCGCGCAGTACCATGGACTCGATGTCCTTCGTCCACCATTGGTCGAACAGGACGGAGTAGTCTTTAGGCGTTTTGGCTGACCGCCATCCGTCGAACGATTCGTCGATGACCAACAGTCCCAAGTGGTCGCAAGCATCGAGAAAGGCTTCCGATGGAGGGTTGTGCGAGGTGCGCACGGCGTTGAATCCGGCCTCTTTCATCAGCCGTGCCTTACGCCATTCTGCATCGCGGTAAGAGGCGGCACCGAGCGGACCGTTGTCATGATGGAGGCATCCGCCGTTCATTTCTATGGCCTTACCGTTCAGAACTAATCCTTTTTCGGCATTGTATTCCACGTGGCGCACCCCGAACGTAGTGGTGACTGTGTCGGCCGGTTCTCCGTTGGCCGGTACGAGGCAACATACCATCCGGTAGAGGTTCGGTGTTTCAGGACTCCAGAGCTTGGCGTTTTCAAAAGGAAATTGCAGTTTGATTTTGCTTGTCCGGTTCGCTTCAAGGGTGACAGTTTCTTTTTGTGTGAGAATGGTGTGACCGTCCAAGTCGGTAACCGTGCAAAGCAGTGTGGCCGGGAGGGCTTTATTGCGGTTGGCGAGCGTGGCTTTCACTTCCACCTGCGTCTTTTGGTTCACTTGTTCGGTGGTGATACCTATGCCCCACGGTTCAAAGTGTGCTTTAGGGGTACGGATAAGTTTCACGTTGCGGTAAATGCCGGAACCGGTGTACCAACGGCAGTTTTTCTGTCCCGAGTTGTCCACACGCACGGCAATGACATTCTTGCCTGCTTTGAGGTAAGGCGTGATGTCGTGGTAGAAAGATGAATAACCGTAGGGGCGTATGCCGAGATTATGTCCGTTGACGAATACTTCCGCGTTCATGTAAACCCCTTCGAAATAGAGGGTGGTTTCGGGATGTCGGCTATCCGGAGTAAAGTTGAATGTCTTGCGGTACCAACCGATGCCAGTGGGGTAATATCCTCCATCGTTACCGGCCGGATTGGCCTCTTCAGGACGGCCTTCAATGCTCCAGTCATGGGGCAGGTCCAACGTGCGCCAGTGGTTGTCAGCGAAGTCCGGACGCGAGGCTACGGCGGTATCGCCTAAAAAGAATTTCCAGTTTTCGTTGAAGTTCACTTCCCGGTTTGAACGTGCACCGTTCGGAATGGCAAGCTCGTCTGCACGGGAGTAGCGGGCGGAAGCCGGGAGGGCGTTTCCGATTCCGAATGCGAAAAAGAGTGCGGCCATCCACTTCAACCGGATACTCCGATGTGTACGTAAGTTCGTTTTCATTTGAATTTGTATTTTTATGTGTTTTGATTGATTTTGCAGTGGTCGTTTCAGGCCGGTTGTCATACTGTCGGCAGCCGGTAGGTGTGTCGTTGCGCATTCGCCTGTCAGATGAAGGAGTTGCGAACGAACGCTTGCAAAGCTATATGAAAAGAAGGATACGGAGGGATAAAAAAACTGCCAGAAAGGGGGTAAAATCCTATTCTGACAGTTTTTTACCCCTCTTTTGTGACTGATCTCTGCCTGTTACGGTTTTATTTTTCTTTCTCTTGGTATTCGCGGGGTGTCAGTCCGAACTCTTCTTTAAAGCACTTGGTGAAATATTTAGGTGAAGAGAAGCCCGTGGCGTAGGCTATTTCAGCGATGTTCCGGTCGCGGCGTGAAAGCATCTCGCAGGCGTACTTCAGCTTGATGTTCCGGATAAATTCCAAAGGCGTAAGTCCGGTCATGGCCTTCACTTTGCGGTGGAGGGTGGATTTGGATACATTCAAATGGCCGGACAGTTGTTCCAAATCGAATCCTTCTTCGGCCAAATGGGTGTGGATACAGTCTGCCATGTCCTGAAGGAAGCGGGTGTCGCCGGAAGAATATTCCAGTTCGGCCAGACGGACGTGGTCTTCCATCCTGAAAGCCTGTTGGCGGTTCCGGTAGGTGCGGAGCAGGTTGTCTATCCGGGCGGCCAGCACTTTCAATTCGAACGGTTTGGCCAGATAACCGTCCGCACCGGCTTCATAGCAATCTACTCGGTCGTCCGCGCTCTGTTTGGCTGTCAGCATGATGACGGGGATATGGCTGGTTTCGAGTTGTGATTTGAGCTTCCTGCACAGGGTGAATCCGTCCATGCCCGGCATCATGACATCCGATATGATGAGGTCTACGGCGTGTGCCTTGAGTTGTTTCAGGGCCTCCAACCCGTTTTCTGCCGTGAGCACCCGGTACTTCGTGGCCAATATCTTCTCCATCATTTCCAACAGTTGCGTGTTGTCGTCCACGAGAAGGATGGAGGGGAGGTCGTTTTCGGCCTCTCCTGCTTCGGGAGACGGCTTCTGCGCTACTGGGGAGGAGGCTTCCGGGGCAGTGACGTCCGGTACTGATATTTCGGCATCCACCGGCTGTGCCTCGGGGCGGTTCTGCACGGGGGCGGCTGACGGAGCTACCCACGGAAGGGTTACGGTGAAACGGCTGCCTTTGCCCGGTTCGCTTTCCAACGTGAGGCTACCATGGTGCAAGGCGGTCAACTCTCGGGCCAGTGCCAGTCCTATGCCGTTCGATTGTCCGCTGCGTCCGTTGCTTCCGGTGTAGAAGCGGTCGAATATCCTTTGTTGTTCTTTGGGCGGTATGCCGACACCCTCGTCTTGCACGGTGAATACCACGTCTTTTTCTGTTCCGTTTTGCCGGATTTCCACGATGAAATCGACATTTTTTCCGCTTGGCGTGTATTTGACGGCATTGGAAAGCAGGTTGTAGAGTATCTTGTCAACTTTGTCAAAATCTAGCGTGCCCCGGCATTCACCTTCCGGAATGCGGAGGTTCAGCCGCACGCCTTTCTGTTCGGCCAAAGGCAAGAAATGGTGGGTACACAGTTGACGGGCGAAAGCGAAGATGTCGCCTTCTTCAGGGCGAAGTACCATGTTGCCGTTCTCGGTTTTACGGAAATCCAGAACTTGTTGCAACAGGCGTTTCAGTCGGTCGATGTTGTGGCGTAACACCGTGGTTTGGCGTTCCTCGGCCGGATATTGCCGTTCCCAGTAGTCACCTACGCAGGATATCACGCTGAGCGGTGTAAGCAAGTCGTGGGAGATGTTAGTGAAATAATCCAGTTTGGCTTGTGTCAGGGCTTCTTGGAGTTGTAACCGGTTGCGGCTGCGCAATCGTTGCAAGTATAGTCTCAGGAGAACGTAAATGAGAAGCAAGGCAGCGGTTACGTAGGCCGCGTAAGCCCAAATGGTTTCGTACCAAGCCGGCAGTTGCGTGAGACTGAGCAGCGTGACGGGAGCCTGCCATTGTCCGTTACGGTCTGTGGCTTTTACGACCAACCGGTAATTTCCCTTGGGCAGTTTTTGGTAGTAAGCCGTGTTTTCCCCTTCTTGCAGGTAGTTCCAATCGGTGTCGAGGCCTTCCAACCGGTAAGCATAGCGTACTTTTCCGCTTCGTGCATAATCTAAAGTGGAAAAGCTGACGGAAAGGTTGGCCGCTTCAGGTTGCAAGGTAAGCGTGTTCCGGTCGGGCTGTCCGGACACGTACCGTCCGGAAGGATTAAACAGCATACTGCGCATACCGCTTTTGAAGTCGGTCAGCATCACCGCACGTGAAAGAGCCTTAGGGGCGGATGAAGGAGGGGGAGTGACTGATACGAAACCGCCGCGTCCTCCGGCGTAGAGTGTACCGTCGGCCGAAAGGAATGCAGCTTGGTCGCGGAAGATAGGAGTGGACATATTGCCGTCCGAGGAAGTGTATTGTTGCAGGCTGTGGCGCTGTGTGTCGTAGTGGATGAAACGGTTGTGGGAGACGAGCCAAAGGTGGTGGTTCCGCCATAACAGATTCAATATCGTCATGCCTTGCGTGTCGAAACGGTCGCTGAAATCTTGGAAAACTGAATCCTCCGGTTGACCGTACAGGATGCGCCCCATACTGGTGGCTATCCAAAAGCCGCCCGAGTCATCGGGGCAGAGAAAGCGCACCTCCTCGTCCTCGTGGTTCTGAAAGGCAAGGGGGTGCGGAATACATGCCATGTGTTTCCCTTCCACCTTTATTATATATAGACGTCGGGAAGTGGAGGCCCAGACGGACACAGCGTCTCTATGGGCAAAGGCGGTAAAGTGCAGGCAGTCGGGCGTGGAGAGCAGGGACGTGCCGTCGGCAGGCTGGCAGAGCATACGCCCTCCGCTACGCAACCAAAGTTTGCCGTCCGATGTTTCTTCCATCTGGTTGGCGGGAACATAATCACCGGAAGCGTCGGACAACCGGATGCGGCGGTTTACCTTAAATGTTCCTTGGTCGTACGTCAACAGGTACACTTGGTTGCGGTGGGGAGCTGCTACCCATAAGCCACCGCTGACAGGACTGGATGCCGTGACGCGGGCATCTACCGTCAGGTTCTGGATTTCGGGGGTGGCGAAAACGGTTTTTCCGTGTTGCGGCTCATGGAGGCAGAGACCGAAGCGGTCTTGGACGAACCAGAAGTGCCCCTGAGTGTCGCGGTTCAAGGTGAGCAGATTGGGCATCCAGTCCAAGGTCTTGCGCAGGTCGTCCAACGGATAGCTTCGTATGGTTTCCGTATGAAACGTGAGCAACGTGCCACGATCGTAAGAACTGAGCCACAGGTTGCCATCGTGGTCTTTTAGGATTTTGGTGTACATTTTGCCGGTGTCTATGTGTCCGGGCAAAGCCACGGGCATCAACTTCCCGGCACGGTCGTCATACCGGAATGCGTACAGGTTGTTATAGGACAAAGCCCAAATGTAACCGAACGTGTCGTCTTGGGCTGTACTGAAAAATTTACGGTCTGCCACTTTTCCTCGTGGTGACTGTATGTCCTGACGGATATATTCCACATGTTTCAAGGTTTCATCGGTCAGGAGTTGCCATAGTCCTTCTCCCCATGTGGTGAGCCAATACCGCCCGTCCCTGTCTTGGAAAAGCGTGAAAGGAGAGTTGGTCTGTCCCACCGGCGGCAGGTGGCGCAGGTCTTGTGTACTGTCCGTATAGACGAAAACTCCATTCGACGTGCATATCCACAGGCGTTCTTTTCCTTTCTCATAAAAGAAAGAGTTGATGTAAGACGGTTTGCCGTTTGGGGAAGGCAGGTTGATGGAGGTATATTCATGGTATGGGAAATGGGACTCTAATAGCCGGTCGTTCAAGGCTATCCATATACGACTTTTCCCGTCGGAACAAAGAGAGCGGATATGGGCTGTCTGCAACGGAGCTTCGCCCGGTGTGGTAATCCGGTAAGTCCGTTTGTCAATGAGGTTCAGTCCTTTTCTCGTCCCGATCCAAAGGTATGCACTGTCTTCCGCAATGCAGGTAATATGGTTGTGGGTCAGCCGGTTGGGGTGAAGGTAATCTGTTTGGAACGTTTGCAGGCGATAACCGTCGTAACGCGACAGACCGTTCGTTGTGCCTATCCAGACAAAGCCGTCTTCGTCCTGATAGAGTTCCGTCATTTCGTTGGACGGGAGTTCTCCGGCGAACGGGAAGTCCGCCGACCAGATGGCTTGTGCCGGAACTTCCAGGGAAAGTCCTAACCAGAACAGCAATAGGTAGAAAGTATTTTTCATTCGCATCCCATCCGAACTATGATGGACAAAGGTAGTGAAAATTTTGTTTCTGCTTTCGTCTTTGGTTATTTTTGCTTACGAGAAAATAAGATGTTATTGTTGCAGTATGGAAATGATGAGGATGAAGAAATTTTTCTGCGGCTGGCTTTTATGCAGTCTCTTGGTGGTGCAGGCTGTTGCACAATCTTCTTTTCGTGTGACGGGCAAAGTAATAGACCGGACGAGCCGTCAACCGGTGGTAGGGGCTTTTGTGTCTCCTGCTTCGATAGATACTGTGCGTGCGGTGACCGATACGGCCGGTGTGTTCGTGTTACCCCACGTGCCGCCCGGTATTTTTTCATTCCGGGTGACGGCGGCCGGGTATGTGCCGCAGGAGACGCCGGATTATATCGTTTCGGCTGTCACGCCCGAAGTGAACGTCGAGTTGGAGGAGGACATCAAGTCGTTGCATACTTTGACCGTACGTCCTAAGTCGTATGGTAAGACGGCTGAGGCTCCGGTGAGCGTACAGGTCATCGGACTTCGTGAGATAGAGAAAAGCCCCGGAGCCAACCGGGACATTTCGCGCATCGTGCGCGGTTATCCGGGTGTGGCTTTTTCGCCGGTGGGATACCGTAATGATTTGATAGTGCGAGGCGGCGGTCCGTCGGAGAACCGTTTTTATATGGACGGTATAGAGATTCCGAACATCAACCATTTTGCCACGCAGGGGGCTACGGGAGGCCCGGTGAGCATCGTCAATGCCGATTTGGTACGTGAGATTAAGTTTTATACGGGGTCATTTCCGGCCGACCGTGCGGGAGCCATGAGTTCCGTACTCGATTTCCGTTTGCGCGAAGGCTCTTCGGAGCGTCAGACATTCAAGGCTACTTTGGGAGCCTCCGAGGCCGCCTTGAGCGGGAGCGGCCATATCGGGGAAAAGACGACCTACCTGTTTTCCCTGCGCCAGTCTCATTTGCAATTACTTTTTAAAATGATAGGTCTGCCTTTCCTTCCGAACTATATCGACGGACAGTTTAAGGTAAAGACCCGCTTGACGCCGTACGACGAACTGACGGTGATGGCATTGGCCGGAGTAGACCGGATGGAGCTGAATACGGATTTGGCAGGAGAAGACGAAGGTTCGGATTATATTTTGAGTTATCTGCCTAAGATAGAACAAGAGACTTTTACGGTAGGGGTTTCTTACCGGCATTATGCCGGAAGACATGTGCAGACGTACGTGTTGAGCCACAATTACCTGAACGACAAGAATCTGAAATATCGGAATAATGACGAGAGCACTGAGGAGAATCTCACGCTTCGATTGCGTTCTACAGAACAGAAGACCACGTTCCGTGCAGAGAATATGACGACATTGCCGGGTGGCTGGACGTTGAAAGAGGGTGCGGAATTGAACTACATGGATTATACCGACCATGAACGCCGTCTTTTGTCGGTCGGGGACTGGTCTGTCTACCGTACCCATTTGGGGCTTGTCGCCTATGGAGCCTCGTTCTCTGCGGCTTATACGGCTCCGGAAGAACGATGGAGTGCGTCGGTCGGGGTGCGGGCAGACGGCAATACTTATTCATCGCACATGTCCCGTCCGTGGGAACAGCTATCTCCGCGCGCTTCTTTCCGTTATGTTTTCTCACCCCATTGGTCGACGGCAGCTTCGGCAGGCTGGTATCACCAATTACTGCCTTACACGGCGTTGGGCTATAAAGACGCGACAGACCGGTTGGTCAACCGGGATTTACGTTATATGAATGTGGCGCAGGCTGCTTGGGGCGGCGAATGGAAAGCCAATGACCGTTGGGCTGTGTCGGTAGAAGGGTTCTATAAGTCTTATCACCGTGTGCCGCTTTCGTTGGCCGACGGGGTTCCGTTGACTTGTAAGGGTACGGATTATGGTGTGGTAGGTAATGAGGCATTGGTGTCTACGGCACAAGGCCGTGCCTACGGAGTGGAAGCCTTGATGCGTTGGACTTTGCCCGACCGTCTGAACCTGACCAGTTCTTTCACCTGGTACCGCAGCGAATACCGTGCCGACCGTCATGCCGCTTATGTTCCTTCGGCGTGGGACAATCGAGTGATTCTGAACATGAGCGGTACGTATGATTTCCCACACCGTTGGAGCGTAGGATTACGGTTGAGTTGCATCGGCGGCTCTCCTTATACGCCATACGATGAGGTAGCCTCGTCCTATGTGACGTATTGGGATGCGAATGGGAAGTCTGCCTACGATTACAGCCGTTATAATGCAGAGCGGCTACCGGGTTATGCCCAACTGGATGTGCGGGTGGACAAAGAATTCTTTTTCAAACGTTGGCGCCTGGGATTGTATCTTGACTTACAGAATGTGACCGTCAGCAAACTACGTCAGCCGGACGTGTTCATGAGTACCGGCGTTGTGTCGAATCCCGAAGCTCCTTTGGAGGATCAGCGTTATGTGATGCGGCGTGTAGAACAAATAAGTGGGACACTGTTGCCCACGTTGGGGGTGACGGTGGAGTTTTAGGTTGTCAATCATAAACAGCGTTATTGCAGTTGCTACGGCAAAGGTACGAATTTACCATTTGAATCCTTATTTTTTATGGGAAAAAATCGAAAGGCTTTTTCTCCGTTCATTCATAGAGGATTGCGGACTTATGGTCTACGCTCCAACGGCACGATCCGGTAACGGTTACCCTTTTCCGTGTGCTTCCGTTCCACGCCTGCGGCCACGAGGGCGCGGCTGAACTCCTGCATGCCGATGCCCGTGAGCGTGCCCGGCTGACGCTTGCGCAACAGGGCGATGAGTTCGGGAAGGGAAACGGACAGGGCCTCTTCGTCCGGACGGGCGGCACGGAAGTGGCGGGCGAATGCTTCTTCCGCAGGGCAAGTGCGGTAGAAAGCCACGTTGGCACGCTGGATTTCCGCCTCTTCTTCTGCCGTGAACCCATGATGTTCGCCACCGAGGAGCATGGCTTTCAGCTGGGCGTAGATTTGAGCATGTTCGATATTTGTGCTGTCGATGGGACGCTCCACCTCCACGCAGAGGAAACGGCGGCTGCCCGAAGGGTCGGAGAGCAGTTCGTGGCTGTTGGACGTGGCGATGAAGGAGGCGATGCGCGGCAGACGTAGCGTGTCGCGTCGGTAAGCCTTGCGCACGTGCAGGTCGGTGAGCTGCATCACGTTCTTCAAGGCCGGATGGCGGCGGACGGGGATGCGGTCGAACTCATCTAAGTTAATCAGTCCCATTTCCACCAGAAACTGTTCCATGCGGGCGATATTCGTCACGTCCACGCTGTCGGTGTAATAGGCGGACAGTTCGGGTGGCAGGAGGTTGCGGCAGAATGTGGACTTTCCCAATCCTTGCCGCCCGCTCACCAATACCGGAGCCATACTGTTGGCATGGTCGTCTCCCATCCTCATCCATTGCGCGGCCACAGCCAGCATCCATCGGCGGAATCCGCGTACCCACAGCGCACGGTCCGACACGCGCCGTGCCAGTGCGTCGAGACGGTCTTCTCCGTCCCACGGCTGCAGGCGGTCGAAATAATCGCGGAAGGGATGATAGTCGGGCAGGCGGTCGGAGGCCACGAAGCGCGACACGTCGCGGTCCCAGCACGGGATGCCCGCCTCGTGGGCGGAGAGGCAGAGGGAGTTGAGGTCGCGTGCCGTGAGGGGGAGGAAGGCGGCCGCATCCTGTCCTTTGGGGCGGAATTCCGCCTGTCCCGTCAGCAGGTTGTGGCGCAGGTCGTAACGCTCTTCCGCGAAAGCGGCCAGCCGGTGGTCGAGGTGGGCAGGCGCGTTGTCTTTCGCGTCGTGGGCTTCCGCCTTCCGGGAGGTCGGCCTCGTGAAGGCTTCCGGTTGCGATTCGGCCACCGTTATTTCTTCGATATGACCGGCCACGCTTCCGGCAACTCCCAAACGTCCGGCTTTCCTCTTTGATAAATCGCTCCCATTCGGCAGAGCCATGCGAGCTTGCCTCTGCGCTCGCTTACTCGCGATTTTCTCCGCCCATCGGCGTACAGCCTTTTTTACGATGTGTTCCAGTTCCATGTACTTCGTTTTTACGGTAAAGTTAGGGGGACACACGGCGGAGGTTGCACATTAGTGCACATTTCCGCACATTTCTGCATGTTTCTGCACGTTTCTGCGCTTCTCCGTGTCATTCTTATCCAAAGAAACTGGATAGCCGTCGGACTCGTACTGCCCATGCCTTTCTCTCCTTCATGCTTTTCCGGAAAAGTACCTTTCATCTTTCAGGATACTATATAACAGTCTCAATACAAGTAGGATACATCCTGAACTTTCAAATCTTTATCTTTCAGTCCATGTCAGTTATAAGTCGGGTTGAATGCCGCTTTTCGTTTGGCGCAGATCTGCGTTTCATTCTCCTGAAATTGAAAAATCGTTCGGAGCACAACGGAAAATGTTTTGGCTTATAAGGACTACCGTCCGCCACCTGAGGGGCGGCTGAAAGATAGCTGTTTCAGCCTTCAGGGTACTAATATGCTTAAAACTAATGGTTTATGGGTTTTGCTGAAACATGAAGCCTATTTTCAGAAAAATAGGGGGGATTGCAAAGGTGTGACAAGCCTGTCTGTTTTTGCGATTTCTATCCGGTTGTTTACAATAAAAATCATTCTTTCACGTTTCTAAAATAAGGTTAATGAATACGTAAAATGAGCGGAGGGATATGTAGTATAATATCGGCAGCTTTGGTTGCGATGGGAATAACGTTTGGGATAATGCCTTTTCTTTTGGATTTTTGCCGTAAGAGAGGATATTATGACTTGCCGGGGGGGAGGAAGGTACATCATTGTGCCATTCCGCGCTTAGGCGGTTTGCTTTTTATGCCTTCCATGTTGGTGGCGTTGGTTTCGGTTTTGATCCTGTCTTCTTCGTGGTGGCAAGGGGTACTGACTTTAAAGGTGTCGTCGTTGGCGATGGCAGTCGGGGCTTTTCTTATATATCTGTCTCTTATACACATCTCCGAGCCCACGAGACCGTACTAGATCTC
>ENA-OZBF01000413-OZBF01000413.1-human-gut-metagenome-genome-assembly--contig:-NODE-413-length-20150-cov-6.129485_pt1 | contig 20150 bp, 19 predicted proteins | sample MGYA00243980_ERZ653522 | MGnify/ENA primary metagenome ERZ653522 (study PRJEB26926, sample SAMN06165106) | human gut metagenome | biome: ENVO:00009003; feature: ENVO:2100002; material: ENVO:00002003...
CGAGATCTAGTACGGTCTCGTGGGCTCGGAGATGTGTATAAGAGACAGACCCTATGAAAATCACAGATGTAAAGGTAGAAACCATCCGTATCCCCATGAAAAAGCCCTTCCGTATTGCTTTTGCGGTACAGGATCATTCGCTGAATGTGCTGGTGAAGATCTCCACCGACGAAGGTCTGTGGGGCATCGGTGAGGCCGCGCCCTTTGAACCGGTGACCGGCGAGAGCGCAGCCACCGTTCTGGAAGCGCTGAAACTGTTCCGCACCGGATTGATCGGCATGGATCCGCTCGATGTTGAGGGCATCCACAGGATGATGGACCGCCTGCTGTCAGGCAACACCTCGGCAAAGGCCGCGGTGGATATTGCCCTGTACGATATCAAGGGCAAACTGATGGGTCAGCCTCTGTACAAGGTGCTGGGTGGCAGCGTGAACCAGATCGTCACGGACATGACGGTGGGCATTGACACGCCGGAAGCCATGGCCGCCGAAGCCCGGGAACGGGTGGAAAAGGATGGCTTCACCATTCTGAAAATCAAGGCCGGCATCAACCCGAGCGAGGATATCCAGGCATTGACTCTGATCCGTCAGGCGGTGGGCCCCAACATCCGCCTGCGTGTGGACGCCAACCAGGGTTACACGGTCAGCGATGCGGTGCGCACCCTGAAAGCCTTTGAAGAGTTGGGCGTGGAAGCGGTGGAACAGTGCCTGCCCAGCTGGGATCTGGACGGTATGCGCTTTGTGCGTTCCAAGGTGGACTTGCAGGTTATGCTGGATGAGTCGGTCCACACCCCCATCGACGCAGCAAAGGCCTGCAAGATCGATGCTGCAGACATTATCAACATCAAACTGATGAAGTGCGGCGGCCTGTACCCGGCGGAAAAGATCAACGCCATTGCCGAGGCAAACCATGTACAGTGCATGGTGGGCTGCATGCTGGAGACCAAGGTGGCCATTGCTGCCGGTGTTAGTCTGGTTGCCGCCAAGCAGAACATCACCGAGGCGGACTGCGACAGCTTTATGTACGCCGTTGACCCCGAGATGGGTATGCCCGGCGGTTTTGCCGTGAATGGCGGCGTCTACACCCTGTCCGACAAACCGGGCCTTGGCATCGATATTGATTTTTAAGCGGGACCCCGCAGAGAGGTATAGAAAGGTATATTATGGCGAATACGATTTTTTCCTCCGAAGGCGCGCTCCTGTTCATTATGGTCGCCACGGTTGCACTGGGATTCTGGCTGCAGCGGTTCAAGGTGTTCAAAACACTGGGCCCGGCCCTGACGGTTATCGTCATGGGCATCGTGATGTCCAACCTGCGGATCGTGCCTACCTCCAGCCCTACCTATGATGCCATCAGCGGCTACTGTGTGCCGTTGTCCGTTTCCATCTGCCTGCTGAGCCTGGACCTGAAACAGATGCGCAAATTATCCAAGGAACCGGTCATTGCGTTGGCCTCGGCCATATTCAGCGTCTGCGTGGCAGCTTTGGTGTTCGGCGTACTGTTCGCCAACAAAATCGACGAGGGCTGGAAGGTGGCCGGTATGTTCGTGGGCACCTACACCGGCGGCAGTTCCAACCTGACCGCCATCGCTGTAGGCCTGGATGCCAGCAAGAACACCATCGCCTCGGCCAATGCCGCCGACTATGTGGTGGGCATCCCCACGCTGATCCTGATGTTTGCTACCCCCGCCCTGTACAAGAGTTCCAAATGGCTGAAAAAGCTGTGGCCCTATGATATGAGCGAGTCGGAGCTGCTGGGGGATGGCAACCACGAGGAACTGATGACCTCCAAGGAATGGTCCATCCAGGAAATCGCCTGGTTGCTGGCCATCGGCTTTGGCACCGTGTGGGCTGCCACCAGCATCTCCTCGATGGTATTCGGAGAAGGGTTCCGCAGTGCAGGCCGCATCCTGCTCATCACCACCTTCTCCATCATCCTGGCACAGGTGCCGGCCGTCCGCAAGCTGCGCGGCAACTTTGACCTGGGCCTTTTCATAGCGGTGCTGTTCCTGGTGACCATCGGCTTTGCGGTGGACCTGAAGCAGTTCTTCGGATCCACCTTCTACATCACCCTGTTCTGCTTCTGTGTCATCGCCTGCTCCATTTTGCTGCACCTGCTCATCACCCGGCTGCTGAAAGTCCGTTTTGAGTATGTGCTGCTGTCCATCGTGGGCTGTATCTCAGATGGCCCCACCGCCGCCCTCATCGCCTCCAGCGCCCAGTGGAAGACCCTTATCAACATCGGCTTGCTCATGGGCGTACTGGCCGGTGCCCTGGGCAACTATGTGGGCATCGGTGTAGCCTATGCCATCCATGCTTTCATCGGCGCCTAAACGGAAAACGGGAGAAACGGAAATGCGTAATTTTGACTTATATGTTTCAGGCATCCTGTACGGCAGACTGCGGCTGGGCGACGGCACACCCCAGATCCGGAAACTGGACGTGCATACCGGCGTGCTGCTGGACTGGCAGGACCTGACTGAACAGGACCGGGATTTTTACCGTTTCTTTGTGAAGATGGACTTTGCCGCCCTGGGGCAGAACCTGTCCCATTACGAGTCAGGGCTGCATGGCACCGGGGAAGTTTCCCTGTGCGGCGAGCGCTACACCAGCGAAGACGGCTGCAGCTACCTGCAGCGGGATGTAAAATTCCCCAACAACAAACAGATGAAAGAAGGGCGGCTGATCGCCGTCACCTGCCCTGCCCGGGAGATGGTCACGGTGCTAGTGGAACCCGGTGCCGAGGAGGAGACCATCCTGCGCCTGTGGCGCTCGACCTGGCCGGAGGAACAGTTGTTCCCGGTAGAACATGCGCAGACCTTCCCAGTGCCCATGCGGGACGGGGTACATCTTTCCACCGACGTATACCTGCCTAAAAACTGCAGTACCCCGGTGCCCGCAGTGCTGGTACGCACCCCCTACGGCAAAGAGGACGGCTGTGAGGTATACTACCGTTACGTCCAGCGCGGCTACGCGGTGGTAGTACAGGATGTGCGCGGCCGAAACGCCAGTGAAGGCGAATGGCTGCCCAACTACCACGAGGTGGAGGACGGCGACGATACTCTGAACTGGATCGCCGCCCAGCCATGGTGCAGCGGACGCATCGGTATGGTGGGCGGGTCCTACCTGGGTTATGTACAGTGGGCGGCCGCTGCCAGCGGCAACCCCCACCTGAAAGCTCTGATCAGCGTAGTCTGCGCGGGCAGCTCCTTTGTGGATCTGCCCCGCCGGGGTGGGTCTTTCACCTCGGGCATGCTGGCCTGGGCCTTTGCGGTGTCTCAGAAAACCTTCCACCCTGAGCTGATGGAACGCGATGACTGGGAGAAAGTGCTGAACATCCGCCCCCTGACCGACCTGCCGAAAAAGGCTCTGGGGTACGATGTGCCCTTCATCACACGGTGGCTGGAACCCAGTGACTACAACGATTTCTGGCGTATGTCCAACTGGCAGGAACGCTCCGGCGGGGCGCAGATCCCGGCGCTGATTCAGTCCGGCTGGTTTGACGACAACGGCATGGGTACCACCGAAGCCCTGGAACTGGTCCATGACTTCCCTCGGGGTATGCGCAAGGTCATTCTGGGACCCTGGCAGCACAGCGGCAATAGTAAGTACGACATGCACGGGGTATCCTTCGGCAGCCAGGCGCTGCGCTTTGATCTGGACTGGCTGTATTTCCGATGGTTTGAGCATCACCTCAAGGAAGTGGACAACGGCATCGACCAGACTGCCCCGGTAGAATACTACACCCTGGGCCAGGAGGTATGGAAGACCGCCGAAAACTGGCCAGTGCCCGAGACCCGGGTCACCCACCTGTATCTGGATAGTGACGGCCATGCCAACACCTCTGCCGGGGACGGGCGGCTGACTTTTGCCAGGCCGGAGCGGGAGAACTGCGACGGTTACGCCTATGACCCCGAAAATCCGTCCCAGCACATCATCGATATGTCGGAGAACGAGATCGAAGTGCCAGAGGACTACACCCGGGAGGAACTGCGTCAGGACCTGCTGTGCTACACCTCCCCTGTGCTGAAGGAAAACCTGGTTCTGACCGGTGATATGACGGCGGAGTTGTATATTTCTTCTGACGCGCCGGATACCGACTTTGTGGTGCGTGTTACCGACGTGGATGAGAACGGCCGGTCCATCAAACTGGCAGATGGCCTGCTCAGCGCCCGATACCGTAATGGCTTTGCCCGGTCGGAGTTTTTGCAGGAAGGCGAGATCGTCTGCCTGAAGATCCGCACCACCAAGTTGTCCAATTGCTTCCGGAAAGGCCACTGCATCCGGGTGACTGTCACCTCCAGCGCCAAGAATTTCATCTTCCCCAACAGCAACACCCGGGAAGGTTTTGCTTCCGCCCGGACCGTGGTGGCCCATAACCGGGTATACCACGGTGGGTTGCACGCCTCCCGCCTGACGGTGCGGGTGGAACCCTAAGCTATGGATTGCCCTCCCTGTCAGCGGAAGCGAACAGATCACATTCTGCTCCGCAACCATCAAGCCTCGGCCAGAAAAGGCCGGGGCTTTTCTGGTTCTGGGAGTTAGAAATGTTCCTGTTTCAGCTGGGAAACCGGCTGTTCCAGGCCTTGACGATTGCTGCAAAGTACTTACGCGGTATCACCTGAAAAATATGACGCTGCCGGATCACATTACAGAATGTTATAAAACCAAAAAAGAAAGCCAATAAAACAATAAGCACCACCAAGTTAAACTTAGTGGTGCTTATTTGTTTTCTGCAGTTCAGACCGTTCCGGCCATCCCCGGTGCTTTTTATAACCGGTGTTTCAGTTCTTCTACAATGCTTACGCTGGCTGTGGAGCCGATGCGGGATACGCCAAGCTCGATCATACGCAAAGCGGTATCCAGGGTGCGGATGCCGCCGGCCGCCTTGATTTTTACCTCATCGCCGACGCATTTTTTCATCAGCGCCACATCCTCAAAGGTTGCGCCGCCGGTGCCAAAGCCCGTAGACGTCTTTATGAAATCCGGGCGAACCTCCCGCGCGATGGAACACAGTGCACGCTTTTCCTCCTCGGTCAGGTAGCAGTTCTCAAAGATCACCTTCGAGATCGCCCCTGCACTGCGGCATTCCTCTACAATGCCGGCCATCTCATGCTCAATGAAATCGTAGTTTTTATCTTTCAGCTGCGTAATGTTGATGACATAATCTATTTCATCCGCGCCATTGGCGATCGCATCTACGGCTTCGTATTTCTTGACCTGGGGTGTACTCTGCCCCAAGGGGAAACCAATCGCTGCCCCTACATGGACCGATGTTCCCGCCAACAGGTCCTTGCACAGAGAAACCGGAGCCGGGTTGATGGCCACCATGGCAAAGCCGTACTCACGAGCCTCTGCACAGAGCTTTTCAAAATCCTTGCGCTGCGCATAGGCGCGCAGCTGGGTGTGGTCAAAATAAGCTGCCAGTTCGGCAGGTGTAATAGGATTCATAACAAATCTTTCCTTTCTTTTCGTGTGCGGCAGCAGCCTTTACAAAAACGATGCTGTCTTGCCGGGGTCGATGAAGCCTTCGCCGTAGACCTCGCCGGTTTCTGTCACCATGACCATACAGCCGGGGTCAATGCGGTAAGCCGCCACCCGGATGCGGTACACCTGCGGTCTGGCACAGACGCAGAGCAGCATCTGCCGTTCCGTACCGGTGTATGTGCCCACCGCTTTGACCATCGTTGAGCCGCGCTCGCATTGGCGGGAAATTTCGTCCGCAATTTCCTGCCCCTTGGTAGTGATGATCGTCAGCATTTTGCCGGCATTGCTGCCGTACATGATTTTGTCGATAACCAGCGATGTGACCGCCGTTGTGACAAGACCGTACAAAACGGCATCGACAGAACCAAACACAGGCCACCCCAACAGGATGACCACAAGGTCTATCGCGCCGGTGACAACACCGACCGACAAATGCGGGCGCAGCACCTTGATCGACATCGTCAAAAAATCGGTGCCGCCGCTGGACGAACCCCGCATATACAAAAGCGCCAACGCGCCGCCCCATGTGATACCCGCAAACAGTGCCGCCAGCAGCGGATCGCCGCCGTAGCCGGGCTGGTCTGCAAAGACAACATCCTGAAAAAAGGTACACCACAGCATACTGATGACCGTTTTTCCCAGAAAGGCGCGTCCCACAAAGCGGAAACCAAGCAGAACCAGGGGCACATTCAGCACCAGCGTTGTGATGCCGATGGGGAACCCCCACAGATAGTTGCCCAGCAAGGCCAGACCCGACAGCCCGCCGGGTGCAAAGTCCGCGCCCTTGGCAAAATAGCAGATGCTCAGGGCATACAGAAACCCTGCGACCAGATTATACAGCTGATCCGTTACAAGGGTCTGCGCTTTTTCTTTCATCATAGAACACTGCCCCTTTTTTGGAAAACGAGGAGCTTCTCTTGCAGGAAAGCGCTCCTCGTTTTGTATTTACCCAATCAGTTTTAATTTTTGGAGTGCATGGGCGATGCCGTCATTTTCCACGGTGTCTGTGACCATATCGGCACAGGCGCGCACCTGCGGCAGGGCATTGCCCATTGCCACGCCGATACCGGCCAGCTGCAGCATTTCCAAATCGTTTTCGGCATCTCCAAAGGCAATGGTTTCCTCCGGGGTGATACCGATTGCCGCACACAGGGCACGGATGCCGTTTTCCTTGCCGCCGGTTCGGCTCATCAGATCCACCACGGCATCCCCCCAGCGCTTTGTCCTGCAATGGGGCATCTGCCGCAGCAGTTCTTCTTCCTCCTCCTCGTTCACGAAGGGGATGACCTGATATATGCGGCGGTTTTCCAAATCGGAGATGTCACGCACAGCCGGCACGGCGGTGCCGATTTTTGCCTGCTCAATCTCCATGCGGGAGTCCACGCAGTTGGCGTACATCCTGTCTTTTTCAAGAAAGATGCAGCTGCAGTTCTTTTTCTGCAAAAACTGCTTCAATGCCGACAGATCCCCGGCGGGAATGGGCGTTTCCCGCACGATCTGACCCTGCAGCTCACAGAGCTGGCCGTTCATATAAACAGCACCGTCAACCGTGATCCCGGGCAGCATATTTTCTTCCGCGATTTCCAGCGCATGGCGGCCGGTACACAGAAATACCTGCACGCCGCTGCGCTGTAAAGCCTGCAGTGCCGGGGCTACACTGGGCGGCATCCGATGCCCGCCCACGGTAATCAGGGTGCCGTCCACATCAAAGAAGGCGGCGCGGATCCTTTTTCCGCCGCACGCCGCCAGCGCAGGCAGCTCGGCAAGACTGTCGATATGCAGCTGCGCCGCACGCTGGTCAAACGGGAATCTTTCGTCACGCAGGGCAGCCACAACGCCGCCCGCCGCCGTACCTGCCTGCACACCGTAGGTGGAGTCCTCCACGATCAGGCACTCCTCCGGCCTGCGTTTCAGCTTGTCCATGGTGAAACGGTAAATTTCAGGGTCCGGCTTGCTGTGGGTAAATTCGTGACCGCTGACGATACAGTCAAACAACTCCCGGATTTTGCACTGTGTCAGGACCTGCTCAATACATTCCCGGCTGCTGCTGCTTGCAAGGGCTACCTGCAGCCCCATTTGCTTTAATTCATGCAGCAGCGGGCGAACCTCTTTGCGCAGAATATCCGGGTAATACACCTGGCAGCCGGCGTTCATGGCGTCCATTTCCTGCCGGAATGCGGCATCGTCGGTACGGCGGCAAAGCTTGGCCATAAAGGGCATATATTCCTGCCCGGAAATGCCCACCAACGGGTACATACTTTCCAGGGTGATCCACGGGTAGGACGGCTTCAGATGTGCATACTGATGGTGCAGGTAGACCGGTTCACTGTCGATCAGCACGCCGTCCATATCAAAGATGACTGCCTTGATCGGCTTCATGGCGTTTCTCCCTTCAGATACCGTCCTCGTCCTCCTGCGGCTGGGCGGGAACCTCCAGCACAAACTTGCCGATGTTCTCGTGCCCGGTCTGCATAATGTCGGCGGCCAGTGCATCCACATCGGGGCATTCGTCACCGGTGATGTTGCGCATACACAGGTCCATCAGCATACTGCTGTTCAGCCCGGAGATCACACACACCTTGGGGCGGGTCATGGAAAGCCCCGCTGCGCGGTTGTACGGCGTACCGCCGGCAATGTCTGCCAGCACCAGAACGGCCTCGCAGTCTGCATAGCTGTCGATTGCCTCTGCCAGCTGCTTTTCAAACACTTCCACATCCATGCCGTCGGCAAAATCCACGGCCTTTAGTTCCGCATCACTGCCTGCCAGCATTTTTACATTGGCAGCCATACCGGCGGCAAAGCCGCCATGCCCGGTCACAACTACACCTACCATAGCAAACTATACTCCTTTAGCAAGACCGGGCGCACAGACCCGGCTTATTGGTTGACAACTTCAAATTCAAATTTCTGGGTAACGCCGTCCAGATACTCTTTGCTGAGGTCGATCGGACGGTCGTTTTGGTCCATGACCACGTTTTCGACATACAGCACGGGGAAACCGCGGTGTACGCCGAACAGGTTGGCAAACTCGACGTTGGCGGTCTGCGCCATCAGCACACGGCGCGATTTAACGATCTTCTCGTGATAGACGGTTTCAAAGACATCGTACAGCGAGCGCTGGGCAAAGTCGTAGGCATCAATACCGGGAAACACAGATTCCGGCACATAGTTTTCCACGAGAACAAAGGGCTTTCCGCTGGCGTAGCGCATACGCACAAGATGGTAGCAGCGATCCCCGCGTTCGAGCTTGAGCCGTGCAAAAAGCTCCGGGGTATAGCTTACCCACTCTGCACGCAGCACCTCGGTACGGTGCTCCAGATTCAAAACCCCCATCTCGGCGGCAAAGCTCAGCTGCTTGTTCAGAAAGCGTCCGCGGGTATCAGGGCTGCGCACAAAGGTGCCGCGCCCCCGCATACGTTCCACGAAGCCGTCTTCGATCAGCATATTGTAAGCCTGCCGTGCAACAGGGCGTGAAATGCCGAACTGGGCGCACAGCTCCTCCTCCGTCGGCAATTTTGTCCCTGCCGACAGCTTCCCGCTGGTGATAGCCTCCAGCAATGCCTTACGCAGCTGTTCGTACAGAGGAACTGCGCTGGTTTTGTCAAGCTGTATTCCGTTCAGTTCGATCATGATAGGAAATCTCCTTCTTGTTATTCGGTGCCGTCTGGGGAGATTTCCGCTTTACAGCCAAAGCCGCCCTGTGCCATACAGTTGCGTGCCGAGACCTGCTGCCCGGCAGCCAGTGCAGCCAGAAGCGCCTGCTCCGGCATGGGCTTTGCCTTTTGCCACCCCGCAGTATACAGCGAGCAGAGGAAGGCAGCAAGGAAAGAATCTCCTGCCCCCATTGTATCACTTGCCTCTACCATTTGGGTAGTCTTTTCCACAATTTTCCCTTGTACAGACAACATTTGCCCGGCTGCGCCCATTGTGGCCAGAACATGCACCACGCCGCGACGATGCAGCGGCGCGCACAATTCCGCAAAAGCAGCCTTGTCCATCGGCTTGCAGGAAAGCATCGCCAGATCTATGCCGTGGCAAACCTCGTCATAGTAGGCATCGGTGCGGTACTTCTCCTTTTCGCCGAAGTCATAGGCGAACACAGCGGGCAGCGCCTGCACAGCCGCCATCTGTTCGGGCATTTTGGCGTTGCAGCTGCTGACGATCAGATCGGCGGTTTTCAGCTCGTCCAGCTCCTGCGCACCGATCTGCAGCGGGCCGGTCCAGCTTTCCCCGGTAATCACCTCGATAAAGCTGCGCTCCCCGTTGACCACATCATAGCTGCACACCTTGGTGGTACGCCCTTGCAAAACGGGGCAATGGCTGATGTCCACGCCGTTTTCCCGGAGTGCTTTCTCCACAATATGTGCCATCTTGTCATCGCCAAGGAAGCCGAGATACTCGGCCTGTGCCCCCAGCCGCGCAGCATGAACTGCGACGTTTACCGCATTGCCGCCGGGGAAGCACTCCTTTGTGTTGTGGTAATAGTCTATTACGTTATCCCCTAATGCAATCAGTTTCATACTCAATAGCTCTCTTTTCTGTAATAGCGGCGGATATCCAGAGAATGATCCGTGATGACCTCAATGTTCTTGCTGATGCGCTGCAGAACGGCCGCCATGACAACGGGGCTGAGCAGCGGGCGGAACTCATCGCTGATGCCGGGCAGTGCATACTCCTTCGTGTCAAAGCAGGTCAGCTTTTTGGTATGGCGGGCGGCAAACGCCTTTACGCGCTCGTCCTGTGCACGGGTGGGGCCCTCGGTCAGCAGAAGCGTGGTGCAGACATCGTCCTCCAGCAGCTCCAGCGTGCCGTGGAAAAATTCCGGGCTGGAAACGCTCTTGGTGCGGATCCACTGGCTTTCCTCCAGCACGCACATGCTGTAACTGTACGCAGTGGGCCACAGATCGCCGCTGCCGATCCAGATGTTATACGGCTCCTTGCAGTAATCCTGCGCATATTTCAGGCATTTGGCATCTGCCTGCTTGCGTACCTGTGCCAGCGCAAAGGCAAGGTTTTTCAGCTCATCCGCAAAGCGGGGGTAGGCATCAAAGCATCCGCTGCGGTACAGGATACGGCCGATCAGAAGGTAGAACACCAGCTCCTGCGGGCGGCCCTCGCCGTAGACGATGGTGTCATCGCAGATGGATTCCAGCGTGGAGTTCTCCTTGCCGACGGCGGCAAACAGGCGCACGCCCTGCTCTTTCAGCCAGTTGGCTGCCTTTACGGTCTCGGCGGTGTCGCCGGACTTCGAGGTCAGGAACGCCACGGTCTTATCGGTGATGCGGTTGCAGTCACCGGTCAACAGGTTGGCGGACAGTACATTTTCGACCGGCAGACGGGACATATGGCGGATGTAGAAGGCGAACGGATCCAGCATCGCCTGAGAACCGCCGCTGCTGGTGAACAGCAGCAGGTCAAACCCGTTATCCACAATCGAATCGGCAATCGCCTCGATCTTTGCGCGCTGGTCGTAGATCTTGGCGCCGTTGGCAATGATCTGGTTTTCGTCAAAGTTTACCATGCTCATAGGTACAATAGCCTCCATTTGTAATTATGTCATGACAATATAGTCTGCAAAAAAGGCGGCTCGTGGGGGAATGCTGAACCGTCGCGAGCCGCCGCAGTAAAACTTACATGATGCCCAGGAAGGACAGTGCAACCGACAAAGCAATGACCAGCAGGATCAGCTTCATGGTGTTGACATTCTTCTTCTTGAACAGCCAGTAGAGCAGGAACACAAAGCCCAGCGGCAGAATGTTGGGCATGATGGAATCAAAGATGCCCTGCACGGAAACGCTGGAGATGACAAGCGTTTCGGGGAAAGCAAAGGATACATAGCTGGGGATCAGTCCGCCGACGACCATAACGCCCAGAATACCGGCAGCCTTGCTGATATAAGCGGCGTTATCGCCGATGAACTTGATGGAGCTTACACCGGCATTGTAGCCCAGACGCACGAACCAGATGCGGCTGAAGATAGCGGTCAGTGCCCAGAACAGGATGTAGAAGATGGGGCCCAGAACATTGTTCTGCGTTGCCAGAGAGCAGCAGATAGAGGCAATGATGGGCATGGCGGTGTACCACCAGATGGCGTCGCCCAAACCTGCCAGAGGTCCGAACAGACCGGTTTTCAGGCTGTGGATCATCTCACGATCCTGACCTGCCTCCTCCATGGAGACGATCAGGCCCTGCAGGATCGCGGCCATGTGCGGCTCGGTGTTGATGAAGTCGAGGTTGTTTGCCATCGCGGCGGCCATTTCCTCATTGTTGTCGCCGTGGATCTTACGGAAGCACTTGGTCATGCCGTAGCAGAAGCCTACGGCCTGCATACGCTCAAAGCTGAAGCAGCACTGCTCCGCCATAGAACGGACGGCCATTTCGTTGAGGTCTTTTTTGGTAATCTTATTAGATGCCATCTTCAAAATCTCCTTCCTGGGCGGCAGTTGCAGCGGATGCAGCCGTCAGCTTGGCAGTCTCCAGATCGCGGGTGAAATTGACATAAGCGATGCAGCCCGCAATAACAGCAATGGGCAGGATGTTCTGGCAGTTGGTAATGACCATGATGACAAAACCAGCAAGCAGATAGGCTGCGTTTTCCTTCTTGAGCATAACGACCAGCAGCAGGGCAAGGCCGACAGCCGGCATCAGACCACCGGCAACTTCAAAGCCGTGGACAAGCCATTGGGGGAAGGCTGCCACAAAGGCGGAAATACCGCTCTGCAATGCGTAGGTGGACAGGAACGCGGCAAGGGCAAACATGGCGGCATACAGGATCCAGCCGGTATACATTACCTTGGCAATGCCTTTTTCGTCACCGGCGGCAGCGCATTTGTCAACCTTCGGCAGGAAGCCGGCGTAGAAGGTGTTGGTGCCGGTGTTGATCCACTGGCCGATCAGCGCGAACGGAACCGCAAGACCCAGCGCTGTGTTGACATCGCAGCCGGTGGTGTACGCCAGCACGGTGGTCATCAGACCGGCAAACAGGGGATCCGGCGGCACGGTGCCGCCAACGGTCAGCAGACCAAGGTAGGAAAGCTCCGCAACGGCACCTGCCTGCATACCGAGCTGTACATCACCGAGGATGATGCCGGTGAAGAACGCTACGACCAGCGGGCGGAACCACATAAAGGTTTCCATGTGTTTGTCGATCGCGCAGATGAAAACGAGCAGCGCAATCAGCAAACCTTGCACGAGTGTGATTTGCATAGATGTTCTCTCCTCTTTATAAAATATATTTTTTGCTCTGCAGACCTTCTGCAGAGCCGGAACCATGGGTTACTTATCGAAGTCCAGCTTGTGGTCACCGGGTGCGATCTGGATGTAGACATCCACACCCTTGGCACGGATGGCGCGAAGGTCTTCCTTATCCTTCTCATCCATATAAACGTGCACATCGCCGGTCACTTCCTTGCCGGGGCCGACATGCATATTGCCGATGCACAGCTTATCAATGGGAACGCCGCCCTCCACCAGCTTGCGGGCGCTCTGCGGGTTGCGCACGACCAGGAAGATGTGCTGGCTGGCGGATGCCTTGTGAATGACTGCAATGGTCTTGTCCAGCGTAAAGAACCGGATGCCGCAGCCGGAACTTTTCGCGGTGGCGGTCATCAGGCTTTGCTGCAGCGGGTCTGCAGCTGCCAGATCATCCGCCACAACAATAAGGTTGACGCCCGGTAAAGCGGTGGTCCACGCCACACCGACCTGCCCGTGTACTAAGCGATTGTCGATTCTTGTCATCAAAATGTCAGGCATAAGTTTTTCCTCCTTGTAATATGCTGCAAAGATTTTTAGACTTTTTTCTTGATTTTTAGAAATTTTTTCTAAAATCTTTGTAATATTGTAATGACAATATACCAAAGTTGTGGTATAATGTCAATAGAGTTCGGGGACTTCCCGAAGATTTTAACGTTTTACACAAAGTGAGCGTTAAAAATTTAGACAAAATGTGAAGGAGACTGCTTTATGGAACACAAAAAGACTATGCTGGACTACATTGCCGACTGCCCGGAGTTTATCCGTAACAATGTTGCCGACAGCGCCGCACTGACAAAGCCCCTTGTGGATGAGTATGTAAACGGCGGCTACAAGAACATCTGGATCGTTGCGTGCGGTTCTTCCTCCAACGGCTCGCTCTGTGCGCGGCAGTTTATCCGCCGTCATCTGAAGTGCGAGGTCAAGATCGTCACCCCGTTTCATTTTGTATCCAGCGAGAATGATTTCGGCGAGACCGATATGGTCGTTGTCGTCAGCCAGAGCGGCTACAGCCTGAACGCGCTGGACGCCATCAAGGTCATTGAGGCAAAGGGTCGCCGCTGCATCGGTCTGACCGGCGATGTCAACAGCGATCTGGGCAAGGTTTGCGATGTTGTCGCCAACTACGGTGTCGGGCGCGAAACGGTCGCCTATGTCACCCGCGGTGTCACCACGCTGGCACTCTTCTTTATGCTGTTCGCCGTGGAGGCTGCTGTCCGCCTGGGCATCAAGACCGCTGCCGAAGGCGAGGCTGTCAAGCAGCAGCTGCTGAAGGCCGCAGACATCAATGCCGCCGTACAGGCACAGACCCCTTCCTTTATTAAAGAGCATTACCGTCAGCTGTCCGGCATGACCAACGCCTATGTCTGCGGCGTGGGTGCCAACCTCGGCACCGCAAGCGAGGGCGCACTGAAATTCGGCGAGACCGTCAGCATCCCCACCGCCGTCTACGAGGTCGAGGAGTACATCCACGGTCCCAACATCCAGATGACCCCCCGTTACAGTGTTTTTCTGATCGACGGCGGCGAAGGCACGGAGCGCATCCACCGCATCTTTGAGGGTACCAAAATCGTGACGGATAACGCCTTCCTGCTGACGCGCTGCGCCGACTACAAGGACGAGCACAATGTCTTGTATGTGCCTATGGATGTGCCGGAGGAAATCACCCCGCTGTGCTGGCTGCCCTTCTTCCAGATGACTGCCTGCCAGCTGACGAATGACCTGGACCGCTGGAACAAGCACCCGCTGCAGCGCGCGATGGAGAAGTTCGTTTCCTCCAAGAGCGCCAACTATGTCAACAGCCCCTTCAGTGAAGACACGCCGGGCCGCGCGTAAGAACTATGGCGTGGATATCTGCTGTATTTTTCTGTCTGGGCGCTGCGGACACCTTGTTGGGTGATCGGCTGGGGTTGGGCAGCGCCTTCCGGCAGGGCTTTGCCGCTGTGGTGGATCTGCTGCTGCTCATGACCGGTTTTATGGCGCTGGCACCGTGGCTGGGAACCCACCTGGCCCCGGTTATCACGCCGGTGTTTTCCGCCGTGGGTTGTGACCCTTCTCTGTTTGCCTCGCTGTTTTTGAGCTGCGATGCAGGCGGTGCCGTGCTGGCCGCGCAGATCGCACAGGAACCGGCTGCCGGGCTGTACAACGGTTTGATCGTGGCGGCCTTTCTTGGTTCCACGATCAACGGTACGATTCCACTGGCGCTGGGTCAGCTGACAGGCACCAAACGAGCCGCCGCCGTTCGCGGATTGTTTCTCGGTTTTTTGGTCCTGCCGGTGGGCTGCCTGCTCACCGGGGCGCTGTGTGGCATCCCCTTGTCAGTTCTGCTGCACAACACCTGGCCTGTACTGGCTGTCGCGGTTCTGTTGCTGCTGCTTTTCAAATCCGGCAGCAGCGCGATCGGTCCGATCTTCAACGGCATCTCTCTGGCCGTGCGCGGTCTGACCCTGTTCGGCTTCTGCATCTCCGTTTTGCAGGAAACGACCGGTATTGTGCTGCTGGAGGGACTGACCCCCTTGGCGGAAATCTACCCGGTCATATGCAGTATCGGTGCGTTTCTTGCCGGGATCCTGCCGTTTTTCGCCTTTGTGCAGCGTCTGTTGACCGCACCGCTGGCCAGGCTGGCCGCACGGCTGCAGCTGGAGCCTGCCTCCATCACCGGTCTGGTCGTGACCACCGCCAACTGCATTCCCACATTGCTGAGCCTTGATACGTTGGAGGAACGCGGCATCACACTGAATACCGCCTATGCCGTAGTAGCTGCTTACAGCGTCGGCGATTTTCTGGCATTTACCCTGCAATTCAGCCCTGCACACGCCCTGCCGATGATGGCAGGCCGCCTTTTAAGCGGCTTGCTGGCAGTAGTGCTCTGCCTGAAAACAACACCCAAAACCACCTGAATCAACACCCCCAACGGGCAGCTAAAGCCCGTTGGGGGTGTTGGTGTTTTCCTATATCGTTCCATGGCAGCACCAATGACAAAGGGACCGCCTTGGCGGTCCCTTTGTCGGAGGATATATCCTGTCAGCGGCACGCACGCCAACAAAGCGAGAATTATGCGGTATTGCCTTAGAAAATTTCCTGCTTTACTGTCAGATGCCCGGTTTTGATTGGGCCTTTATTTTTTGGCTGACTTTTGCGGGTGGTCAGACGAAATCCTCCCGCATGGGGGTGAAGATGTCCAGCAGGACGCCGGGCTCCAGGGCCTCGCAGCCGTGGATGATGCCGTCGGTTTTCAGCATCGTGTCCCCGGCGGTCACTTCGCGCACTTCGTCGCCGATAGTAAAACGGAAACGGCCCGACACGACATAGGTGATCTGGGTGTGGGGATGGCTGTGCAGCACACCCACTGCGCCTTTTTCAAAGGTGTTTTCCACGCACATCAGGCCTTTGTTATAGGCCAGCACGCGGCGGGTCACGCCGGGGCCTGCAGGCTCGGGCAGGGTCTCGGCATGGGGGACCCATACGGTATTTTCATGCTTTTTCTCCATGGATACTTCGCTCCTTTATTTTGCGGTGTGCTGCTTTTCGGCGGGCAGCTTTTCCTGCACGAATTTCCCTTTCGCGCGTTGCACTTTCCCCCATCATAGCACGGTGCGTGGCAGGGTGCAAGCGTATTTCGGCAAAAGCTTTGACTGGTCTTGCCAAGATTTCGCCAAGGCGATGCAATAAAATCATGAAAATTTCACCGGAAAGGAGCGCCCCGCATGAACTTTTTCCAACGGCATATGACCCTGAAGGGACACATCGTCCTGTTTTTGGGGGCGTTCTTCACGGCGCTGCTCTTCTGCCGGAACGCCGCCGAAAACAGTGTGACCGGTTGGCTGGTGACCTATTTTATGGACAGTGGCATCCTGACCGCTGCGGGGTTGGGCGGCCGGTATGGCCGCCGATATCCTGCCTTACGCCGGGATGCTGGCGCTGACCGGGTTGCTCTGCCTGCGGGATAAGCACTGACATAAGGAAAAATCATTAAAACTCCCCATTTTTGACCCGGTGTCCCCGGGCTTGAAAATGAGGAGTTCTTTTGCAATCTTTTGAATTGTTACTAAAAAATTTATATAATGATGGTGGATGTGTTCAAAATTTTACCTTACATATACTCCATCGGGGTGACTTCGCCGTAGATGGCGGTGCTCATGCGGTCGTGCAGCAGCCGCATGAAATCTTGCTGCAGGCCGGGCCTTGGCTCGCCCTTGAACAGTGCAAAAACGTGGTGCTGGGTCGCCTTGCCGCCCGGCATGATAAACAGCGGCCGCTCCTTCGTCTTGACAAAGGTTGAGTAGGCGGCATTCTGGAAGGTCAGCCCCATGCCGCTCACGGCCATGCGGTAGGCGGTCATGCCGCTGGCCAAAAACAGCGTGCGCTTGGGCTGGAAATTGTAGGTTGAGCACATCCACTGGGTCTGGCGGTTCATGCGGCCTTTGACGCTGGGGCAGATGAACAGATCGTCCGCCAGCCAGTCGGCGTCGATATCCAGCGGCGCTTCCGGGCTGCAGGCGGCGTCCCTGTAGGCGGCCATCCGTGGGTTTTCGCAGCTGGTGATGAACATATACTGCTCGGATGGCAGCCGCAGATAGTGCAACGAGGAATGGTAGGCGTAGCTCTCGACGATGGCGATGTCCAGCACACCGTTGAGCACCTTGTCCAACATATTGATGTCGCGGTCCTCAAAGATGGTCAGCCGCATATCAGGGTAGAGGCGGTTCAGCTCCGGCATGACAGAGGAAAGCCAGATGCTGCCGCGGTTACGCCCGATGCCGATGTTGATCCGCAGTTCCGGATCATTGGAGGAAAAATCCGAAAGCTCCTGGTGCAGCCGGTCCTGCATGACACAAATCTTTTCCAGCTCGGACAGGTAGTAGGCCCCGGCCTTGGTGATGCGGATGGGCGTGGTGGAGCGGTCAAACAGACGTACGCCCAGTTCCTCCTCGGTGCGGTTCAAAAACGCCGTCAGGGCAGGCTGGGAGATAAACAGACGCGCTGCCGCGCGGGTAATACTCTGCTCCTCGGCCAGGGTAGTTAAGTAGTTCAAACGGTCAGATAAGGTATTTTTCACCAAAAAAGCCCCCAAAAGTTTGTGGAATGACAATATGGTAACATAAAAAAATGACGTTGTAAAGAGAATCAAGAAAATCCATAACATTGACATTATGGGGCAATATCTGCTTTGGTATTGGAACTTCGCAAAAAAGGCTGATATGATAAAAGCACAAAATAAATCGGCCAAGCAGAACAACTTCTGTGAATAGTGTGGAGGAGGTTCTAATCCATATGAAACAGGTATTGATTGAAGAGCCGTTCAAGGTTCGTGTACGCCAGGACGCAGAGGTTCCCACCCCCAAGGTAGGTGAGGCCCTGCTGCAGGTTATGTATTGCGGTATCTGCGGCGCTGACCTGGCAAGCTACACCGGAAACCAGCCGTTCACCACCTACCCCCGTGTGCCGGGCCATGAGTTCAGCGCCCGCATCGTGGATATCCCCGAAAATGACAAGGGCCTCAAGCCCGGTGATATCGTCACCTGCAACCCCTACTTTAACTGCGGCAAGTGCTACTCCTGCCGTCGCGGCTTCGTAAACTGCTGTACGGACAACCAAACGATGGGCGTCCAGCGCGACGGCTCCTTCCAGGAGTACATCACGATGCCGGTTCAGCGTATCTTCTCCGGCAAAGGTCTGACCGCACGCCAGCTGGCGCTGGTAGAGCCGTTCTGCATCGGCCACCACGGCATCACCCGCGGTAATGTGCAAAAGGGCGATAAAGTCCTCATCGTCGGCGCAGGTCCTATCGGTATGTTTGCGATGCTCAGCGCCAAGGCCATCGGCGCCGAGGTCTACATGACCGACCTGCTGGACGGCCGCCTGGAAAAAGCGACCCAGATGGGCGCGGACGGCGTGGCCAACGGCAAGGACCCCGAGGCATTGAAGAACCTGAACCAGAAGGTCACGAACGGTGACGGTTTCGACGTCTGCGTGGAGTGCTGCGGCGCACCCGAAACCTTCCTGACCTGCATCGACCAGGCCGCCTTCGCCGGCAAGATCATCCTGATCGGCAACGGCAAGCGCGAGACGACCTTTGTACATTCTATCTTATTGAAAAAGGAACTGAACGTTTTCGGCAGCCGCAACGCTTACAGCTCTGACTTTGAGCAGGTCATTGACATCCTGGCAAGCGGCAAGGTCGATGTGGAGGCACTGGTCAGCGCCGAATACCCGCTGGACCAGGCGGGCGAGGCCTTTGAGGCCCTGCGCCACAACAGCGGCAACCTGATGAAGGTTGTGCTGAAAGCGGCTGAATAACACTAAGGAGAAAGCCATGAGCAAAAACAACGGAGCAGAATTGCAGTTGAGCAAAAAAGGTTCAATGATGCACTATCGGCGCTTGGCAACACCGTACCTGCTGCTGGCACCCATGCTGGCGTTTGTAATGTGCTTTATGATCTGGCCCATCATCAACGTGTTTATGATGAGTACAGAGTCCTACAAGGTCACGAAACCCAACGACCGCCACTTTATCGGCCTGGAAAACTTTGTGACCGTCTTCACCAAAGACCAGATCTTCTTAAAAACGCTGGGCAACACCGCCGTCTACGTGATTCTGAGCGTCGTGTTCCAGACCGTGCTGGGTTTCTGGCTGGCATGGCTTCTGACCCGCAAGTTCAAGGGCCGCGGCGTTATCCGTGCACTGGCTCTGGTGCCCTGGGCCGTTGCCGGTTTGATGGTCGGTATCATCTGGAACCTGATGCTGGGCCAGACCTACGGCGTCATCAATGACTTGCTGCGCCGCGCGGGCATCATTGAAATGAACATTTCCTGGTTCTCCAACGGCAGCAGCGCCATGTTCGCGGCCGTCATTGCCAACATCTGGCGAGGCATCCCCTTCTTCACCATCAGCTATATGTCGGCGCTGTCCGGTATCTCCGATGATCTGTACGAGTCCGCCAAGATCGACGGTGCCAACTCGGCGGTCACGTTGTTCCGCATTACGCTGCCGATGATTAAAGACACCATCATCTTTACCACGCTGCTGCGTGCGATTTGGACCTTCAACGCTGTTGACCTGATCGTCTCCCTGACGGACGGCGGCCCGAACCGCGGCACCACCACGCTGGCGCTGTACATTATGAATACCTTCACCGGCAGCTATGATTACGGCTACGCCTCGGCGCTGGCAGTTATCTCCACGCTGATCATGATGGTCGTTGCGTTCGTCTACATCCGATTTGGCAAAATGGGCCAGACTGACAACTAAGGAGGCAAACCCATGACAAAACGTGAAGCAAAAGACCTGGGTTGGCGCTGCCTGACTTTGTATCTGCCGCTGATCCTCTTCCTGATCGGGACGCTGTTCCCCTTCTACTGGATCTGTCTCTTATACACATCTGACGCTGCCGACGAACTCTAGGGTGTAGA